>Ga0206811_1006_pt3 | contig 74546 bp, 64 predicted proteins | sample Alteio_BWOrgCont_53_FD_152886 | JGI IMG/M metagenome (GOLD analysis project Ga0206811, IMG submission 152886) | Enriched cells from forest soil in Barre Woods Harvard Forest LTER site, Petersham, Massachusetts, United States -... | ecosystem: Environmental > Terrestrial > Soil > Temperate forest >... | reverse complement strand
GATCTCTGATTGCGGTGTCGTCTCGGACAACTTAATACCAAGTTTATCGAGATCGACACCGAACCGATCTTTAAAGAAATTTTTGTCCATTAGCTTCCCTCTCGTAAAGAATGGAGGCTTTCGAGGAAGCCTGAATTTTGTATCATAAGCAGGTATATCATGGTTAGAACCGTAGCGCCGGCCAATAACATCATCGCAATAACACCCATGATGACCACCCGCCTCTGATCGGCTTTCGCCATCATAGAGCGCTCTGAGGCAATAGCCTCATAAACCTCCGATAACTGGTCAACGGACTGAATTGTCATTATTTGGTCGCGCTCCGCCTTAAGAAGTGGCCAACGGGCCAGCGCTCTGGCCGGCTCGATACCCGCCATTATTCGATTTTTACATTCGGTCCAATAACCGCGGGAGGCCGGTTCCAGCGTACTTTCTATGATGATATCCAGCGCCTCGGACAAAGGCACCTTACCGCGCAATAGTCGGGTCATCAGTTTGCAATTATCCTGAAGGCTGACGTTGCGCAGATAATTGGATATGATCGGCGTCTTCATCATCATGCGTGCCGTGAAGTGGTCTGAACGATGCCGGTTAACCCAATAAAGTGTCGCTAAGACGACGGCAGCTATAACGGCCAATGAAATGAGTACCAATAACGTTCCATTAACCCATGTGGCAAGCGTTACGGCGTTATCAAATTTTTCGATGGCAACTGGATCGGTACTTTTGATGCCCTGCTTTTTAAGATAGGGGATAAAACCAAACTGTGCGCCCCAAACGGCACCGACGATATTCAAGATATCGAAAGCTAACCAACTGAGCGCGGCTGTTATTGTTTTGTAGTGCTTGCCCTTCTCTTCGGTATGTTCAATGGCGTGTTGGATAACACCCTTTAAATCGCCGGCACGTTCACCCGCTGTTATGATCGCCATTGTTGCAGCATCCATAAGGCGCAATTCGCGAAGGGCTTCAGAAAACGCTCCGCCGCCTTTGAGCACCGTGCGCGTGGGCAGAAAGGCTAAACGTCGTCGGGGGTCTTGCTCCCCTTCGATAATGTTGAGCAGTGCGGTGCCCGCAGACGCCGTGGCACTTTGAAAACGCAAGGCCCGCAATAACTGCACTTGCCAGGTGCGCGAACGAACGTCCATCCACTCAAATGTTGGCGGCTTCTGTTCACGAATACTGATGGGCCAAAATCCCTTATTACGTAACTGGCAACGCACGGCATGAATATCAGGTAGATAGAAATCATCCTCATGGACGAGGACAGAACCGCCAGGTTGTGGCTGGATGAAGCGGGCATGAAACAGTTTCATGCTATGAACCCCTATCGCGCCCGGCTCTGACGCGTCGTCGCTTCTTCCACCATCAGTGATGCACCCATATTAGCATCAATGGAATTACGTCGGATCAGATCCAAGATAGATTCGCGGCGTGGCATATAGATTGTCCCAGGGACATCAACAACTGACGAAGTTACGTTAGAAACCATCATTTCCGTGATGGCACGACGGCTGGCCTGGTCTTCAGGGGGGAACATGGCTTCAAGCGCCAATGTTCGACCGAGAAACCCAGTGTGATTACAAAGATCGCAGCCATCTTTGTGAGCCAATGCCACATTCTCATCCGGCTGTAGCCCTATATCGGCACAACGTTCAGCCTCCCCGAATACATGAATGGCGCTATCGGTCTTATGGCAGGCTGGACATACGGTTTTGACGAGACGTTGCGACAGGCTAGCTATCAGCGCATGGCCCAGAATATAGAGTCCGCTCGTGCGATAGGCAGAGCTAAGAAAACCATCAATACGATCAAGGGTGTGCAGCGCATCGACGGAGTGAACTGTGGTGATGACTAAATGGCCCGACTCCGTTGCGCGCAGAGCCGCTTCAACAGTATCGCTATCGCGCATTTCGCCGACGATGATGACGTCGGGATCGTGCCGCATGAGAGCACGTATGATGTCAGCGATTGTATTAGCCGAATTATCCGTGACAGATGTTTGGTCTACCAAAGGCATGTCATATTCAACCGGCGCCTCAACCGAGTAGACGGCGCGAGCCGAGCGATCGATTTCTTGAATGACACCATAGAGCGTTGTTGATTTACCAGAGCCCGTCGGACCGCTAACAATGATTAATCCACCGTCCTTGGTATGACCGTGAACCGACTTGCGTAAACGATCGGCAACTGTTGGGGCATGCGCAAACAACTCATCGAAACTACGCAAGTTTTCACGATCAAGAAGACGAAGCGTAAGTTTTTCGCCTGCCGGAGCCACCGGTAGAGCCGCAACACGAACATCGATCATGCGACCTTGCCACTCAAATGCAAGACGACCGTCTTGCGGATGTTGGCGGTCTGCAGCATCCATCTTGGCGTCCGTTTTAATACGCGTCACAACTGGCGCCATTACGCGGTGAGGGATCAAATGTTTGTATACCAGATCACCATCAACCCGATACCTGATCCAGCAGCGGGCATCGTCTTCCTTGAGCGATAAATGAATATCAGAGGTACGTGTTTGCAAGGCTTCAGCCAAAATATCGCTTACCGCTTGCTCCACCAGCATCGCATCGTCTGGGTCCTTCGCCAATGTGGCGAAGATGCGCAAAAGCCGTTCACTTGCAACTTCGCTTTGCTCACGCATGAGCCGCGCCAATTCAGCGCGGTCCCAGGGTTCAACCTCAACATTTATAACTTCATGATTAGCGCGACGCAGCGCCGAGGTAATTCGAACCAGATCTGCATCATCGAGACGATCACCAACAGCAATACGCAATATGCCTTGGCGCAATTCAAGTAGGCAAAGCCCCATGGCCGCTTGATTGGCGGCAGATACATATAAACGCAAAGATTGTGTGGTCAGGTCCTCTTGGGCGCTGCCTCTACTTTTGGCGCTATCCCTACCTTCAACAGCAAAACCATTGCGGCGCAATATCTCTTCAATAGAAAGATGGCGGCCATTGCTGCGCCGCATCGACTGCTCAGCCAAAGCAAGGTCATAATGACGTGGTTGGATCCTAAAAGCTTCAGTTTGGATCTTGGTTTCATCAGGACGTGTTGTTTCATTCATTTCAAGCCCCCGGCAAACGCAGAGCCTGGAGATGTTGTCGGTGAAAGCGCTGATGACAATGGCGCACTGTTCATCGACGCTGGCTTGCTCGGTGGGGTTGGCGAAGAGCTGGTTGTCGAAGAACTGCTTGTCGAGGAGCCTGTCGAAGAGGTTGGACTACTCTTTAGACGTGCCTGCTCCTGGGCCTCAGCCTTCGCAATTAATTCAGGCGAAGAGCCGAGCATTAAGACCTTGTCTTTACCGTCTATAACCAACGTCACAGATTTCGGCGTAACCGCCTTAACCTTAGCCGTGTCGTCCCCCCAAGTCAGATCGTCGCCCACACCAACAACCGCCGTTGTCTCGTCGGGCTTTAAAATGACAGCACGATTTCCAACTGTACCGATTAAGTGCAATTTACCGTCGCCACCCTTGGCGGATTGGGATGTCATCGGCAACGCTGAGCTCGATACAGGCGGAATTTTTCCAAGTGATGCCTTCTCAATATCCTCAGGCGTCGGTGGTGGTGGAAGCCCATTTGATTTTGTACTATCTTTTTTGTCGCCGCCTGCAGACTTCGTGTCACCCGACTTACTATCTTTATCCGACACCACATCATTGCCTTTGGCGGCGCCGCGAATGGGGATAACCGCAAAGCCAAGCCGGCCACTATGACGAATAATAAGATCGGTCGAAATTTGGCCATGGCTAACAGGTTGCCAAACTAATGTGACGGGGCAAGATTCGCCTGGCTTCAATTCCATATCGACGACACAGCCCTGATCTAACCGCTCAAGACCATTTTCAGCGGCGATAACATCAATGGCATAAAGTGTAATCGTTTCCGGGCTGTCATTGACCATGAGGGCCGAACGTACAGCCTTGCCGGTGCCGATTTCGACATCACCAAAATTAATGGGCGAAACTTCCTTGGAACTGAAAGACAGCCCAGTATCCTTTTTGTCAGCCGTTGTTGTGGCGCCTGTCGTCTTACCCAACAACTTGGCCCGTGCAATCCGGCCAGCCCCATTATGGGTTAACAAAGTTTCTACGGTCCACGGTCCAGAGCTTATTGGCGTCACGGTGATTTCAACGCTGCAACGGCTCTGGGCTGCCAAAGTGCCCTGCTTTGAGCAATCGTCATTGGTGATTTCAGCTTTAACGTTACCGTCATTATTCACGGAAATATTCTCTATCTGGACTGGCCCCGCGCTTTGATTGACAAAAAACAATGTCGTGCGTCGGGCAACATTGACGACGGACTCGCCCGTATCAATATCGCCCTTGGGATCGACCTTCACAGCCTCATCGCCACTATTACCACCCGGTGCACCGGGATCAACAAAAGCGGCATCTCGTGCCAAAGCATAGCTCGCTAAAAACGTCAGCAACAATAACGTTGGCAGAATATAGTGCCACCGCCGCGGCATGCTTGTGACACTCATGGTTTGCTCTCACCACTCGGCGCTGCGCCTGGATCTGAGGATGCCGGTTGCAGTAAATCGTCGTAGGCATGCGAAAATCCGCGCTGCATTAAACGCCTATCCACAGGAGCGCCATCCTCACTTGGTGCAATGGGTGTAGAAAGCAAAGACACCGCATCAGGAGCAGACACCATTAATTCCGGTTTAACGGCTGCCGGTTCGCTCAAAAGGCTGACAGGCTGAGGCGTGGCAGGACCCTGCGGTATGGCTAGCGCTTTAGCGCCATCCTTGTCGATGACGACGGCATCGGGAAGGGGTTTAGATTCTTCAGCCTTCTTAGCCTCCTCGTTTGCCGCTTTGTCGGAGAATAGAACAACCGACGGTTTGACCATGATGACAAGTTCGTTATTTGCCAGCGTCTCGTCGCCATATAAAGGCACCTTGGCATCGGCTGGCAATGGCACACCATTACTCGTGGTATTGTCATTCGAAGTTACCATACCGGCCATGACCAGATTATCGCCCGGACGCACACGTATGATTGTCGAAACCTTACGGTCGGATGTTGTCGGTAATTGAATGGATGTACCAGCACCAGTATCAACACTCTGCAGGCTGGTCAGGTTGGTCAGCGATAGATCAAGGTTGGCAAAGATGACGCCGGTTTCATAAGCGCCACTCACATCAACTTTGAGGCCGGTGGTGATGGTGGCTGTCGATACGGTATTAGTGCCAATTCCATTATTTGAATTTGCCGATGAAGTGCCTGAGACATTGCTGGCCGTTACCAGCTGGCCAACTTGTGAGATATAGTTCTGATTGCCGCCCGCCATAAAGTGCGCGCTAGAACCGGACACAAAAGTGATCTGGGGATTACTGATGGATTGCACACGACCTTGTGTTGCCAAGAATGTTGCCACCACATTGGCGCTGATTTTACCCGCCGTTATAGCACCAAGACTTACACCGCCGGTCGCAACCGATGTCAGCGTGCTGGCGGGCGCCGACAGGGCTATATTATCAGTAAGACCTCCAAGCTTGGGTATTGAAAGCTGCGTCCAATTGACACCCTCCGAATTTTCCTTATTGAGGGTAACCTCCCAAATATAGAGCTGCATGACAACTAGGGGACGTCCGTTGCGCAACTGCTCGATATATTGGCTTACGCGCTCCTCACCATCGACATCAGCCGTATAGATGATGTTTCCACCCTGTTCATCGAGCTCCACTTTATCCTTGGCAAGTTGACCAATGGTGTCGGCCATCGTGTTTCCGGCAGCAGCAGCCGATCCTTCTGCCCCTGTAGCTTTTGCAATCGGCGGTAGAGTAACGATAAAGGTCTCTTTATCGCTTAAGGCAATTGACCCGTGACGGTAAGAGCAGAATACCCGGGCCGAGGCGCAAATTTTATCCACCACACGCGGCAAGGATCCGCTCAGATTAACGACTGTGACTAAATGGTCGTCGAAAGTACTTGTATCCCAAGACAAAGACACATCGGTACCTGCCAACACAGCTTGAAGCGCCGCGGTAACCGGCACAGCATTAAGATTGGTCGTCGGTATCATAATGCTACTGGGGAGATCTTCGCTGGTTGTCAGGCGATGCTCATGCAAGGCCGAGCCCAGCTCAAGGGTTACGATGGGCGGATCATCTTCGCCGCGAACCGTTTCATCGGCACTTGGAACTTCGGCAACTGTTGGATTGCGCCCGGTCGTAGGCGTAGCTGTAGGCGTATCAAAGCCTGAGCATCCGGCCACGCCCAAAAAAAACATGAGACTTGCAAAATAAAACCAACGATATCTCTGCCGCACTTTAAAGGCTCCTCCTGAGCTACCCAGACCGCTTAGGTCCGGAAAGTGACGCATGAACATCAACCGCTTGATCGATCATGTTTTTTCTCGGTAATGACCCGAAAAAAGACTTGAATACCCGACAGCCCAAGTGATCAGGTTCTCAGCCTTGCTGATCCATGCTCCTTGAAATTAAGGATAGGCGGGTTGATATTTCGTTAACCGAGTTTAATGACTGAAATAAGTGCGGGTAAATAAATCAGTTTATATATAATTTCGATGTCGAAACAAAAACACGTAAGTTCTAAAAGCAAGCGATTTTTGGCTTTTAAGCGGCGTTATTTATGCCAAGAACTTCGATCAACTCGAGCCATTCTCGCTTGGAAAGACCACTTGTTTCCTGCGTGACTTTTTCACCTTGAAGTAAGCGCTTGATGAGCGCAAGCCCTGACGCAGAGATATGTGCCGCCCCTACTCTATAGTCCATGAAGGCAGCATAAGTGAGTGGCACCCAGCGCTGCAACGTTTCCATCATGCATGATGCATAGGCCCGGATTTCATATTGCGCATGAGCATCGGCACGTAAACGTAGGAAATGCATTAAGTTATGCAAGTCAACCTTCCAATACCACTGTGTGTAATAATTGAGCGTTAAATTCATGCGTGCCAACTCGCGGGCCAACCCATCCTGCTTAGGGTCGATGACTTCGCCGCTTTCATTTTCGTTGAGCATTTCTTGATAGCCACGATAACAACGCTCAGAATCTTCGCGTAACAGATCAAGAACATGTTGGGCCTGTTTATCATCAAGAACCTCGCCACGTCCCTGACGATTAACAGCTGACTGCTTAGCCAGATTTTCTGGTGCCGGCAGATAGAATTCCTTATCAAGTATTGAGTAGCGTGCCGAATATTCATTGACGTTAGCAGTGCGGTGCCTAATCCATTGCCGGGCTATAAAAATCGGTAGTTTAATGTGGTATTTGATTTCGCACATCTCAAACGGTGTCGAGTGCCAGTGGCGCATTAAATATTTAATCAGCCCAGAATCTTCATTCACCTTTTTGGTTCCCTTGCCATAAGAGACCCTTGCCGCCTGTACGACCGCGCTGTCATCGCCCATATAGTCGATCACACGAACAAAGCCGTGGTCTAAAACTGGTAATGGCTGGTACAGAATCTCTTCAAGCGTCGCGACGGTTGCGCGCCTGGTCGACGTCGTATTGGCGCGCTGGGCGTCAATCTCGGCCTGCTGCTGCGGTGATACGGTAGGCATCGAATGTTTACCTGAAAAAAAACTTCTTATGACACAAATCGCCACGAAAGCAAAAGAAGATCAAGAAAAATTAGCAATACTAATATTGCTTAACATCCTTTAATGAAGCAATCGCGCCTGCGCCCGGCTACGCCTATACGCCATGAGCCAAGGACCCACTAAATTTTCTTCCCGCATGGGAACGTCATAGTCACTCAAGTCATCTGCCTCTGTAGCAACATCTGTTCCAGCATCTTTTCCAGAGCGCCACGCACCGTGCATCATGCTGGCTCCGTATTCTGTTTTGGTGAAGGCCTCTCCCGCAAAGACAACACGCCCATCCCTTATAGGACCCTTTGGACGTACCTCACCTAGGCGAAGCGCCGACCAAGCGCCGCCGGCACTCTGTGTCCAATTCGAAACATAAGGTTCGCCACACAAAAATCTTTCAAATCCCCTGAATTCAGGTACAGCCTCTAAGATACGAGTTATGAATCTCTGCCGCCCCCACGAAGACATATTCTCTAACTCGCCGGCAAAATAGCTGCCACCAAATTTTCCGCCACCCTTGATGCTAATCGTTGGTTCTCCGGCGCTAAACGCATGACAATATACAAGTGGTCCCTGTTCAAAAACATCAACTTGATGATTTCTTTCAATGCCGCGTTGTTCAAAAAATTCTTGAGAGAGCGGAACAACAACCTTGCCAAACTGGCTTATTACAAAACGATCGAGACAGCCCTGAACCTCATTCGATGGTTTGGGAAAGAACTGTATTGCACCGGCTTTTAACAAAGCAACCGGGACAGTTACGATGGCCTGGTCGGCGACAAAAAGCTTACCCTTCGATGTCGCAACCTGGACATCCCCGCTCGTTTGGCCAATGACGGTAACCCGGGTTTGCATCTCAACAGCACCTCCCCTTGCTTTAAATTCCCGTATCATTTGTTCTGGAATTCTTCCCGTTCCGCCCATGACGACCAAGCCCCCATCGGCACCATTTTCTTTAAAATATTCGGCTGCAGATACCTCTTCGTGATCAAGTCCCATCCAATTGCACGCCTTAAATCTCGAATAATTCCAGGCGTCATGACTTCCATCTAAGCTCGCCAGAGCCGCCAGTGTCGTATCTTTTCCAGGGTGGGCATGCTGATGAATGAGGTGCTGGCGACGAAGACGGCTATACCCAGAAGACCGCAAATCATACTGGCGCCGGCCCTCAGCAAATATGGCCGAATTACCTGCAAGATCGTCAAGATCATAAATGTTTTTAAATCTCTTTGACCCAACTTGGGGGGCTAATTGGTATTCCACTTTGCCGTGGCGGCCATACCGCGCTTTGAGCCACCGATAGTAAGGACCACGCCGATCATGGTGCCATAGAGCTCCTGGGTTAACCAAAAAGCCGTCTGAGGATATTACGGATTTTGCTCGCCCACCGACGGCGTCTTCGGCTTCCAGTATTACTATATCGGCTGGGAGAAAGCCGCGATCAAGAAGCTCAAGACCGGCCGTTATTCCAGCTATACCTGCGCCGATGATCACAACCTTGTGACGAGATAGCTGCATGGAACGTCTCGAGCCCTTAAGAATTCGAAAGATTTCGAATCAACTAGGTGGGGCATCCAAGTGAACCTCCTTCTTTGCCTAATTCGCAAGATATCGAATCGTTTCTTTTGTCCTAACAAGCTTCCGAGCTCTTCATGTTTTGGCAAAATTCCAACGCACAAAGCGCAGCGCAAAAACGACAGCCCGAAAAAAAATGCCCCGCAAGTATATTTAATCTTGCAATAGGGGGGATTATATGATGAGAAAAGAAATGTCCGGCGTGCCGGGCGTTTTGGGGCTGTTGAAGCCCTGCCCGAGCCTTCTGGCTCAACCACTATCTTACTACCGGAGGAGATGATGACTTTACGTTCTCTTCCAATTAGGGATAGCAATGGTCGATCTGGCCGGGGGCTTGCCCCTGTGAGCGCTACGCCTGAGACTTCCCAGTTGGAGTATACCGACGCTCAAGCTGCGCCCGAAGCGCTACAAGACGACCATTTCGTCACGGATGAGTTTGGCAACAAGTTTGCCGGACGCCATCTGATCGTCGATTTGCATGATGTTCCTGGCGCCCTATTGGCAGATTTGGCCCTCGTGAAAGCAACGCTGATCAAGGCAACCAAGGCTGCTAAGGCTACGCTCCTTAATATCGATCTTCACCATTTTGAGCCAAATGGCGGTATTTCGGGCGTTGCCGTGTTGGCCGAATCGCATATCAGCATCCACACATGGCCAGAACGTGGCTATGCGGCTATTGATGCCTTTATGTGCGGCGAAGCTAGGCCCGAGCGCGCCATCACCGTGCTGAAGCAAGCCTTCAAGCCAGGTAATATGCAAGTTACCGAATTGAAGCGGGGCATGGTCACCAATCTCGATGACTGAGTACTTCTCCGAGCACCTTGTTCCTGCCCATCGCCAGCAACTTGAATGTACTGAAATTCTGTTTCGTTCAGGCTCTGGTACACAAGAGGTGCTTGTATTCAAAAACCCATTATTTGGTACTGTCCTAGCTCTCGACAAGGTTGTGCAGACCACAACAGGTGATGAGTATGTTTATCATGAAATGATGACACATGTGCCGATCTTGGCCCATGGCGCTGCGGAAAGTGTCCTTATCATCGGCGGCGGGGATGGCGGCATCCTGCGTCACACATTAATGCATCCCGGGGTCAAACGAGCGGTTATGGTTGAAATTGAGCCGCAAGTTATCGACATGACTAAAAAATACATGCCAAGCATTTGTGGCGACGCCTTCGAAAACCCTAAGGGTAAAGTAATCATCGATGATGGCTGCAAGTATGTTCGCGAAGCCAAAGAAAAATTCGATGTCATCATTGTTGATTCAACCGATCCGCATGGACCAGGAATAGTTCTCTTCACGCCCGAATTCTACGCCGATTGTAAAAACTGCTTAAAACCGGGCGGCGTTATGGTCACACAAAGCGGTGTGCCTTTTTCACAGCCGACGACAGTGCAGAACTGCAAACGCGATCTTGGCAAATCCTTCGCAGACGTAACTTTCTATATGGCAACAATACCAACTTATATATCCGGACAAATGGCGCTGGGTTGGGCAACAGACAATTCAGCTCTACGCAAGATTGATGTTGGCCTCTTGACAGAGCGCCTTAAGGCTGCGGGGTTTGGGGATAAACTCAGTTACTACACGCCAGAAGTCCACAAAGGGGCTTTTGCCATGCCGCGTTATGTAGAGAAGTTACTCGAGAAGAGTGCCAAAATACACAGAGCAGCTTAAGGATGGGGTACGAGGCACCCACCGGAGAAAAACGACCTTTAGCCCGCATCTTCAATAAATTAACGGCTTCACATAGTTAATTGGATCACTGCCGATAATCATAGGCCTAAGGTAAAAGAAAATTAATCATATATGGCAACGAACTCTTTACCTAAAATGGATAAAGTTCTCGATATTTATAGCAACGGTTTTAGGAGAAACAATTCATGGCTGTTGGAAAATTTGCAAAACCAGAGCTTAATGGCGGCCCAATTGTCGAGGCAGCGCTGACAGTTTCAGTAGCCCTTCCAGGCCCTAGCTCAGGCGGTATGGCTGACATAGAAATTAAAAATGGCGACACACTGGTTAGCCGATCCCAGACACCGGCAGTCGGTCCCTATTCTATTGTAAAGCCATTAGTAGCCCCTAAATAGCTTGGGCGCAAAATTTTGAGCTAGAGTTATAGGCGTCGGCCTGAAGCGTAGTGGGCGTGAGCGCCTTTTGGGGCCGTTTCACCTTTCTCCTTCACGATGATCCCCCGGTAAAAATAGTTTGATGATGTTAACACCAAGGATCCGTCAATTTTCGAGCCAGTGTTTTTTAGCCTCCCTTGATTTTTTGCTCGCATAAATCTTTTGTAAACCAAGGCCTAAACGTTTATGAGGGCAGCTTTAGGCTTATTCCAAGACAACTGGAATTATTAATCAATCGTTGCTATATATAAATCCGTCGGCTTGCCGACTATGGCGATAAACGCTTTGTGGAATAGACGCTGCGGACCCGGGGGCGGTACCCGGCGCCTCCACCAGACCACCTGTATGGCGGGTTGTGTGACGGGGGCGAAATAGGATCGACGCGCGTAGTAAAGACACGGTTTTTGCTCGGCATGATACCGCCGTTATCGGGTCAACACTAGAAATGCCAACGACAACGTTGACATGGGAGTCGCTGTAGCTGCCTAACATTCGCTTTGCGAATGTAGGGTAGTCGCAAGACTTACGCGGCCCGGGGGGCGCCGGGCAACAGAAGCCCCCCACTTTTCAGCTACCAAAATAGCCTACCTAGGATGCTAGTGTACACGTACTCGGCGGCTTGCTATCTGATTATTGATAACTAACCTAGTCGCTAACTATGTGCTGAATATGACCGATGACTTACTCCGCTATGATTTGATGATCGAAGCCGCTTTGCGCAGCGTTGTGCGCGAGACGTTGACGTCCGTTAGTCAGAATGGATTACCCGGTGACCATCATTTTTATATCACTTTCCTGACGCAATTTCCCGGCGTCGAAATTCCTGATTATCTCCGCAAGCAGTACGAAGATGAAATGACTATCGTTCTTCAGTATCAATTCTTTGGTCTTAAGATTGAGGAAGATAACTTTAGCGTAACCTTGAGCTTTAACAATGTACGCGAAAGACTACAGATACCGCTTGAAGCGATCACAACTTTCGCCGATCCATCTGTAAATTTTGCCCTGCAGTTCCAATCCGGCGCTGGGGACGAAGAAGAAGAGGGTGACGATAAAGAACAAGCACCGCCAGTTGGCTCTAATTCCGATGTTAAAGGTGAAGGCGCTGGCGAGGGCAAAGATGGTAAAAACAAGAAAGATCAAAAGCGCGGTGAAGTCATAAGTCTCGATATGTTTAGAAAGAAATAGTTTTTAACCGACAGCACGGCGCAATTTGCTCACCAAATCAGTCGGCGACCATTCTTTCATAAGGCTAATTGTTTTTCCAATCTTTAAAACTTCTGCTATGCGGCGGTCAAGAAACTCCCAACTGGCGCTGCAATTTGGCGTATCGTCATCAAGCCAAAACAATATGGTCGTTTTTAGAACGCCAGCTAACAAAGCACGCTTGGTATAGAAATTAAAATCGGTAGAGGTATCGCCAGCCGTTCGCCACATAAGATCAACTATTCGATAAAGCCGCTTCAAACCCAGCGGTACGTGATGTGGCAGGGCATACCATATCATCAGCCGGCGCAAAGCTTCGCGATGCGGCATTAAAAATTGTAGCCGCGCGCGAACGGCAAAAGCAATTTTTTCACGTATCCGCAAGTGGGAAAATCCAGGTTCATCTGAAATTTTTTCTTCCATCGCCTGGTCAGCAACAACACCAAACAAATCGATTATATCGCGCATACCTTGCGGCAATAATAAATCCGCCTCACCTTGGCTAATGCCAGATACTTTGAGGCCACGCTCATAAGCAACCGTCGTCCATCCGTCGAACGGTACCTGCTTCAGTACAGCGTATAATATTGTCTCGCGTTTAGTGTCTTTGGCGTGCTGAACGCTATGAGCCCTTGGGCGTTTAGATTGACGATGTCTCGGATGCTTCATGCTCGATCTTTCAGCTAAACACGACACAATCATAGCATTTTTCCTGTAAACTCATAGGGTTAAGCCTAAGCCTGATCTTGGAAGCCACTTAATATTCTCTTTTGCCTAAGCCTTTGATTGTGTTATGTAAGGCGCTCCCAGACGTTGCCTGTCAACAGCGGGAAACTAGTTTTGTGATTTCATACAACTTATCAATCCAACCCAAGGAGGGTGGCGTTCGTGCAGGTTTTAGTACGTGACAACAATGTCGATCAGGCGCTTCGTGCGCTTAAAAAGAAAATGCAGCGTGAAGGTATTTTTCGTGAAATGAAATTGCGCCGCAATTATGAAAAACCATCGGAAAGACGTGCCCGAGAAAAAGCGGAATCCGTTCGGCGCCAACGCAAGGTTGAGCGCAAACGCAAAGAACGCGAAGGCTTTTAAGTTAGATGTCAGAGAAATGATGAACTCAACTCAAACGACAGGATTTAGATTGCAGTTCTGCGTTTCGGCCTTTGAATTCTGACTTCTGACCCCATATGTCTTCTCTTTCTGTCACCGGACAGCCCAAACTTTCTCTCATACTTCCATTCCATAATGAGGCTGGGATTTTGCGTGATTTATTCCAGCGACTTTATCCTGCCCTAAGCCAATTGGGCCTCAGCTATGAAATTATTTGCGTTGATGATGGCAGCACCGACAAAACATATCAGGCGCTTCTCCGTGAACGCGAACAAGATTTGCGCATTAAGATCGTGCGTTTAGCACGTAATTTTGGCAAGGAAGCCGCACTTTCGTGTGGGTTGCGCCTGGCGACAGGCTTGTCCGCCATTACCATGGACAGCGATCTACAGCATCCTCCTGAAATTATCCCCGAGCTTGTAGCAAAGTGGCAAAACGGCGCCGAGTTAGTCTATGCCATTCGCAAAAACCGTGACACTGATAGCCAGCTGCGGCGTTTCTTCTCGCATGCCTTCTATGCAATTTTTCAAAAGATCGCCGATATCAAGCTTCCCGAGGGTGCAGGCGATTTTTGCTTGCTTGACCGCAAGGTTATCAACGCTGTGAATGCTCTACCCGAACGCAACCGGTTTATGAAAGGCTTGGTGACGTGGGTTGGCTTTCACCATGAGACTGTTCCCTTCGAGGTTGCCCCACGACCACGCGGTTCCTCCAACTGGAATTTCTTTCATCTTTTGCGTTTTGCCTTTGACGGACTATCGTCTTTCAGCACCCTTCCTTTACGCGTTTGGACATGGAGCGGCGGTTTAGTTTCCCTGATAGCTCTTACTTATGGTGTTTATCTTACTTTACGTACCTTGATCTATGGTGCTGATGTGCCGGGCTATGCTTCCGTTATGGTAGGCATCCTTCTCTTGGGTGGCCTGCAGCTTTTAAGCTTGGGCATGATCGGTGAATATTTGGCTCGTGTTTTTACCGAAGTTAAAGGTCGTCCAATTTATTTTATCGCTGAGCAAATCGGTTTTGACGATAAACCTTAGCGCTAAACCCATGATCAACTCTAATTATTGGATCTAGAGCAAAGAAATGCAGACAAGGTCCAAAATCTGATCTAAAGTTTGCCATATCGTTTTTTCCCCAATCATTGTTTGTTGATGCCCAACTCGATCCGCGTGCCGCGCTTATTGCTGACCAATGATGATGGCATTGATGCGCCCGGTCTCAAGGCTTTGATCCAAATTGCCCAGGATATTGCCGAAGAAGTTTGGGTTATTGCACCCGAACATGATCAAAGCGGCACAGGGCAAAGCATATCCCTGCACCAGCCTCTGCGCGGCTGGCCGCGTGGTGAACGAAGTTGGGCGATTGACGGAACGCCAGCCGATTGTGTTGCCATGGCAGTGTCACACTTTATGGCCAAGGCTCGTCCTTCATTTATTCTCTCTGGTATCAATGCCGGCGCTAATGTTGGCGACGAGATTAACCTATCAGGTACTCTAGGTGCTGCCTTCACCGGCTTAATGCTCAACATCCCCTCCATTGCCATCAGCCAAGCTTACGGCACGTCGCGCCAGGATATTCGTTGGGATACGGCGCAGGCCATAGCACCAAAATTGCTCAGATATTTTCTGACACATGCTTGGCACAAAGATACATGTCTTTCGATCAACATTCCCGATTGCGACGCTAACCTCATTAAAGGCTTCCGCTGGGCGCGCTCAGCTATAAACAATATCGCCAATATTCATATCGATGAGCGCGATGATCACCGCGAGCAAAAATATTTTTGGTTGACGCTTGAGCGCCGAGACCATGAACCTGACAACAACAGCGATGCGGCAATTTTAGAAAACAACCAGGTAGCCGTTACTTGTCTTGGCTCAAACCGCAGTATTACTGTCGATGAACCATGGCATCCGTTTGAGGATAATTCATAGACGCATGAATGATCAGCTGCCCACCGATCTAATAATCAATGCTCAAATACGGATTGCCGCAAAAGAGGGTGTTCCTATCACCGTACGTCGGCACGGCGATAACTCAAGCGGTACGATAATCATTAAAATCAATCACCTCGACGGCACGGCACAAGTTTTAACGCAAGTGCGCTTCGATGACGAGCTTGTATGGACAGCGGTCAACAAATCGCGCCCTTTCAGTGAAGCCGAGGCTGATCTCTATCTCGAACAACAGGCTAAGATAGACCCCGATTCCTGGCTTTTGGAGATTGAAGACAAACAAGGCCGTCATTGGTTTCCTGGCCGGATTGTCAACTTTTAGTCATCACAAAACATGCCTAAAGTGAATTGCACCTACATTTTAACCAAACCAGCGGACTCTCTGTTCAATTAGCTGCCTCTTTCTACTGCAAAGTTTCACGGCCGCTTGCGTTTTACTAAGAAAATATCGTGCCACTCTTTTAAACGTGGAAGATCAAGGGGATAGATTAAAATTTAACAGGGTTTTAAGGAATGATGGTTATTGTTAAAATGCAATATAATGTATTTGAGAAAAAGAGCCCTGAATTGATATTAAAGGGAGCTATTTAGTGTCGAGAGAAACCGAATTAACTGAGGCCGATAGCTATTTATTTAACAACGCAACTGGCGGAACACCAGATGCACCGGCGTTGACGGCTTTCAAGAGTACCTTTGGCGGCGATGAAAGTGTTTTATCAGAAACCGCTCTTGCCAAGTTCAATGAATGGCTGAAACAGAACGTTCAGCAATTAGCCGCATCACCTCAAATTTATGCACAGACTGTTTCTGATGCCAGTTGGCAAGCCATAAATGCGATTAGCGACCCCGACACCGACCCTGATCCAACTAAAGACAAACGCTCGATCGCCTGGCATCAAATTGAAAAGGCTTTTGAGAATTTATCTGATGCAACGACCGACCCTACGCGTAAGCGGGCCTATGGGCAAGTTGTTCAATTGATGAAAGTTAGAGACAGTACTATTGATATACTTCATTCACTCGACGAAGTGGCCACATTACCATTTTCTTCACCCTATCCTTACAACCAAGATCCAAATAACGCCGATAACACCAAACAGGCGTTTAAAGACAAGTTAAGCCCCATTGTGCCAGATCCCATGCCAGCACCAGCATATGCAGCCTTTGCTGGTGTTATCCAAGATCGCAACAATGATATGACAACCAATGAAGCTACCGTTAAAAGCATTCTTAGGGCTACAGAGGCTGCCGTCAATGCAGCCACAACACCTGCTGATAAAGCAAAAGCCCTGGATCATATTCAAGCTGCCTTTCAAGTCATTGTCCAAGATCCTCACCATACACAAACCGATCAGTTAACTGTAAATGCCCTGGCACAATATAGACAGAGGCACGACGCCCAACCCGCACTCGCTCACCAAAATATTGATCAAATTTATACCCAAGCTTTTACGGATCTAAACAGAGCCGAACTTGATATTGGCGCCAATGCCTATAGCGATCTGATTAGAATTGATCGCACCAATCCCAATGATGGTGATTTGGCAGCAAACGGCACTGTTTTGGGAGCCAATAGTCTGCTAGCCAAAATGCAAGATGTTGCTGAAGGAAAACGCGTGTCCGTCGATTCCGATCCTCTGTTCCTTCCTGATAGTGGTTTGCACGTAAGTCTAAGCGCGCGCCCAGCTGAAGGGACGAATGGCAGACCGTATTATTTTTTAACTATCGCTCAAGATCCTACCCCAAAAGAGGTTATGGATCCCGTTCATAACAAAGTAACTTTCGGTTTTCCAACCACACCTGGACTGAATGATCCACACTCACCTCTTAGATTAGCGCTCGATGAACTTAATAATAAAGGCATCAAAGCTTTTGAAGATTACTTGGGAACTCATGCGAACATAACTAGTCGTGATATTATGTTGCCAGCTCCAGTAGCTATAACTGTAGCGGGAAGATTTAAGAATCCGCCAAGTGATTTAACTATCAAAGATCCAAACAGTACATCAACTGTAACTATTGCCGGCCTTAGAACAACAGTCGATAGCCATGGAAATGAAGTTGCCACCGCAATAGGCACTGACGGCAGTCCAGTAAAAGTCCCTAATGTTGGCTCTCCTCTTGGTGGAGCCAGAGATCTTAGGAGCACCTCTACAACACGGGTGGATGATGCCGCTGCCGGCGCCCCAGCGACGAGTGTATCCGGCAAGACCACATTCGTTTTCCCGGGCCACGATGAAGCCGGGCACGATGTATCTGTCACCGTAGATAACCCCGTCGTTGCGAAACTTACCGCCACGCAAACTCAACTACCGGGCGTGAGGCCGCGAGATGCAGCGCTGCCACCTATCGTTCCAGCCCAACCGGGTTCTTATGGACGACCCGATATTAATAGTCAGACGGCTTATGCATCGATTGTTAATTCGCCCCAATATCAACAACTCATGCCTCCCCAAGGAGGGATACCAGCGTCAACTCCAGGCGTTAGGCCAACGGAAGTGTATGCCATTAAGGAAATACCTCGGTCACCACAACAAATGACCGCTAAGGAGCCCAAATCCGTTGCTGCCGGCGCCATGATTGATCCGAAAGATGGTCAGCTCCATTACGCAATATCTCTTGGCTACGACAACGGTAAAGCTGAGAGATATTTCTTTGATGATGCGCATGCCTTTCAGCAGGCACTTAATTATTTGAGTTACCCGCCCCCCGCTTTAGAAACCTATCTGCACTCTAGTATAAGCGGTTCTCAGGCTCAGGCTGCTCGAATGCACTTCGACACAAGTATGCCTCCTTTGCATGCGGGAGAGCCAATACCCCTTGGTGTAGCAGCGCCAGCGCAAGGGCCACCACCAACCCAAACAGTTCCACCACAAGCACCTATTCAAAGAGAACCGCTGCCACCACCTCAAGCTCAACCTACGGCCGCTCCTGCACCTCCAGCATTTCCAACGCCGCCGATCCATCAAACAGATGCCAACAGACCACCAGCTCGTCGCGAAGATGCTGTATGGCATCACGCGCCTGGCGAAGGACCCACCGTTGTGCCGGTTGCAACAGGTGCTGCAGCAGCTCAACAACCCTTGGTTGCGACGGCCGCTCGTTACCCTAATTACAAAGGAAAATTGGGTGATGACATGGCAAGCGCCCACCCCGATCAATTAGCTGAATTGGCGGCAGAAAACATCGAGCGCCTACATAATGGTAATTTACCAACGGCCTACAACGTATATGGCAAAGAACTTAAGGCCGGCAAAGATGCCCAAGTTGGGTCCTCTGCCCCCAGCACCAAAAGCAGACCCAAAGCCTGGACATAAAAGATCGTCTTAGTTTTCTAACGTCTCTCTAAACTTCAGCCCTCATCCTATTTTAGTTCGTAAGCTTGGCAAAATATCCAAATTGTCCCTAAAAATAGTTGAAAGACTTAATATCAATCAAGCTACTTAGCTGAGCTAGGAATGATCGATACGGTCGCGACCATGTTTTTTCTAGCCCACTGTCTTGAGGGCCAATAATCTGGACCCCAAACCCAGAAAACTTGCCCCTCAATCCGAACCCTGATACCTCTATATCCCTATTATATCTCCATAATATTAAGGAGCTTAAAGTATGCCAAGTCCAACTACGCCGCCTAATCCGCAAACTGCAAACCTAACAACACCCCAAGCAGGTGCCAATCCGACGGACGGCAACTTACCGATGTTCTATGCCTCACCGCGCCCGCTCGACCGCGCGCGTGATGGCAAATTAAAATTGTCCCGTCCCTTACATTTCCGCTTTGCTGCAAACACCAATGCTATTCCCTTGCTCATTGATGAGTTTCCGATGGCTGCCGCCTATTACCCTATCGTCTTCGCGGCAGGGCCAATGCCCATCCCAGCTGCCGTTGTGGGCTTGCGTAATGACAGCAATGTTTTTATCGATGCTCAAGGGCGCTGGCAGGCCGGAAGCTATCTTCCAGCTTATGTACGTCGCTATCCTTTTATCCTTATGGATGATCCTGAGCAAAAACAGTTTGTCCTCTGTATCGATGAAGCGAGCGACATGCTTGGCGAACAAGGCGAATTTGCCCTCTTTGATGGCGAGAACCCGAGTGAGTTCACCAAGAGCGCGATGGAATTCTGTGCCACTTTGCGCCAACAAGGCGACGTAACGGATGCCTTCGTCAAAGCGCTTAAAGAATACAACCTTTTGATGCAAAACGACGCGCAAATCGATATGCCAGATGGTACACGTCTGCAGCTCAGCGGATTTCTGGTTATAGATCCAAAGAAATTCGACGCGCTGCCTGATAACGTCTTTCTCGAATGGCGGCGCAAAGGATGGCTAGGCCTGGTCTATGCCCAGCTTCTTTCATCACATCGCTGGCAGAACCTTGTTGAATTGGTACAACCGCCGAAGAAATAGTAAAACCAACTAGCCACACCAACCATCAAATGACAGCCAAAATTATTGCGAACAGGGAAACTAACCGACGGCGTATCTTGAGAAGCGCGTGTCTAGCGTTGTCGCTACTTGTCATGTTGTTATATTCGGGGACAACCCAAGCTCAACAACCCTCCAATGGCATAGCCCTTCATGGCCAACCCAAATACGGAAATGACTTCAAACATTTTGATTATATCAATCCGGATGCCCCCAAAGGTGGCGAGCTGCGTCTAGCCGAGATCGGCACTTACGACAGCCTCAATCCCTATATTCTGAAAGGCGTTCCGGCAGCAGGTGTCGGCATGGTATTCGAGACATTGATGGATGCTTCGCTTGACGAACCTTTCAGCCAGTATGGCTGGGTCGCCGAAAGCGTTACGGTAGCCCCTGATCGCAGCTGGGTGTCGTATAAATTGAGGCCCGAGGCACGGTTTCATGATGGATCACCGATAACGCCAGAAGATATCATTTTCTCGTTCGAAATCCTGCGCGATAAGGGGCACCCCTTTTATCGCAGCTATTATAAAGATGTCGCCAAAGCCGAAAAGACAGGCGAACATGAAGTGAAATTTACCTTCCGTGAAACCGGCAATACTGAGCTGCCGTTGATTATGGGCCAGTTGCCGGTACTATCGAAGAAATTTTGGTCGGGTAAAGATTTTAGTGCCACGACGCTTGAACCAATTTTGGGAAGCGGGCCCTATGTCGTTGACCAAATAGTTCCCGGCCGCACAATTTCGTTTAAACGTGTCGCCGATTGGTGGGCCAAAAATCTGCCGATAGGCCGTGGACGCTATAATTTCGATAGCATTCGTTACGACTATTATCGCGACGAAACCGTGGCACTCGAAGGATTCTTTGCTGGGCGATACGATTTCCGGCTTGAAAACACGGCCAAGAACTGGGCCTTAAGCTATGACACACCCGCCGTCAAAGAGGGCTTGATCATCAAGCGCGAAATTAAGAATGAGCTACCGGCCGGCATGCAAGGCTTTGTCTTTAACACGCGCCGCCCTTTATTTAAGGACAGGCGTGTCCGCGAAGCCCTTGGCTATGCTTTTGATTTTGAGTGGTCGAATAAGACGGTAGCCTATGGTGCCTATCAACGCACACAAAGTTATTTTGAAAATTCAGAACTTGCCGCCCGCGGCCTCCCTTCTGCCGACGAACTTAAACTTTTGGAACCCTACCGTGGCAAGATCCCCAATGAGGTATTTACAACTGAATATCATCCCCCTGTCACCGATGGCAGTGGCAATAATCGAGATAATCTTCACAAAGCCATTGATCTATTGCATCAAGCTGGTTGGGATCTGAAAAATGGGAAATTGACCGACGCCCAAGGAAATGTATTCAAGTTCGAGATTGTCGACTCTACGCCGATGTTTGAACGTTGGACGCAGCCCTTTTTACGCAACCTCGAGAGATTAGGCATTGAAGCCTCTTTACGCATCGTCGATACCGCGCAAATGCAAAATCTGATGGATGACTTTGATTTCGATATGACCATCGGTGTCTTCTCACAATCCATTTCCCCTGGCAATGAACAGCGAGATCTATGGTCCTCGGCCAAAGCTGATCAAAAAGGCAGCAAAAATTTGATCGGTGTGCGAGATCCTGTCGTTGACGATCTCGTGGATAAACTTATTCATGCGCCCGATCGTGAAAGTCTTGTCACGATTTGTCACGCGCTTGACCGTGTATTGCTGTGGAATTTTTATGTTATTCCGCATTGGTACATAGGTTCTTACCGCGTTGCCTATTGGGATATGTTCGGTATGCCGGCCATTTCACCAAAATATGGGCTAGACACAAGCGATGCCTGGTGGATAGATCCAACCAAAGCGCAGAAAATCATGGATAACCAAAGAAGGAATAGATAGCTCTTTCATGATCCTGACGGTGCGAGGTAGTTGGACGCAGCAGACGATCAAAACAAGCCAAAGATCACTATAATAGTGAAGATTAAACTGGTTCTGTTTTAATCCCGGATGCGAATAACATCCGGGATTAATCTATGAACTAGGCTACGTCCTTTTGAGCTTCAAGAGCTTGGCGCTCGGCTGCCTTTTGGGCATCCAACTTGTCGCCTTCGAGGTCACGCGCAGCGGCAATACGTCGTAGACGATTGACGACAGAACCCGTTCCCGCCGGTACCAAACGACCGACAATCACGTTTTCCTTCAGACCCTCGAGTGTATCGACTTTGCCTCCAACAGCAGCTTCGGTGAGCACGCGTGTTGTTTCCTGGAACGAAGCGGCCGAAATAAAGGAACGCGTCTGCAAGCTCGCCTTGGTGATACCTTGCAATACGGCTCTTCCCAGGGCCGGACGAAGGCCTTCGACCACAGCCTTACCATTGACCTCATCAAACTCCGTGCGGTCAACTTGTTCGCCTACCATCAAGGTGGTGTCACCAGCTTCAGTGATCTCTACCTTTTGTAACATCTGGCGTACGATGACTTCAATGTGCTTGTCGTTGATTTTCACCCCTTGTAGACGATAAACCTCCTGGATCTCATTGATGAGATATTCAGCCAAGGCTTCCACGCCCATGACAGCAAGGATATCGTGCGGCACGGGGTTACCATCGATGAGAAGATCGCCCTTTTGCACCATATCTCCTTCTTGAACGGCGATATGCTTCCCCTTAGGGATCAGATATTCACGCGGTTCAAGTGTTTCGTCCGCCGGACGAACAATGATGCGGCGCTTCATTTTGTAGTCCTTGCCGAATTCCACACGACCATCGGTATCCGCGATAATCGCGAAGTCCTTCGGACGACGGGCCTCGAACAATTCTGCGACGCGGGGCAGACCGCCCGTAATATCACGCGTTTTAGTACCTTCACGAGGAATACGCGCCAACACATCGCCGGCTTTTACATGCGCACCGTTCTCAACATTAAGAATGGCATCCACAGCCAAGAAGTAACGTGCCTCTAAACCGTTCGGAAGTTTAATCACCTCGCCCTTGGTATCGTGCAAGACAATACGCGGACGCAGTTCAGCGCCTTTAGGTTGCTGACGGAAATCCGTAACCTTCTTCGACGAAATGCCAGTTGCTTCGTCGAGAACTTCGCGGATTGACACACCCTCGATAAGATCGGCGTAATGGGCAATACCCTCGCGTTCTGTGATAATCGGCAACGTATAGGGATCCCATTCAGCAAGTTTTTGGCCTTTGTGAACAGTCGTCCCCTCTTCGGCCATTAATTTTGCGCCGTAGGGTACGCGATGGCGCGCTTTTTCACGACCCACATCGTCGACCAGAACAATTTCACAATTACGGCCCATAACAACGGGACGCCCATCGCTGTTTGCAACGACGTTTTTGTTCTTAATCTGCAATTTAGCGTCGAATGAAGCTTCAACCGAGTTGGCTTCTGCGCCACGTTGCGCTGCACCACCAATGTGAAAGGTACGCATCGTAAGCTGCGTGCCAGGTTCACCAATAGACTGCGCCGCAATAACACCAACGGCCTCGCCGACATTGACAGGCGTTCCCCGTGCAAGATCGCGACCGTAGCATTTGCCGCAAACGCCGTTTTCTGATTCGCATGTCAACGCCGAACGGATGCCAACCGTATCCACGCCAGCCTTATCGATGAGCTCGAGCTGCTTTTCTTCAATCAACTCGCCAGCGCCAACGACAACGACGCCGGTGACGGGATGTTTGATATCAATTGATGCCGTACGACCGAGAATACGTTCTGAAAGTGGCGCAATAACTTCACCCCCCTCAATAACTGCTTTAACCGTCAAGCCCTTCGTTGTGCCACAATCCAGTTCTGTAATAATGGCATCTTGGGCGACATCGACCAGACGACGTGTCAAATAGCCTGAATTTGCCGTTTTTAGTGCCGTATCGGCCAGACCTTTACGAGCACCGTGTGTCGAGTTGAAGTACTCCAAAACGGTGAGACCTTCTTTGAAGTTTGAGATGATTGGCGTTTCAATAATCTCGCCAGACGGTTTAGCCATAAGGCCACGCATACCGGCCAGCTGTTTAATTTGAGCCGCCGAGCCACGAGCGCCCGAGTGTGCCATCATATAGACGGCATTAATGGTGCCTTTACCGGTGTCGGCGATGCCCTTCATCATTTCTTCGGCAACGCGCTCGGTACAAGTTGACCATACGTCAACGACTTTATTATATTTTTCGCCGCGGGTGATCAGACCATCTTGATATTGTTGCTCATATTCACGCACTTGGTCTTGTGATTTCCTGATCAAGGTTTGCTTTGCTTGTGGAATGACCAGATCGTCCTTACCGAACGAAATGCCCGCACGACAAGCATGGCGGTAACCAAGCCCCATCATACGATCGGCAAAAATGACCGTTTCCTTCTGCCCGCAATGGCGATAAACGGTGTCGATGACGTTAGTGACGTCCTTTTTTGTGAGAACGCGATTGATCATGCTGAAAGGAACATTCTTGTTGCGCGGTAGAATTTCCGACAACAACATACGACCCGGCGTTGTCTCAACGCGCGTTGTCTGATGCTTTCCTTCGCCATCTACGCCGTGATAACGGGCCTTGATCTTGGTGTGGAGTGTTACAATCTTATTGGCTAGCGCCTGTTCGATCTCACCGATCGAAGCGAAGATCATCCCCTCACCCGGCTCGCCATCGCGGGCCAGCGTAATATAGTAAAGACCAAGTACGATATCTTGTGACGGCACGATAATGGGCTTGCCGTTGGCAGGGCTAAGGATGTTGTTTGTCGACATCATAAGGACACGCGCTTCGAGCTGAGCTTCAAGCGAAAGTGGCACGTGAACAGCCATTTGGTCGCCGTCGAAGTCTGCATTGAAAGCCGTACAAACGAGCGGGTGAAGCTGAATGGCCTTACCTTCGATCAGCACCGGTTCGAAAGCTTGAATGCCAAGACGATGCAATGTAGGGGCTCGGTTGAGCATAACGGGATGCTCGCGAATGACCTCTTCCAGAATATCCCATACTTCGGGACGTTCTTTTTCGACCATGCGTTTGGCCGCCTTGATTGTCGAGGCCATGCCATAGAGTTCGAGTTTTGCGTAGATAAACGGCTTAAACAACTCGAGCGCCATTTTCTTCGGCAATCCACATTGATGCAATTTTAGTTCAGGACCAACAACGATCACAGAGCGACCGGAATAATCGACGCGTTTTCCGAGCAGGTTTTGACGGAAGCGTCCTTGCTTACCTTTCAACATATCGGAAAGCGACTTGAGGGGCCTTTTGTTGGCGCCCGTAATTACACGACCGCGGCGACCATTATCAAATAATGCATCCACCGACTCTTGCAGCATACGTTTTTCATTGCGCACGATGATATCGGGAGCGCGCAACTCCATGAGGCGTTTCAAACGGTTATTACGGTTAATGACACGCCGGTACAAATCATTGAGATCAGACGTCGCAAAACGTCCACCATCCAAAGGCACAAGAGGGCGCAATTCAGGTGGAATAACGGGCACGACATCCAAAATCATCCATTCCGGACGAGCGCCAGACTCGATAAAGGCCTCAATTACTTTGAGGCGCTTAACATATTTTTTGCGCTTGGCATCCGAAGCAGTTTCACGCAAGCCTTCGCGCAGCTTTACCTTCTCTTCGTGCAAATCAATGCCCGAAAGCATCAATTTAACGGCTTCAGCTCCGATCATGGCGGTAAACGCATCATCGCCATATTCTTCCTGCGCCTTCAAATGCTCTTCTTCAGTGAGAAGTTGGCGCATCTTGAGCGGGGTCAAGCCCGGCTCGGTAACCATATAGTTTTCGAAATAAAGTACCCGTTCCAATTCCTTCAAAGTCATGTCGAGTAAAAGGCCGACACGTGAAGGCAATGATTTCATGAACCAGATATGCGCCACCGGTGATGCCAGTTCGATATGACCCATACGTTCACGACGAACTTTTTGCAAGGTTACTTCAACGCCGCACTTCTCGCAGATAATGCCGCGATACTTCATACGTTTATACTTGCCGCACAGACACTCATAATCACGGATCGGCCCAAAGATACGAGCACAGAACAGGCCATCACGCTCAGGCTTAAAGGTACGGTAATTGATCGTTTCGGGTTTCTTGATTTCGCCAAACGACCAGGAGCGAATGCGCTCAGGTGAAGCGATCGATATCCGGATTTGATCAAATGCCGGCGGTGCGCTTTGCTGATTAAAAATGTTCATCAAGTCGTTCATGCGTTTACTCCCGCGCCACGATGTGCGTGTTTAATAATAAAACCTATTCAGCAGATTCCGGCAAAGCCGCCGGCGGTTGGTTATCCTGTTCCGCTGTTACCATTTTTTTCTGGTCAAGCTCGACATTCAGGCCAAGTGAACGCAGTTCCTTGACCAAAACGTTGAACGATTCCGGAATACCGGCTTCAAAGTTATCTTCGCCACGAACGATGGCCTCATAGACCTTGGTACGGCCAGAAACGTCATCAGATTTGACCGTGAGCATTTCCTGCAAAGTATAAGCTGCTCCATAAGCTTCAAGAGCCCAGACTTCCATTTCTCCGAAGCGTTGGCCACCGAACTGAGCTTTACCACCCAAGGGTTGTTGGGTAACCAAGCTGTAGGGGCCGATTGAGCGCGCATGGATCTTGTCATCCACCAAATGGTGTAACTTCAACATATAGATGTAACCTACCGTTACCTTACGATCGAACGGTTCACCCGTACGGCCATCGACGAGCACTTCCTGACCGGATTTATCAAGACCAGCCATTTCAAGCATGCGCTCAATGTCAGCCTCGCGCGCTCCATCGAACACAGGTGTCGCCATCGGTACGCCGATACGTAAATTACCAGAAAGCTCAATAATTTCGTCATCGGTCAGATCAGCAACATCGCGCTTGTAAGTTTCTTCGCCATAAGAGCTCTTTAGCTTCGCATGGAGGTCGACCAATGTTGCTTTTTTACCTTGATGAATTTGAAGTTGATAGGCATCCAAAGCCTGGCCGATTTGTTTGCCAAGATTGGCAGAAGCCCAGCCAAGATGCGTCTCAAGAATTTGGCCCACATTCATACGGCTAGGCACACCAAGCGGATTAAGCACGATATCAACGGGCGTTCCATCGGGCAGATAAGGCATATCTTCTACAGGCACGATGCGCGAAATAACACCCTTGTTGCCATGGCGCCCGGCCATTTTATCACCGGGTTGTAATTTACGTTTCACAGCAACAAAGACCTTCACCATCTTCATAACGCCCGGTGGTAACTCATCGCCACGCTGTAATTTGGAGACTTTGTCCTCAAAACGCTTTTTCAGCGCTGTGATTTGATCGTCGAACACCTTATTGATGCTCTCGATTTGCTCCATGAGCTTGTCATCTTTAATGCTGATCTGGCGCCATTGGCCACGCGTATAGTCTTCCAGTAGCTCCTCGGTAATGGCCTTTCCAACGGGAAAGTTCTTGGGTCCGGAAACAGATTTTTGGTTGAGCAACAGTTCTTTCAACCGGCCATAGAAGCTACGTTCCAAAATTGCCTTTTCGTCATCACGATCTTTTGCGAGACGCTCAATTTCAGCACGTTCGATAGCTATGGCACGTTGATCTTTTTCCACGCCGCGGCGTGAGAAAACGCGTACCTCAACGACCGTACCCGTGACCCCTGGTGGTAAACGCAAACTGGTATCGCGGACATCGGCAGCTTTTTCGCCAAAGATCGCGCGCAACAGTTTTTCTTCAGGTGTCATCGGGCTTTCGCCTTTGGGCGTAACTTTACCGACTAAAATATCACCAGGATTAACTTCAGCACCGATATAGGTAATGCCGGCTTCATCGAGATTTTTGAGTGACTCTTCGCCGACATTAGGAATATCACGCGTGATTTCTTCCTGACCCAGCTTGGTATCGCGCGCCATGACTTCAAATTCCTCGATATGGATCGAGGTAAAGACGTCATCTTTCACGATGCGCTCAGAAATCAGGATCGAGTCTTCGAAGTTGTAGCCATTCCATGGCATGAAGGCGACCAGGACATTACGGCCAAGAGCCAATTCGCCCAACTGTGTCGAAGGGCCATCGGCAATGATGTCGCCCTTCTTCACCACGTCGCCCACTTTGACAAGAGGACGTTGCGTAATACAGGTGCTTTGGTTTGAGCGCTGAAACTTGAGCATATTATAGATATCAACGCCAGGAGCTGCCGGATCCGTATCTTCGGTCGCACGCACAACGATGCGCGTGGCATCAACCTGATCGATGACACCCGAACGCTTGGCGGCTATTGCAACGCCAGAATCGCGCGCGACAATGCCTTCCATGCCGGTGCCAACCAAGGGGGCGTCGTTTTGTAATAAGGGTACCGCTTGACGTTGCATGTTGGAGCCCATCAACGCACGATTGGCGTCGTCGTTTTCCAAAAAGGGGATCAGAGCCGCAGCCACCGAGACTATTTGCTTCGGCGAGACATCGATAAAATCGACGCTTTCGGGCGGTGTTGTAATGTTTTCGCCGCCTTTGCGGACAATAACCGCTTCATCCGTAAATTTACCGGACTTGTCGAGCGCAGCGTTAGCCTGAGCAATAGCGTATTGCCCCTCTTCCATCGCTGATAAATAGACAACTTCAGCTGTGACTTTACCGCTCTTGCAACGACGGTAAGGACTTTCAATAAATCCATACTGATTGACGCGAGCATAAGTGGCCAGCGAGCTAATCAGACCGATGTTCGGTCCTTCAGGTGTTTCAATCGGACAAATACGTCCATAATGCGTCGGGTGCACATCGCGTACTTCGAAGCCTGCGCGTTCGCGCGTCAGACCGCCAGGCCCCAAGGCCGAAACACGACGTTTATGCGTGATTTCAGAAAGTGGATTGGTCTGATCCATAAACTGACTTAACTGCGACGAGCCGAAAAATTCGCGCACAGCCGCAGCCGCCGGTTTCGCGTTAATCAGATCATGTGGCATGACTGTATCGATTTCGATCGAGCTCATGCGCTCACGTATGGCGCGCTCCATGCGTAAAAGACCCACACGATATTGATTTTCCATCAGTTCGCCGACAGAACGGACACGACGGTTACCGAGATGATCAATATCATCAACTTCGCCACGTCCATCTTTGAGATCGCACATGATGCGAAGAATTTTAAGGATGTCTTCTTTGCGTAAGACGCGAACCTGATCGTCGGTCTTGAAGCCAAGACGTGCATTCATTTTCACGCGGCCGACCGGTGACAAATCATAGCGCTCAAGATCGAAAAACAATGCGTGGAACAAAGCTTCGGCTGATTCCAACGTCGGCGGCTCACCCGGACGCATGACGCGATAAATATCGATCAGCGCTTCTTCACGGGTAACATTTTTGTCCGCCATCATCGTATTGCGGATATACGGACCAATATTAAGGTGATCGATACCAAGGATGGGCAGTTCCTTGACGTTAGCTTTCTCAAGCTTTTCCATCACATCAACCGTCAACTCATCGCCCGCTTCAAATAATACCTGACCGGTCTTCTCATCAATCATGTCGCTGGCAATGTACTGGCCAATAAGCTCTTGAGCCTGCACCAAGATCTCTTTCACGCCCTGTTCAACAAGCTTGGCGCCAACGCGAGCTGTCATTTTTGTGCCAGCTTCAACGACAACTTTGCCGTTTTTAGCGTCGATTAGATCGGCCTGTATTTTCTGACCCTTCATGCGTTCGGCATTGAAGAAAGTCGTCCAGCCGTTTTTGGCATGCTTATAAGTAACCGTCTCATAGAAAGCCGACAGAATTTCTTCCTTCGCCATACCTTGAATTTCATTGGCTGCAAGAGGTTTGCCATCCTTAGCGCGCTTCGCACGAACTTTTTCTGTTTCGGCGCTATCGAGTGCGTAGAGCAAAGAGGTTACGGGCAATTTGCGGCGACGATCGATGCGTGCGTATACAAGATCCTTGGCATCAAATTCAAAATCGAGCCACGAACCGCGATAAGGAATAACCCGTGCCGCGAATAGATACTTGCCGGATGAATGTGTTTTACCCTTGTCATGATCAAAGAAAACGCCAGGGCTGCGATGCATCTGGCTGACGATCACGCGCTCTGTGCCGTTGATGACAAATGTGCCGTTCGCCGTCATGAGCGGCATGTCACCCATATAGACGTCTTGTTCCTTAATATCACGAATGGATTTGACACCGGTTGTTTCATCAACATCAAACACGGTCAGACGCAATGTAACCTTCAAAGGTGCAGCATAGGTCATGCCACGCTGTTGACATTCCTCGACATCGTATTTCGGCTGCTCGAGCTCGTAAGATAAGAAATTCAGAACGGCGCGTTCTGAAAAATCTGAAATCGGGAATGCCGATGATAAAACTTCTTGCAGTCCCATGCGCGTACGTTGCTCGGGTGGAATATGCATTTGCAGGAAATTTTCATAGGAGCGACGTTGCACCTCGATCAAATTGGGCATTTCGGCTACTTCAGGAATACGCCCGAAGCTTTTGCGGATTTTTTTGCGGCCGGTAAAGCTTTTGCTCAAATTGACGCTGATGGGTGCGGTACTACTCGCCATGCTCGTGCCTTTCAATTGTGGGGCGCCACGTTCAGAAACGCCGCGCGCTCATTTACAAAAATCGACCCTGTCAAGCATCAACAAGCAGGGCTACAAAAGTAAACAGCGCCGCACGGCGATACAGGCATCTACCTGCTCGCTGGACGGGGCTGGTCATTTCAGCAATTTGTTGGGGCTAATATGGCGGGGATGCAATTCTTATGCAAGTAGAAAAAAGTCTGTATTTTACTATATCAATCAATTAGTTATCCTTGCCATGTCCATGATCTCCCTCATCGTGTTGTTTGCTGCAGGCTTTGCTGCAGGCATCACCAATGCCATCGCTGGCGGCGGCTCTTTTATGACATTCCCTGCCCTCCTTTTCACAGGTCTCGATCCGCGTGCTGCCAATATCACATCAACGATCGCTTTGTTTCCGACCCAAATCAGCACCGGTTTTGCCGGGCGTAAAATGGCGGGGGGCACGCCCAACCTATCTTTAAAAAGTCTGATTATCATCAGTCTTGGCGGCGGTGCCATTGGCGCTCTGCTTTTACTCATGACACCCCCCGCCTTTTTTGCACGATTGGTTCCTTGGCTTATTCTTTTCGCAACGGTTGTTTTTGCCTATGGCAGTTTTCGTAAGCGCCCGGCAGAAGGCGAAGACAAACCGCATCTCAACAAATTTGGTTCCGTTCTTTCGCAAATCGGCATCAGCATTTACGGCGGCTATTTTGGCGGCGGCATTGGTTTTCTGATGCTTGCCGCCCTTACTCTGGCGGGCATGTCCCTACGTAAGGCCGGCACCACCAAAAACATATTAGCTGGTGTTATGAATGCATCAGCCGTTTTGGTTTTTCTATTCTCAAAAGATATTGGTTGGGTACAGGTGGCTATCGCCGCTATTGCAGCCATAGGCGGCGGCCTGGTAGGCGTGCGCCTGCTCAGCAAAGTTAATGAGCGTATGCTGCGTATTGCCGTTGTCGCGATTGGAACAACGCTGACGATCGCGCTTTTTTTGCGCGCCTAAAATGAGTTTATGCGCTCTTTGATTCCGTGACAGTCGTTGGCGACGTGGCAACTTCTTCGTAATCCGTTTTCTCAGAAATACGAGCAGCCTTGCCGCGTAAGTTGCGCAGGTAATAAAGTTTCGAGCGGCGCACATCACCCTTACGCACTAATTCGACGGATTCTAAACGTGGGCTGTAAAGCGGAAACACGCGTTCGACACCTTCGCCGTAACTGATCTTGCGTACGGTAAATGATGAATTGACACCGGCATTCTTGCGCGCAATGCACATACCTTCATAGGCCTGAACACGTTCGCGCGAACCTTCGATAACCTTTACATTGACGCGCACAGTGTCGCCAGGACCGAACTCTGGGATTTTTGCGTGAGCCTTGAGCTTTTCCAGCTCTTGCTGCTCAATCTTTTGCATTAAATTCATAACCGCTACTCCTTCACCTTCTTCTTAAGAGCTAACTCGTATTTATTCCACAAATCTGGCCGACGCTGACGGGTTATCTCTTCCGCTTTTGTCTGTCGCCAAACCCTCACCTTCTCATGATGCCCTGAAACCAGAACTTCAGGAACCTCACGACCATCCCAAACTGCGGGACGTGTATAATGCGGATATTCAAGTAACCCGCCCGTAAAACTTTCTTCTTCCATCGTTGCTGCGTTACCAACAACTCCAGTCAACAACCTCACACACGCTTCAAGTAACGTCATCGCCGCTACCTCGCCGCCGGCTAAAACAAAATCACCGACACTTATCTCTTCCAGACCTTGGGCATCAATCACTCGCTGATCGACACCTTCGTAACGTCCGCAAAGCAAAAGCACCGAAGGGGCTGCGGCTAATTCCTTTACCAACGCCTGATCCAAAATGCGGCCACGCGGTGAAAGATATATCCGGCGCGCAGCCTTACCAAATTTGGCATCGGCACCACGAATGGCGGCATCGACCACATCGGGTCGCAAAACCATTCCGGCACCGCCCCCATAGGGCGTATCGTCCACGGAGGCGTGCTTATCGCTCGCAAACGCGCGAATGTCCAGTGTTTCGAGTTTCCAGATGCCTTCTTTTAAAGCCTTTCCAGCTAAACTGAGGCCAAGCGGTCCCGGAAACATCTCCGGGAAAATAGTTAAAGTACTGGCAAACCAAGGTTTTTGATTTGACATATATTCCACCCCTAATGCCACTCCATCTAAAAGCTATACCAACAAAAGCATAATTCCGATGCAACGTTATAATCTATCAAGTTAATATGTTGTACAATTCACCACATTACCCGACCCCATACAATTCGTCGTCCTCGGCCGATTTACGCTATTAATAAGCTGCTGATTTTGAAGATACTGCATATAATTGCTAAAGGCCTGTTGTCTTTGTTGTATTTCAGCCATGTGTGACTGCTGGAGCTGACTATCAATTTTCTCCCAAGCTCCCGTTAGTTCTTTATTCGTTTCTATAGCAGTATTCTTTGCCTTCGTTATGGCTTCTCCCCAAGATATTTTGCGCTTAACAAGACTAATTTCTATTGTGTCCCATCTTTGCCATTCATCAACCATTATAGAAACTATTGAAGGTGTGAGGGGTTCTAAACTTTCAGCAGCATTTCTTCTACAGCTCTGAGTTTCGGGGTACACTTTGTAGATAGCCTGTATTTCACTTTTTGTAGCTTTTTTCTCGTCAGTCATTTGTTCCAAGCTTGCATCCATTACATTTAAGGGAACATGGGGACGAAGAGGATCAAAGTCGGACGACTGCATAACGCTTGTTAAACACGCCTTTAATTGGACTACGGTTGCTTGCGTGTATCACGTATAAGCTGAACCTGTCGTTGTGCAACTGTGGCACAAGCAGCAAGAATTGGTGCTAGTAGTAACAATAAGGCTATACGCAAGAATTTCTGTGTTTGCATACAAACCTACTGGCCATTACGTGTGGGGCGATCACCCGCTTGTTCCGCGTCTTGTTCGCACACATATGCTCCAGATTTAGTATTCCCATACCAACGTTCTCCTTTGAAATGGTAGACCCCAGTTGGAAGATTTAGCCAAACCACCGTATCCGACGGACAGTGCTGTTGGGCCAATTGCTCAGTAGAGAACAGAATAAGAGTTTGAGCAGAGGAAGCAGAAATAAGTGAAATAAGTATAAAAAGGATCATCAACGATTTGATTACAAAATCACGCTTCATCGTACTACCTCGAATTTTCGCATTTTCTCTTCAACGCTACTATTTTTAGGCCAAGCGAAAGCATATAAAGCCTTGCGCAAAAGATATATTATGTCATCCGATTTTTTTTGGCCTAGAGGAAATGGGCAGGATATTAGTTCTACGTTGACGACGCACCGGCTTTGTTGGATTTAGTTAACCAGCCTTGGGGTAAATCGATAATCAGATATCCTTCTTTTAAATCTATTTGCGGCACGTAAATATCTGTGAACGGCAGCATAAAACTATCGCCTTTGGTGGGTTCTATTTCGAGAAACGGACCGGCACCATAATTATGGACCGCTTTCACATGGCCACTGATCTGGGTGTTTCTGTCTCTGGCCTCAAGACCGACAAGATCAGCCTCGTAATATTCGCGTTTGTTCGGTTTTGGTAAAGCATCGCGTTCCACATAGAGTTGAGTGCCACGTAAAGCTTCAGCTTGATTGCGATCTGTTACGCCGCTCAAACTACCGATAAAATGATCTTTGATTGTTCCCCTCAACTTCAGATCAAATTTTTCATTACCACTTTCATCCGTTAGCGCCCCATATCTGGCGATGGCTTCGGGCTCTTCTGTAAAACTGCGAAGGCGGATCTGACCGCGCACACCGTGCGCGCCCATGATCACGCCAACACATATCCTCTGTTTTTGTTTCATTCCACGTTAGGCCGTAGCCGCTTCCACTGCCTGGGCTTCGGCTGCCGCTGGTGCCGGAGCTGGAGCTGCTGGGACTGCAGGTGCGGCGGCGGCTTTTTCTGCTTCCGCGGCGACGAGCTTTAGACGCTCTTGCGTCTTGGCTCTGGGGGCTGATTTCTTCGGTGTTTCATTGATTTTTGGTTTCTTACCTAAACCGGCCGCATGAAGAAAACGTGCAACGCGATCACTGGGTTGGGCTCCTACTTTAAGCCAATGCTTGATGCGTTCTTCGACTAAAGTAACGCGCTGCGGATTTTCTTTTTGCAGCATCGGATTATAGGTGCCGAGCTTCTCGATAAAGCGGCCATCGCGTGGTGAGCGACTATCGGCCGCCACAATGTGATAAAAGGGGCGTTTCTTGGTACCATGACGTGTCATACGAATTACAAGCATTTATGTTCTCCTTAGTTGTTTAATGTTGTGGGCCCTTGTTTTGTATTCATTTTACATCCTCTCTCGCGCCCAATAGTTTCGAGGACGTGTTGGTCTATCGCTTTGGATCCCCCAAACCGGTCATATCACCGCCCATCAATTTTGGCATCATGCTACGCATGAAACCGTTTTTGCCGAGCTTCTGCACTTGCTTCATCATTTTTTGCATTTCAAGAAACTGTTTGATCAGGCGGTTCACATCCGCGACATGAACGCCGGCGCCGCTGGCAATGCGCCGCTTGCGCGAGGCGCCCAGTAGATCAACATTTTTACGCTCAGCTGGCGTCATGGATTGAATAATAGCTTCCTGACGTTTGACCATTTTATCATCGACATTGGCATTCTTGAGCTGATCTTTAATTTTGCCCATGCCTGGCAATAAGTTCATCAAACCGCCTAGGCCGCCCATTTTTTGCATTTGCCGTAATTGTTTGGCGAGATCGTTGAAATCAAAACTCTTGCCTGACAGAAATTTTTCGGTCATCTCCTGAGCTTCGTCTTGATCAAGTGTTGCGGCGGCCTTCTCGACCAGCGAAACGACATCGCCCATGCCAAGAATACGATTTGCCAAGCGATCGGGATGATATACTTCTAACGCTTCGGTCTTTTCACCAACTCCAAGAAATTTTATTGGCTTGCCAGTCACGGCACGCATCGAAAGTGCCGCACCACCACGGGCATCGCCATCTATGCGCGTTAATATAATGCCGGTAACGCCAACTCTCTGATCAAACTGCACGGCTGTATTGACGGCATCCTGTCCTGTCATGGCATCAACAACGAGCAACTTTTCATGGGGCTCCGTAACATCACGCAATGCCGCAGCCTCGTCCATCAACACATCGTCAATAGCCAGACGACCGGCGGTATCAAAAATGACAATATCAAATACTTCCTTGCGTGCTAATTCGACGGCACGGCTGGCAATGGCTTCCGGTTCCTGCCCGGCGACAATCGGTAATACTGAAACACCAACTTGCGCGCCGAGCACAGCCAGTTGTTGTTGCGCTGCCGGGCGGCGCGTATCAAGCGATACAAGCAAAACTTTCTTTCGTTCAATGTCGGTAAGTCGCTTGGCGAGCTTTGCTGATGTCGTGGTCTTGCCGGAACCTTGCAAGCCAAGCATCATGATCACAGCGGGAGGCGTAACATTCAAATTAAGCGGTATCGCATCCTTACCAAGCAATTCAATCAGATTGTCATGGACAATTTTGATGACTTGCTGACCCGGCGTAATCGAACGCATAACATCTTGACCAACCGCGCGTTCCTTAACCTTGGCAACAAAATCCTTCACAACCGATAGGGCTACGTCGGCCTCAAGCAAAGCTATCCGCACTTCACGTAAAGCTTCGCCGACATCCTCTTCGGTCAGATTGCCGCGCCGCGTGAGCCGGTCGAAAATCCCGGTCAATTTGTTGCTTAAGTTTTCAAACATTTCCTGACTTGCCGCTCTCCTAAAAAAACAAATAGCCCAAACGAAATCGGGCCAGTGCACGCTACGCGTGGACTGGCCTTACACCTCGTCTCGGGTGTATCCTCTTGCGTCACCCCCCAACTTATGAGGCGGATGTCGCAGCCATAGGCTGGGATGGGCTGACTTCTAGCGGATCAAGTGAGGTTTCGTCAACTAATAGACGGCTTTTTTGTTATTTGGCTTGCATTATGAGCCTCTTTTTCCTAAAAAAGCCCCCTGTTCCACCTGGCCTCGCTGCCTCAAGCCCATGGCCAAAGGGAAAGATTTAGCCATACAATTGAAAGACGTTATCAACATGAAAAAAGAGATTCATCCCGACTATCACCAAATCACAGTTGTGATGACCGATGGTACAGAATTTGTCACGCGCAGCACCTACGGTAAGCCAGGCGCAAAATTGCATCTCGATATCGATCCCAAGACACATCCGGCTTGGACGGGCATGCATCGTATGGTTGACCGCGGCGGTCAGTTGGCCAAGTTCAATAAACGCTTTTCGGGTTTTGGCAGTAAGAAAGAAGCGGAAGACACAACCGCCGCGCCCAGTAATGAGCCCAAAATCAAACTGACCACGACGGCAGCGTCAGCAGCTAAAAAGAAAAAGGGCTAAGAATAAAGCCTGAGAATAAAAAACGCGACCACAGCGGGCCGCGCATTTATAGTGCTTATGTAGCCCCTAGTTCGATGTGCTACTACCAATCGGGCGCATACCCGTGATCATCCCAAAATTCGGCACTTCGCCAGCTTCAAGCTTTGAGCGCACCATAGCATCAAGCCGCATAATTCGCGCATAAAGCGCATGACTACGCTCAAGAAGACTACGCAAGCCCGGAGGTAATTCCGCATCTTCTGATCCATTGTCATTCTGACATTCCTCGCCACCGCCGAGCGCATATTGCTCTGATGAAAACTGTTCCGGTGATATTTCACCCGACAATAAAGCCTTCATCGCCAACAGCCACGTCATAACCTGTATGAGCCGCGCTGAGACCCGTGTGTGCTGATAGCCAACCTGTAGGCAGCGTGGTAAATCATATTCGCGCCGATCGGCTTGCTCATGAAAAGCAATGTAATTACGAACCTCAAGCGTCAGGGCTATGCCTTCGTCAAAGGTACGATCAAGTAAAGTTGCAGACTTATTCATGCACGGCCCCGCTCTAAATTAATTCTCTTCCCTCACTCGTGGTACACGGATAGCGTTAAAAAGATGTGTATTGGGTCTTAAAGAGGTCTTAAGAACGATTGCCGACTGCAAAATCTGCCGCTATTGTCGCTGGCGAAGAAAGAAAATATGGTTAAATTCTGTTTACTAATTTTATGTCGCACGAAAGATGGGGCGTAGCCAAGCGGTAAGGCAGTGGATTTTGATTCCACCATTCGGAGGTTCGATCCCTCCCGCCCCAACCAATATAATATCGCATGAGATCTATATAATTTTGATGCTTAATGATTTTCAGGCGCAACAATAGAGCATGAAGCCTGCGACCAATCAGGCGCTAGCCCAAGTTGCGTAAGGCATTTGCCAATTGGCGAATCTGGAACAACCTTATCGCCAATATTAGAATTTTTAAGGAAGCTATCGTTGCATATTTGATCTATATCAGATGGCAACGGCCTTTTATTAACGATACGCTCCATTCGTACCAAAATGGCAAGATTACCGTAACCAACAGGAACCATTGAGCCTCCTTCGCAGTGAACCATTCTCAAAGGCATGGGCAACTGATTGAGAGGTTGCGAGGGATCCGACAGGGCGTTATCCGATTTTGCCAAACTTGCGCAAAATACAGTGCTCAATATAATCGCAATCGAAAGCATGTCTTTGATGGATAGTTTCATACGTCACCGCAAATCTAAGGAAACAATAATAAAGACTATCTTTTATCCAGCTTAGCAGGGCGGATATAGATAATGAGCCGATGCCAGGCACTCCCTCTGGAGTACGAATGAAAACTTAATAAAGTTTTAAAAGCGGTTGCGGAAAGCCTGGTTCACGGCGTACAAACGCAACCGGAGAATGCCCATGCATAGACGATATAATTTCTGCGCCCTCATGTTTTTGGTTGCCACACTCTTCTGTCTCGCACCGTCATGCCTACGGGCAGATGAAGGCTTACCTCAATCAGTGCGCACACTTCTGCATACGCCTTTAAGGATTGTCGGCACAAGCACCTACCGCAAATTTGGTTTCAGTATTTATCATGTTACATTGTGGGCAGTCGATAAACGTTGGGATGCGGCTAAGCCCTATGCGCTACAATTGAGTTACGTGCATAGCGTATCCAAAGATACTCTCGTCGATACAGTTATGGATGATATTCGCGATCAGGCCGTTGCCGATGAACCCACGCTTACACGTTGGGAAGGTATCTTGAATGCATCCATGCCTTCCCTTGAAGACGGCGATACGATTGTCGCCCTCGTTATCCCAGGAAAAAAATCACAACTGTTCTATAATGGATCAAAAATTCTTAGCATTGACGAACGAGCCTTCAGTGATGCCTTCATCAATATATGGCTGGGAGAGAAGGCCAACCAGGACATGCGAGAAAAACTACTTGGTGATACAACGCAGTAAAGGCGTGTTATTTTTAATGACTTACTGCCTAATCAATTTTTCTTTCTGCGCCATTCTCTGAAGGTGCAATAGCGCTTGTCATCTGTCGCTGGCGCATACGAAAGCGCATTTTGTCCTTAGTGCTGCTCCAAGCATGGCAATACGCGCAGGAAACCCCCTCTTCATATAAGGGATGTTTTTTGTCTTCAACCGACAAAGGATAACCACAGCAAAAGCACATGGAATAACGCCCGGTTGTCAGACCATGTCCAACCGCCATGCGACGATCAAACACATAGCACTCTCCCTGCCACATACTTTTTTCAGCTGATATCTTCTCCAAATATTTAAGAATACCACCTTTCAAATGATAAACTTCGCTGAAACCTTCGGCGCGCATGAAAGCCGATGCCTTCTCGCAGCGAATGCCGCCCGTGCAATACATTGCTATTTTTTTATCTCGAGCAGGGTCAAGATTTTGGCGCACATAATTGGCAAAATCAGTAAACCGCTCGATTTGCGGATCGCGGGCCTTGGCGAACTTACCGATCATCGTCTCGTATACATTTCGCGTATCAAGCACAACAACTTCTGGATCACTAATCAAGTCGTTCCAATCTTCCGGCCCCACATAAACTCCCTTCATCTTATTGGGATCAGCCTGGGCCTGATTAAAAGTAATGATCTCGCGTTTCAATCGAATTTTGAGTTTATTAAATGGCTTTTCAGGTGATTGAGAAAATTTGACATCTGAGCGCAAAAGACCGGTCTGTTCAGCAAGTATCTCAAGCATCTGATCGATGATCTCGTCGCTGGCACCAGCCAGTGTACCGTTTATGCCTTCAGGGGCTATCAAAAGAGTGCCGCAGAGATCCATTTCAACAAATGACCGGCGTAATATTGTGCGCAACGCGGCAACGTCTTCGATAGGCACAAATCGATAAAGGGCGGCAACTGTGTAAGTCATAAGCCGTTATACGTTGAATGCAGCATGCGGGCAAAGCTCTTAAGTAACTATTGGCCCACTCTGCGCATCTTGTCTTTATTTTCCGGTATTTAGCAGGCTAATATGGCTAATACAGCTAATATTCTGGCCTAAACACATCAAGGGACAGGCCAGCGCTATGCGCACTTGAGCTCCAAATTGAAGGTCGGGTTAACACATTACTTATGGTATTTTTATAACGTAGATCGTAAGTGTAGAAAAATTATTGTTCTGTCTCAATGGTTGTTTTATTTGAAAGTCCACTCTCGCCATGCTGAAATCACTGCACCTCAGATCGCTGCGACCTTTAAAAAGATATCTTCTCACTACCTTTTTAATCTCTTGCGTTCTTTTGGTTGGCTTTATGATTGTCGTTTTTTCACAGACGATGCAAACCGTTCGTTCCGATAATTTAGCTCTCAACTATAGCAAAACTCTCCCGGCCAGCCAGGAAGTCCTCTTTAAAGCTATCCAAGCCAACAGCGCCGAACAAAATTATATCGGGACACGGTCTGCATCGGATTTACAGATATATAAAAACAGAATTGCTGCCTTGGACGATAAATTTAGCGCATTTTCCAGTCTTATGGGTGACCAGCAGGAAGATCTCGCACTGCTACGCACGAGACTTGAGCATTTGAAAGAAGCTTACAATTCCGAAATAAGCGCTCTTTCTGCCGATCAAAAAACATTTAGGTCCACGCCATCCTCGGCAAGCAGTTCAGCCCTGGCGGCAGTCCGCTCGGCTTTTACTGACTTCAATTTGCGTGAAACGGCCGTAGCTAATAACACCATCCGACAAATCAAAAAGGCCCATTACCGTTATTATATGATGATCACAGTAACTGCGGTACTAGGATTTTGTGCGCTCGTGATTGCCAATTTGCTTATTATCCTTCTCATTATCAAAAATGCGCGCGGCGAAGATAAACTGCATGATAGCGAAAGATTGTTTTCAACTATCGTCAATGGAGTCAATGACGGAATTTTCGACTGGAATTTAGTCGACAATAGCATTGAGTATTATTCGTCTTCATACAAAGCTTTGCTTGGCTATGAGCGCGAAGAGCTGGGGGCAAGTCACGATATATTCCGTAGCTTAATTCATCCCGATGACCTTATACCCTCACGACGAAGAACACTGGATTATATAGAAAAAAGAACGCCACTTTATAATAGCTCATTTCGCATAAGGCATAAGGATGGGCATTGGGTATGGGTCCTGTCACGTGGCATCGGTTTCTGGGATGAAAATGGAAAACCGCAACGCCTGATAGGCACACACACTGATATTACCGTTCAAAAACGGCGCGAGGAAGAGTTGACGCAGCTCGCTGTAAGGAACGAACAGCAAAAGCGAGAGTTGTTCACTGCAAAGGAAAAAGCCGAAGCCGCTAATCTTGCAAAAAGCGATTTTCTGGCCACTATGAGCCATGAAATTCGGACACCTTTAAATGTTATCATTGGCCTCGCTTATCTCCTCAAAGACAAACAGCCAACCGCCAAGCAAGAAGACATGGTATCCACTCTTTGCGCCAACGCTGATGTTCTCCTTCGGCTTGTCAATGATGTGCTTGATCTCAACAGGATTGAAGAAGCCCAAGTCGAACTAGAGTCACATCCTTTCCTCATAAGTAAAGTTTTAAAATCATTGCATGATATGTTTAGCGAGCAGATTGCAGCAAAAGGCCTTAGTTTTTCTATGCTCAATAGGCTAGATAACCAGTCCTACATAGGCGATGAAGCGCGCCTACAACAAATTCTCGTCAATCTAATTGGTAATGCGGTAAAATTTACCACGCGTGGCTCCATTGCCGTCATGGTTGATACCATACCCAACAGTAAGGGAAAAAATGACATCCAAGTTACTGTTGCCGATACGGGTGTCGGCATTGCACCGGAAAAACTGCCCGTTATATTCGAACGCTTTGCTCAGGCAGATCAAACGATTTCACGCCGTTTCGGTGGTTCAGGACTTGGCTTGGCCATATGTAAATCACTTGCGCATTTGATGGGCGGCAGCATAGAGGTAACAAGCAAGTCCAACGAAGGCTCCGTATTCACCTTGACTATACCCCTTACACCCGCTGTCCTGCCAACGACAACGGAGGCTCTGCCCCTCGCCATAAAGTCTTCGTTAATAGCCCCCTCACAACGCGGTAAAATTTTACTAGTTGAGGACTATCCGGCTAATATCTTAGTCGCAAGCCTGATGCTTGAAAATATGGGCTATACTGTAGATGTTGCAAGGTCAGGTTTGGAAGCCGTACGAAAAATTAGGGATGACGCCGCAACTTATAGCGTCATACTCATGGATGTTCGCATGCCAGATATGGATGGGTTTGAAACGACACGGCTTATACGGGCACTCGAAAAACAGAGAGGGTGTCATTATTCTATCATCGGCGTCACGGCGCATGCGACTATGACTGATCGTGACAATTGTCTTGAAGCTGGCATGGATGACTATATTAGTAAGCCCATTCAGTCAGATTTATTGGCAGATAAACTGCGAAAAATCGTAGATACAATACCTACAGCCGCCTAGAAAACCCGGACTAGAGACAACCTATTCGGTACTTATCTTGCTTTATTTTTACAGATTAAGTGGCTTTTTCTTAAAATAAACAGTTAACTATCGCATTATTGGTAATTTCTTGACGAGCAGCGAAGAATATTACCATTATCCTGCCCAATTTAAACGGCGACGGACAGCCGAAATTTTTAATTAGAGTTATGTTGTAGTCGCATTATGACAGAAAAAATAAGATGAATAGTAATAATGATAAGAAACCCCCAGATCAATTTTACCTTACACCGACCGTTGAAGCCTTGTTGGAAGAAGGCAATCGCGGGCTTAGAACGCTTTCAAGAAGAATAAGAAAAGTAGCAGTAGCTGAAAATCCTAATCCAATAGAGTTGGAAGCATTGGGATTGACGGGTGTTGCTGAGGATTTGCCTGGAGAGACATTCTCAGAATCTGGAAGCCCGGATGATCCGGCCATTTTTAAAGGATTATATCCAAGGCCAGGAGCGCCCAAAAGATTAAATCAACACTTCTTATATCAGGCCCCAGGCTATCGAGAAGGGGATGAGTACACGCCACCTAATGGTGACGCGTTCACTGGTAAAAGGGTAGAAGCCTATTTTATAAGTTATGCTGAATTAGAAATAATGAAACAGCACATCGAAGAGTTGTTTCACTCGATTTATAATAAACGCCTCATATTTCTTTTTCCTGCCGTAGGAACAAAAGAATGGGAAATTATTGGCTTAGTCCAAGAATATGCAAGGAAAGTACCGGGGTTACCGGAAGAAGAAGTAGCCAAGTGCCCCCTAAGTGTCGACGCCTTTGACACATCGGCGGTCTACTTAGAGCAGTTGCGCGCCGCCGGGAGAGAACTTACAAGCAACATAAGAACTCATGAAGTTGATGTTCTTAGCCAAGAATTTCTCGACCATCCTTTATGGCAAGAAGACCCGTTGGCCCGCAGGACATTTTTTGATCTTGGTTGCACCAGATATAATCGCTCCTTCCTAGAAATCGCGACATCCTACCATGATCTTGGTAGAATTCTTCGACCCGGTGATAAGGCCTATGTCGGAGCCAACCTAACACAGCGCAGACGCCCTAATCTTGACGCCTATAGTCATTTTGAGGGGTATTTTTTAAATGCCATGCGCATGACCATAATAGCAAGCGGTGTTAAAAGGGCTCCTGAAAATCCGTTCCCCTTCGCCTATGCACGGCGGGTCGAATACAACCTGGAAACGTTACCGGGTGACATGAGAAGATTCCGAATTACGCGCATACCAAGAAATGTTCAAGCTTTACGTCGCTTACATCTTGAACATCCCGCTCGACCAGAATTAAGTATAGATTTTGAGGAAGGCGAAGAAACTATTGGCAATTTATCCACGATCGTTTCTATGCGTGGACATAAGGCGATGCTCCGTCAAGCAGGAATTAAGATGACCACGTGGCGACATGAAAATGAGGCAATTCCTGACGCAGATTTTCGCCTGCTTTGCGTAGAAAAAAATCCGCGTCTAAGAGAAAGGCCAACTATTAACGCTTTGTCATAGAACGATGCTCGCACATAAATTCGACACCGCTTTCAGGTCATCGCAATTTATCGGTAAACTTTTTGTCCATATCCACACCGGCAATTTCGCTAGTGGGAACCTTTAGCGCCGCCGATATTTTTAAAAAGCCATTTTATAGTTAAAGGCGATTGCCCGTTAATTAAACGGCTCATATGACCCTGTGACAGAGATTACTTGGGGGCCATATGGCAGACTCATCGCCAAACGAATAATAAGCGATAATACGGCGATACCGGATAGCAGCAGATTGGACAGGCGCATTGTGCACGACGCGCTTGATCTTTTTGTTTGTTCTTGTCATTTCATTGCTCTTTTCGGATTGCCTGCAACTGTTGTCTGCACCATGAGCGCGGCCGCCTCTTTAGCTTTTGCCCAATATTGATTGATCTCATCGCGCGTAAATACGGCGCGGGGTTCAAGTTGTTCTGATCTATGCCTTCTCCTATATAGCCAAGAAGTTATTGGATAAATCAGCCCTCGTCCAATCCAACAGCCCACGGGCAGCGCGAAGTTGCTCCGGCGCAATTACTTCAAGCTGATTGATTGAATAAGGTTCCACGATCTGCGCCACTCCCATGCCACACAGCTATTGGCAGAAGGCATACACCCTAAAATCGCCCAGGAACGGCTAGGCCATAGCTCTATCAAGACAACGCTTGATCTTTATTCCCATGTCACGGACACCATGCAGGGAGAGGCAGTTTCAAAACTCGACACCGCTTTCAGGTCTGCTATAGCTATAAAAGCGAAGCTCAACAAAGGGCCGCAACTTGGGTAAAACTAATTTGGGGGGCATTTTGGGGGGCATTTAGGTTTTTTGCTTTATCAGCTAAAGCAAAAAATGTTTTGTATCAACTGGTTGGAGACGTGGCCGAGTGGCTGAAGGCGGCGGTTTGCTAAACCGCTATACGGGGTAAACCCGTATCGAGGGTTCGAATCCCTCCGTCTCCGCCAAGTTACTATTTCAGGTTCAACCCCAGTGTCCCTGAACGTGACGCCCCTAATTCATACAAACAAAAGCGAAATATTCAGCATATAACCCTGCTTTAAAATAATATTGCCGTTTGCGTTAATAATGATTTCTGACTTTGAAACTATTTTTTCATTAGGTCATCTAAAAGAAAAAGGGTAATCAGTTACTTATAGAATTTCGTTATTAAAAATTTAAGTCAAAAAAAACATGTCGTACATTTCTCGTATAAAACTTACGGATTACCTTTCACAAGAAGGCAATATTTTTGTGACTGGCGCACAATCTGTTTGGTACGCGGCGCGCGCGATACGAATTGCCGACATAAACGCCAATCTCAATAATACACGCCTCGCTGTATCAGGTTATCCCGGAAGTCCGCTCGCCAACGTTATTAGCATTGGATATGAGCATGCCGCACTTCTTGCCGAACTAGGAATTAATTTCTTCCCCGCGCTGAATGAAAGAACAGCCGTCAGCATCGCCAACGGCACACAATATGTGAAGCGAGGTGTAGCTGCAATCCTTGCCTTCAAGGCGCCGGGCCTTGCCCAGTCATGGGATGATATCAATGTTGCAAGCGCTGAAGGCGCCCATCACCATGGGGGCGTCGTTATGGTCATTGGCGATGACACACAAGGCTCTTCGACAGCAACTTGGTCGGATTCAAAATATACTCTTCAGGCGAATCTTATCCCTGTCCTTGCACCCTCATTTGTGCATGAGATTCCTAAATTCATATTCTTAGGAAATCGGCTATCCCGGCATTCAGGGTGTTGGGTTTATGTTGTGTTTAACGATTATTCTATCGCCTATAGGATAAGTGCTTACCCACCCCATTCTCGGCATATCTTTTGAAACCTATTCATATGATTTGGGGGTTTTTATCCTCATAGCAATGGTGAGATTTTTTGTTTGTTTTCTAACGCTTTTTCATCATCGAGCGTATATCCGGATCAATCAGGATGAAATTACCGTGGCGCCAATACGGTTGAACCGCTATTTGTGATTAGGCGAGCAAGACAACAGCCTCGTGTAATCTTGACAATAGTTTGAGATACAGTCTTTTCATTGATATTGGTCAAATGGATGGAATTGCGTCTAGAATAGGTTAGAGCGAGCGGCACGAGGGAGAACTAATGATATTCACAAAAAATCTGATTGCGACACGAGATCTCGATGTGCTGGGTGAGCGTATCGAGGAGGAGCTGCGCAACCATAAAGGCAAATATATCTTTCAGGGCATGGTTTTTATAATTGCCGGGATCTTAGCAGCCGCTTTTCCAGCTGCCTCGGCGATCAACGTCGAACTGATCATTGGCGCCATTCTACTCCTGACGGGAATATTTCAACTTATTATGACGATGAAGTCGAAGATGCATTGGTGGTCGCTTCTATCCGCCTGTCTTTCAATTGTTATCGGCCTTTTTATGTTATGGAAGCCTTTGCCGGTCTTATTAGCTTTCGTAACATTGCTGGCTATTTTTATGACTGTCGAAGGATTTATAGAGTTGTTTCTTGCCTTTCAATTTCGTCCGGTGCGCAATTGGAGTTGGATGCTATTTTCTGGCGTCATTACACTTATTCTTGCCGCCATATTGTGGATTGGCTTTCCCCTCTTCGACGTCCTTTACCTTGGCTGGGTCATAGCCATAAATATGATATTTTATGGGGTGTCACTGCTGATGTTGGTATGGAGAAGCGCCTCCTAGTGCAATAATCTAAATTTTTCTTGGGCGCACCTTCCGTGGCCTTTGAATGGAAAAACAGCCAATCTCATGACTGAATACTGGATCGAAAACATAGTCTTTGACGAAATTAAAATCGGTGATAGCGCCCATATGCTCCGGCATCTGACGCGCCGCGACATCGAATTGTTCGCGGTTGTCTCTGGCGATGTAAATCCGGCACATCTTGATGAAACATATGCTAAAACTGACCGTTTCCACGGCCTTGTTGCACAGGGACTTTTGAGCGGCGCCTGGATTTCTGCCGTGCTTGGAACAAAACTGCCTGGATCAGGAACTATTTATCTCTCGCAAGAACTTAAATTTCTAAAACCCGTACGCCCCGATGATACAATTGACGTACGTGTTACGGTCTGCAGCAAAGACCCCGTTAAGAAGACAGTTGTATTTGATTGCCGCTGCACCAATCAAGACGGCCAAGAAGTTGTCAGCGGCACGGCCTTAGTCATTGCCCCAACAGAAAAAACCCGCAGACCCACTATTGAGTTACCCGATGTTGAAATACTTCATCATGATCGCCTAAAACTTTTAGTCGAGAAAGCCAAACACCTATCCCCTTTACGCACAGCCATCGTGCATCCTTGCGATAGTGTTTCGCTTGAAGGGATGGAAGCGGCAGCACGCGAAGGCTTGATTGTTCCCATACTCGTTGGTCCCGAAGCAAAAATTCGTAGTGCAGCCCAAGCAGCCAATATATCGCTAGATAATTATCAACTCATCCCGACACCACACAGCCACGCTGCTGCTGCAGCGGCCGTTGAGCTCGCGCGTTCTGGCAAAGTAGACGCATTGATGAAGGGCAGCTTACACACGGATGAGCTTATGTCCGCCGTTGTCGATCACGATCATGGTCTGCGCACGGACCGGCGCATGAGCCATGTGTTTGTTATGGACGTTCCATCTTATAAATGGCCCCTCTTGATTACCGATGCTGCTCTGAATATTGCACCTTCATTAATCGATAAGATGCATATATGCCAAAACGCCATTTACTTAGCCCATGATTTGGACATCGCCGAACCAAAAGTTGCCTTGTTAGCTGCTACGGAAACCGTCAGCGCCGATATGCCGGCGACTATCGATGCTGCCGCTTTATGCAAAATGGCAGCACGTGGGCAAATAACCGGCGGCATACTTGATGGTCCCTTGGCGTTCGATAATGCTATCAGCACCGCGTCCCTGCAGATCAAAGGCATTACTTCGTCTGTCGCCGGCCAAGCTGACATCCTCGTTGTTCCCAGCATTGAGGCCGGCAACATGTTGGCAAAACAACTTGATTATATGGCGGCGGCTGAGTCTGCTGGAATTGTGTTAGGAGCACGCGTACCAATTATTCTAACCAGCCGCGCCGATCGCGCCCATGCACGGCTCGCTTCTGCAGCCCTAGCCGTCCTCTCAGCTGAAGGTGAAAAAGCCCGTCTTACAGCCAAGACACCTGCTGCAAAAACCATGACTGATAAAACCTAAGCTATGAACAAAAGCTCCTACATTCTTGTTTTAAATAGCGGTTCTTCCAGTCTTAAATTTGCCCTCTTCGATCGTGACAGCGAAAGTTATGCGGGGCGCGGCGCTATTACCCATATTGGCAATAATACAAGTTTATCAGCCCGCGGAAGCTTATTTGAGGACTCTACTCACCCGCCCCCACTGCTTGGTCGCGATTGCCGATCACCAACGGACGCCATCTCTGCCCTCGTCAAATGGCTAGAAGCCTGCTTGCCACCAAAAGCTTTGGCGGCCGTTGGACACCGCATCGTTCATGGCGGCAATATTAAAACACCAACAGTCATCACACCCGATATTCTAAACTATCTCGAGACGCTGGTACCGTTGGCACCCTTGCATCAGCCCTTTAATTTGGAAGCCATAGCCCTCATCGCAAGCACCCATCCAAATGTAGCTCAAGTTGCCTGCTTCGATACCTCGTTTCATACCACAATGCCGTCCCTTCATCGTCGCTATGCTTTGCCGCGGCAGTGGCACGATAAAGGCGTTTGCCGTTATGGTTTCCACGGTCTCTCTTATGAGTATATTGCCGGACGATTGCGCGAGATATCGCCTCGCGCCTTCACCGGACGAACCATAGTGGCACATCTTGGCAGTGGCGCTAGTCTGTGCGCATTAAGAGATGGCAAGAGCCTCGACACATCCATGGGATTTTCTGCGCTTGATGGTCTTGTCATGGGTACGCGACCGGGCACGCTCGATCCAGGTGTAATTCTTTATTTTCTCAAAGAGGCGGGACTCGATGAAGATGCGATCGAGCATCTTCTCTACCATGAAGCAGGGCTACTCGGGGTCTCGTCCATTAGCTCAGACATGGCCACCTTACTAGCCAGCCAAGAACCTGCGGCACGCGAGGCCATCGATCTCTTCTGTTTGCGTATCGTGCGGGAAGTTGGCGGATTAATCAGTCTACTTGGCGGTCTTGATGCTTTTGTATTTACAGGTGGTATAGGCGAACATGCACCGACAATCAGGTCGCAAATTTGTCTTTCGTTGGAGTGGACCGGATTATTTATTGATGGGGTAAAAAATGCGGCAGCAAAAAGCGATCAGGCTTCGCTTCTATCTTCCCCCCAAAGCAAGGCGGAGATATATCTCATACCCACCGATGAAGAATTTGTCATAGCCCACCACACCCATGCCCTGATTTGGCCTTAGCCTTGATCTATTAAGGATAGCCGTTAGCGCAACAGACGTTCACTTCCGACACAATTGACGCGGCGTTACTTCTAAAAGATCATGTTTCGAGAGAGGGTTATGAGAAAGGGTGAATCTCATTCCGGTTTGTTTCATACCTAGACCCATGCTCAAGGTATTGGCCCAAAGCCGGCGCATTTACTATTTTTTGTGGGTACTGCATGGAGCTCTATTTGCAACGCCTCGAAAAAATTAAGGATTTTGGCTCTAGAATCATCAGAATTGCTCTTCAAATTATCTCCCTATATGTTTAGCTCCCGCAGCAAGGTCGAATCGAAGCTGTCCCTATCTTTAGTGTCTTTTAGCTTTCACCCTAACCTTAGAGGCCGTTATGCCTTCAACTTCTCTGAAACTTATTTTCAGCCCCGCCGTTTTGTTATTAGCCATATTCTATCTCTCTTTCCCGCTAAGTGCACAGGCACAACAAACGCAGCCCACAAACCCTTATGCAGTTTCTAATGCAGAGGGCCAATATTTAGGACAGCCAGGACAACCCACGACCTATCAGCAAGGCACGTATCAGGGCTCATATCAACAAATGCCATCTCAAACCGTACAACAAACCACAGTCGTGTCACAGCCCAGCACCTATGGCGCACAACCCTATCAAAAGCCCTATCAGCAAAAGTTGGTTTATCAATATGACCCCAACAATGCGAGCGATCCACGCAATCAACCCGCAGGTTCACCCGGACAACAAGTTTCTACCCTCACGCTTGGAACTCTGCAGGGTGTCGATTTAGGAATACAGTTTTCCCATTACGATTATGAAGAACCCGGCCTCGATCACCAAACCGGAAATAAGATTGGATTTGAAGGTGGCGGAACGTACATCTTTTTACCCGGATATTTTGTTACCGCCGACGTTCGTTATGCCTTTGGCGATAACGACTACAACGGCAACGCTTCCGGCTCAGGCACCCGCAATAACCTCGATGATGAATTATGGGATGTTCGCGGATTAATTGGTGCCGACTATGTTTGGCAAAACACTTTTGCCGTTTCACCTTATTCGGGTTTTGGCTACCGCCACCTTTATAATGATGCGCGAGGCGTGACATCAACCGGTGCTAACGGATATCAACGCTACAACGATCTCTATTATATCCCACTCGGCGTTAGACCGCGGGTGAGAGTTGATTCGACTGATCGCATAGCAGCCATGCTGGAATACGACTACCTCATCCATGGGCAACAAACGTCTGATTTCAGTGATATTGCCGCAGGCGATCCTAACATTACGACCCAACAAAATGGCGGCTATGGCCTTAGAGGCGAGTTGATGTGGGAGACAGGTTCGTGGTCAGCCGGACCATACTTTAACTACTGGAATATCCAGCAATCGACTTCAAAGACTTTCAAGGATTCTGTGGGTAATCTTTGTAATGGAACTCCTGGTCCTGAAACTTGCGTTGGCACTGAACCCGCCAACAATACAACGGAGTTTGGTATCCAGGCGCGCTACCACTTCTTCTAACTGCCGGTGGCCACACGGGGTCCGTGTGAAGTTGGTCATGAATGGAATGCTATGGAGTGCTTTTTCTGCGCTCACATTTGCAGGGATTATTCTGCATAAGCCCTGCAAGGCCTAAGCAGCCATAGAAGTATAGACACCCCTTAACTTCAGGGAAGTTTTCGCTCTAACCCTGAATAACCCGCGCTCAAAAGGGCTTAAAAGGTCCCTATGAGAAGCACCTCACCCATCGAGAGGTGTATGGCCAGTATGGCGAATTTAGACCTATAAACTTAGAGATAAAAATTTACGTTAAAAAAACAGCAACCCATTCATTCAGCATGGGCTTTTCCCACCGCGTTGCAAAAAATTAACCATAGGAGTTAGCCGAATTTTAAGCGGCCAGGGGTTATGTTGTCGGTACATTTCTAATCAATTGATTCTTTGGAGTTATATTATGTCGCAGTCACCGGCCTACTTTGCTTCACATGGCGAACAGGTGAAAATCGTACGCCTTACAGACAGGCAAAAAGAACTGGATAAACTCCCCGCGCCCGAAACCCGCCGTTGGGTCATGCGCCGGAAGGCCCAAGTCGTGGCCGCCGTGCGTAGCGGGATCCTCACCTTTGAAGAGGCCTGCCAGCGCTACAGCTTATCGGAAGAGGAATTCAAATCTTGGATGGTCCTACTTGACCGTCACGGCCTGCGTGGGTTGAGAGCTACACGGGTACAGGAATACCGCCCGGCAGAAGATCGCGCGCGCTAATCAGGTTTTTGAACTTCCCAGATTGTTACTGTACGGCTGTCACGGTCCTCAAGTTCACGTGAGGTCGGCACATCGTATTGTGCCAGCTTCACTAAACCCGATTGGGGAACATAGGCACGGCCAGGATCTGCCAACAATATTCTGACGCCCTTCTCGAGACATAAATAGAGCCAGCGCATAATTCTTACGCTCATCGCCTGTTGATAGCATACATCGCCAGCTAAAATGAGATCGGCATCCAGGTACGCTTTTTCCATATCGATCTCACGGGCATTCTCAACGACCACGCCATTGCGTGTGGCATTCATCTGAATGGCGACCAAAGCAAAAGGATCAATATCGGCAGCAATTGATTTTGCCGCACCCACCTTAGCGGCCGCAATAGCAGCAACGCCGCCACCAGCAGCAAAATCCAATATGCGCTTATCCTTGGCTTCACACGGGTGATCAAGAATATACCGCGCTAAGGCCTGGCCCCCTGGCCAAGCAAAGGCCCAAAATGGCGGCGGCAAGCCGGCTTGTTTGAGGCGCTCCTCAGTCGAAAGCCATAAAGGCGTCAATTCAACCGCCATATGCAATGTTATCTCAGGTACAATCGATGGCGTCGCGAGAGCCGTCTGCGCACGAATATAGGCCGCCATATCCTGGCTCATATAAGCTTTCCGACAAGTATGGCCACGAGTACGATCAATCCAAAATCACGGTTACTGCAAAAACGCTGTAAGCAATTTTCTGGGTTGTCCATCCGCCATAAGGCCAATTGCCACATCGCGTGCAGCGCAGCCGCCACCAGCAAGTAGTAATATATTTGCCCCAAGTCATTTATGTAGCCAGCGAGCGCCAAGAGAATAAGTGCACACAAGTAAAAAAGAGCAATCCAAGGACGTGATCTTTCGCCTAGTAATAGCGCCGTCGATTTAATGCCAATTTCTATATCGTCATTTTTATCCTGATGTGCGTAAATCGTATCATAGCCGAGCGTCCAAAAAATGCCGGCACCATAAATCAGCATGGCGCTTATGCCGAGTTTGCCCGTAATAGCACTCCAGCCCATCAAAGCGCCCCAATTAAACGTAATGCCTAAAACAAGCTGCGGCCACCACGTGATGCGCTTCATCAGCGGGTAAATAGCGACCAGTAAAAAAGAAGATAAGCCAATACTGACTGTAAAACGATTGAACTGCAGGAGAACGCCAAGACCCAAAATGAGCAACACAATCAAAAACAGCACCGCTTGCCACAACTTTATCTCGCCACTGGCGAGAGGCCGCGTACGTGTACGCTCGACCATGGCGTCCAAATTGCGGTCATATATGTCATTGACCACACATCCGGCACCACGCATGACGATGGCGCCGAGAGTAAAGAGCAGCATCGGCCAGAAGTCGAGCCAACCGGCTGGGCTCGCCATGGCAACGCTCCATAGGCAAGGTATAAGCAAAAGCCATGTGCCAATTGGCCGGTCAAGCCTCATAAGCCGCGCATAGGCACGTAACGAGAGGGGTAAATACCGCCCAATCCAGTTATCGCTTTGAATATCGGTGCCGTTTGCAGACAACAAAGACATAATGCCTTCCTCTGTGTTTCCATTTAATATGCAATTAAATTTATCACGATGTCCAGAAACCAAGCTGGTCAACGGGTTTTCATTACGTTACACCTTGGGTATCGCATAACCGCATCCAGACACCCATGCTCGCCTATATCATTCGTCGCCTGCTTTTCATCATTCCGACTTTGTTCGGCATTATGGTGCTGAATTTTTTGATTGTTCAGGCGGCCCCAGGCGGACCCATCGAACAGATCGTCGCTAAACTACAAGGTAATTCAGTAGAGGCGACGGCCCGTTTCTCAGGATCAGCCAACGGCGATACTGTTTCATCAAATGCAACGATGCGCAACAGCATGAGTAGTGACGTCACCTCACGTTATCCCGGCGCACAAGGTGTTGACCCCGAACTCATCAAGGAGCTTGAGCATCAATTTGGCTTTGATGAACCACTTTATAAACGTTTTTTTAAAATGATCTGGAACTACACACGTTTCGACTTCGGTAAATCCTATTTCCGGGATGACCAGGTCGTCGATCTTGTCATCAGCAAGATGCCGGTGTCGATATCGCTCGGGTTGTGGACAACCTTGATCGTTTATTTAATCTCTATACCGCTCGGCATTCGTAAAGCCGTGAAAGACGGGTCCTCGTTTGATGTCTGGACCAGCGCTGTCATTATTGCTGGATATGCTATTCCCAGTTTCCTGTTTGCCGTGCTCCTCATCGTTCTCTTTGCAGGCGGCCGATATTTCGAATGGTTTCCCTTGCGCGGCCTAGTCTCCGATAACTGGAGCGATCTCGATTGGCCTCATCGCATCCTCGACTATTTCTGGCATATCGCTCTGCCTATTCTGGCTATGGTTATCGGTGGTTTCGCCAGCCTCACTATGCTGACCAAAAATTCCTTCCTCGACGAAATAAACAAGCAATATGTCTTAACCGCCCGCGCCAAAGGCCTGACGGAACACCGCGTACTTTATGGCCATGTCTTTCGTAACGCGATGCTCATCGTGATCGCTGGCTTTCCTGGCGCCTTTGTTTCTATACTTTTTACCGGCGCTATGTTGATCGAGGTCATATTTTCCCTCGACGGCATGGGTTTGCTGGGTTTCGAGGCGACAATCAATCGTGACTATCCTGTGATGTTTGGCACACTCTATTTCTTCACATTACTCGGCCTGGTCATGAACTTGATCGGTGACTTGGCTTATGTAGCGACTGATCCGCGCATTGATTTTGAGGCACGCGATACATGATGTCGGGACCAAAAAAATGGTCGCCGCTTAATCAGCGTCGCTGGACCAATTTTAAGGCTAATAAACGCGGCTATTGGGCGTTATGGATTTTTTTGTTGCTTTTTATCGTAACTCTTTTTGCCGAATTTATCTCTAACGATAAACCGCTGCTCATCAAATTTAATTCCCATTATTATTTTCCTATTGTCACCAGTTATCCGGAAACCTTTTTTGGTGGCGAATTTGAAACTGAAGCGCGCTATCGTGATCCTTTCGTCAAAAAACTTATTGAGGCTAAGGGATGGATGATCTGGCCGGCTATTCCATTTTCATACAATACAATTAATTACGATCTTACCGAACCGGCCCCCTCGCCCCCCTCCAAAGTGGATTGGCTTGGGACTGACGACCAGGGCCGCGATGTGTTGGCCCGCATGATATATGGTTTTCGTATCTCTGTGTTGTTTGGCCTAACACTAACCTTACTGTCATCGGTTATCGGCATAGCGGCAGGCGCTGTCCAGGGGTACTTCGGTGGCTTAACTGATTTATTGTTTCAGCGCTTTATCGAGATTTGGGGCGGCATGCCGGTGCTTTACCTTCTCATCATTATGGCCAGTCTTGTCCAGCCTAATTTCTGGTGGCTGTTGATTTTGATGTTGCTTTTTTCTTGGATGTCGTTGGTGCATGTTGTGCGCGCCGAATTTCTGCGCGCACGCAATCTTGATTATGTGCGCGCGGCCAAAGCCCTGGGTGCCGGCAATCTAGTCATTATGTTCAAACACATGTTGCCAAACGCTATGGTGGCAACACTGACTTTTATGCCCTTCATCCTTAATCATTCGATTACCACACTTACGGCGCTTGATTTTCTTGGTTTTGGGCTACCCCCAGGGTCGCCATCGTTGGGTGAACTACTCAACCAGGGCAAAAATAATCTACAGGCTCCCTGGCTTGGCATAAGCGCTTTTTGCATTCTTGCCGTCATGCTGACTTTATTAATCTTTGTCGGTGAGGCCGTGCGTGATGCCTTTGATCCACGCAAATTTAATGGGGGTAAGCCGTGAGCTTACTCGACATCAAAGAGTTGAGCGTAACCTTTGGCCACAGCGCCGGTGCCGTCGAGGCCGTGCGCAAGGCTTCCTTTACGATTGAACCCGGGGAAACCGTAGCTTTGGTTGGCGAGTCTGGTTCCGGTAAATCCGTAACTGCTCTATCCATACTCCAGCTTCTACCCTACCCAAATGCCTGGCACCCCAACGGCAGTATCAAGTTTAATGGCGAAGAACTATGTGGCGCGCCTTCCCGCGTTTTGCAGAAAATACGCGGAAATCGCATCGCAATTGTGTTCCAAGAACCGATGACATCGCTTAACCCATTGCACACGATACAAAAGCAAGTCAGCGAGGTTCTTATTCTGCATAAGAACCTGGATAAAATTGCAGCTCTCAAACGAACTCTAGAATTACTTCGCCTTGTTGCTCTCCCCAATGCTGAACAACGCCTCAATGCCTACCCCCATGAATTGTCCGGCGGTCAACGCCAACGCGTGATGATTGCTATGGCCTTGGCCAATGACCCCGATCTGCTTATTGCCGACGAACCAACGACAGCACTCGATGTGACTATTCAGGCACAAATTTTGACCCTGCTCAAAGATTTACAAAAACGCCTCGGCATGGCCCTGCTGCTTATCACGCACGATCTTAGCATCGTCCGTAAAATGGCTGGGAAAGTTTGCGTCATGCAACAAGGTGAAATTGTCGAGCAGGCACCCACCGCGCAACTTTTTACAAAGCCGCAACACGCCTATACAAAAATGTTGCTCGCCGCCGAGCCCAAAGGTGAGGCTCTCAAGGTCGCAAAGGATGCCGTTGAAATTATGCGCTGTGCCAATCTCAAAGTTTATTTTCCTATTAAAAAAGGCGTTTTACGTCGCACTGTCGATGTCATTCGCGCCGTTGATGACGTAACTCTTAGAGTGCGGTCGGGTGAAACTGTCGGTGTCGTAGGCGAGTCTGGATCTGGCAAAACAACACTCGGTCTTGCTTTGCTCCGTCTCTTACCTTCCAAGGGATCGGTTGTGTTCATGGACCGCTCAATTGACAGCTTGTCGCGCCAACAACTTCGTCCCTTACGACGCCAAATGCAGATTGTTTTTCAAGACCCCTACGGCAGCCTAAGCCCAAGGATGAGTATAAGCGACATCGTTTCTGAAGGCCTTGATATTCATGCACAAACGTTATCTAAATCCGAGCGCGAAGAGCGCGTCATTGCCGCTTTGCGGGAAGTTGGCCTAGACCCTGCGACATGCAATCGTTACCCCCATGAATTTTCAGGTGGTCAACGTCAGCGCATCGCTATTGCAAGAGCCATGATTTTACAACCTAAATTTGTCGTGCTCGATGAACCCACTTCTGCCCTCGATATGTCGGTGCAGGCCCAGATTGTGGATTTATTACGCGATCTACAGCGCAAACATGGACTAGCTTATCTCTTTATCAGTCATGATCTGCGCGTCATTCGCACTCTTTCACATTTTGTTATCGTGATGAAAGATGGACAAGTCGTCGAACAAGGCCCCAGTGAGACAATATTTTCATCACCCAAAGAGGCCTACACTAAAGCTCTTTTGTCGGCTGCGTTGAACTTAGAGATATAAAGTTTAACCTTGGTTGCAGGCCTTAATCTGTCGAAAGGCTAGGACCTCAAGATATAAAGTTGGATCTGCAACCGATAGTATGTTCTCGCTCATGTTAGCGTAATCGCCGGCCAGGACAGTACCAGCCTTTATGGTTTGGCCCCCGAGCACCCTTGCCTCCCCATGGTAAAGAAACCGCATCATCCAGGCCGCATCTGTCGTTTGAGTAATCTGAGGGGGTAATCGGCGGAATGTTGTACGCCAACCTTCATCCCATTGGGTGCTTAAATTCCATACCACTAATGTTTGATCTTGTTGACCTTTTGGACGAATGCTCGCATGTAACTGACCGGCCGCAAAAGTGAGGCTACTTGTAATAACCTGACATAGAGGATCATAAACATGAAGTTCCGATCCCGCAGAAACTTGTTCACGAATTGTGTTGTTGGTCAGTGGTTGCTTTTCATCCAAAATAAAATAATTCCCAGAATCTGAAGCTGTAAGACCTTGGGAGAGGCGATCAGCCTGATAAACCGTGATTTTATCGGCTTGTTGCCGAGCGACAAGCAAATGAGCGAAGGTATTGGCCAAAATAAACGCTAAAGTCGGATGGTATATTACGCCTTTTCTGCCATAACTATATTCTGTGAGAAATTTGCAAAAACCATCAGCGTCCACAATGGGGTGCGGCGCTGGACAAGAAATTTGATGCCTATGGGTCGTTCCCATCGTCTTTTCGTATATAATATGTTGTCAAAAATATAGCGAAACCTAGCCACTTAATATGATTTTTGTCAATTAGACATTATGTTGAAATTAACGGCTTTCCCATTCCTATTATTTCGGCACCACGAAAGACAACATCAGCGAGGGGCTCAACCGTTATAAACATATCATGGGCACTGGCATGAATGATGTGGTCGTGGCTGGTCATAAAACCGACATGGCCTGGAAAGAAAACAATGTCGCCTCGCAACCAGCGCACATCACGCCAATGATTGGGTAATTCTTGTCCCAAGGCTTTTTGCTGCTGATCGCTATCGCGCGGACAATCGATACCCGCCATCTCGAGCGCCAGTTGTACGAGGCCGGAGCAATCTATGCCTAAGGGCGTTCGTCCTCCCCAAAGATAGGGCACCTTGAGGAGCCGACCTGCCGTAAAGATGTAGTCAGACGTCAAAGCAAGCTCAGAAGCTACCACGTGCTTTGCAAATACATAACCGCCATTGAGCAGTTGATAAAAGGCTCCTACTTTCTCTCCCAGTCGCGTGTAGGATCCCAATGTCAGGCAATCTTGCGATGGTGACTTAAGATCGGGCTCAGGATAAACAAATGTCTGCAGTACATTGATACGACTAGAAAGATCACCAATTTCTTCGCTTAATGTATCAGATGAAGGCATGTAGCCAACATAGCGATCGGCTCTGTTTTGAACCCAGGCGAAGCCGTCCTGACGCATTTCAAAGAGGTCTAGGAATTCACCGTAGCGAATTTCGCTGACCCGCCTAGAATTCACGTTAGGCTCTGCTAACAATGGTACCACGCCCCGAATACATTGCCTCAGGACAGGCTCACAGTAGCGCTGGGCTGTAACCGTGTCGCGCAAGGATATATCGGCCAAATCCGGCCGAAACGCATGGGTACGAGGATCAGGACTAACAGCGGCTTTGGTCATGGCCGCAATTGTATCGCCTAATTAGCTGGCTTCCGCCACCCAGTCTTGGCGTGTGGTGCCGTAGCCACCTGCAACGCCACCACTGGAAGGCTGTTCGGGTGCAAAACTGATATCCCTTACAGGGATCGTCGCGAGATAGTCCTTGGCTTCGCCTATAAGGCGGGCGAAATCGGTAAGGAATTGTCCACCGCTTGCCGTTCTCTGTACCAAGACGTTCCGTCGATCAAGATCATCGCGCTCACGTCGCACATAGCCAAGCTCACCCAGTCTATCTAAGGCACGGCTAACGGCGGGCTTCGAGATCCGTAACGCCTGCGCGAGACCGCGCACTGTGTGCGGACCTTCAGCAAGATAGACCGAAAGCATGAGAGCCATTTGACGTGCCGATAAATCAGGGGCATCACCACGAACGCTTGCTACGAGGGCGTGTCGCCATAATTCCAAAGTTTGTAGTTGAACAGCCACGATACAGACCTTTACCAAAAGAGGAAGGAAACGACGAAGACTGCGATACTGTGTCAGCCCATCTTGATTCGCAAGACGGCGAATCTTATGCAACACAAATCTTTATGCTTAGGTATAATTTTGGTTGATGTGTGGACGTTCGCCATGGCAGGCAAAGATTCATCTAAAGAATGAAGCAGAGAAAATTTTGCTGTTTCTTCATTCGCTTCGGATATGTTTTTCAATCATTCGATAGACCGCGCGGACTGCCATAGCCTCGCCTCCTTCAGGGCGGCCAGACTTGCTTGTCAGATTCCAAGCCATCAGGTCTATATGCGCCCAGGGCTGATTTTGCCGAACAAAATGTTGCAAAAAGAGCGCAGCGGTGATCGCTCCCGCATAAGGTGAGTTTGGACAACTATTCAAATCGGCAATCTTACTGTCCAACATTCTATCGTAGGCGCCATAAAGCGGCATACGCCATAGCTCATCTTCCATCTCTTTGCCGGTTTTTAGGATTGCTTCGGATAACGCATCGTTATTGCAGAAAAGAGCCGGTAAATCAGTACCCAGCGCCCCACGCGCGGCCCCTGTCAGCGTTGCAAAATCTATTATCATAGCGGGCTTATCGTCCCCCGCCTCGGCTAAGGCCTCAGCCAGGACCAAACGTCCTTCGGCATCCGTATTACCAACCTCGACCGTCAATCCATTCCGCATCTTTATGATGTCTGTTGGACGATAGGCATTACCAGATACTGAATTCTCAACCGCAGGAATTAATAATCGCAAGCGCACCGGTAATTTTGCACTCATAATCATCATGGCTACGGCCAAACTGCAAGCAGCACCCCCCATATCCTTCTTCATCAAATACATACCGCTGGATGGCTTTAAATCGAGTCCTCCGGTATCAAAACATACGCCTTTCCCGATCAGCGTGATCTTCTTGTGTTTGGGATTGCCCCACGTCAGATCGATCAGGCGCGGAGGACGCGAGCTCGCCCGACCCACGGTATGAATAGCTAAATAATTTTTCTTGATAAGATTATCGCCAACAATTTCAGCGACCTTTGCCTGATACTTTTTGCCCAGAGACTTAACCGCTTGAGCCAAATCCGCTGGTCCCATATCTTCAGCAGGTGTATTTATGAGATCGCGTGCCTGAAAGATAGCCTCGGCATAGCGCTTGATCTTGGCATGATCGGCTGCAGGGCGCAGTGATAATTTGGCTTGTGGCTTCGTTTCACTTTTGTAGCGGGTATAGCGGTAAGCACCTAAACACCAGCCCAAGGCCAGCCATTCTTCCAGATAAATTGATCCTTCCCAATCCAGTCTATAAGCTAATGCTGGAAGTCTGTTAGACAACTCACTGATATCCCATAGACTAGGCGGATCCGACAGCCCTGCGACCACACGCGCCGGTCGACCTGAAGCATCGGGAACCAGACACATTGTACCTGACTTCGCCTTAAAAGTCTGGCTAGCCAACCAGTTGGCTACACGTAACGGTTGGCGCTTAAGCCAAGACTTATAAGTCTTCTCTGTTAAGAGCGTAAGGGGGACGTCACGCTTTGATGGTCGCGCCGAAAGAACGTCTTGCATATCGCGCGCCTTCAATGGACATAACCCGTGCAGCTCAGCTGCCCGCGATCCACAAAACAAAAACTAACATCACCAGAACTGCTATCAATACGAAACACGCTCGAATTGGCGGCGGTGTTTCCATTTTGGGCTAGCAGATACGGCCCTTCATGCTGCGCCTCCGCAGGTCTTATCGTATTGACGAATAAGATGCTGGCGGCAATCAGTATGGCTCCAACGAGTATGGCTTGAGCTGACGACATAGCGTCCTCCATGAGAGAGAATCACAACAGAAGCCTATTGTGCCGGAGGATAGGGAGCTGCAGCAAGCCAGGTTGTTTTTGCCTAATAACCTGTGACATGATAGTGGCTCAATTCATGAGGCCACCATGATCAATCCCGATGAACTCGAACCACCCCGCCCTGCCCTCAAGCCGCTCGACCTTCAACAAATGTCCATTGGCGAATTGAAAGACTATATCGCTTCACTCGAAGCTGAAATAAACCGCTGCCTGGCAATGATAACCAAAAAAGAAGCCCACAAAAGTGGTATTGAGGGCCTTTTCAAAACGCCCTAGTTAGAGAGCGGTCGGGTGAGGAAGTGATTTCGAAGCTTGCGCCAGAAGAGACGCCGCTAATTTTTCGATAATATGACCTCGGATATCCTGTGGCAGTACCTGCAGCGAAAGAAATGGCGCCAGGTCCTCAATCTCCATCAATAATAACTGTCCATTAGCCAGCTGTGCCGCATCGATGCGCAGAAGACCATAGGGCATCTTACGCCAAGCAACAAACTGTTGGGCCCAATCGATCAGAACCGCTGGCGGCGTCCATAGTGCTAAATCCCAGCGGTGCGCCTTCGAGCGCAAGGCATAAACAAAAATATTATCGATAAAAAAGAACGATACTTCAGCATCAAACGTTACATAGGGCTGGATTACGCACTTTTGCATGTCTTCTTGCGCCAATCGAGCGGCATCACAAGAACGGATGCCTTGTGACGAATCGCTCCATAGCGGCTTCAGCAGATAACGTTCTGCCTGACCGAGTAAATTGAGCTCCTTTTTATCGGTTATGCTCGGAATAACCGGATAGCCAAGCCGCGTGAGTAGGGCCAAGTAACTTTTATCTTTAAGCTCATGACCGGCCACAGGATTATAACAAGGCGTGCCGCTAGCCGAGATGGCATGAAATAAAGACTTTAGTTCTGCGTGGCTTATTCGTGATGTCCGAATATTTCGCAACAAGACAATATGAGCGCCTGATAACAGCGCAACACTTTGCTCAGGGGCACAAAGCGTAATCTCAATAGAGCGCTTGAGGCCAGCGACAAGAATGGCATTATCTTCCATTTCATCGTCTGCGGGCTTGGTAATAAGCAATAGATGTTGTTTCATGAACCCTTGGCCGTGCGCTGAAGTTCGCGCAACACAAACACCCGCAAAGCACTCGACAAATTGCTGCCGCGATCAAGGTCAATATCAGCAATCAACTGATTGAGTGAAAGTTTTTGTAAAGCCGCTATACGTTTTAACGCATCCCAGAATTCGGGCTCCAGTGACACGCTCGTGTTGTGTTTAGCTATGCGGACAGAGCGTTTTTGCATGACAGGCGACCGCCGTCATCTCAAGGGGTGCACCATATCTTCGGGTCTGATGAACTTATCAAAATCATCTGCCGACAAAAGACCGAGCTCAACGGCCGCTTGTTTCAACGTCTTATTTTCGGCATGGGCTTTCTTAGCTATTTTAGCGGCATTATCGTAGCCGACATGCGGATTGAGTGCCGTTACAAGCATCAACGAATCGCTGACCAGCTGTTTAATACGAACAAGATTAGGCTCAATGCCAACGGCACAATTATCGGTAAAGCTTCGCGCTACATCCCCCAAAAGACGGATCGATTGCAGCACATTATAAATAATGACTGGCTTAAACACATTGAGTTCAAAATGCCCGTTCGATCCCGCGATAGTTACAGCAACATGATTGCCCATCACTTGTGTCGCTACCATCGTCATGGCTTCAGATTGTGTCGGATTAACCTTGCCCGGCATGATAGAGGATCCCGGCTCATTTTCCGGCAGATTGATCTCGCCAAAGCCACAACGTGGACCAGAAGCCATCAGACGTACGTCGTTGGCAATCTTCATAAAACTAACTGCGATCGTATTAAGCATACCCGACGTCTCAACCATCGCATCGTGACTAGCCATGGCCTCAAATTTATTTTCAGCACTGACAAAAGATTTGCAGGTAATTTCGGCAACTTGTTTGGCAAACTCTTCAGCAAACCCCTTTTTGGCATTGAGCCCGGTTCCTACAGCCGTTCCACCTTGGGCCAGAGGAAAAAGCCGTGGCAAAACATCTTTAGCGCGCGCAATCGATAATTTGATCTGCATGGCATAAGCAGAGAACTCCTGGCCCAAAGTTAACGGCACAGCGTCTTGCAAATGCGTGCGGCCAATCTTGACGATACTTTTAAATTCTTCGGCTTTTTTATGAAGAGCGGTATGAAAATGCTCGAGAGCCGGAATAAGATGATCAATGATCTGCATAACGGTTGCGATATGCATGGCCGTAGGGAAACTGTCGTTCGAACTTTGCCCCATATTGACATGGTCATTGGGATGCACAGGCTTTTTAGTACCCTTGGCGCCGTTTAGAATTTCAATCGCGCGATTGGATATAACCTCATTCGCATTCATATTAGTTTGTGTGCCGGAACCGGTCTGCCACACGACCAATGGAAACTCATCATCGAGAGACCCAGATATAACTTCGTCGGCAGCCTTGACTATGGCCTCGCCCAATTTTTTATCCAAAACGCTTAGTTTCATATTCGTTAGCGCCGCGGCCTTTTTAAGTATGCCAAACGCACGCACCAGCGGCACGGGCATACGTTCACCTCCAATACGAAAATTCTGTATACTGCGTTGAGTTTGCGCGCCCCAATAATGCTCGGCCGGCACTTCGATGGGACCGAAAGAATCCGTCTCGGTTCTCATGCCAGGTGTAGATTTTGCGGCGGCTTGTGACATTTTGTGACCTCAAAGGTAAATATTTCAGTTTTTCCAGATATTGTTTTATAACATTACCTCCCGTCTTCGGCACCATTTTTTCGCCATTATAGCTCAGTATGTTGACAAGGACTAAGCGGAAGGTTTCTGTGAAAAAGCATATTTTCTTATTGCAGCTTTTGATTGCCTTGCTTTGCCTTAACGCAAAGACATTGCTTGCTGAAGACATGGGCAAATTGTCCGGAAATGTCGTTGTTTTAGAATCTGGCGTGATGATGCTCGGCGGTCACAATATCATTCTTTGGGGGATAGATCCCTTAGCCAACGATCAGCAGTGTTGGCAAAACAAACGCGCCTGGCCATGCGGTGAGCAAGCCAGGCTCGCCCTTAATCATTACCTGGAAAACAGGCTGATTCAATGTAACGTTAAAAGCAAATTATCCAACATTGGTGGTGGAAAATTCAGCGCCCAGTGTTTTCGTACCAAAGACCACAAACAAGCCGATATTGCCCGTTATCTCGTTCACGAAGGTTGGGCACGAGACAATCACGATGTTTCAGACGGACTTTATGCACCAGATGAAGAAGATGCACGTCTACACCGACGCGGAATTTGGACCAGTCGCTTTCAGACGGCACAGGACTGGACAGACGGCATTCCACGTTATGTAGAATACAAACAAACGCCAGAATCCGTTCACAAAAAAGTCTCACTGCAATAGGTTTCTTTCAACACGATAACAGCACCCATGTCTGATCAATTTGTTCTTCACGAACAGCTCAAAGCTGACAGTATATTAATTCGCGATCTTCGATTATCGCAGTTACGATTAAATAATCAGAAAACCCTACCGTGGCTTGTTTTAGTACCAAGACGGAGTGGTGTTCGCGAAATCCACCATTTGAGCGACGCCGATCAAATCTTGCTCATGAAAGAAGTTACGCAAGCATCGCGCGCGCTTGAACAACTCTATGCTCCCGACAAAATCAATATCGGCATCTTAGGTAACATTGTGCCACAATTTCATGTCCATGTGATCGCCAGGTTCAAGAACGACCCAGCGTGGCCGGGCCCGGTATGGGGCAAGCTGAGCCCCGATCCCTACACCCAAGACGCCATTGAAACGATGAAAATTGAGGTGGCTAGCGGTAAATTTTGGACAAAAAATTAGCCGCCAAAGGTGAAGGCATAGGCCTCGAGACCTGGTTTGTCCGCCTGTAATTCCAAGATGCCATTTTTCATGCCGCCAAGGTCGATGAGCTGATAAAGTGCCTCGTGATCAACCGCAAGCATACTATCCTTGACATCAGCACCGACTTCTTTGGCCACCGGTTTGCCATTAAGTAGAACATGAACATTGACTAGCTTGCCGTCCCTCGTACCTAGAACGATAAATACTTTGCGCGCTAGAAAGTCTAACCGTAAGGCTGCGTGCTCTTTTTCGGCTTCTATATTCTCAGCACCAATCTGCCAATCGCCATCTAGGGCCCAATTGTTAAGCAATAAGTACGACGGAAAATCATAATGTGCCCGCTCATCATGTACGGCGTCGCCAGAAAAATTACGGGCACGCGCATAACCCAAGTAAGTTTCGGGCGTTTGCTGTACGGAACTTTTCTCATCTGGAGGGGATGGGATGGCCGTCATGTCGCCAGTATCAGGACCTAAACCTAGCAAGACGCGAATATTGTTTTCAGTCACGTCATAGTCACCCTCGCCAAAATGGGTGTAAACCACTTGGCCGTTTTTATCGATCAAGTAATGTGCTGGCCAATAGCGGTTGTTGAAATTTTTAAAGGTAGCAAGATTGCTGTCGAGGGCCACCGGATAATGGATCCCATATTTTTCTGTCGCCTTCTTAACATTATCAAGTTTCTTCTCAAAATCGAATTCAGGAGAGTGCACACCGATAATGACCAAACCCTTACGGCGGTATTTTTGATCCCAGGCTTTAATATAGGGCAGTGTCCGCACACAATTGATACAGGAATAGGTCCAAAAATCGATGAGTACGACTTTGTTGTGCAGATTGGCAATCTTTAACGGCTGGCTGTTTATCCAATCTTGGATACCAATAATTTCCGGTGCCGGATAAGGTTGGTCCAATTGTTTTTCAAGGCTTTTCCCCTGAACAGCCTGTTCAGCCCCACCTGAGGCCGCCAAGAGCTGGATATCGGCGCCGGAATATATCAAGGCAGCCGCAGCAATGATGATCACGCCTAAGGCACGTCGAAAAATATAGCTATGCCGTTTAACAAAATTCATGCGGCTTATAATTTTCCTCCCCGTAAAAGCAATCAGCAACATAGGTATGCCTGCACCAAGGGCGAACATCACGACGGTTAAGCTAGCCTCCAAATTATTCTTGGCTTGGATAATCTGTATTAGTGCCGCAGCCATGATGGGGCCCGCACACGGCGTCCAGATAAAACCGATTAAAGCTCCAATCGCCACACCACTGAAGAAGCCATTTTTTTGGCTCCACCGCGCGGTAAGACTTTGCCCCAGATTAGCCAGCCCTTGCGTACTTGCGAGTAATTTATCGGACAAAGTTTTTGACAACATGGTTGCGCCAAAAACCACCAGGAGGCCAAGAGCTACATCGCGAATTATATCAGGATCGATATTGAGCCACGTCAAGATTTGCCGCGATACGAGAGCAAATATTGTAAAAGAGGTAACGAAGCCAACAATGATCCCAAGGGGTCGCGCTTTACCGCCATCAAGTGAAGCCGCCAACATAATGGGCAAGATCGGCAGAATACAAGGTGACAGAATGAGCCCTACGCCTTCGAGTAGCGCGAGCCCAAGCTGGGCGAAATGGATATGATCCATGGAAACCCTTCACAGAGATTTTTTAAGATCTATCAAAATTCGGGGTCGCGGGGGAGAAATTTTGCAACAAAACGATATCTATAGACGAAATAACCAAGTTTATTCGACGCCTGAAATGCCGGCCTTAGCTTCTTTCTTTGGCATCAACTGTGTTCGCCTCGAGCGAACGTCGCCCAATATAGACTCAAGACCATCAAGCTCTACCAACGTTGCATTGGCCTGTTGCCAGTTTTGTCCACGCAGCGCCTGCATTAAGCCCATGATACCCTCTTGTAACGCTTGTCCCGCTTTCTGTGCCACGCGATCGCAATGACAGGGTTCGGCTGCTTTTTCAAGCTCGTGGCGCAACTCGGTGACGACCGGATTTGCAGCACTAGCCTCATCAAATTCCTTCTCATGTAGTGTCAACCAATACCGGCCACGACGCAAAGGTTCGCGCAACACGTCATAAGCCTCATTCAAGGATTCCAGTTGTTTGGCCGCATGACTGCGTTCGCCCATGCCACGTATAATAAACCGCTGCGGATCAAGGGTGCGGCCAAGCGCCGCGTATTGTCTTTCCAGCAATTCCATATCGATATCAATGCGTCGTTCAAGGCCAAGGCGAGCAAAATGGTCAATATCGCGCACCGGTTGAATAGTTCCACAATGATGACAGAATAAAGCTCGGGTCGAGACCGGCTTCTGGCAAAGCCAGCAATGTAATTCGCTGTTAGCCGTACCGACAAACTCATTCAAACCGACGACATTAAACATCCGAACCTCATGCTGCAGCAGATTGTTTCTCATTGTGGGTACGTTGGTAAAGGGCATGCCAGGCATCAATGCACCGCTCAATATCCTGACCTTGGGTATTCCAACCAAGCGAAAGGCGTAAGGCCGATCCAGCTACTGTCTCGTCAAAACCCATTGTGCGCAATACGTGCGACGATTTGACCTTGCCGCTCGAACAAGCCGAGCCCGCGCTCACGGCAATACCTGCTAAGTCCATAGCCATGACTTGCGTTTCACTACTGATACCACGCATAGCAATACAAAGGGTGTTGGCAACCCGAGGTGCTGAGGCACCAAGTACGACGGCTTCATCACCGGCAATCAGCTTTAATTTGTTCTGCAACCGATCGCGCCAGACGCAAAGTTTTGGTACCTCGCGCAAATCGTCTGCAGCCAGTTGAGCGGCAACACCAAAACCGACAATTCCGGCCACATTTTCTGTCCCGGCGCGGCGGTTCATTTCTTGACCACCGCCACTTTGCAGGGCTCGCAAAGTAGTTTTTTCACCAACCACCAAGGCACCTACTCCCTGCGGTCCGCCAATCTTGTGTGCGGAGAGCGTCAGAAAATCGACGCCCAACTTCGCAAAATCTATTGGTAAGCGTCCAGCAGCTTGAACGGCATCACAATGAACAAGGTATTTATTTGCCTTAGCAAGGCGGACAGCCTCTGTTAACGGTTGGATGACGCCTGTTTCATTATTGACCAGCATGATAGAAAGTAATTTTGAACTTGTCTTCGCTTGCTGCAATATGATTTCGGCCTTAGCCAAATCGATAACGCCATCATCATTGACAGGGATCCGCTCAGCTTGAGGTGTCGGAACTAAAATAGAATCGTGCTCAATGGCAGAAGTCACATAGCTCCCATACTCTGCGCCGCGAAACACGATATTATTGGCCTCGGTTCCACCGCTGGTAAAAATCACTTGTGCGGGCTTAACGCCCACGAGAGCAGCCACGGCTGCTCGAGCTTCCTCGACATAACGCCTGGCAATCCGACCGAATCTATGCACAGAAGATGGATTGCCATGGCGCTCCATAGCCTCGAGCATAGCGACACGCACGGCGGGCTTCATGGGGGCAGTGGCGTTGTAATCAAGGTAAATCATGTGATCAAAACCAGTGTTTTGCTTTTCTTCATTAATGTTTTAACCAAACCAAGCGGTTTAACTCTCAGCTAAGACTCTGAAATAGCAGTTCTTACTCACGATTTTAGACGTTTTCTAAGCTAACCTTACTTCTCAAACACCTTCCCGCAACTTGTTGAATTAGTTGCTTGAAGATTCCCTACTCCCCTGTGCTAGTATGCCGCTGCGTGTGCTAAAACTTAATATTTCCCTAACATAGCACATTTTTGGGATTTTTGCAGCAGAATAGGTAGATAAAAACATGCCTGAAGTCCTCTTTGCCGGCCCCGCCGGACGTCTTGAAGGTCGATATAGCCCGGGCAAATCCCCAACGGCCCCAATAGCCCTTATTTTGCACCCCCATCCCCAGCATGGCGGGACGATGAATAATAAGGTGGTTTATGGCCTTTATAACTGTTTCGCCGAACGCGATTTTTCGACCCTCCGCTTCAACTTCCGCGGCGTTGGCCGCAGCCAAGGCACTTACGATAGAGGCGAAGGCGAGTTAAGCGATGCGGCTTCCGCTCTTGATTGGTTGCAAAGCATTAACCCTAACGCACGCAGTGTTTGGGTTGCTGGTTTTTCCTTTGGGTCTTGGATTGGCATGCAGCTCTTGATGCGACGTCCTGAAATTGAGTCGTTTATCTCCGTAGCACCGCCCGCCAATATGCTTGACTTCAACTTTCTGGCACCTTGCCCATCTTCAGGCCAGATCATTCATGGCGAAGTTGACGAAGTCGTGCCGGAACCTTTTGTTGCCAAGCTTGTTCATAAGCTTTCACATCAACGCGGCATCAAAATCGATTACCGTATTGTCCCTGGTGCAAGCCACTTTTTCAACGAGCATCTTGATATCGTCATGGACCATGTCGAGGATTATCTTGATCTCGCGCTGCATCAGCGCCCGGTTACGCTGGCCCTCGCGGGTTAGCCAGAGCCGGTTTTACGGTCTGCACCTTTATTTTTTATTTGCGGAGCGGCAGGAATATGCAGCTTACCGCCCGTGGTGGCCCTCGGCACGCCTGTTGTCCCCGGAACACTGAGCGGTAATCCAAGTTTCGAGCGCACCGCCAAATACGCAAAAGCTTCGGCTTCTAACCCGTCGCCACTCCAGCCCAAATCATCCACGGGGCTGACCGGAATATTGGCGAGTTCGCCAATCCAACTCATCAGCGTGTTATTGAGCCTACCGCCACCCGTTATATAAAGATGGCACGGTTTAGCCGGTAAATAGTGCAAACCTTTTGCAATCGCGCGCGCCGAGACCATGGTCAAGGTCGCAGCACCGTCTGCGGCATTGAGCTCTTTGGGCATAAGATTTTTAAATATATCGCGATCGAGAGATTTTGGCGGTTTTTTGCGAAAGAACGCATGTGATAAAAACCGATCGGCAATTTCGGTATGGACTTGCCCTGAAGCCGCCAAAAGGCCGTACTCGTCATAGGTCTGTGTTGCATTTGTTAACATCCAGTCATCGATAAGGGCGTTACCAGGACCTAGGTCAAAGGCGAGAATTTCGTTGTCACTTTCGCCACCAATCCAAGTGATATTGGCAACACCACCAATATTGATGATAGCCGTCGGCTTTGGCAATTTGGCGGCAAGAGCACGGTGATAAAGCGGTACCAAGGGTGCCCCATGTCCACCTAACTCGACATCGGCCGAGCGAAAATCATTGATGACGGTTATACCCGTCAATTGCGCTAGTAAATCGCCGTCACCAATTTGTATAGTTGCTCGTTCACGCGGTTGATGCCAGATTGTCTGTCCATGAAAACCGATCAGATCGATAGATGCAGCCGGCGTGTTTATTTGTTCCAAAAACTGATGAACGATATCGGCATGAAGTTCGGTCAATTCGCGTTCAAAAGCAGCCACAACAAGGTCATGCACGCCCTCTTTGTTGCCAAGGCATTGACGTAGGCGCACACGAAACGAGGGATCATAAGGGGAAGGCATAAATGCCAACGGTCGCACATAGCCCAGCCCGTCTGTTTCCAACAAAGCAGCGTCGATGCCATCGATTGATGTGCCGCTCATCAAGCCTATAGCGCGGAATAACGGGACTTTCATGGGGATCAAAGTATAATTTAGAATACCTCTAAATGTAAATCGCGGAGTGTGGTTAATGACGAAATTAATGTCTGATTTTCTTAATGTGTTAACCACCCGTGGTTACATACACCAGTGTACAGGTCTTAACGCGCTTGACACAGCAGCCGTTAAAAAACCGCTTACAGCCTATATTGGTTTTGACGCTACAGCCGACAGTCTTCACATCGGAAATCTCGTCAGCATAATGCTTTTACGTCACTTGCAACAAACCGGCCATCGACCAATTGTGTTGATGGGTGGTGGTACAACCAAAGTAGGCGACCCCTCAGGTAAAGATGAAACGCGCCAACTTCTTACCGATGAAAAGATTAATGCCAACATCGCAACGATTAAATCGACATTCGGTAATTTTCTAACATTTGGAAACGGGCCGTCGGACGCCGTCATAATGAATAATAATGAATGGCTAGACAACCTCGCCTATATTCCATTTCTGCGCGATATTGGTAAACATTTTACCATTAATCGCATGCTGAGTTTTGATTCAGTGAAAATGCGCCTAGAACGCGAACAACCACTCAGCTTTCTTGAATTCAACTACATGATTTTACAGGCTTACGATTTTATTGAACTCAACAAACGAACGGGTTGCGTTCTGCAAATGGGTGGATCAGATCAATGGGGTAATATCGTAAATGGCGTCGAACTTGGCCGACGCGTGCGCGACGCCGAACTTTATGGGTTAACCACGCCACTCATTACGACATCCTCAGGTGCCAAGATGGGCAAGACAGTTGCTGGTGCCATATGGCTGAAGGCAGAACGTGTTTCACCGTATGATTACTGGCAATTCTGGCGTAATACCGAAGATGCCGATGTGGGCCGCTTTCTAAAACTCTTTACTGACTTACCACTTGATGAAATCGCCAAACTAGAAAAACTTCGTGATGCTGAAATCAACGAAGCTAAGAAAATACTAGCTTTTGAGGCAACAAAACTTTGCCACGGCGAAGTCGCGGCGAAAACAGCGGCCGACACCGCTCATGAAACTTTCGAAGGTGGCGGTAAAGGCGCCGACTTACCCACATTTACGCTTCCGCGCCATCAATCGATGAGTATTATCGATATCGTCGTTGCCTTAGGTTTTAGTTCATCAAAGGGGGAAGCTAAGCGTCTCATTGAACAAGGTGGTCTGCGTCTCAACGATAAACCGGTTAGCTCACAAATGGCGACGATTAAGGCATCCGATCTTGATGCCAGTGGCACGGCTCGCCTCAGTGCCGGTAAAAAACGCCACGCCCTTATTAAAGCGGAATGATTACTTGTTGATATTTGTCTCGGCGGACGGCGCTACAATTGTTTTGGGTGTCTTATCGAAAGAACCGTCAGTCTGATCATCTTGCGGAAAAAAAATATTGCGCAAAAATCCCGGCGTTAAAATGGATACCGGATTTACATTGACATCAGGATTTCCAAGTGTGCCCTTGATTGTGTAAGATACAGCCAATAAACCCCCGCCCAGACCGCCGGTCATCACATCACCGATTAATGGGATGGCTCCTATAACACGATTGACCAGGCTGAACGGCACCAACGTTCCATTCAAATCTGCGGCGGCGGTATTCATGTCAACCTTTCCATTGACATTCATACCCACCGTACTGGCGGCGCGGACATTGTCTAATTCAATTGTGTCGCCCTGCCATTTAAACTTGCCAACCAAATAATTGAAGCTGGCACTGCCACTAAGAAGATCGGCAAAACCAAATGGTGATGTCGCGTTCAGTAGCATAGCCAACACGGGCAAGTCCTTAACCTCGAAACTGCCGACATTGGCGTGACCAGCGATGAGTCGCGGATTATTGGGAACGCTTTCACCCGTTATTTCCAGCTTACCGCCCTTAACCGAGTCCGTGAAACCCATCCCTTTCAGAGCAGCGCCAAAATCATCCGACATGATCGAAAACACACGACGGTTGTCCTTAGGAAGCAAGCTGATATCTAGTTGGTGCTGACCATTAGCAAGACCGTGTAGTGATATCTCGCTCCAGCCTTGCTGATCACGGATGGCATAACCTTCGGCCTCGGCTATAAAGCCATCTTCGCTGGTGTATAATTTATCTAGTTTGATGGTGTATTTTTTAGGACGCGGATCTGCTTTGGCAGGATCATTGCCGCCCTTTAATCCGCTAACATCAAAAGCCAGACCTTGAGCGGCAAAACTTAAATCACCCTGCTCTTCTCGCGACTGAGAAAAATGAAGTGAGGCATTGGTTCGTCCGATTATAACCGGTGTCAAATCGACACTCACTATCTTATGGCTATCTGCCGTCAGAACGGCCTGTCCCTTGATCGACGACTGCGGACCCGTAAGTTCGATAGATTTGATATTGATGTCCTTACCATCAGGCATTTCAGCAGAAAATTTTAGTTCAGCATCGGCATCGGCTGGCTTCTTCCAATTCAACTGATCTATCTGTAAATCGACGGCTCTCATATCCAAATTTCCCGTCAACAGCGTCATAGTTGTCGTCGGTTGGGTAAGCTGAAGGGTGACATTTGTTGTGCCCGTAATTTTGCCCTCAAGATCTAAACCCAAGTCACGCCATTGATCACCCGTAACACCGCCTGTCATTGTCACTTGCCTGAAGGGTTTGCCTTCTGTCTCCTTAAATAGCTCTTGCAGGTTTATCTGTAATGGCACCTTGTTGAGCGCGGCCACTCCTTGCAATGTAAAGCCAGTTTTATCTAGGCCTAGTGTAAGCACACCTTGTGAAATATCGATGCCGTTAACAAGTTTGGATGACGTCAAAGCCGAAAGCTTAGCATCGGCTTTCACAGCTATATCGCTCATCGTAAGAGTTTTCAAAAGTGGAAAACTAAGATTGACGGTACCATCGACAAGACCATCAATGTCGTCTGGCCTTAAACCAACAGCCTTGGCATAGCCAAGAGGCGGTTGATCAATCAAAGCCAAAACGTCATGTACAGAACCCACAATCGCAAGTGGTATTTCAATCTTCTGCTCGTCTTTATCAAGATCACTCATCACAATCGTCGAAGGATTGAGCTTTAAATCTCCAATATTGCCACTGGAAATTTTGATGTTCATTTGGGTAAGATCGAAAGTTGCTTCAGCATTAACACCGTTCACAGCCGACATACCTTCTATATATTTTACCTGAGCACCTTGAGCTATGATTTTACCGCTGCCTTCATTCACGGAAATATTTGTGAGATCCTTCCAACTGAAGGCACCCTTAAGTGAGGCTTCGGCATGCGTAAAAACGCCTTTTGACATATTGGCTGCAATCCATTCGCGTGCATCCGGAATAATCGACTTTGGCCATATCTGTGCGTAGACATCCATCGGCAAATTATTTATTTGCATTGATATATTGAGATCAAGATCGTTGTTGGCTGGAGTGTCTTGTTTCGGAGGCGGTGTCCCCACGATTGACAAACCGAGCGTCGGTCCATCAAAATCAATTAGGCCGTCAGAGAGCTTTAGCTGATTGGAATCACGGTCGTAACTTAACGTCATTGCCAAACTCTTAATCGGGCGAGGGTTATCCCAAAAAGTCGGCACATTCAATTGACCTGCCCCGCCCATCAATTGCAATAAGCCGCCAAGAATATTCATTTTCTGATCGACGATCAGCGAAATCTCGCCAGTTAAAGGCAAATCCATCAACGCCGCAGCCGAAATCTGCGGAATATTGCCAGCCAGAAAAGAAGGGTTTATGTCGCTAAAACGAATGGTAAGGTTGTGGACGGCTGTAGTTCTGTCATAGATGTAGTGCGCCAGAAGAAGTGAGACCTGGTCCTTTTGGGTGACCTCGATTTGAGCTTGCCCAGCCAGCCCATCTTTAGTGCGCGCCAAATCAATAACCGGAATACTTACGGCCCAATCTCTTTCGGTCTTCTCGTCATGAACGGAGAATACCGCTTTCTCTAAAGCTAGTCTGTTCAGGATCGTCGTATGCGTTAAATCGGCAGCTATGGCTACGA
>Ga0206811_1007_pt1 | contig 75079 bp, 77 predicted proteins | sample Alteio_BWOrgCont_53_FD_152886 | JGI IMG/M metagenome (GOLD analysis project Ga0206811, IMG submission 152886) | Enriched cells from forest soil in Barre Woods Harvard Forest LTER site, Petersham, Massachusetts, United States -... | ecosystem: Environmental > Terrestrial > Soil > Temperate forest >... | reverse complement strand
GGTTTTATTGGGTGCTATGGGCTGGGGAATTACTAATCTTCTTTTTGGCCCTCTAAAAGAAATCGTCGATTTACGCCGCGAAGTGCAGGAATGCTTAATCATTTACGGCAATCTAGCAAAAGATGCGCCCCACGATGAACGTCACAAAGCGGCGGAAGCCTTTCGTCGGATCGGTGCGGCCTTTGTTGCACGTCACATTGCGGCTTATCCGTGGGTAAGGAAATTTTGTCAGTCGCCTTTGCAATGGGATATTCACAGTGCGGGAATTCAATTAATTGGTCTCGGAAATTCTACTCAATTCGATGGTTTTAGTTTTGTAAATGCTTCCCCGATTGTCTTTCTCATTCGCATGAGCCTGCGGCTGCCAGAACCAGAAGAGTCCATTATTAGCCGTACCCTTCGAGAGCATGCCGCGCAGCCGCCAATGGAAGAAGAATAAAGGAGCCGAGGCTGCACCGTATGGCCCTTCTGTTTCATACAATTATCAATATAGGCGTGCTGGCCTTGAAAATTGAATAGCTGATCAGATTCATGAATTTCATCGTCAGTGTAATGTGAATATTCGTAAAGCATTCCAACCAAGCCAGACCCATTTTGTAGTCGATGCTGGATATCTTCCGTCTGGTGTGTGCATTTAGCAAGTTGTACACATGGATTTAGTGAAATTAACTTTTTAACACGCACGGATACACGCACAAACCAATTTCACCGTCGAGTAGACAACTGCTAAGTCTTTGAAAAGCGTGGTGGTGCGACAGGGATTGAACCTGTGACCCCTACCGTGTGAAGATTGCCAAATCTAAATCAATCAACACATTAGGAACCATAGCTTACAATAAAAACCCCAAATTTCCCACGGTATTAGACATTTTACGTTACAATGTAATGTCATATTGAAGGGACGTTGGAGAGTGTTTGCATTCGTCGAAATATTCTTTGAAGGTTTCTTGCCGTTAAATCTTGGGTTCAACATATGATTGCTATGAAATGGGTGGGCCGTTGCCCGATGATTTATCCCCCAGTAGGCGGCGGAATTCGGTCTCCAAGTCACGCATCGAGCTCTTAACTGGCCCCTCAAGACGCTCTCCAATTTCATTCCACATCTGGTGTGGGCTTGGATTATGCGGATTAAGAACGATTAAACGAAACTGATTGCCAGTTTGGACGAAAGCTTTATTTAGCTCTTCCAGTTTACGTGCAGTCTGCTCGGGCAAGAAGATCGCTTTTGCGGTGAATGATTCAAAAAACATTTTGTGCGCATCGGCTAAATCATTATACCGTTCTTCTCGTGGTTTTTCCCCCGCCATTTCAATTGACTTCACGTATTCAGAAAGACATTGATTAACTTTGATGAGGTGCGCATAGATTTCAGAAATCGCCTCACCTCTCTTTTCGTGAAGTCTTGAAAACACAACATCATGCTCCAATGCAACAAGATTTAATTGAGAGCGCAATTTCTCTATCTCGACATCAGATTGTGCTTTTAGCTGTGCTTTATGAGTCTCTAGCTTAAGATCGTATTCGGCCCTGATTGCATTTTTTAGTCGTTCGCTAATCCACTGTTTGCTGAGCCAAACAATTATCGCCGAGGCGCTGAAGCCCACGAAGGAAGAAGTAATGACTTGTAGGATGAAATCTGATTGCATTTCCTGCCTCTTTTTTGGTCAAATTGTTGCCATGAACTCTACCTCCAATATTTCTTGCCGAACTGTAGAGAGCGATTATTCGTCAAAACTATGGGACAACCGGCAACCCAAGCTCCTTAAGAAATTCATTATGTTTATCTCTAGTGGTTTTGATGGTTTTTTCCAATTCGACAAGCTGACCATTGACCTTGAGCAGATCAATTTCCTCATCAGCAACGGCGGTGCTTACATAGCGGGAGATATTAAGGTTGTAATCCTGTTTAGTAATCTCCTCCAACGACACACGCTTGGAATAACGCGGCTCTTCTTTGCGGAACTGATAAGTCTCGACAATCTTATTAATATCGTCGTCTCTTAGCTTATTCTGCCGCTTTCCTTTCTCGAAATGCTCGCTGGCATTGATGATGAGCACATCATCTGGCTTTTTGCATTTCTTCAGCACCAGAATACAAACAGGAATACCCGTGGAATAAAACAGATTGACGGGCAAGCCAATCACAGTATCTATATGCCCATCTTCCAGCAGCTTGCGGCGAATACGTTCTTCCGCGCCACCACGGAACAGCACGCCATGGGGCAGAATAATTGCCATTGTGCCTTCGGGCTTCAAGAAGTTAAGGCCATGCAGCAAGAAGGCAAAATCAGCCGCTGACTTTGGCGCGAGGCCATGACTCTTGAAGCGAACATCATCGCCCGTCGCATCAGTTGGCTCCCAACGCAGACTGAAGGGCGGATTGGCGACAATAGCATCAAAATAAGGCTTCTTGGCCGGATTTGCCTCGCGCAACATATCCCAGTCGTTGGAGAGGGTATCGCCATGATAAATCTCGAACTCGGTATCCTTTACCCCGTGCAGTAGCATATTCATGCGGGCGAGGTTGTAGGTGGTAATGTTTTTTTCTTGCCCGTAAATCCTGCCAACCGACGCGCTATGTTTTCTCAGTTGGTTGCGGACGTTCAACAGCAATGAGCCGGAGCCACAAGCAAAGTCGAAAACGCTTTCCAGTTTCTTTTTAACGCCTGTCTTCGGCTCCTGACTGTCCAGCGTCACAATGCGCGATAGGATGGTTGAAACCTGCTGTGGCGTATAAAACTCGCCAGCCTTTTTGCCAGACCCAGCAGCAAATTCACCGATCAGATATTCATAGGCATCGCCCAGCACATCTTCGTCGGTCGAGAATTGCTGCAATCCATTATTAATCTCGGTTACAATTGTGCATAGTTTGGCGTTACGAGCCGTATAGTCCTTGCCTAGCTTATCCGAACTCAGGTTGATCTCAGAGAACAGCCCCTGAAACGTGGTATCAAAAGATTCCGTCTCAATAAACTTGAAGCCCGCTTGCAACGTTTTCAGCAAATCGCTGCTTTGCACTTTTGCCAACTGGGCAATGCTGCCCCAAAGATGCTCTGGCTTGACCACGTAATGCACCTTGCGGCGCATCTGCTCCTCAAACTTGGCCGTATCTTTAGGGTTAGCCTTATACCACAGCGACAGTGGCGTGACGTCGGGTCGCCCCTGCGTAGCGGGATAATCTCTCCCCAACTCTTTTTTTGCCGCGGCTTCATAATTGTCTGAGAGATAGCGCAAGAATAGAAATGACAGCATATAATCGCGGAAATCATCTGCATTCATCGCGCCGCGCAGCTGGTCAGCGATAGCCCAAAGGATTTTACCCAGCGCCTTTTGGTCTTGTTCGGTCATGCCGCCACCTCTGTGTGTAATTTGAAATTATATTTTGATTTGAGCTTATTAAACACATCTTTAAAAAGTTCCGTGTTATCAAAGTTCATTACTTCCGTTTGATACTGATAAACTTTTTGGTGAGAGAGAGCGTTGATGATGCGAGTCACTTGCTCAGTGTCCTCGATCCCTATCTGGTTAAGCACATACCCAAATTGTCCAACCCCTAAGAACGAAGCAATATTCTCAAGGATTTGCCGCAATAGCGCGAAATGAAATGTATAAAGCTGTTCTGTTTGAGCTTTTTCCAGCGTTTGCAACAAGTGCAAATGATACAGAAAAACATCGTTCTTTGGGCTTTCAAGCGTCAAATCACCCGACTTCTGGCCCAGGATAAAAAGTTTGGTTACTTTTTTATACGCTTCACTTTTCTCGCCCTTTGTCAGCCAATCTGCAAGAATTGAAAAAAAGCCAATATGATGGGTGGTGATGATAAACTTTCTGTTTTTGTAGTGCGTTTCAATCAAGTCATAAAGGGTTGATGCTGTAACAAATATATTGTGATCATCTAAACTGGAAACAGGATCATCGATAAAGAAGTGGCTGGATTGCTGGTCTGCCCAGCCTTCCACTTCAAACATCGCTAAAAACAAGCACCAAATGAAAATACGTTCCTCGCCTCTGGATATTTTTATTGGCGTCTCTCTCTTTGTATCTTCTAACGTATAGAAGGAAATAGATGTAATTTCTGGAGGAGAGTTTGAAAATTCAAATGCGAAATCATATTTGGGTTTGAACCTCATCAACTCTAGGTAAACATCCTCCTCGGTGAACGAAGAATGAAGCCTGTTTAGGCTAGTTGGGTTTACAACTAGCCTCATATTTGCCTCGTTATTTTCGGTATCGTTATCCCAAACAAAAATATCTTCGCTAAACGCATTATAATAAACGCCAGCATGTTTGCCACTTGTATCTTTTGTGGCGTCTTTGTAAGCAACGGAGAGACGGGTTTTGCCCGTGGCGTTGAAGGCATAGATCAGGATGATCTTTTCAGAGGCATCCTTCAGCTGGGTTGCAATTTTGGCGAGTTCCATGTCTATTTCACCACCTCAGGAACAGGGAAAAGTTGCCGCATCAACCCGCGCTTGTGCGCCTTTAGCGCCTCGACCCTCTGCGCTTGCACTGCGATCAGCTCATCGACTAATGATAAGCAGTCAGCAATCTTGCGTTGCTCGTCTTCGGTTGGGGGCAGAGGAATTTTGAATGAACGAATTTGCACAAAATTCAATCCTTGCCTATTCCCGCCAGCTTGGAAACTGTCAATTTGCTTCTGACCGCGTTTTGAAATTAGAAATTGGTTTAGTAGGGTTGGATTCAACTCGCCCTGTTTAACTCGAATAATGCAAACGTGCTGATTAACATTGCCCCCGGCAATACGCGAGTCTGCGACTGCGCTTCGACCAATGGATGCGCCAGTAATGTTAAGAAGAACATCGGATATTTTAATTTCGGTGGAGTTAAAGGATCGGTGTGTTTGTTCGTCAATAAATGCCACGTCACTCAAGAGAAGTTTGCCCCAGCCGACATTTTGACTTCGAACAAATGGACGTCCTTCTGTTTTGTAGTTTGTGTCACCACCCGTTGGAGTGATGCCGCTGCCGACTTTGGTTGCCATCGTCCCGAGTTCACGCTCTCCCCACACTTGTGCATTGCGGAATTCGGGAAAGCGGAGTTTGGGCGTGGTTTCGCCTTCGGCGGGGAAGAGGAGCTGCATCAGCCCCTTTTTGTGTGCCTCGAGCGTTTCGACCTTTAATGCCTGTGCCGCAATCAGTTCATCGAGGGAAGAGAATAAATCAGCGATGCGTTGTTGTTCGGGAAGCCTTGGAAGCCTAATTCTTATGTCACCAAAAGCTGATTTGTTTATAATTGGAACTGCATGATTGCCCGCGATGTTGGCAATATGCTTTGAGTGCAACTCCATAAGAGAATACACAAACCCGTGTGAATAGTCAGCGTTGGGGACAATTGAATTGATTTGTTGGTTAGTTGCACATTCTACTTTGTTCTGAGCAACCTTCCCTATCGTAGAGCCGATGCATACAAATAGAGTACTATTTTCTTTGACGTGGCGAGTTTCTGCAAACCCCTTATCCGATAGAGTTGTTTTTGTGATTTCAATATATCGGTTGTCGCTAATGTCAGCTGGCGATACGAAATGCCATTTACCCCCATAGTATTGAGATTGACTGGTGCTGGGTGTGTTGCCTGTAATAACATCGCCAATATCGCTTATATATTTCTCTTCCCACTCCGGCGCATTGCGGAATTCGGGGAAGCGCAGCTTGGGCACCAGTGCAGACTTGACCACATTTGTCTCGGCTGTAGCTTTCGCCTTGTTACTCATAAGCGGCCAACCCTGAAATTGCGCGGCCATTGGCAAGCTTTTTAAGCAAAGGGACAAGTTTTGCCATCAGAGCCAACTCTTTATCGGTGCGGTCTTTCCAGCCCAAGTCTTGCACGGCGAAGAGGTCACTCAACTGTTCACCATCAAAAATCAGGCGCGCAAGGATATTATTGACAAAGGTTTGCAGTGCCGTTTGCTCCAACCCATACTCGTTGGCGATGATGGCCAATGCCTGCTCACTCTTCTCAGCCTTGAAACGCTCATAACCCTGCATGACCTGTTTTTCATCCAACCCTTCGCCCATCTTGAGGGTGTTGATGTAAGCGGCAATATCATCCCGCTCATCAATAAACTTGGCATCGGACTGGATGAGGTTGATAAGCTGGTCACGGCTCATGCGCTGCTTGGTGCCCGGCTTTTCCTGCGAATAGCGGGCGATGAGGCCCATGATGTAATCGTAATCAATAACGGCGGAGGCAAAGAGTACAAATTCGAAATCGAGCTGTTGTACCTCTTCGGCTGCTTTGTCTTGCAGTTTGTCCTGCTTTTCTTTCAGACGCTGCGCCGTTTCGAGATAGACGCCCCTGAATGCCTGCAACTGATCGGCGGGGATTATGTTTTCGATGGTGGCATCAATGTCCGGCGTTTTGTCTGTGTACTGGTTAAGCTGGGTCGTGAGCTTTTGCACATCCTTGAACCGCTCGATAAACAGGCTGCGGGCCGCATCACCTTTCAAATTCGACACTTCTTCCGGCGCGCAGTTTATCCCTTGCGATTGCATGAAGAGGTCAAGTTTCTTCACCGCTTCTTGCAGCTTGGTGACAACCTTGGGTGCGGCCTCAACCAGCCAGATTTCCTTGGCCTTTTCCGTCTGCTCGCCCGAGAACAAAGCAATGGCATCGTTCACGGCATCTTGCTGTTGGCGGAAGTCAAGAATATTGCCATAGGGCTTGGTATCGTTCAGCACGCGGTTGGTGCGCGAGAAGGCCTGAATAAGGCCGTGATACTTCAAATTTTTATCGACATAGAGGGTGTTGAGGTATTTGGAGTCGAACCCCGTAAGCAACATATCCACCACGATGGTAAGATCGACCTTCCGGTTATTGGGATCGTTGCGCTTTTCCGGCGGTAGATCGCGCAGAGGATATTGCTGATCCTTAATGCGCTTCTGTACATCCTTATAATAGAGATCAAACTCGCCGATTGTGTGATTGGTGCCATAGGTGGCGTTATAATCGGCAATAATAGCTTTAAGCGCGGCCTTTTTCTTCTCCGGCTCAACTTGGTTATCGGCGCGTTCGGTCGGTAGGTCTTCTTGAATTTGCTGAACGTCCGTGTCTCCATCGGCTGGAGGCGAGAAGACGCAAGCTATGCTCAACGGTTTAAAGGCAGGATCGGCAGCCTGCTTATCGGCCTGAATAGCCTTGAACAAGCCGTAATACTCAATCGCATCAGGAATTGAGGCAGTCGCCAACACAGCATTGAATTTGCGACCAGCCGTAGCGGCATCATGCTTACCGAGCATGGCCTCGACAATCGCCTTCTTGGCCAGAGTCTCGCCCTTCTTAGGCTTGTCTTTGCCATCGGGTTTGAAATAGTCGATATGGAAGCGCAGCACATTGCGATCTTCAATCGCGTGCGTGATGGTGTAGGCATGCAACTGGCGCTGAAAAATGTCTTCCGTGGTCTTGTGCGAAGCAGTCTCGCCCTCAATTTGCGTGTAAGTGGCATTCTCTGGAAAAATAGGCGTGCCGGTAAAGCCGAATAGCTGAGCGTTGGGAAAGAATTCTTTAATTGCGTTGTGGTTGTCGCCGAATTGTGAGCGGTGGCATTCGTCGAAAATAAAGACAATACGCTGATCGCGGAGCGGTTCTAATTGCTCTTTGTAGTTCTTCTTATGCGCAGGATCGAGCGCGATACCCAACTTCTGTATCGTAGTGACAATGACTTTATCTGCATAGTCATCGGATAAGAGTCGTTTTACCAGACTGCCGGTGTTTGTGTTTTCCTCCACGCAACCTTCTTGGAAACGATTGAATTCTTCCCGCGTTTGTCGGTCGAGGTCTTTACGGTCAACCACAAACAAGCATTTGCTGATATTTGGGTTATCTTTCAGCAGCGTCGAAGTCTTAAACGAAGTTAGCGTCTTGCCGCTGCCAGTGGTGTGCCAAATATAGCCGTTGCCGCAGTTTTGCTGAATGCATTCCACAATCGCCTTCACAGCATAAATTTGATACGGACGCATCATGAGCAGCTTCTGCTCGCTTGCCACCAGAACCATATAGCGGCTGATCATCTGCCCTAAAGTGCATTTGGCCAGAAAAGTCTCGGCAAAGCTGTCGAGATGAGTGATTTTCTTGTTGTCCGACGAGGCGTACTGATAGACCGGCAAAAAGCGTTCATCCGCATCAAAGCTGAAGTGGCGGTTATTGTTATTAGCAAAATAGTAGGTATCACTGCGATTACTGACGATAAACAGCTGCATAAAGCAGAGCAGCGTTTTGGTGTAACCATTGCCGGGGTCGTTTTTATAATCGACGATCTGCTGCATAGCGCGGCGCGGGCTTATACCAAGAGTCTTTAGCTCAATCTGTGCAACAGGAACGCCGTTAATAAGCAGCAGTACATCGTAGCGATGATGACTATTATTCGTGTTCATCCGCAGCTGATTGACTACTTCAAAGGTGTTTTTGCACCAGTCCTTAATATTAACGAGCGTGTAGTGCAAAGGAGTGCCGTCTTCGCGGTCAAATGTATTCTGCTCGCGCAATACCTTTGCTGCCGTGAAAACGTCTGGCGTAATAATACTGTCGAGAAGGCGAGAAAATTCGCTGTCTGAAAGTTTAACCCGATTTAATTCCTCAAACTTATCCCTGAAATTCTGCTCCAAAGTGGCTCGATCCCGAATGTCCGGACGATAGGCATATTTTAGCTCGCACAGCTTCTTGATAAGACTTTGTTCGATTTCTTGTTCTATCATTCGAAGATCACGATCAGACAAACTTGGTGAGAACCCCAGAGTCATCTCTGAATGAATCAGGCTTTTTTGCCCGACTCATAAATGAGACTCGCATCCGAAACTATAACCACATATTCGGAAAAATCTAAGCGCAATTAGGGGGATAGATAATTTATTAAGGCCAATGTCATAGCTTGCGTTCAGCGGCTATCGGCGACCACTGCTCTGACTAATTCCAGCAGCCCCGTCACATGGTCAAATGAGTTTCGGTAGGTCGGAATTGAACACGAAATTCTGGGGCTGACTTCATGTTTGTAATCTTTTGCATGACCAACAATTTATTAGCGTATTGGGGGAACCTTTAGTGCGGCGATTATGGATGCATCTATTGGCAACTCTTTTACCATTCTGCATAAATGCTGTTGCATATGATTGGGTGGCAAATTCGCTGCTTTATTCACTTCCTTTGGAGATGGTTGTGCCGGGGTTGGCGTGACACTCTCAGGGCCATCGTTTTCTGGGTTCTCAAGGCTTAGCGGGCTAAAAAGATCGGGAGCAACAGCATCGCGCCCAGTCAAAGGCAATCCTAAATCAAAAAGCTTGCGCAACGTTGAAATGATCGAGGTGTGATCGAAAGGATAAGGCGGTCCCTCATGTGGCAACCCCATTTCTGCTGAACGAACAATGCTGCCAGGAGGTATATAGGGTGAAACTATGACAGCAGGAACGCGGACTCCGTAACGATCAAAGGCAAATCCGTCTTTCGGCGCACCTGTATCTGGCGGAACAGCGCGAGGCGGTGGCATATGGTCATAGCAACCACCATGTTCGTCGTAAGTTATAACTAAAAGTGTCTTCTTCCAAGTTGGCGCACTGCGAACGGCATTGTAAACGCTAGCGATCAATTGTTCTCCATACACAACATTATGTGGCGGGTGCTCATCATTAGGAAGAAGGCCCAAAACACTATCCGTAAAATAACGGGGCTCGATGAAGCTATAATTCGGCAAGACTCCATCACGAGCATTATCGATAAATTCGTCGAACGGATGAAAATGAAATGGCGGCTCTATGATATCTTCAAGCGTTAAAGTCTGTGGAATATCGTGAAAATAGATGCGCCAGTTTTTTCCATTGTCCTGAAGACGTCGAAAAATTGTTTCCCTGCCATAAGGCAGACTGAAGTCACCATTGTTGACGCGGCCATCGCATGTTCCGCTGTGCACAAAGAAACGGTTTGGCCAAGTCTGGCATGGCGCAGAAGCATGCCACTGGTCGCTTACACCAAAGGCTTTGGCTAGCTGGCTGATAACCGGCACCTGTCGTAGGGTAAAATAATGCATTACCGCCATCGGATCGCCGGGAATCTGTTGCCGCATGTAATTGTCTATAAAACCGTTCATTGATGGTGGGTTATTACTGTTTGGTAGATTATCCAAACCGAATAGTTGGACATTCATATCAACAAAAAGTTCACCAGGATCAGGGTCGGGTATGCAAACCGATGCTGGCCCCATGCTGTCATCGTTCCAAACCGGGTATTCCGTAACCTTACTATCCGGCTGATGGTATGGGTTTAGATAATGGGCAGTTGGATTTGGGCCTAGACCTTCGAAATTTGGGTTGTCAGGATAAAGGTTTCCAAGCATGCAATCGAAAGAACGATTTTCAAGCATAAGAACGACAACGTGCTCAATACCTTCTAGTGCGCCCATATCACAACCTCGATACAGCAGTAAGATCAACCAAATCTGTTATCAATATTCATTTCTAGACATGCTCGATCACAGAAGACCTCAACCACAATTCCAACATCCTTGTTGCCATAACATCATCAAAATTATACGTTAGGATATCACGCTTTAGCTTCTCCCGATCTGAAGGCGTAGCGCTCATTAGGTAGTTAGCATATTGTACGACCGACCACTGAGAACCAGAGTCACTATCTTTCCACTGGAAATTAACCAGCTTGGGATGCTTGCAGACGTATTTGAGGCCATACCCAGCAAGAGGGAGCACTAAACAATCTTTGACAGGCACTTGAATATCGTACAGTGGCGAATTGGCCCCTAATAACCAAGCAACGGTAGGATTGTCCTGCATTTCATACCGCTCTTCATAGGTTTTGATGGTCGTTCTTTCATGATTTGAAAAATGTGCCAGCAGTAGGTCGGGAAATTGGTGCCTGTAGTTTTCCACCTTGGCCAAAAATGCTTCCCATCCATCACGATCCTGACTTTCATTATCCGTCCAAATATATTCAAAATTATCTTTGTCATAAGGCGGCTTTAATAAACCCCAAAGATAAACGTGTTTTCTACCAGAGCTTGTGAGTGGATTATCTTCGATATCAAAATGCACCCAAGTTCCGGTTGGTAGCTGAACGGGTTTCAATTGATAAAACTCGTCGTTTAAATAGGCCTTTGCTTGCAGCGTAGCGCGCTGCTTTGCTTCGGGGCCTTTCAAGTAAGGTACATCTATGATTTTAGCCGGATCAGTTTCGGCTAGCATTTTGATATTTGCTATGCCCTGCGCTTCAAGGCCAGGTGCCGAGCGAGATTCAATACCATATAAAAGTGTCAACTCTCCTTTGGTTACGAACTTTGGTTTGCATACCTCAAAATAATTGCAAGCCGTACACTTGCTTTCGCTGTAACGCACTGGTGGTGGAGTAGATTGCGCCAAGATTTCACGCATACTGGCAAGGTATTTATCGACATCCTTATTAGCCTCGTCACCAATTTCAGCAATTTCTCCTGTACCAAGAAAAACAATTGCGGGAATATTATTCTGTAGTAATCGCCTGTAAATACCGAGCTGAATTTGAATTTCTTTTTTATCATCAGAGTGAGCAAGTTTTGCATCCGCAGCCTGATAGCTGCCAGACTCGTGACGAATGAGAAAATCCGGTTTGCCAATAATGTCGTCTTTAATAAAGAGGCCTTGATAGATAACTTGCGTACCCTGCGACATTAGATCTTGTGTATGCTCTTCCGATTTGGCTTCGATTAGCTGATACTGCTCTTCTAACCTGTGCTTAACCTTTTGCTCATGCTGGATGCCCAAATCCAAAATTAATTGGTCAAACTCATTGGGTTTTATGCTTTCATAGCCCATAGGCGGGTTGTTATCGAACCATGCGCGACGCACACAATGCTCCCACGATTTAGCGTCACTGGCCCTAATAAGCATGTTCATCTCTTACGACGGAGAGGTATGAATCACATCGTAAAGTCCACTGGTAGCCTTAGACAAGTAGCAATATAGAAGGCCATTATAGATTTAATCCTCCTTGCTTTGGCGCAGCCGGTTGCGAAACGAGCCCGAATTTTACCAAAGCTGGTTGTTCGCGCCTGTAGAGGTTGGAAAGCCCACGCGGTAAACCGGAATATGTATCGTTAGTATCGTATTCCGGCCAATCTTGGCTCCGCTTCCAGAAAGAGCCGCTTTCGTCTTGAAACTCATAGACGGTAAACATGGCCCTTCCGCTACGCTCAATACGCAATCGCCACAAATGGTTGCTAACCTGCATGGGCGGACTGACATAGAGTGTTTGGTAATCGGTAACGGTCTTTTCTTCCTGCTTTATATCTGCTGTGATATTTGGTTGCTTTGATTTCAAGAACTCAACGGCACGGCTGGCATGGGCCGAAGCCGTAAAGATAAGTTTCTTATCATTCTTCAGTGCCTCCAGCCAATCGGCGATATAGGCAGCGTGGTCTTCGCGCACTTCCGGCGTTATGCCTAAATCGGCACATAGGAAGGCCGACCCGATTTCAGCTACAAGCTCTTCCTTGGCATAACCTTCATCGCCATACACGACAGAACCAAATTTTCTATCCAGGCGGCTATTGTGAGCCGTCCAGTGGGTAGTTTCATGGGCGAGTGTTGCATAGTAACTTTCGGCATCCTTGAAGGCGTCGATAAACGGCATTTGGATGTAGTCGGAATTTTCCACATAATATGCTTCACATCCGCCATGACGAACTTCGGCACCAGTATTTTTGATATAGTGATCAACATTTTCCAGGCGTCCAACCGCCGGTAATGCGCTTGGCTGAGGTTCCGGTTTTGGTAAAAACTTTTCAGGTAAACCATCAATCTGCTCGACATTGAATACATGGTAGCCGCGCAAGAAAGAGATTTGCCTTTCAATGTCCTCGCCTGTTCTAGCGTCGGTTTCTGTCTTTGAAGCTGAGCTGGCATAAACAACGTAAGCCGACTTTTCGCCCTTTCGGACATTTGCCCCATATTCTATGGCTTGTTTGAATGTCATCCATGTAGGGTTGCGATAGCCTTGCTTGCAGGCTCTCATCCATAAGAGAAGAACATTTGCGCCATTGTAAGGCTCGCCAGTATGACGCCTGGGCCGTGTTACCGGCCCTGCTCCACCAACCCACGGTCTTTGCCATGGCATGACGCCCTGCTCAAGATCGGCAATAATCTCTGCTGTAACACGGTCATATACGTTTAAATATGAGGCCTCCATTACATTTCTCCATGTAAAAAAACCCGTTGCGGGCAATGCCGAACGGGTTAAGTGGAAAATTATGATTTATCTTTATGGAATAAGGCTGCGGATGTTTAGCTGGGTCGTCGCCTTACTGCTTGTTATGCGACGAGCCACGAGTGAGAATGCTACGTAATATATCGCCGTAGTTTGCTCAGCCGGTGAGATGCGGCGTAATTCATTAGGCCAATGCGGCCTTCTGAGTTACACGGGCACTCGAATAAGAAGTGTTCAGCGCCTGTAAAACCGCATCTCCCATTGCCTTGGTGCCTATAGGCTTTTTGCCTGGGGCTGCAATATCAGCAGTACGGATTCCAGCATCGAGAACCGAGCGAACCCCAGTTTCAATCATGGCCGCTTCTTCAGTCCAGCCGAACGAGTAACGGAACATCATTGCCGCGCTTAAAATACTCGCTAGAGGATTAGCTATATTCTTACCTGCTATATCAGGTGCCGAGCCATGCGCCGGTTCGTACATAGCTTTGCGCTGGCCCTTGGTATCAGCTGCCCCAAGAGAGGCTGAGGGCAACATTCCAATTGAGCCCGTTAGCATTGCGGCTTCGTCCGATAGAATATCCCCAAACAGATTATCTGTAAGGAGAACATCAAACTGTTTCGGGTTACCCATTAGTTGCATGGCGCATGTATCGGCATATATATACGAAAGTTCGACATCGCTATATTCAGCCTCGTGAAGCTTAGCGACTTCCTCACGCCATAGCAGCCCGCTTACCATGACATTGCTCTTATCGCATAAGCAGACCTTATTACTGCGTTGACGGGCCTGTTCGAACGCAACACGTGCAATACGGTGAATCTCAGAAGTTGTATAAACTTGTGTATTTACACCGCGTCTTTGACCATTTCCGATATCGGTAATGCCGCTTGGCTCCCCAAAATAAACCCCGCCTATCAGCTCCCGAACTATCAAGAGATCGAGACCGCGTATGATTTCAGGCTTTACAGGGGAACTATCGAGCAACGCATCAAAAGCAAGTGCGGGTCGCAAATTGGCAAAAAGATTTAACTCTTTACGTAATGCCAGTAATGCCGCTTCGGGTCTTTTATCGTAACCAACATTCTTCCATTTAGGGCCCCCAACCGCACCAAGCAGAACCGCATCAGCCGCCTGAGCAGCCGCCAAGGTAGTGCTTGCCAGTGGCACACCATGACGGTCATAAGCAACGCCGCCAACGAGGTCTTCACTCATCTCGAGCGGCAAGCCATACTTTTCATTAAACCAATCAAGCACACGGCGTACTTCCGCCATTACTTCGGGGCCAATGCCATCGCCGGGCAGAAGGAGTATTTTTTTGGTCATTTAATTCTGGCAGTATTTAAAGGATTGGCGCTCTTGCGCCTGGACGACCTATAGAAGTCAAAGCAGCTAAAAAGTTGGGTGATAAATCTAGTTTCTCGTTAGCTCCTTTTGTAAAAAGCGCACTTCCAACGAGATAATGGCTGTCCGAACAAAATGCTCTTCCGGCTTCTCTCATTTTGAGAATTCTTTCTTTAACGAAATCTTGATTGCTATAAACGCCGAATTCCAAAGGCACGACCATAAAATCAGATATTCTATATCCTCTTTGTTGGGCATATTTAATCAAAGCAACTGGATTTGAGTAACTCGATACCTCAAGAAAGACGTTTAGATAACCGCTTGATAATAACTGTTCACTTACATGGGTTCCTTCTTTCCCGCCGCATAAATCTGAAAGAATAAGTCGTTTTCTGTCTGCTTCTATGCAAGGGAGATAGGGCGGATTTGCTATCAAATAGTCGGATTGCGAGTGCTTACTCTCAAAGAATGATGCGGTGTGAACAACATATCTTTGAGCGAGTCCGCTTTCTTCAATATGCCGTTTTGCTGTTTCGGAAGCGTCTGGATTTATTTCATATCCGTGAACGATGCCTGAAAATCTTGAATTTCGGATAGCCTGTATAACGGGCTCACCTGTGCCTGAACCAAATTCGTCTATATTCGGACTAGAATGACCATTGCGAAGTCTGCTGAAGACCAGATGTTCTAAAGCAATGGCGTATCGCTGTGATTCCTCTGGACAATTGAATTCTCTCTCAAAATCAGCCGCTTCGACGGCCACGGATACGGCAGTTGCATAGTCATAAGGGGCGTCTCGCAGAACTTGTAAGGCGGTCATTTACTTCTTCCTGGCAGTTTGTGGTGACTTTGCGTTTTGCGATACATCGGGTTCACGTGACAAATTCCACATGGCTTCAAATTGCTTGCGATAGGCATTTGTTATAGCCGGAAACTTGTGCAAAACGATTGTCGGGGCCGGTACAGTTTGGAAATTCATAATCGCTAGACACTCACCATATATGTAGAAAGGCACGGCGGCGAAGAGTTCCTTAGATATCCAGCGATAATGGTTGTAATCGGAGGCAACAAAATTTGTGTCTCCTTCGCAGATAATCGCCAGAACTTTAATGTCTTTTCTCTCTTTCACTAATTCAGTCATGCGTTTTCTGTGAGCATTCGAAAATTCAACACCCATGGCCCAGAATAGATTCTCGTCAATACCAAGCTGCATAATCGTTCCGCCATGTTTTTTGGCGTATTCGTAAACGCCGTCAAAAAACCGTTGAAGACCTTCTTGACCGATTAAAACTTCAATGCCTTGGGGTTTCATACGAACGCCGGAATTTTCCGTAAACTCAACGCCGTTCTCATCAAAGACGCGTATAATGTCGGCAATAGTGCCTTCGCGCGGTTGCACGGCATCGGATTCGATTTTATTAATCGTATCGCGTGTCAGCCCCGCTTTTTCAGCCAACACGGCACCCGACCATCGAAGCAGACCGCGTGCTGCGCCTATTTGACGTCCAATGGACATACCGACTCCTTAACTTGCTTTCTTACGGGTTATTACTCCGAGTGAATACATACGTCATGTTTATTTTATACATTGTTAAACATAGTATGGGTAACAACATGCATTTATCAGGTATTATGCATGGTTTGTCCATACATATTTAATAGATTGAATAATTATGATCGTAAAAATGCATGTTTTATCATTGCTTTCAACAATTTTAGTCGCTATATTCCCTTCACAATATCGATAGTTACCCATTTTTGAGAGCTAAAAATAAGAGAATCAAGCGTTTAGCGCATATTTCGAACGGAAAGCACATTCAGTCGCACGAGCATTTAGGAGCACACACATGCTGGAATTTGAAAAATTTGTAGCTCGCCATGGCGAAAGCTGGGTTCAAGACATCGTCGAGCGAATTGAGCGCAGCGAGGGTATTCGTTACAACATGGCTATTCCTTTAGAGGAACGCTGGGCCGTTCTAATGCAAGACAACTTGCAACAGCAATACGCAGCGGCCTGAGAAAAAGCGTCATGGATCAATTAACTTACAATGATCTCGTCAGGCGTTTTGGCAGCAATCAGGCATTTGATCTGCTTCTGACCATAGAAAAGCTCGCCAGGATAAAAGATTACATCACTCATATGGATGAAGAGACTCGCTTAAAACGGGCGCTTGAAGCTTTAAACAATGTCAATTTAGCCGTACAAACCCTTGAAGAATATATATCAGATGTACCCAGTACGCTCAGGACAAATTAAAGCAGCAAGAGCGCTTCTTGATTGGTCGCAGGATGATTTAGCGACCATATCAGGCTTGTCCGTCACGACTGTCCGCAATATGGAGTCGGGCGGTATGTCACCGCGCAGCACAACAGCCAACGAAATTCGCAAAGCAATCGAAAATGCCGGATTGGAGTTTATCGAACCAGAAGGCATAAGACGCCGCTTAGATGAGGTCAAAGTTTATCAGGGGCCGGACAGTTGTGACTTGTTCTTTGAAGATGTGTTCCAGACTATCAAGGAAGATGGCAATGAAGTCATTGCTTTATTCAAGTCGCCAGAAATAATGCAACAATTATGTCTGGCAGCTCACGACAGCTTTGAGCAATTAGGTGAGTTTTCTTCCATTAAATGCCTCTTGTCCTCTGTTCCAGAACGCTCATTGCTTGTTCCACAGCTGCAACTCCGGATAATTCCGAAACAACATATTGGCCCCATTTCATTTTTCACGTACGGCGGCAAACACGCAATCATTATGGAGCAGGTCAATTCAACCTTTAAATTCGTTGTATTTGACATGTCGAGCCTAGCGCAAGCTTACAGAAGCAATTTCTTTTTACTTTGGGATACTGCTTCTCCATTTCATTTATAGGCAGGCAACACTTTTTTTGACCATGAATATATTTTACATGGATCGCTCAACGATAATTGAGGAGTAAAGAGCAAGAAAGCGTGGTGGGAACAAACAACTTCACTTGTTTTGGATGAATCCATCATCCGCGCTTGCTCAAACCTCCAAATACTCTTGTTGCTTTGATTGATTGAATATGGGCATTTGCCGCAAGACGAAAACAGGCAATGAAATTTACTGCAGGATTTCTATTACATGAAAATTGTCGCTATGGCCAACAATGACCATGTAGAAAAACTTGAGCCGCGCCTTCTACGTATGGCGACAGTCATCGCTGAAATCATCGAAGACAAAGGTGGTTGTCTTCCGCACGACCTTGAAGCCCGTGGTTTCACCCGCGATGAGATCAACCAACGTTGGTCAAAAGCAAAAGAGGCATCGGCAGCGCTCATAATGGATGCTCCAGGCAAAGAGAGCATGAAAAGAGCGGCGAAATGACAAGAACAAACAAAAAGACTAAGCGCGTTGCGCACAATGCACCTGTCCAATCTACGTCGCCACGCTGGATTTGCCATCACCATGCAAGTGGTTCTGATATTGAAGCCTATGTAGAGAAGAATAACCGATTAGAGGTCATCGCAGAAACACATCAAACGGAATTTGTGGATGCTCATGCCAACGCAGAACTTATTGTCAGTGCTGTAAACGATTATGAAAAGCACCAAAAACTTATTGCTGACCTGACTAATGCCTTAGAGCTCTGCCTCAATAGTAAGGGTCTTTCTTGGGAGGCCGAACAGGAAACAGGGGTCGTACTTGCTAGGGCGCATAGGGTCGTATTGGGAGAAAAATAGCCGATGCATTGTCTCCTGAATCCAATGGCTTATTACTGTTTATCGGCAAACAAAGGCCTATCATTTAACAAAATTTGGTTTGTTCTATGTCCGTTCTGATGACAATAAAGGCGCAAAGGCATATGATGTTTGCGGCTCATAACTATATTCTCTGCGAATTTATTCTCCGCGCCTTGCCCACTGAGGACCCGAAGCTGGACAAAACAAGGTAAACAAAGAGAAGTGAAATGAAACTATCTAAACTTTATCTTTCAAAGATTATTTTTCTCATATCGTGCGTTTGCCTACTGGGATCGCATCCAGTCTATGCAGAAGCCGACTCGGTTTCAGAAAAATACATTGTTTACACCCCGTCAGTAGAAACACATTTAGTTACCATTCACATCAATGGTGCAGTACTTAATATTCCAAGAAATTATCTTGAAACAGCAATCTATAGTTCCGACGGTACGGTGTTCTTTCAAGCAGTAATACACTTCCCCGACTTCAATGGAGCGACCGAGAAGACAATAGATGAGTTTGTCTACCGCAAACGCTGGCATTCACCAAACATTATAGAACTAAAAAGCACTAAATTATTTTCGCACGCGTCTTATATCGCCGATAATGTTATTGCAGCAGAAAAAGGTATTTCCGAACATGATAAACGTTATGGGCTGTTTATTTCAAAACATTACACTCTTAGCGGTGCCGAAGATATTTATTATATAGCTGACGGTACTACGAAGGAAAACATCGCTGTCGAATGCGCGAAGGAGAAAGATCCTGCAGCCAGAAGGTGTCAAACTTATTTTGATTTAACACCAGGAGTTACTCTGCTGTGCGATTTTAATGACTCCCTAATGCCTCATTGGGAGGATATTCGGGCAAACATCAGTCAATTCATAAAATCAATTAAAGCTGGTGGTTAATATGCAAATATCAGCAAATACGCTCTTATTACTTAATCAACTCAGGAATAATCCTAATCTTCCTAATTATGCGGTTGGATATAATGCGGTGCTTCAAGACTTGAAGACACAAAACCCAAACCCAAGCCCTGCTGACCAGCAGATATTAAATTGGATAAGCATCGCTTATGACGTAAATTCGGGGGCTTCAACATTTGATGCTGTCGCTATTCGCGCCGTTAACCAAGCTGCTGTCCTTGATCAACTTGGTGAAATAATCAACCTCTTTGGCCCCCAAGAACAGAACTCATCCAATAGTATAGCAAAAGCATTTTTTACGGATATAATTAACGGAAACGGAGTAATTCCAGATTTTCAACAAATTCAAAGTGTCGATGCACAAAAAGGTGTCACCGCACTAGGGGTTGCACAGTACTCTTGGGCAGGCGCAGCTCCTGGCATTGCAACTGGCTTTTCCGATACCTCGTTTTATGACCAGCTTACGCCTGCTGAACAAGGGCTGGCCGATGCTTATCACCTCATCGCACTTTCAACAACTCAAGACTATTTTTCCGCGTTACTTTTGCGTGGTTATACACAAAATCAAGCTGACGCATTTGCTACCGATAGCGTTAGCATCACTTATACCCATGTACTTGGATTACAGGAAGATTCGTTGGCGGGAGCATTTCATACAGCTCTCACTGCCGCACAAAACAACCTTCAAGAACTTGATCAGTACATTCAACAGGAAGGTATTACTTTACAACAGTTTCTCTTGGGCCCGACAAACCCTCAACAAATCGATTTCAAAGATTACTTAGCGCAACCAAGTAGTGCGAGCATTTATAATCTTGCGCCAGGCGTAAGTTTGGATCTTGCCGCTGACGGCAGCAATGCGGCATCGGCAATTTTAAATGTCCAAGATTTTCTAAATCCTAGCTCCAATTATATTGAGCAAACTAATGCTAGTGGCGGCACATTATCAGCCAACAAGGAAGTTGTAGGTTTCGGAAAAAATGATGAGCCTGTCGTCACTCCGTTGACTGGTGGCGGCGTTTCTGCCGCTTTCACCAATCCAACGTCCGACACTACCAGCGTCTTGTCTATACCCAGTGCCAGCTCTGAGATGACATTTCTATCGGGCGGTAATTATTTCGTCATTCCTGATGGCGCATCACCTGTTATTAGCAATAGCGGCCCGGATATCACTTTATCGGACTTCTCAACGGCAGGATCGACGCCACAAATTCTGATTGATCCGACTTCTAATAATGCGTGGCTCGTTCTCACGGGAGGACAAGGATTAGTGAACGTTCCACTTAATGCATCTAGCCCCAATTCAACCTTCAATATCACAAATTCATCGGATGGTACGACCGTCGCCATTAATAATGCTGCTGGCCAGAATGTCGGCGGTGTACAGGTCAGTAGTTCAGGCAATTCTTATGCTACCTATAATACTAATGCCGATGGCACCAACTCCATAAAGGTCGTCAATACCAACAATGGTATCTTAACCCAGCAAACCACAACCACGGCAGACGGCACCTCAGTTTCATATTACGACCCCATTACAGGGGCCTTTCTGATCAAGCTTGATTTCAGCAATTCAGACGGTCTTCAATTGCCCTCCCTCGGCTCCAGCTTGGATGGCAATCCTGCTGAATCGACAATATTGGGAGGATATATAGCTAATGCCGTAGCAGGGATTATTGTCTCTGACTTCGCTTTCGCACATAACATTCCGGCCTCCGTCGTCAGCCAGGCTTTTATCAAAGCGGGCATTGATGCAGCCGAACAGGCCATTACGCCCACGGCTAACCCGCCAGATTTTGCGACTGATGTTGCAGCCTCGATCAGTAACATGGCGAGCGGCATTCTAGGCTCTATTGCCGGTGCCGATCTTGCCAAACTGACGGGGTTTATCCCAACTCAGCTTGGCTCTCTCGTTGGTGCTGCTGCATTTCAGGCAACGGCTCAACAGCTCTCGGCCTATATAGTAACCAGCCAACTGGCTGACACAGCGCTAGCCCAATCAACGCTAGAGCAATTTGGGATCACGAATGTTTCATCGGCGAACGCTTTGCCTGATGCTACTACGTTTGGAGATACCTTCGGCACTAGCTTCGAGACGGCAGGCCTGGATATAGCGGTATCAATGGTCATCAATGAAATTATTCCAAGCAATAACACAGCAGCGGAAGTCGGAGGATCTCTGGGTGCGGCAATAGGGTCATACTGGGGGCCAATTGCTTCAGCAGTAGGCGAGGCCATAGGAACCTTGGCTGGTGATGCTCTTAATGCCTTCGAAAATTTCATTGGCGGCGGCAGTGTACCAACGGTTGGGCCAAACGCCGTAGCCCAAGTTGGTATTAACGCCGAAAACGTATCAATTGAATTTAAAGAAACTTTTGACAACGGCGGCAATGTAGGTGGTCCCAATAGTGATCTACAGACCGCCATAAACATGGGTAACGACTTTACGACTATGTTTAACGACATCATTAAGTCTACCGGTGGAACAGTAATAGGCTGGGGGCCTTCATCGGTCTATTCGTTTGGCGTTTTCAAAGACAAATTATTTTTTGCACCTGGAGATATAGCGCCAGGTTATGCCCCGCCCCAAGATGCCGGTTTTACAAATGCAACAGATTGCATCGATGCAGCCGTAATGAACTGGTTGCAAAACATTACAATCATTGGGGGCAACCCCATTGTTATGTATGCCTTCAACCAAAGCCTTGATGGTTCGCTTGCCAATCTAATAACGAACGTCGATGCGGCTTCTATCTATAGTCAATATGTCGCTGATCCCTTGGGCTATCTCGCTGCCGTGACGACGTCAAGCGATCCTAACGCTCTTTCGACATTTATGAATGCATTATCCCAAGCTCAGGCCATAGGGCTTGATCAAGTCACAATGACGGGTCCGCATAACTTAAGCATCAGCGAATCTTTGGCAAACATGATAAGCGGCATTCCAACCGATCAGAAGCTTGCGGCTGAAGGTGTTTCCCTTGCGGTTAGTCTAACCGACCCAGGAACACCCACAGTTGTGTTTACCTCAGCGCAGATGACAGAGTACGCCAAATTCGTGCAGGGAGAGGTCGTCTCACCTCTCGAAATAATGCTGAAAGATAGTGAAAACACAGCAACAGTATCCAATGTAGATTTTGAAATTGCCCCTGGCGTCGTCAACGAGACTATCAACGGGGCTAACGACAAGATCAGTATTGGTTATGGCTCTAGCGTGATCGTTTGGGCCACAGGTCTCTCGCATAATACGATAACAGGAAACAGCGATATTCTGATGCTAGCGGGCAACGGTGACACAGCTACGCTTGATTATTCCACCATCAATTGCCCTGCTGGGTCGCTTAACCAAATGATCTACGGCAATAACGATTTGTTCCTTGTAGGTACCGGCATAGGGGCCTCGCTTGTCGGCAACTATAATACTGTAGGGAGTAATGGCGATCCGGGTGGCGGTGTTGGCGCAAATATCCTCATCGATGGCAGCTATACGACTGTCGATTTATCAAACTGCGCCCTTAATTTTGTTCGAGGTAGTGCCTTCGATACCGTTTATGGCGGCAGTGACCTAATACTCACTGGTCCGGGCGTCAACTTAGCGGCCTATGGCACCGGCTTTACCATAGGGGTAAACGGCGATCCCAGTGGTGGTGGCGGAACAACGATAGTGGCAAGCGGCCCCAACATCACAACCTCAGAATCGAACGCCACCATAGCCTATAATGCTGGAAGCAAGAATGCATGGATTAACGGGGGCGGCAATTACATAACATTTGGTGCCAATGTTAGCTCAACCGTAGTTGGCCCAAACAATCTGATAACTGGCGGCAACGGTGACTATCCGATGGTGGCCGGTAAGGGCAACATCGTCAATTTATCAAACTCGACCATCAATTTTGTTGCAGGGGACGCAAATAATATCTTGGTTGGATCAAACAACTTGGTTCTTGTCGGAACAGGCGTCAACCTCACGATTATAGGCAACAATAATACGATTGGACGGAATGGTGATCCAGGCGGCGGCACTGGGGTGCAGCTTTCAATCATGGGTACGGGTAATAATATCGAATTGCCCAACCCCAGTGTGACTTACAGCAGTGATTTGCTGGTATCAACATCCCCAGGTGCCGTAATTACAGCCACAGCCCCCGGGCAAACACTGATTGCAGATGCAAGTTCAACGACGATGTACGGCTACGTAGGTGGCAATACGACCTTTCAATTCAATAGCGCACTCTCTCCCATTACAATTAACAATTATACGCCCACCAGTGATGTCATTGACATAACCAACTTTGCTCCGACAACGGCCACAGTTACGGCCAGTCTTGTCGCCGGTAATCAAACTTTGTTCAGTCTTTCAAACACCGTAGGGCAAAGCACATCGTTCTATATAAATGGCAATTTTACAGCAGGAAGCTATGTTCTCTCTTCTGATGGGGTTAGCGGCACATACATGGTTGATCCTCCTAAACCGGCTGCTGTGGCTCAAGCGGTAACCGAACAGACGACACTCGCCCCCAACGAAGTCTCAGTTAAGTTGGTCTCATCTGGGGTTAATAATCCAACCTTGAGCTTCAATAAAGTGGCCGCTGCAGTGACCGTTAATACGGTTGCCGGAACGGCCACTTATGTAGAAGCCGGAAAAACCTATATTGATCAGATACGTGGATTTAAAACCTTCATCGATGCTCCCAAGCAAACACTCATAGCTGCTAACGCAGGAACGACACTCAACGGTAGTAGCGGCGACACCTTGATTGGCTCGACCATTGGCTCAACGACCTTCCAGGTTACATCCGACGTAGCTAACCTTATTATTGAAAATCTTGCCAAGCCCGGCAGCCTTATTGATATCAAAAACTTTCCGCTATTCTCTACAGCGTTCAATTTTAAAGAGAATGCTGCGGACACAGCGGGAACAATCACTTTGCATAACAGTTCTGCTGGCACGGATACAATCATAGTACCTGGTTCATATCCGGGAAGTTTCGGTTTAAGTTCCGACGGACATAGTGGCACTGAGGTTGTTTATCACGCCTTGACGCCTGGTTGAGGCTGTATTGGCGGATTAAACGACTTCGAATTTGGAACGCTAATTTTTTAATAATGTTATTTGAAATTTGTGTAGGGCAAAATTTTAGGGGTGCAAATGCAGGAAGAAAATCGCAAGTTTAGCGGAAAAGAACGATTAATCACTGGGTTGCTAAACTGGGAAACAATGCCGCATGTTGATTTCTCGCGGTTGGTAACAAAAATCATAGGCCGCCCTACAGTGGTTATTAATTTGCAGGAGTTGCCGCATAGTACTCCGGCATGGACCAGAAGATTTTATACCCATGAAGAGTTTGCCCATCGTGCCGCATGGGTAAAACAGGCCGCAGAAGGCATTTTCCCTGTTGAAACAAAAGTCATACCCGAATGGGAAGATACGTGGACAAGGACTGCCCTCAATCCACAACCGATGAATATTAGAATGGGCCATAAGCCTCTTGCACAAGTGCCGCAAACGTCCTTTGCGCACAGGTTGCCCGGAAAATTTGCCCCAACTTTTTCTGTGATTTTAACTCCAGACCGGCGTTGGTCTGGGGAACAGTTATGGTGTCATATAACAGGTTTGACGCCTGACACTTTGGAAAACTGCCCAAAAGGCAACGGCATAAAACACCACACATTTTTCCATGAGCTGGCGGAAACGCTTCAAACTGCTGAACCGCATACGGCTAGGACCATGGCAAGTGATGCCAGGGCTTGGCTGGGAGAGATTGATGCTAACTTTTTTGCCCCTGAAACACTTAGTCATTGCAGAGAATTAATAAGCTCAATATCTCCTGATCAATCCAAGCTAGTGGATGAAACTTTGCAAAAGGTTCCAGAAGCGCGGACCCTTTCTGGATTTCATGACGCTCAGCTTCATGACACAGTCATTTTCCACGACGATAATTTGATATCATCCTTTGTGCCTAGCGGCCTAACCCAACTCTATTCGCGGATGTCCGGTGTACAGAGATCAGCGATGACAAATTGGCTTGTTAATCTGGAACTACGCGCACGCAGCATTGCTTTATTGGCTAATATTCAAATAATTCAAAATTCTGAGGACATGAAGTCATGCGGATGTTTATGGCTAAGTGAGCAATGGACTAACATTAGACAAGATAAAATTCCCCCAAACCTCAGAGCGCTTTTTGATGCAGCGATGTCGCCGCAGTGGGCTTTGCTGGTAAAGCCACAACAAAAATTGCCAGCATTAAAAGCACTGCTATCGCAACAAAGGATATCCTGCCCTATCACTGAAGAAGGTGCGAACCTGGTCGCCAGGGCAGCGGGCTATTTTTGTCCCAGATCTCTTGATGCACAACTGGATATGGTGCCCTTTTCTACATACGGTCGAAATATGGGAATAGTTCGATCTTCGCATACAAATCTAGCCCCAAATCCCGTATCTCCTGCAGACCAACTTATAAATGCACTTCTTGCAGCAGCTGCCCATTCAGCAGCGAAATCTCCGGCGGCGGCGCAGGTTGCTCAATCGACGGCAAAAGAGCTTTTGGCCCGAAGAGCTTTGCCTGCAAGTATTTCAGTAGGAAATGCTGCTATCCCGCCGACATCCGAAGCCGCGAGGCCAGAAGCTGATAAGAATCCACATAAGCTGCCCGAAGAAACTGCGTGGGCTTTTATTAGACGAACATCCCCGGGAAGAACTTAGCCATTCACATTTATTTAGATATTGGATTTTTGTAATTATGATAACAAGCGATCAACTAAGAGCAGCAAGGGTAGGAAGTTACGGTCTAACTCCTGACAATCAAGATATACTCTTGTTACCTTTCACCCTTCATTTGGTTAAATTTCTTGGTTAATTTGAAAAATAATCCGAATGAGACAGCTATTGGCCAACATATATCCAAATTTACAGCCTAGTATTAGGATGATAATAAGAACAACATGAACCAAATACTAGCTCAACGAGAGGCCACATCATTACTCTTTCGGTGGAATGATGCTTCAGCTGCTGATTTCTCACGTTTACTCTTTCAGAGTACGGGGCAGAGAATAGCTGTAATAAACTTAGCTGATGTACCATTCTCTTCAGCCAACCCAGAACATATACAATTACCGTCTGATGAACAGTTTGCTGCAAACACAAGCTATTTAAGACGATCTTATGAGCAGATGTTTCCTCGAGAGGTAGCACCTCTTAAATCTGGCTGGCACCATTATTGGAATAATCTGCAACGCAAACCTTTGGGCCCAGGAGCTATTGTTTTAGCACATAGTCTTCAACCCCAATTATTTCGAAATAGCGTTTTTCCTCCGAGACTGTCGGGAGATCGACTAATAATTATGGGCTTGCTCCTTGCTCCTGATAGGCGTTGGACACCAGCTCAGGAATGGAAATATTTTACCGATTTGGGAAATAATCTTGAAAATTTTCCTAAGAGCAAAGCTGTTAAAGATTTAATGTTTCTCCATGAATTGGGACATTTTATTCAATTACAACAAGAACAGTATGGCCCCCAAGGACGTTGGATTGCAGAACGCGATGCCGATCAATTTGCGTTGGAACAGGCGGGTAATCAAGCGCTTATTCTTGATGCAGTAAATCCACTCGAAGCCAAGGCAATTCGAGAAGTCTGTACAGCCTTTAAATGGGCTAGAACACTTAGGGGATTCTTGAGATATGACCCAGAATACCACTCCATTTTTGACTACGGCAATTTAACTGGTCAATTCCCGCCAGTTGTTGACGAAATGAAGCACTTAACATTCGAACGCAAGCTTGCTTTAGCTAGCTGGATTACCGAAATGGAGATTCGTGTTCGCATTTCAGCTATCCATGACAAAAAACAAATAAAATTAAATTCCTCAAATCTTCAGCAAATTCTTAAAACGTGGCATGTAGATGGAGGCACCCTTACAGCAGAATTATCTTCCTGTTTAGAAACTTGGAATAGGATCGCAAGCAATGCTGCAGGAACTCAATTGCTACCAGAAATTCCAGGACTAATAGGTTCTGGCGAAATTACTTGTCCCTTTACAAGGCATCATGCGGATATATTACTTGATGCGTCCTCTTATTTCTGTCCATCCTTGTTCGCACATGTTCCGAAGCTTGATCGCGTTCCTATTGCGACTAGACCGGCACCAGCTTCCAGTGGAGCAAGACAACCAGGGGAAAGTGCCTGGGCTTTTCTTAGCAGAACTGCTCCTGGACGAACTTAGCCGTCGGCAATTTATTATAGCTTGGATTTGCAGCCATGAATAACGTTGTACTACTTAAACAAGATCCTTCACTTATTGGACAGTGGCGTAATTATGCGAGAGATCTTGTGTTTCGTAGACACGAATTTTCAAATGATAGCTTCTCATTATTATTGAGTGAAGCATGGGAACAACAAATTGCAGTTATAAATTTGGTAGATGTCTTAGGGAGTGAAGTGGATGTACAAAGAAAGTTTGTCAGGGCAACCATTGAGCGTCTATTTCCAGACATATCATCTGCATTTTTAAAAGAAGAACCAAAAGCATGGAATGGGTATTGGCAGAATGAGGCATTTAACGAACCAGGGCCAAACTTACATATAATTGTTCGACGACCGGCCCAGAAAATTTTGCCAGGCCCTTTTCCTCGAAGACTCAATGGAACTATGTTTCCATATCTATCATGCCTCTTTATATTTGATGAGCAAATGCCAGAATCTGACCAATGGGCATATCGTCTAGGGTTCAGTTCAACGAATTTTTTAGAAAGATATCCGAAAGGTATCCTAACTCATTACATTTTTTTTCATGAACTGGGGCATTCCTTACAAGGACGAGGCCTATCACATGAGGTAAACACTAGCATTGTCAGACAATATGAACATGACGCAGAATCATTTGCGGACGAGTGTATAGAATCTCAAGCAGCATTTGTAGAAAAGTCCAATCCGGCTCTAGCGGCCAATATTAGAGATGCAATTCCGGTATTGCATAAATCACGATATTTGAGCGGCTTTATAAAACCGTCAGCAGGACACTTAATATGTTTTGATCCGGTTATGCAATCTGGTCCCTTCTTACCACTTATAAACTTTATTCCTGATTTACAAGGTCTTTCATCACGAGAAAAAAGGCGCAGCATAAGTTACTACCTAACTAACACTGAAATCCGCATGCGTGTTAAGGGACGTTTATTAGGAATTCCCATTGAACAAGACTCAGTTGCATTACAAACGGCTATCTTAAATAAGACGTTTGCTAGACTATATGTTCCGCCAACCTCTCTTAAACCATTATTTGACGAACTTGATAGAGAGGTAGGAAAAGCCCAGGGAGATAATCCGGCGATCGCTCTTCCAATATTGTGCGATATTATCGAAGACTCCAGTCTAACCACAGAACTTGTACGCCATCACGCAAAGCTTATAAAAGATGCGGCTGCATATTTTTGTCCCTCTTTATTAAAGTCTTCACAGCCTACTTTATATTCGGCTTCAGACGGGGCTTCTATGAAATTCGCTGATAAATCTGCAAGAACCTCTCCGGCTGTTGCAGGGCCAGCAACGCCTGAAATTGCCCGAAGACGCTGCGGAGAAAGTGCCTGGGCTTTTCTTAACAGAACTGCTCCTGGACGAACTTAGCCGTCAGCAATCTATTTTAGCTTGGATTTGCAGCCATGATAACGAGCGAACAACTTAGAGCGGCAAGGGCACTCCTAGACTGGACAAGGCTTGAGCTTGCCGAGGTCGCCAATATTTCTCCTGAAACTATAAAAAATATCGAATGCAGCTATTTTAAAAAGCCGCACGCCAAAAGCATCGAAAAGCTCGTACAAGCCTTTGCCGGTCACGGAGTAGACTTCATCGAGCTGAAATCTGTTTCCACAGACGAGCTGAAAGCTGTTGGCGTAACGCTTTTGCCTGTTGATAAACAAAAACCAACTGCCAAACGAAAGAAGTGAGCTATACTTAGCTGAACAAGAGCTAATACGAACTAAGGTATCGTGTTGTGAGAACCTCTTTAGGCATTGTTGGTGTCGGCGCGTTTGGTGAATTTGCGGTCAAACATTTGGCTCCGCATTTTGACCTCGCGCTTCACGATCCGCATCGTGACATGAACCGTATTGCCCAAGAACACGGCGCTCATGTCGGCGATCTGTCTATGGCTGCCGGTTGTCAAATCATTATGCTGGCAGTTCCAGTGCAACGCCTGCGTAAAGTGTTGACGGATATTGCGCCGATGGTCAGGCGTGATGCTGTGGTGGTCGATGTTGCCTCCGTAAAAATAAAACCTGTCGAAATGATGAAAGAGCTATTGCCACCAACTGTTCAAATCGTAGGCACCCATCCTCTGTTTGGCCCGCAAAGCGGCAAAGATAGCATTGCAGGACTTAACATTGTTATATGCCCCGTTCGGGGTGACTATGTAAGGGAAGTAGAGCAATTCTGCCGTGAAAAGCTCGGCTTGCATGTCATGCAAGCAACACCAGAATCCCACGACAAGGAAATGGCTTACATTCAAGGCTTAACCCATCTCTTATCCAAAGTTATCGTGGAACTTGATCTGCCGCCGTTTCAATTCAGAACGAAGACTTATGAGCTTCTACAGCAGATGGTCGAAATGGTTCGCTATGACTCGGATGAATTGTTCCGCGCCATAGAACGCGAGAACCCATTCTCCGTAGAGGCTAAAAAAGCTTTCTTCGATGCTGCACGACAAGTGGAAATTAAGCTCACTCAAGACTAACTGACACTTCCAAGCTACCGATACGAATTGTTATAGGAGTTCATGTGACTTTTAAACTTACACCGGAATTGGATGTTGAAAACATCACTAAATCCCTAGCCTTCTATATTGAAGTGCTGGGCTTCAGTATTCTATTTGAACGCCCCGAGGAACGTTTTGCTTATCTCGATCTTGACGGAGTACAGCTGATGTTAGAAGAAGCCGCAGGGCCAGGACGACGTTTTAGAACAGCACCTCTCGAACATCCTTATGGCCGTGGCGTGAATTTTCAGATTGAGGTAAAAAATATCAACGAGTTGCATGAACGGCTATTGAAAGCCGGTACAAAATTTATTATTCCTCTCGAAGAGCGCTGGTATCGCCAGGGCCAAATTGAAAAAGGAAATCGCCAATTTGTGATTGCAGACCTGGATGGTTATCTGCTTCGGTTTTTCTCGAATTTGGGGCAGCGTCCACTAAAAGCGTAAGGTGTATATCTAAACTTTTAGCTTTTAACGATCCGCCAATGGTAAAGCCGCTCTATTGCTGATTATGCGTTTTTCTATGGGCCTGCCATACGGCCCCCAAGTAATCTCTGTTACAGGATCATAGCCGCCATCGATGGGAAGACCGTCAGGTGCAAGTGCAGGAATGACTGGTTCTGGCGAGATAGGTGGCATAAGTGCAGCATTGAGATTGGAACGGTTTCGCTGTCCTGACTTAATTGGCATGAACGCCGCTTCACGGATAGGTTGATTGATAATAGGCGGTGTTAGTGATATCGGCATTCCAGGTGGCGGCAACAATTGTTCCGCGCTCACCTGTGGAATGGTTATTGCGGCATTTGGGTTTTCTGTTGCCGTCTTGTAGCTTTCATCGATAGCCTTAGTTAGCTCCGATGGTAGAGCTGCCGTTGGTATTGATGCTTTTGATGGCGCTGCTTGTGCTGGTATCGAGTCGTAAATATCTTTCGCTATCGAAGTCGCGCCAGTAAGCAGAAAATTTTCAGCTTTCACGGCGGCATTAGCTACCGTGTCAGCCTTAGCCACAAACCCATTATCAGGATATTCTTCATGCGCTATGTCCAAAGTATCTTTCGCTACATAAGATAGGGCATAAATCACAACCCCCTGGACACCGCGTCGCAACAGTCTCGGTGATTTGGTCAAGAGCCAGCGCAAGAAAGATGTCGATTTTGTTACGCGTGGCAGTGCCGCTTCATTTATAGCGCCAACAGCACTTACGGGTTTTGGTGATCTGGCAAATAACCACCAGAGAAGAGCCGTGGCGTTTTCCCAGCTGGATTGGGCCGCTTCCTTTATCCGTTCATAATATGAACTCATGGTCTGACCTCATGGGTTGGGTTTAGTTGACGCAAAAAATCCCCACAGAACTTTCGTCCTGCAGGGTTTGAAGTAATTTTCAGCTATGCGTTTAACTAAGGTTCAAAAGTTTCTAGCGGCATATGGATGCCAAAATCCGCTAACACATCAGCACGGCCATTCTCCCATGCCCAGGCAAGCAACTCCGCTGTATCCCATTCAGGGCGACGGAATGGTGTTTTCCAATCCGAGCTGTTTTTGTTCCGTTTTCTCTTTCCTCTCCGTCGTACAAACATAGCAGGAAAGGATTTGCGCTGTGGCTTCGGATGGCGGCTTATAGCTTGAAGAATAAGAGCCGTAAGATGCCGTGGCCGGTAAAATAGAGGCCTGATTTTCGGCAGGCGCGACATATTATATATTCGTCTTGGCCTTTTGAACGATCCTGCCGCACGTTTGAAATTGTGAATTGACACGGGACTCCGGCTTTTAAGGACATCACTCAAGTAAGGCAAAGCTGTCTTTTCAAGGTCGGGAAATTTTTGCCTTAGATCATCCAGCTTCGCGCCCTTAATGCGGCGCAAAAGGCCGTGATAACCACCCTGCCTATCGACGATGACATAACTGCCATTCTTACCGCGTGTCAGGATGTAGCCAGTCATTTTAAGACTGGCTATGAACTCTTTGGCTGTCTTGCTGTCCTTGAACAGCTTCGTCACTTCTTTAGTGACGATTTCAGGGTTTACTCTTAGGCGGCTGTTACGGTTATTGATCTCCTGTTTCTTTTTGGATGGTTTTGTCTTGTCGCCGCGTGGTGCTAGTTTTAGGCCAAATGCAAGTTCAAGAGCTTTGGCTGTTCGTTGGTGGACATAATAATTGTTGCCCATGTGTACAGCGGGGCCACCATCTGGTGGTATCCGTGACCAGTAAATATGGTAATGCTGCCTGTTCTTCTTAATATGCTCGAAAAAGACTCTGTAATGGCCGGTCAGCTTCAGATTCTTCTCAAGGGTTTCGATAGCCTTCCGCCATTGGTCAGGCGTAAGCCGTTCACCTGGATTGAGGTTGATGGTGGCATGATACAGAAACCTCTCGCACTGTGTGCCCACCGCAAATGCCGCCATGGCTGCCATGGCCATCTGTACGTCCTCAATGCCTTCGCACTGCACCTCGTGGAGCTTGGCATATTCATTATCGGCTTTATCTTCTGCGTAGTCGGCCTTTTCCTTCCAGTCGCTGCAGGAAGCACCAAAGATCAGCATGGGCCATTTTGCAATAGATGGCCCACAAGAACCGCGCGCATCTCCTTGAGCGCCGTAATGCCTTCCCTGTGAAGTTCAAGGTCAAGCGGAGCTAGCACCATATTGCAGTTCATTTTCCAGGCGATCTGGTTCATGTTGTTACTCACGCGTCCTATCTGCCCGATGAGATGCTTGAACAGCCGCTTAAGCTCGCTGCGCCGATAGATGGCCCTTGTCTGCGGCACTTCGAGCAGACGGTAACGGGCGTATGAACCCGTCGTCATGCCTGCCTGCTTCGCATCGGCAATAATGCTTTTGCGTTCGTCCGGTTTGACGCGGAACGATATGCGCGTGAGATGGTTGTTGGTCATGATTGTACCTTAAGGTGTGCTTGCGCCGAAGGCGTTGGGTCAACGGGACGAAGTCCCTTGCAAGGTGCGCATGTCCGACATGCGCATGCCTTGCTGCCGTTTTGGCGGCGGTTTTTCTTAACTCGACCTTTACGGATTTTCCATGATATATGGATTTTTTCTAATACTCGATAAATACCGAACGCATCGAGCCAAGATTTGAGCCATGAAGTTTTCTTCCGGCATGAACATTTTCTGGACGCAGCTTTGGCGCTGGGCATGCATACCTCCTATTAATTTATTTCTCTGGATGGGTTTTGGGGCGTAGCTATCGACGCCATTTTCGATTGCTAGTCAGCCAAGACTAGGGGGTATTAATTCTCTCTTGTGATAACTTCACAGGCTGTTAGAGGTCGATCCGGATAGCATGTGCAATTCTCGGTCTTGGTATTTATAAGTTTGACCTTATAGATATTTGTCAGATTCCGAACGCACGTTTAGACCAGTTTCGCCGATGGCTTTATCAGCCGAATCTTTGGCCGCTTTGGGCACACCGAAGATTTTATCCAGGCTTATATCCTGATCATCAAGGATTACTGAACGCATATTACCTACCCGTCGCGATACGTATCCTTGGAAACTGATAACGGAATTATGGAAAGGCTTCTCGGTGTGGTCAGGTTTACAGTTGGTTTTCATAGGATAGCCCATTGGCTGAGTCGGCAGAGATTCTCCGGCAAAATCATAGCTATTCCAATCCCAAGCCCTTGAATTGACACACATCAAATAGTTTGAATTTTCGCTGTATATTATAAGGCTTCTCGTACTAGACGTGGTATGCTTCCTGCAAATGAGCGCAAAGACAAATGACGCTGGAAAGCAGGTTGCCATGCAGCCGGAGTATTCTCTAGGTTCGCTTAAAAGTGCGCTGCTATTTGCCAGTCTTTCTGACGAAGAGATAACCTGCTTTCATAATGCTGCGCAGCCCCGTTCTTATAAAAAAGGTAAGATTTTATATCTTCAGGGAGAACCGGCAGAAAACTTTTACGTGATTTGCAGCGGATGGATAAAGTTATTTCATACAATGCCGGAAGGCGAAGAAGTCATTGTTGATATGCTGACGAGCGGCCATATTGTTGGTGAGAGCGCTATTTTTGATCATGACTGCTATACCAGCAGCGCTCAAGTCGTGAGTGCTGTGCAGCTGCTCAGCATTCCTTTGAAGGTGTTAAAGGAACGAATAAGCCTTAGCCCGAAATTTGCATTCAATATGCTCACGTCCATGTCCCGGCATCATAGGCGTCACTATGGAGCGATGGCTCTAAATGCCATGCAGAGCGCCCCTCAACGGATCGGGTGCTTTCTCTTAAGTCTTTGCGCCCCCCCCCCGAAGACAAAACGGGGTCTGCTGTTTTTCCTTTGCCCTATGATAAAGGTCTAGTTGCCGACCTTCTTGGCATGAAAAGCGCTACTTTCTCCCGTGCGCTGAACATATTAAGGCAGAAAACAGGTATTCGTATTAAAGGCGACAGCGTTGAAATTGACCAAGTGCAGAGGTTAGTAAAATTCGTCTATGGCGATCTTTCCGCGGAGTGCCTGCCTGCAAAAATGTGATTTATCTACAAAAAGCGGATTAACTGCTCCGCAAAATATCGTAGCGACCGAGCATTGTGGATGGGGTGCCTGGGATTGCTTCAGGTTGGTTCTTGTCATCGGTTTTAGTAAGCGCTTTGGCATCATTTTTCAGGGCGGTGCGTTTGGCTTCGTCTTCCCAGGGTGTGCGTTTGATTTCAAACTGGATGATGCTTCTCATGGTACGGCTTATATCCTTACCCGGTTCCAAATCCCAAACCCCTCCACAGACAATTACCCGTAACAGTAATATCGGGTTCTCGTCCGGCGGCTTAACGTCCACGACGTAAGCGGTAACGGCGCGTTTGCCCAAAATTCTGGGTGGTTTTCGCCGGTTATCAATAATCGTTTCAACAAAGCGTATAGTGTCGCCCTTGATGATGTCGGTGCCGCAGTCAATGTTAAGCTTTAAAGGTTTTACCTCAAAAAACTCCCTTATCTGCTTGTTTCCCAGCAGAACCGAATAAGGCTGCGCGGATGCTAAGGCAGCATTAGCCTGTTCAATAAGGCGCGGCATGAAGGATGGAGCACCTGGATGGGTCATTAATTCCTTCATTAGGAACAGGGTTGTCGCCAATTCCTGAAAAACCTCCTTTTTCTTAAGAAGTATCATGTGGAATTCCTCGGGTTCTTATCCAGTTTTTGTTTGGCGATCTTTAGTAATCGTTGCCGTTGTATTTTTTGCCAGACGCGGTACGGCAATTTCCGCCACCGATCTAATTTCTTTGACCAGACATAACCGCTGTACACTTTCATGGCTTCGGTTCTCCAACACAAATCAAAGCTCTACGCATCCAGCCTGACTGTTAGACGTTTGGTTTGCGGTGTAGTTGCTGTGGAATAAGTTGTGTCAATTTTTCTTTCGACCGGGCGATTGATGAAATGACAGGCAACAGCTTCTTTGCCTAAATGAACCGCCATATCGTTGAAATCCGTTAAACCATCAGGCCGGTTGTCACCAAAATCAGGAGCGATGAGTGTTCCATTGATAGCGCGTGCCGCTTCATGGGCCTTGGTTAAGCCGGGATTGCCTTTGGTCTTATTATCATCGTCAGCACAAATGATGATCGACGCTGCCGGATGCTGAGCGCGGATTGACCTGGCAACTGGCAAAAGGTTTCCGGCATTGTAAGCGACAATGGTTGGTTGGCCGGTTACTTCATAGAGGGTTGCAGCGGTTGCATAACCTTCGGCAATTAGAATAATTTCTGCTTCATTGAGGTCGCCTAGCGGAAAATAGCAACCCTGCATCTTGCCGCCCGACAAAAACCTCTTGCCGGCGTCGCCTGCAATAAACTGAAGCGACTGAACCTCACAGGATTCATCAATCATAGGGATAATCAGTAGCCCTTTCCAGTTACGCAAGCCGTGGGCTCTGACCTCTTTGCGTAAGAGATAAGGATGATCGTCATGCGCAGCTTCAGAGAGGCGCAAGATGTTCGATGCTTTTTGTTTTGCTTCTGCGCGGCGTATGGCTATGTCAGCTTCCCGCTTGACCCGCATTTCTTCCTGTTTTTTTCTAAAATCTTTCTTCTCAAGTGGCAACAAGGGGCGGCCTATATCGGCCATCCATGATGAAACCGTCTGCCCGGTACGGAAATCACCAAAAGAACCGGCAGGGATATTGCCCTCATGAAAGACATACCATCCTGCGTCATCGTCTGGCTTGCCGTTGCTGGAAAAGCGGTGGAGTTTGCCGTCGGGTTCAATGGCGATAGGCGGCGTAATGCCCTTAGCGGCGATAGCGTCCCGAAATTGATCGAGTGCAGATTCCAATGAAATGATCGTATCGGACATGCCTATTCTCCTTTCAAAAATGCTGTGAATGGTCTGCATGAAATATTGTTTGTCTAATAATCAGGTATCGCTGGTGCTTTCCTCTGGTTGCCGGAAGACAGTTTCAAATCGGCTACACCATCGTTCGAATTGGCGGTGGTTCTCATCCATGGCCAGTGTGTTTTCGCGGCCACTACGAAGTAGTTCATCGAATTTCGCGTTGATCTTGACCAACTCTTCATGCAATTCAGCAACGGTTTGAAGATCAAGCGAATGAGGAGAAAGAAGCTGCTTCATGGCTTACCTCTGTTCGATATTCGCCGGATTAAAGATCATCCGGTAACGCGGCGCTTCGCTGCCCCAGGGAGCTGACAAATGATGGGGATAGTTCTTCGGTGCCATGTACACAGGCACGCAAAACCATGCGCTCAAGCCGTGCGCCGTTATTTCGGCGTCAATGGAAACGACAATCGGTTTGCGTCCAATAAATCCCGCAACAACCGGTGACATAAGACGACTGCGTTGGAAATCAAACGATTTACCAACTGATTTGCCTTCCCAATTCAGCGGATAAAACCCGATATAGGGTAATCCAGCTTCATCGGTGTAAGCCGTTACGCCAATCCCGCCACCTTCAATCGGCCATTCGACAAAAATATCTTGGGCATGTAACGGAAGCGGCGACATGATCTTTGGCATGTTCACCTCATAAAATGCTTTGTGATTTAATTCTTATTCGGCTTTATCCGCAGTCCTGTGGCGGCAAGGATGTATTTGTTTTACGTCAACGGGCTTGCCATCAAGCCAAGCGGCGGCATGGCTCACCCATGCGTCTTGTTCGCTCAACAGCACATATTTCTCATGCTTGGCTCCGCAGGAGGGACATGTGTAGGCCGGTGGCTCCACCTCAACATTTGAGCCTGTTGACTGAAGTGAAATGATACGGGCTGTCTTGGTCATTGGCGCTGGCCAATAGCCGTAAAAACGCACTGGCATGTTTTCATGGCGCTAACTCCCTTATGCGCCGTGTGATATTTTCGTAATTGGGCGAAAGAGGAAAATCGGGCTGTACCAGAAAGTCAAAGTTCCTGGGTTGGTGATTGTCTCTTCCCCAAGGCGTAGAAACGACGACATCTGTCATGCCCAATATTTTGGGCGGTTCTACATACAAAAGAAGTTCATGGGATGAGACAATGACAAAGTACGGAACTCGGTAAGCAAATGAGCCATCCCCCAATATAGCTTTGCCTCGGTAATGACTGGCTTGTTCAACGATGGTGAGAGCCGTATGCCGATTATCCTGATTGAACCCGGCAATGGCGATAAATGGTTCGCCCATGTCCGAGGTGTAGGCATAGGCACGTATGCCGCCGCCATCATAGCCAACCCAATCCACGCTTATGGGGTTGTGTGCTTTCGGATATATTGAGGTTGGAAAAAACATAGCCAGTCCCCCCTACTGCGCTGGCACACTGGTGGACATGGGCACGCAATGCCAATGCGACATTTCGCCTGAGAGTGCATTTTCTTGGGCTTGCTGCTTCTCTAGTGCTGTCATGGGTTTGTATGTATCATCAGGCTTTGTGGCGGGATCGTCCGATGGCGGTGCAGGTGCATCGATGCTTAAAGCGTATCCCGAAGGACATGAAAGCGTTTGTGTGTTGGAAGGTGCTGTCTGTGCCTGTGCCATCGTAGAAGTAATAATTAGCGCTGCAGTGATGATGATTTTTCTCATGTTCAAATCTCCCTTCTATATTGTTGATGTTTGACTTGCTTATATCTGCGGATGAGGTTCGGATAGTTCCCCATAAGCCGGTCGTGGAATTGTTGTGCTTCTTTTTCAGTTCCGAAGTCCTGAATTGCTTCGACACCACTTATGGCTCCCCCTGGGCGATAATGGCCGTACACCGTCCAAAATGAGGCGTCTTCCGGTTGGCTTGGTTCAACGAATTTTCTTCCTCGGCTATTACGTCCAACGATGGCGCAAGGCCGCACTTCAATTGCGTCAAACTCGCTAATTTTTGCTACCCACCTAGGTGTGAAAGGTTTCACTATTTCAGGGCGTGACAGGCTTCCCATATAATTTATCATGTGGGGCCCCCTCAATCCGCCTGACATTCGAACCAGCTGGCGCTGTTCGAGCACCCGCAGTCGTAATGAAAGGCGACAACGTGATAACCGCTATCGCACCAGTAAGTATTTCCTGTCCAAGCGCCACTCCAATAAAGTTTGCCAACAGGACTGACTCCAAGTGTTTGCCAGGAGCCAGATTTGCAGCCCTCAAATTGGTTAGTTGCAAAATTGAATCTGATTGAGCCGGTAAGCGATCCCACGCAGGCAACCGCCGTATCACCAATCTGCAGATAACCGCTAGCAGCAAGATCGCCTTGAGCATCAGTAGCGATTGGCGGGCAATTAATGCCACTTTGACCGCCGGTAATGCTTATGCCGCTGTAGGAGAGAAGTTGATTACCGCCAGCACAAACGCTTGCCGAACCAAGAGGTGTTGGCGGCAGCATTTGGATTGGCGCAGGTGTATCCGCAAAAGCCGGACATGCGGAAAGAATGGCGGCAGCCATAAAGGCTGCCACCTTACGGTGGTTTCTCATGCTTTATCTCCATTGGGTTTTGTCTGGAAAAAAGAAAAGACCGCCAGAAATTATTCTTGGCGGTCTTTTCTTTTCGTCATCGGAAACTTGCGCTCTGTGCTCTAATCATCAAACGCACGTTCCGCGATTATATGACTTATTATGCCATATTTTGGGCAAGTTGGGTAATGGAAAAGTGGGTAAGTGATTTCCAAATTCTTTCAAACGCTTGCTTGGGTATGTAAAATTGTACCTATTTGTTGTTGAGTCCAAATGCAACTTTTGCCAACGCATAGACCCAATGACTAAAAGCTGTCCTTCGGCAACATCCTATGCGCCAGCAAACGGCTTTCCAGCCCACGCCATTTGCACGTAACCATATCAGGCGATTTTCTTCGGGTGTAAGAAAACGAAACCACGTCAGTGTTTCTTCCATCCGACTAATTTCCTGGGCGCTGGGCGGCCCACGGCGAACAACCTGTTTTTCCCAATCCTGCTTATCATAAATGTCATGTATGATTTGTGGCCATACGCTGAAATATCCTGTCACTTTGACAGGCGGAAGACGGCGTAACGTTGATGCCGCTTCTTCCAGATGCGTTTCGACCATGCTTTCTGTCCATTTGGTAATCATGGCGACACCCTTTTCTTCTTGCCGAAAAGACGGGTGCCGAGTTGTTGAATGAGTTCGCGCTCCGGCCAGGTCAGGCGTGGGTCAGTGGCGCTGATAACCAGTATTTCTGATTTGAACCACCCTTCCCGCCTGACGGTTTCCTGGTCTGTTCTTTTGCCGCCGAAGCCGCGAGGAAAACATTTCATGTGAGCCTCCAACTGAGTTATGGAGGCTTCTAATGTTCACATTTTTTAGGCCCGAAATAGAGGCCTAAAAGTGCATTGTGCAAAAAAACGTCGTTTTTTGATTTTGTATTTGGGATCAACGATTTCGTTGATTAATCCGGAGGCCCAAAATAGGGGCCCGAAAGTGCATTATAGATTTTGAATTTCGGGCCTTCCTGGGAATTCAGTTAAACTGGCAAGTTATGGCGCTGCGGCAACGCCATTACTGTACTGGCGATAGTCTGCGCGAATGGCGTTTTTGATGGTCTTGAGCTTGGGCAGATGGCCTTCCTTGATGTTCTCTATGGCCCAGTTTGATAAATAGACGGCTTCCTTCTGTAGGGATGGCTGCGTTTGTTTCCTCTCACACCGCTCCATAAAATGCTGACGTACATGGTTCATGGCGCTTGGCCGACCGGATAACGAGATTGGCTGGCAATTGGAACTATCATGAGAGCTACATGAACATGCCATGGCATGGCATATCTCAATACGGTCACGCTCATCACGGCTGATAACAAGATCATCGACAGTCACTTGATAACCAGCCTGACTGCCATGTATTTCAAGCAAATCTTGATTTGCGGGGACTTTAAACTGCCTGATTTGATGGCTGCCGCCTCGAAAAACGCCACGTAATTGATCTGGCTCAAGAACGGCATATCCCTTGTAAGCTTTGAGGCCGCTAGGAACCGGCACTTTCTCGCCATCCTCAGTTTTCTTGAGAGAATAGACATTCACGATGTCGTTTTGGAGCCAAACCAGGATTTCAAGTATGCCGTGCGCTGCGTAATATTGTATGTCTGAAAGTGGTACATGCCAGCGTTCGGCAATATCCGGTAAGGAATAATATTCTTTTTCAGGTAATGACATCACAGAACCATTGAGAATTTGGACTAATTGTGACCTTCAAAACGCTTGCTTAAATTCATCAACAACATACCGCATTGGAAAAACCATATCATGATATGAAATTCGGTCAATGATTATGGCTGTAATTAGATGCTATATTTTAGTAACTATATAACACGTTGATATATAATGAAAGTATTACACTAATTGAACTTAAATGAATGATATTGTATGCTAATAATATGAACAATTCAAATCAGCATATTGGAAAATTGATCCGAATAAAGCGTTCAAGGCTATCCAAATTGAGAAGTCTTGTTCGAGGCGTTAAGGCTGAGATTGCGGCTTTAGAGAAAGCACGCCCAAGGAGGGCTCGTGCAAAGCCGAGAAAAAGCAGGAAAGGACTAAAACGTGTCCGGTCTATATCAAAAAGATGGAAAGAGGTTTTAATCTATATCGGTAAGGCTGGTTCTGAAGGCATCTCAATCCAAGAAATTATGAATTACTGTAATCAAGCTAAACTTGCCATATCAGAAGAGTCGGTTCGCTCCAATATGACCCTCTATGGTAAAAAAGGATTAATTCATCGGGTAAAAAAGAATGCTTATGCCCTGACAGAGGAAGGCGCTAAGGCAGCACATTGGTCGAGGCCAGTTGAGGGGAATAATGTTAAGCGCCCAGAGGATTTCTTACGTACATAATTCGTTTACAAACCCTGTTTAGGGTATTGAAAGCAATCAGTTCGGTGAATGGCAAAAGAGCAGCCGTGTTTCAGTGAAACATAATTTGTAGTAAATGATGGAAAATATGTGATATTTGGAACGACCTGTGTGAGCTAACATACTGTATGTGTTATGAGGGTCATCCTTCGGGAGGCAGGGGCCGCAAGTTCAAATCTTGTCTCTCCGACCAATGTTTTCAAGTAGTTAGATGAAGCTGTGTGCCTAGAAAATAGGCAAAAAACATTACAGCTGTAATGTTTTGGGCATCCGTTTGATTAAATTGAGAGATTTAACTGCTCGCATTAAAATTGACCAAATAATGAGTCTGGTTTAGGTCTTTTTCGTCCGGCTTTGTCCGGCGCTTTCGATGCAAGACCTGAAAGCATACGCTCATCGTCCCTAAAAAGGAGCAAGTTGAGATGTCGCTTCACGGCGGCGTGGAACTTGTAACTTCAAGTGCGAGCGAACCGCGATTGGTAGCCGAAACCGCAACGCGCGGTGAAAGTTGCCAGTTGGATTGTCGGGGCTTCGGCTTTGACACGAACGGCTCAATCTCACTGACACGGCATGATGGAAGCAATTCCATCAGTCGGTTCCCGCCCAGCCCCCGCTTGTTTGCGCTTTACCTAGAGAAGCAAGCGGTAGAGGGAAACCCAAATGACGGCGTCAAAACTTAAACAGCTCGTCACTAAGCAAAGCCTATTTGATGCTTGGGATCGACTTTATCGAAAAGCTAAAAAACAAAAATCGTCTGGCGTTGATAATATGACGGTCGCGCAGTTTGCGGCCAACAAGAGCCAATACATAGGCGAAATATACCAACACATTCATTCAAGAGAGGGATATAAATTTTCGCCACTTTACGGCAATCCCATAGAGAAACGTAACAGTGCAAAAAAAAGAATTATTTGTATTCCAACAGTGGCAGATAGACTGGTTCTCGGTGCAGTCAACCATTGGGCACCTCTGGCGCATTTCGCGTAAAATGGGCTGTAGCTTCGGCAATTTCTGTGTAACTATCTGTAAAATATGATGTTTTTCGTTACGGCTGTTCTGTCTCATTTTTTATAGATTTGTACACACATTTGGCGTACATTGGTGGTGGAGGAAATCACCAATGTCGACACTGAGACAGACCGCGCGAAAGAAAACAGTTCATGCGAAAAGCAGCCGTTTAAAGGTTGAGCGGTTGAGCATGCGTATCGATCCGCCGTCCAAGGCAAAGCTGGAACGGGCGGCATCGTATAGCCATGAATCCGTATCCGATTATGTCGTGACCCGCGCCCTGCAAGCGGCGGAGGCGGATATTGTCGCGCATGAGAAAGTTGTTCTTGCCGAACCTGTCTGGAATGTGTTTTTTGATGCGCTCAACAAGCCGCCAAAAGCCAATGCCAATCTGAAAGCCCTTCTCAAAAGGCACGATCAGGAAGTTGTTTCCCGTTAACGAGTTTCCATGTTCATTATTGAGCCTTTGAAAGCGCAGGATCGAAAAGATTTCGATTGCGGCGAAGATGCTCTTAACCGCTATCTGCGCGAACGTGCGACGCAGGACATTAAGCGGCGCTTAAATCGCGTGTTCGTCGCCATCGAAGAAGGCAAGAGCCAGGTTATCGGTTATTACACTCTGGCTGCAACCACGGTCGAAGCCGAAAAACTGCCGCCAAGCCATACCAAGCATTTACCCAAATACCCGATACCGGCTGCGCTTCTCGGCAAGCTTGCGGTCGATAAAGGATGGGCGAAGCAAGGTTTGGGGAAACTGCTGCTCGCCAATGCCATCCGGCGTGTGCAGGTTCTGGAAAAAGAAATCGGCATTCACGTTCTCGTCGTTGATCCGCTGACGGATGATTTGATCCGTTTCTACACACCCTTCGGTTTTCTGCATATCCCGCCCGAAAGACGGCTGTTTCTATTTACCGACGGCATTGCCGACTAGCGCCTGCAGCAGATCGCTTGGCGCGAGGCATCCGGCTTCATTCGGCTTCGGCCCCCATTCGGGCATCCATAATCCGCTGGATGTAAAACCAGCTATAGCATAGTAGGAGTTGCTTTAAGGCGAGCCCCAATAACAATAAACTACCTAGAAACTTATGTGGCCTCCAGTATAAGGCACAAATTAACCATAATTATTCGAGCTTTTTTGATACACACAAGCCTGCTAGAAAAGCCTGTAATTTATTCATAGAAACATCGTCACACGGCTAAAATTATACAACTGAATTTCGAGCCACAAAAATGGATGCCGCCATAAATCAGTTAAATTTTTTACGGATCGAGTTAGCTAAAAGAGCTCTAGACCAATGCGAACCTGCGTCGTTAGCAAGCAGCGTCGTTGTCATGTGGATACTCGAGAATCGAGACAAGCTTAATCTACCTGCGTTAAAAAAATCCGGATTAAGGAAATAACCGACAAAGAGTATGACGATCTTCGTAGAAAAGATCCCGAGGCTAAACATGGCGAACGTAGAGAATTTACCGCAGTTTCTGAGGATGGTTTAGAAGTTTTTCAAGTTAAAGGATTAAAGGAACTTATAGGAAAAAGAAGGCCTGCAAGGTACAAACAAGTTTCCGAGATTTTGCAAGAAGCAATTGCGGATAATCCTGAATACGCGAAGTTGCCTACCACGACATTAACGGTAAATCTTGATCGTCTTGCATCATTTTTGAAATTAACCCCTGTCCAAAAAGATTTAATATGGTTTTTCTATGATTGGGACACCCTCAGAATGTTTGACCCACTTGGAGAATTTAAGTGGGAAAAAAGAGATGATCCCTATGCTTATTATGCGGCCCTCGGCGATTTGTTGGGAGCAACAACCGAACGGATACAGGAAGAATTATCGGAAGGCGCAATATTAATTGATAGCGGCTTTCTTCAGACATTTGAAGAACAGTATAGACATCATGGGTCTCAAGAACATCATAGTAACCGTTACTATTTTACAGATTCACTTCCTGTACATGCTTTCCGAATTAATCCCGTACTCCCAAAGATTCTTAAAAGGCATCACGCCACAGCCGATCGCTTAATTGAACCGCTTTTGGGAACGCCCGTTACAGGTCATCTATCAGTTGATGACTATGACTATATGGCCGATATACGCGATAAAATTGTTTATTCGGCAGCTGGGGCAGTGCGCGACACAAAGGCAAGGGGCAAAGGGCAAATTTGGTACGGCGTTCCTGGTTGTGGAAAGAGCCAATTTAGAAATGCTCTTTGTGCGCTCCTTGGGCTTAAAGGATATGTCGTCGGACAAAGAATCCTAACGGAAGGTGGAACGCTTAATCAAGCAGCAGAGCGCGAACCTACTGCAAAAGAAAAGATTGCTATGCTTAGAGTGGCAACTTTTATCGTTGAACGCGCAGGACTAGAAGACGTTATCCTTTTCTTTGAAGAGGCTGACGATGCGCTGACAGACGTGAACGATTCAGGCACAAACGTTGATCGTGGAACGGTTAGCAAGGGCTATCGTAATGATACGATAGAAAATCATGGCGCTTTTGTTGTTTATATTTCTAACCGGCCTGACAAAATGGAGTTGGCCACAATTCGGCGCGTTCTTCCAGCCTTCCCATTTTTTGAACCACCTGCGCGTATACACGCGAAAATTATGCAGTCTACCGCGAAAGATCTGGGCGTTCCGCTAGGATTTGAGGAAGCCTTGGGATATTTGAGGAAATATCCTCAATTAACAACTGCAATGACTGAATATGTATTACGTTCTGTTGGCTGGATTAAAGTAGGCCAGGAGATCTTGCGTAAAAATGACGTAGGCATCCAACCTGCAGATATCGAACAGATGTTTCGTTATGCCGTTCAAGCCCTCAATGGTGGCTACGATCCCATACCGCGAATTTTGCCAGAGCAATCGCCTATATATTTTGAATTGTATCATACAAAACATGATCTTGAGCGCATAGCAGAAGAAATTCGAAAAGGCGGTGAAAATCCGAAAACGAGTCTCTGTATTTCTGGCCCAAATGGCGCTGGTAAAAGATCCTATTTACGTTGGCTCGCTGGTAAAATTGACATGGATGTCATGGAGGTTCCGTACACAGGAAATATAGATGACAAAAATCTAAGCACATTGCTCGCCAAAGCTGAGCGAGAAAAAGCAATGGTAATTTTTGTTGGAGCCGACCAGCTATTCGATTTGCCTAGAAATAATCACTTTATATTGCGTATGCGTGATCATCCACTTCCTATTGCTGTAACGGCTAGGCACGATCAGACGGGTCATTATAGCTTAATGGAGTTCGACTATTTGGGCATGAACGCAGCGCCGTAAGAATATTATTAAAAAATCACTTTCAGCCCCGCAGGGTTCAAAATCCTGCGGGGTAATTTTTTGGCAATTCATATTCAATGCAATCATGGAGGTTAGCCATGAGTTCTTCATATGAACGATTAAAAGAAGTAGTTCGTTCCAGCAGGAGAAATATCACGTCCCTTTTATGGTGGCTGTTTGGAAGGTCACCGGAGCAAATAACAACTACTGCCGTATGCCGATACCGTTAACGCCGTCCAATTCGGTGGCAACAGTTACAACGCGCAAAATCCACACCACTTAACTGTTCTCGTCAGGATTTTTTCTTGTTTTTAATTTTTTGTTGTGATATGGTCGTGAAAAGTACTAAATAAAGGTACTTAATTATCATTATTAATTATGTAGGGAGAGAAAAATGGCAAATGGGCAAAGTACACAAGGTACAAGTGGCTTGACTGGGGACACAACAGAAAGGCTCGCTCGATCATTAGACGGCGTAGATAATACATTAAAAAGCATAAATAGAAGCAAGGCATGGCGCGGGTTTTGCGCTTTTCTAGCTCTATCAGGTACAGCTTATGCCGTGTTAGCTCCTAATGACGCTGCCCGGCAACTTAATTCTATAAGAACATTGGTTGGAAATATTATTCATCACCAATCTTCCGCTCCTCTTGAAGATGTACGACGTGCTGCATGCGAAGCCTTAAAACCTGGAAAAATAAGAGTTGGGGCAGTATTTAATGTTGATGGAGTAAATTACCGCATAAAATCATACGGGGAAGATAATGCAGGTAGTTTTGTCGGGGTTGGGCCAGATTCGTCTCCTTCACTTCCTACATCAGCTGCAGATGACATTCCCATTCATGCAGTAAGGAGTTGTCCAGAAAATAGACATGGATAAAAATATTGAAAAGCTGCCGATCTCTCTTTTTGAGATCGTCAATTGTGGCAAATCTCACACTTGTGGTCTTTGCCTACTAGCTACGCGTGATGCTAAATAATCTCTAATAGGTATAGGTGCAGCAGGTGCAATGGAACCGGTATGATTTTCAGCCCTTTTTTTACGTGAGGTCGTAAGCCAACGAGCAGCACGTCCTTCAGCAGTTATTTTCTTAGCGGCTTTAAGTCTATTTCTGTTTGGATCTAGATAATATTTATCTCGAAATCGATAAAGCGCATAGCGCCTTGTCGCTGCGCCTCGTTCTGTGGCGCCTCTTGATTGCCAGAAGGGAACAGACATACCTAGAATGAGGCTCATTGATTTCAAGATTAGCTCAATTTTTTTGTGGTGGATTGCTATCATTCTGGTTCTTTGCAACTGCTGAGTTACTAAATCACCAACCAATATTACTCCTTGTCTCAGAAGCTCAATCATCAGCCCTTTAGGAAATCCCAAGGTTTGAACGTTTAGCATAAGATTATGCATAAGATCAGGATTGTCTCGTCTGGAATCTTCAAGAAGATTATAATATCCTGATTTTGCTTTTGGCATCATTTTGTACCTTCAGGCTCATAGATTTCAACAACTTCGGAATTTCAAAACCTATCTTGGAATGATTAGTTTTTTTGGCTACAAACGCCTAAATAGTTATAACACCTATTTTCTGTAATAATTATCTGAAAATAGGTGAAATTTTCAGCTTTTCTACATAAACTAACACGCTTATTGCGTTATGTACTTTTCTACCCATTGACCCCTTAAGCTGTTCGGATAATGAGGGCGTAGTTCGTTTTCGCTATAATAAATGCGAGGGTTTTGGTATCTATATTTGGTCTGCCATTCCTCTCGTCGAGATTTTCTTTCTTGACTCACCGAAGTTCTCGCTAAAATTCTCGATCGGATTAATCCACATAACACAAGGATGAGATGTTAGAGTCACTACAATTATATTTAGGACTGATTAGTGTGGGCGCAGCCATTATTTTACCTATTGCGGTACTTTTTGGCTTTTTCGACAACCGCATAGATTTTCCATATCGGTTTAGAACAACCCGCTTTCTTATAGCTTGTGGTGTAGTTCTCATTATTAGTCTTTTTCATGTTTTCGTATTCATAAAAGCTGTTGGCGAACATCTTGCGAAGGGTGCCGTTGCAGCAGAAACTGAGATTGCTAAGAACCGAGCAAAAGATGTTCATACCCTTGATAATTTGAGTGCGGTTTTTCCTGAATTCTTAAATAGCCAAACAGAGACGTGCTATGACGCCGCCATTTCAAACTACGTCCAAGATCAGTGGAGTAAAAAATATTACGAAGAGACATGTAAGTTAGGGCCTAGCTTTTGTTCAAATGATGAGAAAACTTATTTTGAAGCTGTTCGGCACGACATTAATCCCCACGACAATCCCCTACGCGATCTCGCGGCTATAGACAATATGTTAGGAACCGTTTGGCTAACCGCCAAAGATGTTTACGTCTTAGTCAGATCATTTCAAGGTATTATAGATCCTTCAAGTATAGGCACGCCCGAAGTTGGCATAGACAATCAGGCTTATGAGACTTATCGCCAATATTTTTTGAGTTGTACAACTTTGACCCCATTGCCTTGGATTACACGTGATGCCCCGATTGTGACTTCTCCTATGAAAATCTGTCTTGGGAAATGTTCATGAATTATACAGATCAATCCGCCATTTCCGTGTCGGCATTAGAAGATGTACAATCTGATCCGTTGCTCGCCATAACATCACATTGGGGCACAGAATTCGGTAATTATACGTTACTGCTTGCCCCCATTGCTCTGCTTCTTTTGATATGGATTCTCATAATTGTCACGCGATACACGCGTTGGGATCATTTTGCCAATAGCCATATATTGTGGGCTCGATCTATTTTGATCGTCTTTTCAATTGCTATTTTATTTTGTATCAGTGGAACAAGTAGCTGGATGCTAACAAAAATTACAGGAAAGATATCACCTGAGTTTCCTAGTGCAACCGGAACGGCAATAAAGTTAGGAATATTCGATCTTGAATTTCATCAGCAATCCGCCAAACAAATACCCGCCGAGCAAAGAGATCTATTCGAGTGCGTGGCGGCATTAAGCATGGCCGAAGCGAATAATTATCTGAATGCTTGCAAGGATTCATTTTCCTGCATTCAATCTATCCCGCTTACAACGAAACAAGATATCCTTCAGGAAATTAAAGACGTCCAAGCTGGAAAGATTGCTGCTGATACACAAATGCAAGTCTGTTTTCGGGTCAGCCTAAAATAACGCTGGCCACAAGGCTAACCATTTTGCGCTTAAGATTAAGTGACTACTTACTTTCTTCCCTGCAGAATCCCGGCAAAATAATTTGAATACATGGAGAAATGGTTTAATGACTGAGATAGAGGTTGTCACACAGCCGCCATCCCCCTCATCACCAGCTACAGTGCCGATGACGCGATACGTGCCGATCGATATAATGCGCGCAGCGAACATGCTCTACATCGTCGGATTTTGGCATCTCTTTCAATATACAAAAATAACAATCGTTTATAATCCCATTACCTTCCGAATGTTGATATTTGTGTTAGCTCTTTTCGTCTTGATTTCAGGCTTTCTGCTTGGACACAAAAACAACTGCATGACCAAGACCGAAATTTTGAATTTCTATAAAACGCGATTTTTACGCATCTATATCCCATTTTTAATAGCCTCTGGTTTGTTTCTAGAGGCGGGCCTTAATCATCCTCTGGACCTCCTTAAGAACATCACGCTTACCGCCATGTTTCTTGCGCCAGCGCCGTTTACGTTATGGTTCGTGAGTATGATTTTTCTTTTTTATCTCATCACCCCGCTACTTATTAGTTTGCGCAGAAATGCGCTGGCTTACATAGCCTCATGCGTTCTAATCGTCATCGCTATGTTTCTATACCAGCTAACGATGGGTAGAATGGATATGCAACTCATTATATATTTTCCCTGCTTCGCTGCCGGCTTATTTATGGCGACGCGACCATTCCCATCATCGTTATCGAGTACCATTGGTCTTATGGTTCTCACAGTCGTATCCCTGATACCTACATTGACCCTTCAGTCCGACAAGCTCGCTTACAATCCATGGGTAGCGCCCTGGGCATTCTGTGGTTCAATTACAGCCTTTATCGCCATTATGCGCGCCGGACAAAACCTAAAACCTATCCCGTTAGTTACGTGGATCAGCGAGGCGAGCTTTTTTATGTATCTTCTGCACCGACTAATTTATCGTTTGATGCGAAGTCTCTGGTTTCCAAGTAGCGAAGGGTGGAACATTGTATATCTATTATTCATCTGCCTACCGATAGTTGGAGTTACCGCGTGGCTTTGCCAAAAGGGCTATAATTCGTTATTGCAATCACGGCGGGCTTAACTACATTAATTTCATCAATTATGTGTTATTGTGGTGCTCAATCATTGCCATCGGTAATTCGGCGCAAACTTCGGCTTAGGCATGAAAACATACGTCTTTATCGGATTATTGGTGGTACTTTCCATTCTCGCGACGGCGATGCCAGCTTTGGCCTCGGCGCCGGCGCTATTTACCACCGAAGAAGCGGCCCAGAACCACTGTCCAATTGATGCTGTCGTCTGGCTCAATCTCTCGACCGGTATTTATCACTTTAAAGGTCAACGATATTATGCAAACACGCGCAACGGGGCTTATACGTGTATGCGAGAGGCTATTCGAGCTGGAGACCACTCCTCTAGCCATAATAAACAGAAATAGGCCCCTAAATTCTATAAGTGCCTATTCGCAGTTCATTAGATTTATTTCGTGGTATATGGCGGATAAGCCCGATCATCCTGCTGCTGAGGCATCTGCCAACTATCCGTAGAATGATCTCTCATACCTTCATGATCATGGTCCCATTTACCGCGCATACCTCCATGGCCATGCTTATGGTGGCAGCCGTGATGATGCATGATCATTACACGTTCTTTAGGCGTGAACTGATCGGCAATGGAAGCCAAGGCATCAGTGCGCGCTTTGTGAATCTTATTATGGACTTGTTCGATCTGCCCACTAAGACTTGTGAAGGCATCGGCATCAAAGGTTTCAGCCTTCAAGACATTGTGCAACTGTTTGTGAAGTTTGTGCATTTCACTAAATTCGTCTTTGTTATCTTCATAAACCTTCTTCATAGTTTCATGATACAATTCTCTTTTCTCTTTCGGTAAGCGAAGCATTTCACATTGACCGTGGTGTGCCCACCTATCGTGACCTGCCTTGTTATGCTCTGCAGCGTCTTGTGCCCGAGCAGAACCCGATACAGCGAGCGCCAATAACAGAAACGCTGCTAGAAAAAATTGTCTGCACTTCATGTCTTTCTCCACTAAGCGAGATTATTCAGAATAGCCTAAGCTGTCCGAGATCGGCTAACCGCTTATTTTCGCGGCGCGACATACTCATGAAAAATTATGACATATTTATGGCGGAAGATTTATTTTTGACGAAACCTTGATTTACAAATCTCTGATTAAATTTTTTCAACGACTAGTTACAGAAAAAATTTAACTCAGCGGACCCTTACACCGACGCCGATATTGGGACCATAGTAGGCAGGCCCGTAATAGGCTCGTCCATAATAATAGGGATAGGGAGGATACGCATAATAATATCCCGCAGGACCCGGGTAATATCCCTCTTCAGCGGGAACCGGTTCAACCACAGCGCAACCCGCGATCAAGAGTAAAACCAAAGCTGCAGCACTCAAACGCGCGCCAAAATGGACGATAGAATTGAAACTAGAAGCGCTTTGCATGAATTTTCTCCCCGATCTCTCCCGCCATACGGCCCCCAATATATCCGTCAAAGCATGGCATAATGATGGAAAAAAAAGATGAAAAAATTAAGACCCATAGCAACCTTCTTTAGTCGTTTGGTTTGTTTATCTTAGATTTGATCGTCTTTTTCTGCAGGGGATTTATTAGGATTATATAATATATTCAATCACTTAGTGGGTAACTTGCCATTAGGCGTTTTTGCCGGCGCCACTGACTATTCAACATAAGCAATTTCATGCCCCGGTACCCACGTTTACGGTTGGCCGCTCCGATCTTAAAAGCCATCCTGTAATGCTTGAATAACGTTGCATAGGCATCCGACAGCCGCGTGTCTTTATCCCAAATGTGCGTCGCCTCAGAGCCCACGCCATTAACTTCGATAAGCCGGAAACCAGTACCTCGCTTTAAATCTGCCAAAGAAGAATAGCGTACATCGAAGCGGCCGAAATAGAACTCTGGTAAACTCTTTGCCATCTCATCAAAGCATCTCGTCATCGCAGGTGTGATTTCAGAATTGCCGTTTTGGAAAATCGACCCCTTGCAATGATTGCCAACGAACACGAGCGGTATTCTTTCGCCCAGAGACGGTATAGTGTCCAGCCTTTCTTCCAACCGCGGTAGATACAATTTAGCAATCTGCCCAGCACGTTGGTCATTTATAATCAACTCACGTAAAGTTGAGACACCGTCACCATCAACATAAGGCGCAAACTTGAGCGTAAGAGAAGTTATAATGCCGGACGCTTCCCCAGGCTGGCGTACATAAAAGACACCCGCTTCGAGTGGATCATGAATGAGTTCCTGTAAAATCACACGCGTCGAACGAGGATACTCTAGAAAATAGCGTCTTAAAGCCTCTTGTCCTTTAGCAACCCTTACACCTGTGCCATTACAACTAATGTCAGGTTTTACAACGATGGGGTAACTAAGGCCTGCCGCACACATTGCAGCTTCTGCTGTTACATGATCGCGGTCGCATATTGCAGCCGTGACGAAACTGGTGTAACGCGCCACCAAATGGCATGCCGGAGCGCCAATTTGATCTAGAATACCTACCTTCGATTCGCCGCACATTCCGCCTGTTTCAATAAACGGATTAGCAAGCGTTGGTAGGGCTAAGTCACGATGTTTGAGCCCTAGCGCAATCCATTGCAACACAACAGGCAAATAGAAGATCCAACCGGGCCAATATTCAAAATAGGACAATGGAGCCTTCGTAACCGAAAAATCGCGGCGGCGAGAACGCTGGTAGAGGCCTGCTGAACTAATATTGGTCATCGGCGCACTTCATAGAACCGGCGTGCAAATCTACCAAGCAAAATAATACTGAGGGTAAAAGCCATCACCCCAAGCCAACGCCATTCGCCCAAATGCTTCATGATTAACGCCCCAAAACTCAGCGATACACCAAACAGCAGGGTCGTCCAGATGAGTGTTGCAACAACAGAAGCGAGGACAAATGGGGCAAATGGAACAGCCAAATAGCCACAAGCCGTATATGTTGGTAGGCGCATGCCAGGCAAAAAGCGGCTGGTAAACACAGCCATCCCAACACGTCCATCAAGCCACTGGCGAGCCGGAAGTGTGCGGCATTCTGGCAGAAATTGTTGAAACCAGCCTGTCCATGCCGATAGCCGACCAAGACCATATAATCCAAGATCGCCCAGAACGATGCCAACAAAAAGAGCACCAAGCGCATACACCATAGGGATTAATCCCTCTTCGGCTCGCATAGCGGTCAAGACTGTTGCTGCATCTTCAAGAATAAAAGTACCGACGACAATTACACCTGATTGAAAAAACGGTTGATGGGCAGAAGCCGCAAGAATTGTGTTGAAGGAATTGCTAAACATATTTCCTCATTTGATACTTACTTTTAGTCAAAGTTGGCGCGACTAGTTTGTGCATGAGCGCAGAGAACCGAAGTCTGAAGCAAACTAAATCAAGAGGAAGATACAGTAGTTAACCACACGCGACAACTTGAATGATAGAGCGAAGAATAGAAATGTATATGATCGCGCGTCAATTACAAATTCGTTTCTAGAAAATGATTGGATTCCAGGTCGGTATTCTAAACCGCGCGCCAACTGCCAAAGACCGCCGCGATAAAGAATGGGCGCCGACATACGTCGGCCCCATAAAACAACATTTCTGGGTAATAAAATCGTCTTGCGTTTGGATATATTTTGCATTGAGAAGTCATCACGTTTATTCCGTTTCAATGAAGACAAAAGTCAACTTTAATTTTGTCGCAAATAAGGCGCAGACAATAATTTGTCATACGCAGCGGCTAGAGCGAGAGTGCAAATACAATAAGTATAGTGGACCTCAGACAATGGCTGACGATAGTCGTCGAGCGCTCAAATGAGATCTTTGCACCCAACTCATTTGTTAAGCGCCATACGCTTAATCATGAGATCAAATGCTGCCTTGATACGATTTACGGGCTCGATTTTGTAGGGGAACTGCTCATTATGTTGATGGACCAACATACAAGCATTAACTTCAAACACAACGACACGCCCTGACCGATCAAGACCACAATCGATGCCAAAATATTCAAGCCCTACACTGTGACGGATTGCGCGTAAGGCTTCGTATTGATGAGGTCCAAATGTGGCATGAGGGTTTTCAAGAAAAGATTTTTCTTCATTCTGCATCCACACCTGGTTTGCCATGTCCGTAGTTACATGATGGATTTTCCATTTGTCATCAATAGCAAGATGGTAAGGAAGAATTTCGTCGTTGACGAATATATAACGGTATTTTCTGAAATATCCGTCGCTTGAGCGGTAATCAACATAATCCGTAACATAAAAATCTGCATCAGGATGCTGCGCTACAAAGGTCATCAATCCTGTATTGTCATCGATCTTCTCAAAATTTTGCCCGCCATGAGTTCCGGTAAGACGTACAAGAAAGGGGAACGAAAATGGCGTCTGGCTCATGTCAAAGTTTGTAGCGCGCAAATCGGAACCCTTATAGCGGAGTGTTTCGGGAACACAACAATTTGGTGTGGATTTTAAAATACGCGCTATAGACGCTCGGTCAGTCAATAATATTTTCCGAGGGTGATTGACGGTTGGTTTGCCTAGACGGTCGACAAGATCCACTGCTGGTACCAGCATTGCATGTCCTTGATCAACGTCAGCAATAAGATTGACAACGACGTCGGAACAATTACGTAACATTTCGATGTCATAAGAAATATCCGGAAAAAAGTTAAGTATGTTATTTTCGTATTCCGCCCGATCCGCGAGACAATCGAGTGGCGTGTTGCCCGCGCCGGGGGCAAAGAGCAGAAGCGCCCGAAAGTCAGGTGGTGATTTAGTCGCTGAGATAGTAATCAAGGGTTTTAATTGGAGGCTGCGCCGATAGTTTTTACTTGCCGCCTCATTATCACCCACGGCCTGCTGGATATTTGCTACGTACTGCAAAGCTTCGGCGTCGTCGTCTTTTTTTGCTAGTACTCTACGAAAATAGCCAAGCGCTGATTCCAGATTGCCTGCCGCTACATGCGCCATGCCCAGCTGCTTCAATACAGGAAGGTCGCCTGGTTGCTCCTCCAAAAGTTTCGTCAGTAAAATGATCGCCTCGTCATATTTCTCCGTACGTCGCAGCAACTGGGCAAGGTTGATGCGCGCCGGCCAATGTGAAGGAACTATCGACAGGGCTCGACGGTACAGTTCCACGGCATCTTCGAGACGCCCAGCTCGGGCATAAGCAGTGCCAAGATCGCATAAACATCCCGGTAAATTAGGATCGAGATTTAAGGCGGACTCGAAGCACGTGGTGGCATTGATAAAATCACCCTGTTCCATTAAGGATCCACCCAGCGAGATATGGAGTTCGATTAAGCTGGGATCAAGCTTTAACCCTTGTTTAAAATAAGCAGCCGCTTCAGCATTACGCCCCGACAAACGAAGAGCCGTGCCTAAATTGTTATAGAGCAACGCATGTCGCGCCGTCATTTCTCCGCGGCCTTCTAGAATGGCAAGAGCGCGACTAAGGTGTCTAAGCGCCTCATCAATATTTCCACCACGCAACTTTAAAGTGCCTAATAACTGATGTGCCTGAAAATTATCGGCATCCTTTTCTAGGGCCTTACAATAAAGTGCTTCAGCTTCATTGAGTTCTCCCTCCTGATGATGCGTGAAGGCTCTGTCAATAATGGGATCGACGGCTGAAGTAGCTGACATTACTCACCCGTGGTTGTAGGGAAGGTCACCCCTTGATAAGGGTAAAAATATCTGCCAGTAACTGCAGTAATTTGACCTGATTGCAGATATCATGATCTCTTTTTCTTCGTTTTTGACGTATTCGGCTGTTTTGCTTTGCTGGCGGGTTTAATATCAACACTTATAATATTATTGTTGTCATCGACATGGACAACTTTATGTTTGACTTTCTCTGCCTCCTCAAGAGTACCGTGCGCGAGAGCTAGTATGATGACTTTGTCACCAGGTTGAAATAGTCGCGCAGGACAACCATTGAGACAAATCTCGCCAGGGCCCCCAGAGATTGCGTAAGTTTCCCAATGAGCGGCATTAGCCATACTGTTAATATGGACTAGCTGAAAGGGAACTATGCCGGCCGCTTTCATGAGCTGCCTATCAATTGTGATGCTGCCTTGATAATTAAGACATGCGTCGGTGACGCGCACACAATGTAGTTTTCCGGTACAAACAGTAATCAACATGTCACCCTCTTAGGTTATCCATGTAGGCTAAGCGTTCGACACTTAGACATCAATATCAAAGCTGACGAATAAGTTGTGCCGTTTTATCAAGCACTAATAAAGCCTCATCAATGACAATATCCTCGCCGCGTCCATGAGAAGCAAGAGCATCAACTGCTAATCGTGCACTCATGCATAGGCGCAATGCACCAACTGGCATGCCATGACTATCAGCACATAGCACTGGTTGTCCAACTTGGCAGCGCCGTTTTGTCACGGTTGATTTTAGATTAATACCGCTCTCTTTGTTAAGAAGTTTATATATTTGCTTTGTTTCATCGCGGTTTAACATGCTCCCGTCTGTTCCTTCATGGCGCAACAAGAATGGAAATATCGTCCTAACACTGTCCCAATTATCCGCTACCGGAAGTGGATTTCTATTAAGGTCTGGTAACGTTAGAGGTGAAAACAATGATTCCGACGCGATCCGATCGTTAATAACTGCGGCAAACCGTTTAAAAAACGCAAGGATACGTTCAGCTGACAGCTCTTCAAATGCACACATCTCATTCAATGCCGCCTCCCAGCGCAACAAAAGGCCGTAATTTGCAGCCTGCGCAAGTCCCCGTCTTGCCGCCCAATTTAGAGGCCAGTCCGCGCAAGCAGAATACGCGCGTAGGGCGGGTGGAAGTGAAACATTATGCATTCGTTGGGCTACTGCTGGTGGCAAAAAAAGCACACCCGAAAATGTGGGTCCTGTGTAAAACTTCGACCCTGTAACGCCAACCCACAATCCTTCTTCAAGGTAGGCGCGCAACGTAGATGAAGCCAGACGAAATTGGCAAGCGTCGACAAGAACATCGACCTGATTAGGAAACCGTCGGCGTAGATCAAATACACACGCTAAACTTGGTGCTATTAACCCTGTCTTCGAGACGTCGACCGTATTGAGTAACACACGTCGTCCGGCTGCAACAGCACTTTCGACAGACGAGCTTACGTCTGCATCGATAATGGCTATGTCTTTAAACTGGCCATCCTCTGCATGTAAGGGTACCACATGCAAATCTATATTGCAGTTCTGACCGATGGCTTCGCCAACGACAACATCATCGTAAGCCGTATGATTGACAAAATGGCGACCCTTCAGCGCTGCCAAAACGCCACCACCTGTTTCAGCGAGTTCGACCATAATGGCAAGTAACGGCGCATCACTTGCGGAGCGCGCAAGCTGGGCCGTCAGCAAATGAAGATCCGTTCCTGAGGCAGCGAAGATGGTATCTAAGCCCGTAAGGCTATCTAATTTTAGAGTCTTGAGAAGTTCACCACGGATGCGGCTCAATTCTTGCTCATAGACAGCAGACGGTGCTCTACGACCAGTTTCCTTTTCCAATCGCTGATAAAGTTTCGCCGCGGCCGCATAGCCAGAGAATGATATAGTCGAAGCAGTTGATGAACCATAGGCCAGGACCTCGGGTTCTGGGTCTGTTGAACAGCCATATTTTTCTAGTCCGCGTTCGCGATCGCATATGAGGCGTGGGAATGTTTCCATTAAATTAGCTCTTCAGCCCCTTCCATATCTTTGATTGAAACTCTCTGTTGTAGATATGGTCTTACTTCATAGGAACACAACAAGAAAGAAAACTAATCCGAAAATTTTCTGGTCTTGAGTACTTCGCCCACTCTTAAGACCATACGACTAGCGGTCGTCATGAAAAACGCTGGTATCAAACCGTGAATAATCAAGCAGAAAGCCACAGCCGTTAACTGCCCACTCAATTTGAGTGTGAAGACCATATGTTGAAAGTATGTTTCCCCCTGCTCATGTGGGTGAGCAAATAAAAGATTATCAACGCTTTTATTTAGTTGTATGGATACTTTCGACATCGATTGCTGAAGTGGCTGCATCCTACTTCCCCTTTGTCTCAAATGAGGCAACGTTCCTATGTAGCCCTACCCTAGTCATTGCCGCGTCTCGTTCGTTTTTGTTGCAACTTACATGCCAGCGAAAATGCTCTTAAATCACCTAAAAATGTGTCTAAACTTATGGAAATTCAATCGGTTACCGTCTGTACAAGCTGTCAATATGGCTGCGGGATAAGACATATTTGCCTACCATAAATGGTGAGAGGAAAATTATTCATATCGAGGTCGCCACCTCAATCAAGTTGGTCGACCACATATCCACAGCTATTCTGCCTATTATCGATCTGATATTGGTCGTGGTACTCGTTCTTCATCAGATCTCGACATATGAGTACATTTTGATAAATAACGCCCATTTTCCTCTGAGGATATTGACCAAACTGCTTCGCTAACCTCCAGCGCAACTAGATAACCCAAAACAAGGTTGAAGCTTTGAACAAATACACACTTTTTATAATGATGATTGTCTTAGGTTGGTTGCCAGCCATGCCGGTACAGGCTCATCCACATATTTTCGTGCGTTATGACGTTACCATAGCAAAAAGTGACCCAGGATATATCAAATTACATTTTAAGTTCGCAATTCACGATATCGCCAACCCACTCTTGTCCCCTGATGCAAAAATTGGTGATGTTCCTTTGCTTAAAAAGGACATGCTCGCAAATATTGCTGAGCACCCATTTTTCCTTTATCTCGATATCAACGGAAAGGATATGAGGCAGCAAGTTGTCGAACTTGTGAGTTCGCAGGCCAATGGCGACGATCAGACCTTTACCTTCGACCTAGTTCTTCCCGACGGCATGAAAAGCTTTGGCTTCTCTCTCTACGATCCGACTTATTTTGATACTGTTTGGCAAAATTCTACCGATTCAACAGATAATAAACTCACCAACATGCGTTGCTCTGTAGAAGTACAGGATATTGGTAAAACGGTTTGGGGCATGCTGCAAGCCCAGCACATCGCCTGTAGCGACGGGAGCGAAGCATCACCTGTCATCCACCGACCTAATATATCGCCGCTTCAAGCACCAACAAAAGATCTTCAGGATTTTGGCACGAGCAAAAGCGTTCTACCCTAGATTTCATCTTGCATTTAATTGCATGGCTGCCTTGAGTTTAGGCACGTTATTGCGGAACATATCGAGATAAGTCGGCGCCGGACCAGTTTTAGCTGACAGAGCATCCGAATAAAGCGTACCGCCCATCTGAGCACCTGAGTCTCTGGCGATTTGCTCGATGAGTTTTGGGTTTGTCATGTTTTCAATAAATAGCTGCTTAACCCCCTGCTCTTTAATTTGATTTATCAGCGCAGCGACATCTGCCGCCGCAGGTTCCGCGTCAGTACTTAAACCAACCGGCGCCAGGAATTTCACACCGTAGGCCTCGCCAAAATATCCGAAGGCATCGTGACTAGTTATGATTTTTCTTTGCTGTAGGGGTATGGAGCCAAACTGTGAATGCACATAATCGTCCATATTTTTCATTTCAGCTTCATATTTGGCAGCGCGCACACGAATTGTTGCAGCTTGATCAGGCAGTGCTTTTTCAAGGGCCAAGGTGATGTTTTTGGCATAAAGACGTCCATTCGTAAGGTCTTGCCAGGCGTGGGGATCATCGACCGTCACAGAAGAGCCGCCCTCATGTTCAGACATTTCTCTGACTTTTACTCCTCTCGAAGCAACAATGACTTCGCCATGATAACCCGATGCTGAAACTAATCTTCCGACCCATCCTTCAAAACCAAGGCCATTTATAAAAACTAAGTCGGCTTTTGCGATAGCCTTAGCGTCCTCAGGCGAAGGTTCATAGGTATGCGTATCCATATCAGGCCCGACTAACGATTTAACCGTAACCGCGTCACCTCCAATATGGCTCACCATATCGGCAAGAATGCTAAAACTGGCGACGACTTGCAGAGGTCTTTGCGCCGCTTCTGCCGGTGAAACAAGAAGCAATAACATCCCAAGGATTGCTAGAGACGTCTTATTCATAATGAGCTCCATGATAAACAATTATTAGCTATGATTGTGTTACAATATAACATAGCATCATGGGGCGTAAATGTTAAGCCCTTGTTCGGCCGTTTAAGAGAAGACCATTCCAAAAAACCGGTAAGCTGTTTATCTTGGAAAGTCGTCAATCTAAGTAAGGAACCCGACAGATGTTTTATATGAGTGTCATTGAGCGGCTTATTGTAGCGTTCGTCCTTGCAGCGCTGATCGCACTCATTTCCACCTGGGCGACGCGGGTTTAAACTCCAGATGACAGACATCATTACCCTTGAAAATGTGACAGTTCGTTATGGTCGCCATGTTGCCTTGCAGGATATTTCTGGAGCATTCCATAGTGGTTCTCTAACCGCAATTGCCGGTTATAACGGTTCTGGCAAAAGTACGCTCCTTAAGACGATCGTTGGAATCAAAAAGCCAAACTCCGGCCGCATTAGCATCAAGGGTAGCCCCAAAATAGCGTATTTACCCCAGATCACATCAATTCAGCGGGATTTTCCTATATCAGTTTTAAAGGCCGTTTGCACAGGATTTTGGTCCAGAGTAGGAAATTTCAATGCCATCTCAAACGACCTAAAACGCAATGCCACAGCGGCTCTTGCGGAAGTGGGTTTGATAGGTTTCGAAAATAGACAGATCAGTGAATTATCCGGCGGCCAGTTTCAACGCATGTTATTTGCGCGCGTAATTGTGCAAAACGCGTCTGTCGTTCTACTCGATGAACCATTTACGGCCGTTGATGCCGAAACAACAGCTCGGCTCATCCAAATTCTTCTCAATTGGCATCGCCAAGGTAAAACCGTCATTTGCGTATTACATGATCTATTGCTTATCCAGAAATATTTTCCTGATTCGTTCGTTCTCGCCGGTAAATGTCTTGGGCATGGCCATACCCACAAGATGCTTGAAGATAAATTATTATCCTTCGATCTCGACATGGCAGAAATTTGCGCAGGCCCAGAGACAGAAGCTCATCTCAAACATGACCACAGTCATCATGACCATACCCATGATTGATATGGTTTTGGATCCCTTTATTCAATACGCTTTCATGCGTCGTGCCCTCGCTGCGTGCGCCATACTATCCCTTGGCAGTACGCCGCTTGGCGTCTTTATGACCCTTAGGCGCATGACGCTTGTCGGCGATGCCATGTCACACGCAATCCTGCCGGGCGTCGCTCTAGCGTTTGCCTCCTTTGGCCTCGCCTTGCTGCCTATGACGGTGGGCGGCTTAATCGCCGGTATCACCGTTGCAATCCTGGTCGTTTTCCTCACGCGTTACACGCAACTGAAAGAGGATGCGAGCTTTACGATGTTATATTTGCTCTGCCTAGCGAGCGGCGTCGTCATCATAAGCCTAAAGGGAAATAGTGTCGATTTACTGCATATGTTGTTCGGTAACATACTTGCCATAGACAATGCCTCTCTACATTTGATTGCCTCAGTCAGCTGCATAACTATATTTATTTTGGCGATTTTTTATCGCGGACTAATCATTGAATGCTTTGATGCGGATTTTGCCAGTGCCGCGCGACATGGGCGAAGCTGGTCGCGACAGATATTTTTTGTTTTGCTTGTCATCAATCTGATCGCGGCGTTTCAGGCACTCGGTACACTGATGGCGCTCGGCATTATGATATTACCGGCTATTGCATCACGCTTTTGGACTAATAACATTGATAACATTATTCCGCTTAGCATCGGAATTGCCTTATTATCTTCCGTTGCAGGATTGCTTTTATCCTACTATGAAAGAATTCCTTCCGGCCCAACTGTCGTTCTTATTGCCGGAACAATTACACTTATATCGGTATTAGCTGGACGTTGCGGCAGTCTGGTTAGTTTTATCTGCAATAAAGATTAGCTCTTCAACTTCTGACCTCAGACCTAGCCCGTAAGACTATACAAGGTGCCGGCAAATAGAAGCCCACCGGTTGCAATGACAATCAAGGCCGCCGTAATGCCCAAAGCTCTTGATACCCACTGATGTTTTGTGTTTGCATCTTCTTCGTTCCCAACGACGACGTGACGCAAGAAAATTGATACGGTGCCAATAGCCGTAATCGTTCCCCACATACCTAAGGCAATGGCGATAACAGCCAGTATGCCAGCCCATAACACCCCGTTGGCGAGCGTGAAAAGAAGAATGATCATTGAGCCTGTACAAGGTACAAGGCTAGCCGCCGCAAAAAGGCTCATGGCCTGTTTACTCTTTATATTCATAGCTTCGTCGGTACCGGAATCTTGAGCCTCGTGATCATGGCCATGATGATGATGCCCATGCCCGCAAACGTTGCATTTTGGTTTATTCCTGATAGCCCTTTGCAATAACCACAAGCCGATGATGGCTATCATCCCATACCCAACAAGCTCAATATAGCGAGCGTCGTCCAATACTTTGAACTGTCCTAAACCAAGGACAAGATATAGGGCAACGACCACACCAACGGCCGTAATGGTATGTCCAATAGCCATGAGCAGACCTGCCCATACCCCGTCGCGCCACCGCGCCTGATTACCAAGAAAATATGAACTAACTATAACCTTGCCATGACCGGGTGCCAGCACGTGAAAAACACCATAACCAAGACTGATGAGGAGCAATCCCCATAGAGCGGTTAGAGATTGGCCTTCCTTGAGGGCTTCAATTTTATCCGTGATAGCCTGATGGATCTGTCGTTGAATGTTGATGATCTGATGCATAAAAGGCGTTGAAAATAAATTCATATAGGATGAGTTCACTTCCGAGGGTCGCCCGGAAACAAAGGGATCAGCAGACGCCACAGCACACAGGAGGCCAAGTGTGATGGCAATCATTAGCACCGTATGCAGCAGCTTATTCATCTTACCTCACTTTAAGAACTTGTTTATCCGACTGAAAAATTAGCCGATCAATCCGCCGGCAGCATTTTACGCATAAATTTCCCGGTTTAGTCATACAAAGATTCGAGCCGTAACAAAGTTTCAATAATACCTAGGTACTAGCATGACAATTTACAACATACACCGCAAAGGCTCCCCACGTCTGACTAACGCGTGGTTGTCCGGCATGATATTCGCACGTTGGAGCCTTAGCACCATCGCTAGATGATGTCGTAATAAACGGTTTTGGCTTCATCGTGGCAGAAGACATAATACCGACGCTATCGGATTCAGCCCCCAACATAGGTGGCCCGATATCAACATAAAACTCGGGATCGTAAAGTGACAGTTCAACCTCCTTGGCAGGATGTGGCAATATAATGGTAAAAGTGTATTCAAGATTTTTGCCTTTGAGCAGCGCACCAAAATCCGAAATTTCTTTAGGTTCGAACTCTTTTCCGTCGAATTTTATATAAGTATAGTAATGATAGTTTTTAAGATTGGAAAACGCACTGTCTCGCAACGTATTAACATTTTTTGGTGTGATAGATTTAATATTGAAGTCCTCCTCAACCATTGAGGTGAACATATCATCAAAATGCCAACGAAACTTGAGCTTGGTAATACCCTCTTTGCTGCTGACGGCATCGACATAATAATCGACCCATACATGGGGATGGGCCAAAGCTGGGTGCATAAAACCTAACAATAAGAGAGGACTTATTATTAAGAGCTTCACGAAGGGGCATTTAGGCATTGCCATCTCTCGATTAAGGTTTCCAGCCGCATCATTAACTAAGCAGTTGCACATTATACAGCAGTAATAATTCCAGCCTAAATTAGGTTGGCTTAGATCTATTAACACCTGGCATCACATAGAAACAAATGCTATTTAGTTTCATAAATTAAATATTGTTTAGAAAAAACGAGCAGATTTTTATAAAGAGATTTTAACTTGGATTTACAACCCCATCAGATAGCCAAGATTGCTGAATACCAGTTAGCTGCGCTGGCGTTTGCTGAACGCCTGTTTAGTCCAACACACTTGGGCAAACACTGGATTAGCGATGAGTTGGGCATGGATCGGCCCGGTTATAGCCATAATGAGACCGAAGCCATCGCAATAATCATGCGTGAAGCTGACAAAACGGGAATGGAGCTTTACCAAGATCTGGCAGGCAATGCTTATATGGTTTATCCCGGCGTGGATCGGCAAAAGCCAGCTGTCCTGATTGGTTCGCATCTTGATGCCGTCAAGAGAGGGGGACCATTTGACGGTCCAGCCGGTATTGTGTCGGCATTATCCGCAGTTAAAGTTCTACATGATGCAAAAATGGACGATGCCGCATTTGCACCACCACAAGATATTTGCGTGGCTGTCTGGCGCTGCGAAGAAAGTCCACGATTTGAAAAGTTTGGCATCGGATCGGGCATAGCCACAGGCAATGCAGATGAAAACATTCTTAGGAGGGCGACTAGAGAAGGACAAACGCTTGAAGAGCTTATGATAGATACTCGCTTTGGTGATGAGAGCCAAAAAGCAGCCGATATGGGCAAACTAAAGATCAAGATTGCCCAACGTGAATGTTTAATTCCTTTTGAAGAATGTATCGATTCTGCTCTAGAGATTCACATCGAACAATATGATACTCTTTTAAAGGCAAGACAAAAGATCCCCAGTTTAAACCTTGGCATCGTCAACGTTATCAAAGGCAATGTCCGGGTTCCTCGATTTTCTTTTCGCGGCACATCTCAACATTCTGGCACAGGCACCCAAGACGACCGAAATGATGCGGGTTTAAAATTAATTGATTTTTTAGCGTTAGTTAAACGAGGGATATTATATTTGGAAGGAGGACCTAAATTTTTGCGGTGGACACGGATTTGGAGAAAAAATGACCTTGTTTTAACGTTCCCAATATTTGGCACCAAAAACGACAATTTAACATCAACCCCGGCTCTCGCTGAAACGGCATTTGAAGTAAGATCAACTGATTCAAACGTTCTTCGTAAAGCAGAGGCTATTCTTCGTAGATGTGCAAAGAAAGTTCTGCAGGCTAATGGCGAGCCCTACAATGAAGAAGATTTACGTGCAACGAAAACAGAACCCGTCCGCCTCAATGAGAAATTGCAAAGTGTTTTCCGTAAACTAGCGGAAAATCTAAACATAACAACAATGAATCTACCCTCGCCTGCTGGACATGATATTATGAACCTTGCTCAATATGTGCGCTCTGTCCTGATTTTTATATGCCATAACGGAATTAGCCATGATCCAAAAGAAAAACTTGGGCTAAACGAATTTGATAATCCTTACGAGATTGGTAAACCGTTTGCGGATGCCATTAAACTGGCCGCTGCTTACATGTTAACAGAAAAAGAGCCAGATCCCTCTTCTGCGTCAAAGCCAAAAAAACCCATCGGAGCTGCCTTACTGAATAAGGGGGGAAGCAGGATCGAAATGAGAGACGGGAACGTCATCGTCTGCCAGCCCACCTAGAAGTGGCTCTAGTCGAGGACAATGCAAACCCTTCTTATTGCACCGCAGCCACACTTGTATATTTAAGTCATTGATAAGATTAATGTTCTAATACATTGTAAACTATGTCTATTTCTATTTTATCGTTAATCAATTATTGACCGGTTGGTCCTATTCTTGGTGCACCGCACAAGACACCTGCACGTTGTCGCGTTTACGCGAAGACAAGCGGGTTAAACTCTAGGGAGGCCGTCATGGCTGTGTTTGAAAATCCTAAACAGGTCGTTCCTGAAACGCATCTTGGTGAGGCCGCTGCTCAGCAACCTCTGTCTGGCATCGCCCGCATTGATGACACCGCTGCCGTCAGTGGTAACGGTCGGGGCGGATTTGTACGTCACGAAGAAGCTGAAAAAACGAAGTCTTCCAAAAAGTAATTCTAATCAGCTCGCTTTCTGATCAGCGTTAAGCGCGACGCCTTTGTTGGTGAGCATTTGTAGTAGCTCGCCGCTTTGGAACATCTCGCGCATAATGTCGCTGCCACCGACAAATTCGCCCTTGATGTAGAGTTGTGGGATTGTCGGCCAATTGCTGAAGTCCTTGATGCCCTGACGCACACCTGGATCGGTCAGCACATCAACACCTTTAAATTTTACGCCTAGCATGCCAAGGATCTGCACCGCTTGTGCCGAAAATCCGCATTGCGGAAAGACAGGCGTGCCCTTCATGTAAAGCACGACATCGTTTGTATTAACATCAGCGCGTATACGCTCAGCAACAATCGGATCCATATCTCTTTCTCCTTATCAAAAATATTATTGGGCAGGGGCAACCGTCGTTAGAGCTAACGCATGCAACACACCGCCGACGCGTCCCTGCAACGCCGCATAAACGAGTTGATGCTGCTGTACACGCGACATACCAGCAAAGACAGCGCTTTCGACGACGGCCGCATAATGATCACCATCGCCGCGTAAATCTTTAATTTCAATTTTAGCGTCGGGCAGCGCTTCTTTAATCAAGCGTTCTATTTCTTTAGCTTCCATCGTCATAGCATTCCTCAATCACTCATATACGCAGGCAACCAGCTTTCGTGAAGTGTCCGTAATTGTGTTAGATCAAGTGGTCTGCTGCCACTCATGGCCAAAGCTTTACCGGCTACGTGTCCGATTATAGCATAGGAAATGCCTGCAGTTTTAGCTAGTTTTTCGAGCTTTTCCGGCTGGTTGGTTGTGACAACGTAGCGTCCTTGATCCTCGCCAAACCAGTAGCTCGCCCCAAGCCCATCATCGGCCTTTAAGTGACAACCCTTGTCACCAGCCAATGCCATCTCGGCAAGGGCAACAACAAGCCCACCATCAGATACATCATGGCAAGATGTTATCGCACGGTCATCAATTAAGTTGCGAATAAAGTCACCCAGCCTTTTCTCGGCCGCAAGGTTAACCGGTGGCGGCGCCCCCTCTTCACGGCCGTGAAGTTCTCTTAAATATAAAGACTGTCCTATATGTCCCAATGTATCCCCAAAGACAAAAATGGTTTCGCCTTCGGCTTTAAAGGAAATGGTCATAGCCTTCGTCACGTCTTGCAATATCCCGACACCGCCTATAACTGGCGCAGGCATAATGGGATTGCCATTGGTTTCGTTATAAAGACTGCAATTTCCGGAGACCACCGGATAATCAAGCGCTAAACAGGCCTCACGCATACCCTGCACGGCGCCTACGAATTGGCCCATGATGCGTGGCTTTTCGGGATTACCGAAATTCATATTGTCGGTAATGGCCAAAGGTCGCGCACCAACGGCCGTCAAATTTCGCCAAGTTTCTACAACCGCCTGTTTTCCCCCCATAATCGGATCTGCCGCACAGTAACGTGGCGAGCAATCGACGACCATGGCCAGGGCGCGTTGAGTATTATGAATGCGCACAACGGCCGCATCGCCGCCAGGGCCTTGCGCTGTGTCGGCACCAACAAGGCTGTCGTATTGTTCCCAAATCCAACGACGCGAACAAAGATCGGGCGATGCCATCAATTTTTGTAAAGCATCCAAGATTGTCATGCCAGCAGGCAACGGGTAGGCGTTTGCTGGCAATGTTTCTAGCTGCGCTGTAGGCTCCCAGGGACGATTATAAAGCGGCGATTGATCAACCAAAGGTCCAACCGGTATATCAATCTCTGTCTTACCGTGACGTTTGCCAACCAAATGGCCGCTAGCCGTCAGCTTGCCGATCACGGCAAAATCAAGCTCCCATTTACGGAAAATGTTACCAGCTTCGACCTCACGTCCCGGCTTGAGCACGATCAACATCCGCTCTTGGCTTTCGGAGAGCATAATTTCATACGCACTCATTCCCAACGCACGCAATGGTACCTTATCAAGATCAAGCTCGATGCCGAGATTGCCTTTGGATGCCATTTCAACTGCCGAGGAAGTTAAACCAGCAGCCCCCATATCTTGAATGGAGATTATTGCATCAGTTGCCATCAATTCAAGGCAAGCCTCGATCAAAAGTTTTTCTGTAAATGGATCACCGACTTGCACAGTAGGACGTTTGCTTTCAGCATCGGCGTTAAATTCTCCCGACGCCATCGTCGCCCCCTTGATGCCATCGCGTCCGGTTTTAGAGCCGACATAGACCACGGGGTTACCGACACCGGCTGCTTTCGAATAGAAAATCTTGTTCTTATCGGCAATTCCAACAGTCATGGCATTAACGAGACAATTACCGTTATAGCTCGCGTGAAAATTGGTTTCGCCGCCGACAGTTGGTATGCCGACACAATTACCATAACCGCCAATACCAGCAACAACGCCAGCCACGATCGATTTTGTCTTAGGATGTTTCGGATCACCAAAACGTAAGGCGTTTAAATTCGCAATCGGGCGTGCCCCCATCGTAAAAACATCGCGTAGAATGCCTCCTACGCCTGTAGCCGCCCCTTGGTAAGGCTCAATATATGAAGGATGATTGTGGCTCTCGATCTTAAATATCGCTGCCAAACCCTCGCCAATATCGATAACGCCAGCATTCTCACCAGGGCCGCAAATAACATGGGGCGCTTTGGTCGGCAGCTGTTTAAGCCATACACGGGTTGACTTATAGGAACAATGTTCTGACCACATGGCGGCCGCAACACCTAATTCTGCTAGGCTCGGATCACGGCCTAACACCCGCAAGAGAACATCATATTCCTCACGCGTCATACCATGATCCGCAATTAAGTGTTCGAGTTCAGCACTTGCATTGGCTTTCTTTTGCGCAGTCATATTCATTGCAGGGCTCTCACGATACTATCAAAAAGAGCGGCGCCGTCCGTACTGCCGTGCATGGGCTCAACGGCGTCCTCAAGATGCGGCATCAAACCAAGTACAGTCCGACCATTATTAAAGATGCCGGCAATATCGCGCGCAGCTCCATTAGGATTATCGCAATAGCGGAAAGCGATTTGGCGATTATCTTCGAGGTGGTTTAAAGTGTCATCGGAGGCAAAGTAATTGCCATCACCATGGGCAACGATCACATCAATTTCCTGCCCCTGTTTGTACAATCTGGTAAAATCACTTTCGGCATTTTCAACTCGCAATTTTACGCGACGGCATACGAATTTTAGTTTTGAATTTCGTAATAAAATTCCCGGCAGCAATTGTGTCTCACATAAAATCTGAAAGCCATTACATATTCCAAGCACTCTGACGCCTTTTTTGGCGCGATCAACGACCTCACGCATAATCGGTGAATGCGCAGCCATTGCGCCGGTGCGCAAATAATCGCCATAAGAGAAGCCGCCAGGCAAAACAATCAGGTCAGTTTTGGGCAATGCGCTGTCGCCATGCCAAATAACTTGCGGCTTCCTGCCCATGGCCCGCTCTAGCGCCATAATTGCGTCTTGCTCGCGATTCGAGCCGGGAAAGTTGATAACGGCGGCTAGCATAGAAAAAGCCCTCTTCAATCAACCATTTTGGTTGAATTGAGGGGCAATGTAAGGCCACAACACGCGCGAGGCAAAAGGAATTTTCATAGCCAAGACAGCTGAAATCCTGCTTTCTTGACCATCTTTCACTCGGTATGCTGAGCCATGTCCATGTGCCATTACTTCACCTCATGAGCCGATTATCCTCTTCCGAGCATCTCGGCTTTATTGACAAGCTACGCCTGATTAATTGGGGATTGGTGGCGTTGATTATCGCCATTGGCAGCATAGGTATAATGTTGCTTTATTCTGCCGGCGGTAAAAACTGGCAACCCTGGGCTGGCGCACAGTTGTCGCGGTTTATCATTGGTCTTGGGCTGATGATGATCATTGCGCTTATTGATATCCGTTTTTGGCTGCGCATCGCCTACCCGCTTTATGGCTTGATGTTGTTTCTCCTGGTTGTCGTTGAGATCATGGGCCATACGGGCATGGGCGCCCAACGCTGGATCAGTTTCGGATTTTTTGTGTTGCAGCCATCGGAGCTCATGAAAATTGCCTTGGTTCTTGCTATCGCTAGATATTTTCATAGCCTGGATCTTGAAGATATTGGTCATCCTCTCAAACTTGTCACTCCGGTTGCCATGGTATTGGCACCGGTAGGGCTTGTATTGCTGCAACCAAATCTTGGAACGGCGACTTTGCTACTGTTGGCAAGTGCGGCGATGTTTTTTGTCGCTGGCGTAAGATGGTGGAAATTTGTGATTGTCATCGCCATCGCGGCAGCTGTAATGCCCATAGCCTGGCACCATCTCCATGATTACCAGCGTGACCGGCTGATGACCTTCCTTAACCCTGGAGCAGATCCACTTGGCACTGGCTATAATATTTTACAGTCAAAGATTGCGCTAGGTTCTGGGGGACTTTTCGGTAAGGGCTTTGGACAAGGCACACAAAGCCAATTGGCTTTTCTTCCAGAAAAGCATACGGATTTCGTCTTTGTCGTCTTGGCTGAAGAATTCGGAATGGTCGGCGCTCTGGGCTTATTGTTGCTTTATTTTCTTCTCTTGGCGTATGGCTATATGATTGCCCTGAGTAGTCGCAACCAATTCGGACGACTTGTCGCTTTTGGCCTCACGACCAGTTTTTTTCTCTATGTGTTTGTCAATGTAGCTATGGTTACCGGTACAATTCCTGTTGTCGGTATTCCCCTGCCTCTTGTGTCTTATGGCGGTACAGCCATGCTAACGCTTCTTATTGGATGCGGACTGCTGCTTGGTATCTCGGTGCATCGAGACGTCAGAATATCGCGAACGGGGATAAGTGACTAGTTCTTGCACTAAGAACCAGCCAACTTATCCTCGCACGACGCGAAAACGGGCTTACGGGGCCTTATCAATCGCCGCATCGTCCATTTTAAGGCGGTAGTAGAGCGCCTTTTTAAGAGAATGGACGGCTTGCTTTGTGTCATTGATGGCTGCAGCTTTATTGCCACCAAAATCATCAGGTGCTTTGTTCATATCCTTGATCGCGGCATTCATAGCATCGATGGCATGGACGATATTGGGATGATCGTGCCTTTCTGTTTGGATTGTCGGCTGCGGAGCCGCCTGAACAGGCACTGAAGGTCCCGCAGCGACTAGGACAAAGGCAAACAAGGCTGATGCAGCAACGAATGCTTTATAGGTGTTCATCGAATTCTCCCTGGGTTGGTTTTGAAGGCAACACTAGCCTCGGCGTCTTTTGCCACAGCGGCAAGCTGTTGTGAAGCTCAACGGAAAAGGTATCTACCCCTATTTAAGGCAGGTTTTATTTTGTTGAGCGCTCCCAATGAGATGGTCCTTATCTTTAATATCAGGACTGTCGCTCACACCATTGAACCCATTTGCTTTTTCCTCTTAATTCGCCATAATAAGTTTTTAACAGGCTTTCTCCTCTTGGCCGGTGCATGAGCAACCCATCAGAAAGTTTTAGCGGTATAGGCCGCGTATCAGCCTTCGTTTTGGGACTGGTGGTATTTGTTTGCATAACGCTCATCGGATTTTCAGGATTTCTAAAATATAGACTAGATCGTGCTGAAGTCGTTCTTGCGGCTCCCGAATCTGCTCTAGCAACAGGGCAAGAGGCGCCCGAGAAACTTCGCCGTTTGCTCGGCTACAGCGGATTTGTCGGTGAAGCTCAAGCTTTCCTCAATACGCATGATCGCAGCATCGTAACCGACATGAAATCTCAGCTAAAACTGGCGCAACAAGAAATCACACGGCTGCCAGACCGAACACCCTTTGAAGTCAGACATGATATGCAGGCCATTATCGATACGTTCGCCATAGCCCAGCATAAGGCTGAGCTATCGACCACGGATAGCGCTGTCAACTTTACAAACGCTGATATGGCCTCACTTTATGCGACTTTGCCTGTGCTGGACGCACGCGTCCAAGGTGCTGTCTCATCGAACCGTCTCGCGGCGCAGAATGATCTTAAAATTTGGGCAGCCTTACTTACATTAGTGAGTTGGGTAAGCTTGATTATCGCAGCTTCAATGACGGCTGGAATTTATTTATCGCTGCGTGGGCGCTATACGGCACCGATGCGCGCATTGGTTCAAAGCGTTCAAAATATGTCACGCGGCGATATGCAAACGCCTGTGTGGGGAATGGAACGGCGCGATCCCATTGGTGAGTTGGCGCGCGCGGTTGATTTAGCACGCTATCATTTTAGCCAACTGCCCGATATGTCGCTGCTGAGCGATCAGGGCCCGGTACGTATCCGCTTCGAGGGTAATGCCCGCTCGCTATTCGAGGCGATGATGCGCCACATTACACACGATTCTGAACAAGTAAGACAGCAAGCCAATGGTCTGGCTGAAGCCATACGCCAACAACAGAATGCGATCTCTCAAATTGCTTCAACCGTCGAGGGCGTCTTGTCTAGCGTTCAAAATCGCAGTATCGAAGGCGATAAACAAGTTCAGGGCCTCATACATAGCCTTTCCACTTCAGGTAAATCCCTGCAACGCGCCCAAGAATATTCATCAGCCCAACTCAACCGGCTAATCCCTTTCATGCAAGAGCGTGCGCAGGGCATGGCGGAAATCACACAAATAACTGGTAAGCAAGTGTCACAGGTATTGCAGTCATTGGTGCAAGCTGAGAGCACGTTGCGCACGAGCGCCGAGTTGGGTCAACAAAGTATGCAGAAACTGGCAACATCATCGAATGAGTTGGGCGAGCGTTTGTTTGCCTCGGTCAACCTGATGCAGGCGAGTGGTAAAATCCTCACAGAGACGACGGAAACAGCGCAAAGCCGCCTCAACGAAGCTGTGCGCATGCTGAACTTAAGCGAAGCCAATCTTCGTCAGATGCTGGAACAATCCACGCAACGCATGAGCAACGTCAATACAATCGAACAAGATGTTGGGGCAGTTGTGCGTTACGCCGAAGAAAGCGCTAAAAAAATGGATCTGGCTGTGCGTGCTATCACGGTACAGAACGATGCGCTTGGCGAACAAGTCGCTTTGGGATCAAACCGTATGCAGTCAATAATCCATACGTTTGAGAATGCACAGCGAACAATTAATGATGTTGCCGCTCAACTAAATCATAACGGCACCATGTTCAGCGCTATCTTAGGCGATCTTAAGAGCAACAATGAAAGACTGCTAGCACAGTTGGCCCAGGGCAATGGCGAAGGCCACAACGCTATTCAGCAATTAGCTCAACAAGGCCAAGAGCTCGTTCGTAAGATTGAGGATCGTCTTTCACAGCAAGCCCAAGCTGCCCAGGCTCAAATCGAGCGGCTGACCGAACAGACAGGTCATATCCTAGCCCAAGCCGGCACGGCAACTCAGACCTTCTCGAATACCACCAATCAATTACGCACCGACCGAGATAAATTTGATCAATTCACCAAAGGTCTACAAAATATTGGTAGTAATCTAGAACAACGCGCAAAAGAAGCCTTTGATAAGACAGAAAATATGGCTGTCCAGAATTTCAACAAACTCACGGAATTGAGCGGTCAAATTGGCACCATCGTTGAGCGTCTTTCTATATTAGGCCAGCTAACGGGTACGCTTGGCGCCGTCGCCGGACAATTAGGACAGGTTGTGCCTGCTTTGGCTAATGGCACCACACAAAATTCTGCCATGGCTGCCGAGCCGTTGATCACCGAGCTTAAGGCCGGCTTCGCCTCTACAACCAAAGGCCTCGATGACCTTCGCCATGAATTCGAACATCTTTTGCGTGATCAAGCACAAGTCAAAAACGAGAAATGGCCCGAACAGCTGCAAAGTCAATGGCATCATGTCGTAGCGCAAATCGAAGCGGCGCGAGAAAACCTCTCACAGATAGTGGCTCAACAAACCGACAAAATTGAAATGCGCCTCATGGTCATGGATAAAAAAATTGCAGACAGTGAAGCGACTGCCCCCGAACAGCTAAAGCATCATTTTCAGCAACAAACGCAAGTACTCAATGAAATGGCTTCGGCTCTCGGTGCGATCGATGCCCACATGCAGGAGCTTGAAGGCGCCTTTCGTAATCTTGATAAAAGCGCCTTAGGTGGCAGCGACAAGCGAATGGTTTCTTAGATTATTTTTCTTGGGCAGTCCATCATTGGGCAGTCCAGCCACCATCAATACTCAAATGCGCACCCGTAATCTGATCAGCCGCATCGGAGCATAGAAATACGACCAAGCCACCAATTTGCTCAGGCGTAACAAATTGTTTGGAGGGCTGCTTTTCGGAAAGCAGTTTTAGCTTAGCCTGATCCTCGCTTAACTTGTCCTCGGCTGCCATGGCATCAATTTGTTTTTGTACAAGTGGTGTTAGCACCCATCCAGGACAAATAGAATTACACGTTATGCCACTGCCAGCTGTCTCCAAAGCCGTGACCTTGGTCATACCTACAATGCCATGCTTGGCTGAGACATAGGCTACTTTATCTTCGCTAGCGACAAGACCATGCGCCGAAGCAATATTGATTATCCGTCCCCATTTTTTACCCCGCATAATGGGCAGGACATAGCGCGTTGAATAAAATGCCGAAGATAAATTAGTCGCGATGACGGCATCCCACTTATCGAGTGGAAACTTGTCGATCGGCGCCACAAACTGGATACCTGCGTTATTGACCACAACATCGCAAGAGCCAAAGGCCTTGACCGTCGCATCGACCATCGCGGCGATTTGATCGGGTTTTGTCACATCAGCGGCATTATATTCTACTTTCACGCCGAACTTAGTGATTTCACCCTTTACAGTGTCAACCGTTGCTGCATCAGCAAAACCATTCAACATAATATTGACGCCCTGCCCCGCTAAAGCGTGCGCAATACCGCGTCCGATGCCGCTGGTTGAACCTGTAACGATGGCTGCTTTGCCCTTGAGCATGAAATGATCCTCTGGTTGGTTAAAAATGTGCGTTCGGCAAGATATAATAATCTTAACTAAGGTGCAAATAAGGCGCGCAAAAAAGGACTAATTCTGTAAGCCAAGGGTGCTCTACCACGTCCCCTTAAGATGCGTAACATGCCCCATTTTACGGCCCGCACGGGGTTTGCTTTTGCCGTAGAAGTGCACACAAGCCTGAGGATCTTGCAATAATTCTGCCCACCTTTGGATATCATCGCCGAGCAAATTATGCATGACAGCACGGTTATGCGGCACTGTTGAACCTAGCGGCAAACCGCATATGGCACGCACCAGCTGTTCAAACTGACTGCATCCACAGGCATCGATTGTCCAATGTCCCGAGTTGTGGGGGCGTGGCGCTATCTCATTAATGAGAATGCGGTGACCATGCTTGTCTGGCTGGCGCAAAACAAACATTTCAACGGCCAGTAGCCCTATCACGTCCAACTTTTCGGCAAGCCGCCGCGCTATATGCAAAGCTTCTTCGCCAAGCATTGGATCAATAGCGGCAGGAGCATGTGTTTCGGCTAGAATATGGTCACGATGAATATTCTGCACAGCTGGATAAGTTGCGGTTGCCCCGTCCG
>Ga0206811_1005_pt1 | contig 79960 bp, 69 predicted proteins | sample Alteio_BWOrgCont_53_FD_152886 | JGI IMG/M metagenome (GOLD analysis project Ga0206811, IMG submission 152886) | Enriched cells from forest soil in Barre Woods Harvard Forest LTER site, Petersham, Massachusetts, United States -... | ecosystem: Environmental > Terrestrial > Soil > Temperate forest >... | reverse complement strand
CTTTTGCAAGCTGTGGTGCATTTAAATTTTCGTGGTTCCACCCCATACGCATTTTGAGAGTAACAGGAATTTTAACCGCCTTGACCGTAGCTTCGAGTATTTTAGCTGCATGAATTTCATCACGCATAAGAGATGAGCCTGCATGACCATTGACCACTTTTTTAACCGGACAGCCAAAGTTGATATCGATGATATGAGCGCCACGATCTTCATTCAGCCGTGCGGCTTCGGCCATCACTTCTGGCTCGCAGCCAGCTAACTGCACGGCCATTGGATTTTCTTCTTCAGAGCGGCTTATCATCTGCATCGTTTTACGGCATTCGCGTACCATGGCCTGGCTTGCGATCATTTCGGATACGACAAGTGAAGCGCCGTGTTTTTTAACGAGCTTACGAAACGGCATATCAGTAACGCCGGACATGGGCGCCAAAATGACCGGTGCGGCCAATGTTATCGGTCCTATTTGTATCGGTTTCAGCCGAGGATTTGGTGGTGCAAAATCGAGCATATCCTGTTTGCCTAAAATTTAGGCAAACCTAGCCTCTTGAGGCCTGATATGCAAGTAAAGGGCTTGCTTTGTTTATCTTCCGCGTTAGTTTTCGGCCTTCTGTGATAAAGGTAGTGACATGTCCAACTGTACAGCCCTTATTGTAGCTGCCGGTACTGGCGAGCGTTTCGGCGGACCTGTTCCTAAGCAATATCAGGATCTTGGCGGCATGCCCATCCTGCGCCGCAGCGTTCTGGCCTTTTTAGGACACCCTCATATTGATAAGGTGCAGGTTGTCATCAGTGAAGCGCACATCGATCATTATGAAAAGGCTGTCGCTGATCTTAATTTACCAAAGCCCATTATAGGCGGCCCTTCTCGGCAAGATTCAGTTCGCTTAGGGCTAGAAGCGCTGGCAAAATCGGCACCACCTGCCATCGTTATGATCCACGATGCGGCGAGACCCTTGATCGATGCCGCAACGATAACGTCAGTTCGTAAAGCACTTGATCATGAACGCGGCGCCATCGCCGCTAAACCACTTGTCGATACACTGAAGCGCGGTAACGGGACGGATATAGAAACAACAATTGATCGCAGCAATTTATGGCAAGCTCATACCCCACAAGCATTTTATTTCGATGATATATTGTCGGCTCACCGCGCCGCCGCCGGGTCGCAATTGACAGATGATGCGGCTGTTGCCGAAAAAGCCGGTATCAATGTTAGCCTTGTTCACTCAAACCCGGATAATATGAAGATAACCAACCCTGATGATCTCGATCGCGCTGCTAGGCTCTTGGGCCAAAATTTTAGCGATATTCGTACCGGCTTTGGCTTCGACGTTCATAGATTAATTCCTGGCGACATGATCTATTTATGTGGCGTTGGTATTCCACATCATCATCAACTTGAAGGTCATTCTGATGCTGATGTTGGCCTGCACGCCATCGTGGATGCTCTTTTAGGGGCGATGAGTGCCGGTGATATAGGTTTACACTTCCCGCCATCCGATCCGCAATGGAAAGGAAAAGATAGCGCTCATTTTGTCCGTCATGTGGTCCGGATGCTCAATGAACGTGGCGGGCTTATCTCCCATGTCGATGTAACACTCATGTGCGAGCAACCGCGTATTGGCCCGCATAGGGAAGCAATGCTTAAGCGCCTCACCGAGTTACTCGAAGTGATGCCCAATCGTGTAAGTGTTAAAGCCACCACGACAGAACGGCTTGGTTTTACTGGTCGTGAAGAAGGTATTGCCGCTCAAGCTGTCGCAACGCTTCGCTTTCCAGCCGTTTAGCTATGCAGAAGCTATCCATAAGCGACGCTTCAGGATTGGCTCAAAAAATTATCGAGGCTTACGGTGCAAAAAAACAAAAGATTGTGACGGCAGAAAGCTGCACAGGAGGAATGATTGCAGCTTCACTCACGGATGTCCCTGGATCGTCGGCCGTTTTTGAACGTGGATTTATTACCTATAGCAACGAGGCAAAAGTTGAGTTGTTGGGCGTTTTACCTGATACGATATCCGTCTATGGCGCAGTCAGCGCCGAAACAGCTGAGGCTATGGCTCAAGGGGCACTTGAATACTCACATGCCGATGTAGCTATTTCGGTAACAGGTATAGCGGGTCCGACAGGTGCACTGCCCGATAAACCTGTTGGCCTAGTCTATATCGGCGTTGCCACACGCACGGGTGCAAATTTTCATTGTCGGTTTGAATTTACCGGCGATCGTTCCGAAATTAGATCCGAAGCGCGTAAAGAAGCATTAAACCTGTTGCATTCCATGGCTGATCAATCACAGGGCCGTTCATAACTTTTGAAAAAACTTCTTCTATTTCACCCAAATTCCCATGAGCAACCGCAGAGTATGTCCGAGCAAGCAAATCCCGTGCGTCGCTACCCCAGGCACTTGGTTTACCGGAATGATGCTTGGCAATCGGTACTTTACTAGTATCTGCTAACTCTAGAATTGATGCAGCGTTAGCTAATGTCTTTTCCCTAATCAGGAAATGTGCCGCATGCTCTCCACTATTATCATACTCTTGACGCACGCGAACAACGCTATGCCTTCGTTTCGGATAATACCCTTGCGGAAGATATCCGAAATCAATCCTTACTTTGCGACCAAATTTTTGACTAGCTTGATTAAAAATATACAAAACAGATCTCTGCAAAGTACGTATGGGATCTGTTGGTAAAGGTAGCGACGCTGTGACAGTCTCTGCGGCGGCAGTGTGTATTGATGAAATGCCAGCCGTGCCTGTATCACTTGATAATGATCCACTCATAATTATAACTTTCTATTTTCAGTAACTAATATTCTTAATTTATATGTTTAGAACAAAAATGAAAGCAAACAAAAACGATGTCTGACCAGTGTTAACCATATTTTGAAATAAAATTACTCAGATAGGAATTGTCTTGGGTTTTGTTGCCCGCAGCCACCAAACGACGATTAGTCTTGTCACCATCACAGCTGAAAAAATAGATGTGATAATACCGATGGTGAGGGTTACAGCGAAACCCTTCACAGGCCCTGAACCAAATATATAAAGCAAAATTGCTGCAATGAGAGTTGTCATATTGGCATCAATGATGGCCGACAAAGCACGGCTATAGCCAGCATCGATGGCTGAAATGGGTGAGCGGCCCAGACGTAATTCTTCACGAATACGCTCAAAAACGAGCACGTTAGCGTCCAAAGCTGTGGCGATGGCGAGAACGATACCTGCGATACCGGGCAAAGTTAGCGTCGCTTGCAAAATCGACAAAATGGCAAACACCAAAGCAATATTGAACATCAAAGCAATCGTGCCAAAGATGCCGAAGAGCCCGTAGGCAAAGATAAAAAATACGACCACAAGGGCGAGACCTATTAGGCTCGCTGTGGCGCCAGCCTTAATAGAATCCGCACCAAGGCCGGGCCCTACCGTGCGCTCTTCCAAAATTTTAATGGGTGCCGGCAACGCACCGGCTCTTAATAGAAGCGCTAAATCTTGAGCCGACTGTGTTGTAAAGTGTCCTTCGATGACGCCTGCGCCGCCCAAGATGGGTTCGCGTATAACGGGCGCACTGATGATCTTATTATCCAAAACGATGGCAAATAAATGTCCGACATTCGTGCGCGTAGCCTCACCAAATCGGCGCCCACCGACAGAATCAAATTTAAAACTTACAACAGGCTCACCGTTTTGAAAGGACGGTTGAGCATCCACAAGCGTGTCGCCTGAGACCATAACACGTTTTTGAACAACCAAGAATTGACCTTGGGTTTCTGCAGAAGGCAATAACTCGGTTGCTGCCGATAGATGACCGGCTTGGGCTTCAGGTATGCTGGCTGTTTCATCAACAAGACGAAATGTAAGTTTAGCTGTTTGTCCTAGAAGATTCTTAATTCGCTCAGGATCATCAACGCCGGGAAGTTGCACAAGTATACGGTCGTCGCCTTCACGTTGAATGGAGGGTTCGCGTGTGCCCGTCTCATCAATACGACGGCGCACGATCTCAATTGATTGATCCATGGCCGCACGTTTGCGTTCAACAATATTGGCCTCTGACATTTTTAGCGAAAAATCGCCGCCGGTGACACTAACATCGAGTTCATTGTCCATGTCATGTACGACTTGTTTAGCCTTATCTGCCTGGGCTGGATCCGTGAGATTAAAATGAACGCTGCCACTGCTTAGCCCTAAGTCGGTATAGCCAATTCTGGCGCCACGGAGCTCTGTGCGCGTTTGATCAACCAACCCCTGCATGCGCTCATCAATGACGGTATCAACCGCAACTTCAAGCAATAGATGCGAACCGCCGCGCAGATCGAGACCCAAATTGACGGTCTGACTGGGAAAGGCCGCAGGCATAGTTCGTTGTAACCAACTAACGGCTTTAGCACCTATAACATTCGGTGCGGCATAGAGCACGCCAAGCACGCAAATGGTAGCGATCAATATTACTTTCCAACGTTCTAGATAAACCATATGTCAATTGCGTTTATGTGAGGGGTGACCAATTTAGTCGGTCGTGCTGTTTGTCGTGGTGGCTGGTTCAGTTTTAGCCGCGAGGTTGCTAACCGTTGAACGCACGACCTTAATTTGAACGCCATCGGCAATTTCAACAATCAAAGCGTCATCGCCATCAAGCTTGACTATTTTACCGTGAACACCACCGGCGGTAATAATACGATCGCCTCGTTTGAGCGCCTGGAGCATTTTATTCTGCTCCTCCAACTTTTTCTGTTGTGGACGAATGAGAAGAAAATAAAATACTCCAAATATGAGAAAGAGAGGCAGGAAATTCATCAACGTCGATGTGCCCGAGCCTCCGGGTAGCGTTACAGGCGCTTGCGGTGTTTGCGCCATCGCAGAAGTGATGAGTAGTTGCGAGATATCCATATCCTATTGCCCTCGGAAAAATCAGTAGAAGGCAAGACTATACAGAGCTAAAAATGATACGCAACTATGCGTGTAATCATTCGAATTTTGCTATGAACTTCTCATAATCACTTTGTTGAGAGAAAGCTGGCGCTGGGGGCAGTGGAACCTGAGGCGCGCCTGCCGCTTTAATATATTCCTGGTTTGTCAGCGGATAGCGATTTTCAGGATCAACATTGACCAAACGACTGGGTGCGGTATTTTGCGGATAGGCGTAACACTCAGCATCACCGAGGGTGCTATAACACCAATCTTCATGGGACGGTATTTGATCGGCCAGATCAGCTTTGTCGGGAGGTAGCGGCGCTGTCATCCAAGCAACCCCAGCGCTACCCACTCCCAGCTCTGTCATAGGCGTACAGTTAGCCAAAAGCAACATCGCCATTGCTAGGAGAACATATGGCAATGTCTTTAAGGGTGAGAGTTCTTGACGTTCCTCTTTCATACTCGAAATGCTAATAGACGCGAGTTAATGAAAGTTTAAACTAGTGGTGTCGTATCACAGTGTTAACAATGTCGATGACAAAAATTGCCCACCTTCCAAGTGCCTCACGTCTGACCAACCGCAGCGTAATCGAAGTGGGTGGCGAAGAGAGACGTGCGTTTTTGCAAGGGCTTATCAGTAACGACATGAATGACTGTATGCCAGGGCAGGCAATTTATGCCGCCCTCCTCACGCCACAGGGGAAATTTTTGCACGATTTATTTATTATTGATTCGGAAAAATATTTTTTGATCGATTGCGAATCCGCCCGCGTCGAAGACCTCATCAAGCGCCTTTTGCGCTACAAACTTCGCTCAAAAATAACCATTGAAAACAAAACCGTCATCTATGATTGTTGGGCGTTGTGGAAGGACGCTGATTTATCGGCATTTGTAGAAAAAACTAATACACCAAACTCGTTATTTTATGTTGATCCTCGTCTTCCTGAACTCGGTTTGCGCGCGATCATCAACAAGTTTGATAAACTTGACGGTGTCAAGATTTGCGATTTTGAGGCTTATGATAAGCACCGTCTCGCCCTTGGTGCGCCTGACGGTAGCCGCGATATGATTATTGAGAAGTCAACGCTTCTCGAATGCAATTTTGACTTCTTGCATGGCATTAGCTGGACAAAAGGGTGTTATACAGGTCAAGAACTAACAGCCAGAACCCATTACCGAGGTCTGATTAAGAAGCGTCTCTACCCTGTCAGTATTAAAGGAGCGGTGCCAGCACCTGGGTCTACGATTTACCGAGATACGGCAGAGGTAGGAGAGATGCGAAGCAGCAGCGCAAATAGTGGACTAGCCTTACTTAGCATTGAAATGGCAGAACGAGCCATCAATGAAGCCATCGATTTTACTTGTGACAATAGCCAAATTACAGCTTTGCGGACAATATCACGGAAGCTAAGGCCAAATTAAAAATATGACTTATTGAGGTTGCGCGACAAGCTGTGCCGGCGCTGATACTTTGATCGCAAGGTTGGCTGCTGTTTGATGAGCAGCATCTCCGTCTGCAACTGTAACCGCGGCAGGCCTTGTCGTAGTGTTACTCGCAGCTGCAAATGCCGTTCCCTGCTGAACTGCTGCCGCTAATCCGGTACCAACATCACGCTGTTCATTCTCATTCTGACTAAATCTTTCCGCATCACCAAGCATTGTTCCGAAGGCAAAGATAAGGCCATTGCCGACACTTTTTGCATATTTGATGACGCCGCCGGCAGCTTTGATGTCCTTCCTCAATTGCTTTACGTTGGAATACTCGACAGCCGCTGAAACATAACTTCCGTCTGCCCACATTTTCTTTGTCGCCTCTGTTGGCGCCATATAATTTAGAAAGGCTGTTGCATCGGATTTTATGCTGTTAAGAAACACCCCTGCGCCAACATCGGGGTCGGGATTACTTGTGCTAGAGGCATATACGGCTGTTAAGAAGCCCGCTTTGATCACTTCGTACGCCGCCGTAAAATAAGCAGTGCCTTCGACAACAGCACCAACACCACCAAAAGGTAATCTTGGCATTTTGAGAGACATAACGCTGCGAACTGCCAGAGCCGCATCTCTATCCGCGCCGAGAATTTCTCCAGCTGCCGCTCGATCTCCCACAACATCAATGGCCGCGGTTGCGCGTGGCACCTCTCCGGGTCTCACGGCTACTCTTTCATCTAAAGCAGGTTCACGACCCACATCACGAGAAGGTGAAGTCGAAGCTTGCCTATCTGCCGATGACCCGCTATGCAAATCATCGTTTTGGGAAGTGCGTGTTCGTGTTGCGTCATCCTCGGACGCCCTTCTTCTTTCTTCTCTCTTATCTTCGTCCGCCCTCCGGCGCGCATCTTCATCAGCTTTATCTCTAGCTAATTTTTCTTGATCTGATTTTAAGCGCAAACGATGTCTACGCATCCAGCCTAACGCGTCATCAAAGATCGCGCTCGCATTAAGCAAAAACGCGGCCAAGATTCCTTTGTTACTTGTCTTCTCGGCCTGCTTTACAGCCCGCGCTGCAATGCGCGAATTTTTTTTATCGATGTCCGCTAAGTCTGCATCCGGACCCTGTCCGAAAATATCGTTCGGCGAACCAGAGCGAACGCCTGGGAGCGTCTGCCGATAGACAGCTGATGTAATTGGACCTGTCTGAGTAAATTGTGGCTCACCGCTCGGGCTCACAGAAGTTAAGTCGCGAGTAGCGCCTTTTTCTAATTCTCTATGGAGAAAACCTAGCTGAGCCATTTTACTTCTCCGTACTCTTAAGTCTTCAGTCTCGTCTTATCACTCACTATTCCCTATTTAGAGTAACTTTATCATAAATATTAGCTATAAGTCCAGTTGCATAATTTGTTTCAGGGTGCATATAAAATTACTAAAACTGCATAAATATCAACGAGCTAAATGGCTAAAGCCAATCAGCACGTAATATAATTATAATCTGTTGAGAACTGCCAATCATTATAAGCAGTTTGCACCAGCTGCGGGCCATGGGATCCGATGCTCGGGAGCGCCATGCTGGTTACATCTTACTGAAGGTCTTTCAGGCGGCGGCGCAGCTGGAGGTGCTACTGCTGGAGGTGCCGCTGATGGGGGCGTTGCTGCTGGAGGTGCTGCTGATGGAGGTGCTGCTGATGGAGGCGTTGCTGCTGGAGGTGCTGCTGATGGAGGCGTTGCTGCTGGAGGTGCTGCTGTTGGGGGCAACGGCACAAACTGATTTGGTTGACGGGGCTGCGCAGTTGTCTCGTGCGTTTCAGGAGCTATATGAAAACTCGCTGTCCAATCGCTTGGCAGGCCGCTCACGCCCCAATATTTTGTGAAATCCCAAGTTGAACCGAACCAACCGTGTGCATTTTTATATTCTGGACTTTGACTGTGGGGCCCATTGTTATAAAAGTTCCTCATGACGGCCACGGTGCCAGCCCACTGCACACCTTTCTCAGCTACCCATGCCGTAAGGCCACGTCCCACAGCTAAAGCATGCGACGTCGTGTAAGCTGCAACCTCTGCACCTAATTTAGTTCTTTCTACCGTGCCATCAAGACTGACTGTTGGAAGATGAAATGAAACGGCACCCCAATTATTCCATGGAGTATTATGTAATAGTGAAAAGCTATCACCAAACTGTACGGTATTCAGAACATTTACTGGGGAAGGTGTTTGTGCTGTCGACTCGATGGCCTCTTGAAACCCAACTGGCAAATGGGACTTGAAGTCAAAACTTGAAAATGAGGAGATTTCATTGAGCGTCCAAGTTATTTCAGGCATTACAAAACCGACGCCGAAGCCGATCACGGCTCTTTTAATTATACCAGCAGGTGTTTTTACTTTCTGAGCACCTTTTTTAGCAGCTTTTGCTGCCGCATCTACCGCTGTGTAGGCTTCACTTACTTGATTATCGACTGCAGCCTTAACATCAGCGGGCGCTCCAACTGCTGCTAACTTTGGCCGACCCGCAGTAACGGCCTGACTGGCCCTAAGAAACGCACCGGCCATGGCTGGATCACCAGCGTCATTTTGCAATTTTGCACTTTCTGCAATATATTTTGCCGCATTTGCATCTCTGATGCGCGTTCTTTTACGTCTCCAACGTGGTGTCACTGGTTTTTCCACTGGTCGAGGGGCGGGCGGCGGAGCTGTGTCGGCGGGCCTAATTACCGCAGGTCTTGCACCTGGTCCAGTGCCAGGGCCAGCGGTACTCGAACCGACGGTCGTATCTGCAACAGGGTCAGCGCCTGGTCGTACTGTATGTGTAGTAGCCCCTGCTTCCGCAGATGTCTCTACCTCTGACCTCATCACATCAAACCGCTGATCGTCTATGCCATTATGAGTTCTTGAACGCAAGGCTTCCCAAGGTCTGTCTAGCGTAGCTCTCTGATCAGCTAAAAATGCGTCCATTTCCATCTTACGAGCTGCTCCACCTTCAGGATGAAAGCTATTTTCGCGTACAAGGTCCTCTGTTTTTGTTTGGAGAGCGCGCGCTTGAGCCGCGCGAAGAGGTGCTTGCGATTCGTAAAGCGCTTGCATTTCAGTGCGCAGGCCAGCTTCAGCAGCCGTAATTTCTGCAGCTGTATAGACCCGTCCCCCCATGCTACCACCTGCCCCCCCTGTTTCCGGAGCCATGGTTGGTTGTGGGCCTTGAGAAAGGCCTTCGGGTTCATGAACAGCTTGCGGTAATTTTAGAGTGCCACCACCTGTACCATCAGGCGTAAATCCAGAATATCTGCCACCGCTAGATACCTGTTGGGGAACAGCTGCAGCAGCATCTGGAACAGCTGCTGTTCTTGCGGGCATAGCGGCCAGTGATTGTTCGAATTGGCTTAAGTTAGCCCCCGCGACAGAAGCTGTCGTCGTTGGTGCGGCCACAACTTCTGCTCCTGCTACTACATCTGTCTTAGCACCAACCTTAGCTGCGTCTGCTCCGGCTTCGGATGCAACAGTGCCTTCCCTTCGGAGCAAAGTTCTTGCCAATGCAATTGCATCTTCTACGACTAATTCTACTGTTGCGGCTGACATTATCGAATTCCCTCCCCACAAAGGGACATGAAATTGCCTACTTAAAATAAACAGATCTGATTAATCTAAAATCCAATCTACTATTAAAAACTTACGATTTTCTTAACATAATTATGGAACTTATTAACAAATAAATCAAATAGTTATTGAGAAAGTAATAATTAGCTTATTGCAACTATTAACACAGATTTTACCAATTGATGACTAAAATTCAAGGAAATACGGGCTTTCGATTAAGCGAATTACGCCCCGAGGTGCCTCATTATGGATATGTCGCCCGCGAACGCCATACCTAGCCCAGATATTCCTCTAGTATCTGTTGGAGAGAGTGTGCCTGGAAGCTCCGTTCGTACGCCAGCTGGCTTCGGTGGCGTAGGTTGGGCGATCGCAATCCCTTTCGCTATTACCGCCGCCCGTACACTGCCAGGGTTAGCTAGAGAATACGCTCAAGGACGCAAAGAGATCCGCGAACAGTTTATAATGTCTCAGCTAAGAAATGATGCCGAGGCCATCCTCAATAGCAATGTAGGGTATGGTGACGGTAATTCAGGTGTAAGAAGAGCTGCTCGAGAGTTCAATGAGTTTTATACGATGGACGCGGGTCAGCCCGAACAGCTGCTTGAGTATGGCAGGAGATTTGCACAAACGTTGGCCGATCAACTTGATAAGCCAGGGCCTGCCGGTGACGCCTTAAGAAAATTGGTGTCTGATAACATCAAAGCGCATCCTGAAGCTTACGTATATGGACAATTCTATAAGGCCGCTGCAGCCGATGTGAGTAACCCTGCTAATTATGCGGAATTTCTGCATCTGGCTAAAACGGGCTATTTTGATAAAACAATTGAGATGAGGCAGCAACAAAGCGCTGCTGATACGAGTGCGTTTTTTAAAAGCATGCCCAGCCGTCTCGCTAATCTAGCGATCACGACAGGTTCTGGGTTCGTGAAATTATTGGGCGTCATAAGTGAAGGTCCTTCGCCAGAAGAATCTTTGGCTTATGGTACAGCCGAAGCCTACGCCCTTCACCCTCCGCGTCCTATGGAATGCAACCCAATATATGCGGGCGGGCAATGGATGGACCGTCAAAAGTTTTCCGTCACGGACACAAGCGCAGCCGGGCAAATGTTTGATTTGACGACAAACGGATTGTTGGCTTATGCCGCACCTTTCACGATGGTATCGATGGCAGAAACGATGCGTGAGCACTATCTGCCAGATGCCGCAACAACAGAAACAACAGATAAATGTTTACCGCCCCTAGACACGCCAGCGAAACCAGAACAGCATTCATCACTTGAACCCAGAGCTGCCAGACCGGGTCTCGCTACCGGGCCAAGACTAACGGCTGCCAGCGCCATGGCTCCAGCGCCAGGTTAATCAAGCCGCGTTACGCCTGGTTTCTCTATCTTTTTCGCCCTCAATAACGGCTTGCGCCGCAGCTAAGCGGGCAATGGGTATGCGGTAAGGCGAGCACGAAACATAATCCAGTCCAATTCGCCCACAAAATTTTACGGAGTTTGGATCACCACCATGCTCTCCGCAAATACCAAGTTTCAGATCATTGCGCGTTTGTCGGCCCCGCTCGCTGGCGATTTTTATCAACTCACCAACACCCTCCTGGTCAAGTGTCGCAAACGGATCGTGCTCTAAAATATTCGCCTTATAATAGTCGGGCAAAAAGCCCGAGGCATCGTCGCGACTGAGTCCAAAAGTTGTCTGGGTAAGATCATTGGTACCAAAGCTAAAGAATTGCGCCGTTTCAGCAATCTCTCCTGCCCGAAGCGCTGCGCGCGGCAACTCAATCATCGTACCGACAAGATAATTTAACTTGGCGCCCGTTTGCTGGCTTACTTCTGCAGCAACACGATCGATCAACACCTTCAAGATATCTAATTCCTTCTTAAGGCAGACAAGCGGTATCATAATCTCCGGTAAAATATTTTTACCTTCTTTTTGTACTTCGGCTACCGCCATAAAAATGGCTCGCACCTGCATCTCATAAATTTCGGGATAAGAAATGCCTAAACGGCAACCGCGGTGTCCGAGCATCGGGTTGGCTTCATGTAACTGCTGCGCCCGTTTCTCGACCTTACCGATATCAATGCCAGCGGCTTTTGCGACCTCACGCATCTCACTTTCGCCGTTTGGCAAAAACTCATGTAACGGAGGATCGAGCAAGCGAATGGTCACCGGCAAACCAGCCATGATGGTAAAAAGTTCAACGAAATCCTTTTTTTGCATGGGCTCAAGCTTGTCCAGCGCCGCGCGGCGGCCCTTCTCATCATCGGCTATAATCATTTCACGCATAGCTATGATACGGTTCGTATCGAAAAACATATGCTCTGTCCGGCAAAGACCAATGCCCTCGGCACCAAACTTGCGGGCTGTGATTGCGTCCTGCGGCGTTTCGGCGTTAGCTCGAACTTTCATCCGCCGCAGACCATCTGCCCAGCCCATCAAAATGGCAAAATCACCAGAAAGCTCGGGCTGAATGGTAGGTACTTCACCCAATATCACTTCACCTGTGGAGCCATCAATCGTAATCAAATCGCCAGCCTTAATTGTTATATCTTTGACCGACATTTGCTGGAGCTTATAATCGATTTGCAAACTACCGGCACCCGCCACACAAGCCCGTCCCATGCCGCGCGCGACAACTGCGGCATGGCTCGTCATACCGCCCCGGCTGGTAATAATACCTTGGGCTGCATTCATGCCATGGATATCTTCAGGACTTGTTTCAACGCGGCAAAGGATAACTTTCTGCCCTGTGTTAGCCATACGTTCGGCTTCATCTGCGTTGAAAACAACATAGCCTGAGGCAGCGCCTGGCGATGCCGGTAATCCGGTTGCTATGACTTGTTTTTTTGCCTTTGGATCCAATGTTGGATGCAATAACTGATCAAGCGATGCTGCATCAATACGCTTTATTGCATCTTGTTTGGAGATAGCTCCTTCATTGACCATATCCACGGCAATCTTCAGCGAGGCTGCCGCGGTGCGTTTGCCAGTACGTGTTTGCAACATGTAGAGTTTGTTTTGCTGTACGGTAAATTCAATATCCTGCATATCGCAGTAATGCTTCTCAAGCTTCAGTCGTACATCGTTGAGCTGCGAAAATACTTGCGGCATAACCTCTTCCATTGCGGGCAAATCAGACTTTTGATCTTTCTTGCCGCGTACCGTCAATTGCTGAGGCGTTCGAATACCGGCAACGACGTCTTCGCCTTGTGCATTAACAAGATATTCACCGTAAAAGGCATTCTCGCCGGTCGAGGGATTACGTGTAAAAGCTACACCTGTGCAGCAATCATCGCCCATATTGCCAAACACCATGGCCTGAACATTAACGGCCGTACCCCAATCATGGGGGATGTCGTTTAGCTTGCGATAAGTGATGGCACGTTGGTTCATCCATGAACTAAATACAGCACCTATAGCGGTCCACAACTGCTCGTGCACATCTTGGGGAAACGACTTTTTCTTAGTTTTTTCGACAACCTCTAAGTAGCCGTCGATCACTTCTAACCAATCGCTGGCTTTCAGTTGCGTATCAAGGCGAACATTACGCGCACGTTTTACATCATCCAAGACGTCTTCAAATTTATGCGGCTCAATATTAAGGACAACATTGCTGAACATCTGAATGAAACGGCGATAACTGTCATAAGCAAATCGTGCATCACCACTACGTTGTTTCAGACCTTCTACCGTCTCTATATTCAAGCCAAGATTAAGGACGGTATCCATCATACCCGGCATAGAGGCACGTGCCCCTGACCGTATGGAAACCAAGAGAGGGTTCTTCGTATCGCCAAATTTTGCGCCGACAGTCTTCTCGATTTGTGTTAGGGCGCTTTCGACTTGCTGCCTGAGATTAGCAGGGTAAGTTTTGCTATTTTCATAGTAATATGTACAAACCTCGGTTGAGATCGTGAACCCAGGCGGAACCGGCAGGCCAAGATTACTCATCTCAGCAAGCCCAGCTCCTTTGCCACCGAGTAAATTGCGCATGTCAGCCTTGCCTTCAGCTTTACCGTTGCCAAATTCATAGACCCATTGGGATGCGCTCATGTTTTTCAATCTCCAGAGTATATTTGACTAAGTGAAGCAAATTAGCGGCGTGATGACTTAGATGCAATTCACGTTTAATCGGATAGTTTTTGGCTCAAATAGGGCCTGACTTGTGCCAAGGCCACGCGCTCCTGCTGCGCCGTATCGCGGTTACGCACAGTAACAGCCTCATCTTTGAGTGTATCGCCATCGACCGTTATACAAAAAGGTGTACCGGCTTCATCCATACGTGCGTAGCGTTTTCCAATACTCTGCTTGGCATCGTACTGACTAATGTAGTCCTTACGTAGATCAAGATATAGCTTCTCGGCTATCTCCGGCATGCCATCTTTGTTCACGAGCGGAAAAATGCCTACCTTAATCGGTGCCAAACTGGGTTTGAGCTTAAGCCACTCGGGTGATGCACGACTTTCGTCATACTGATAGGCCTCGCAGAGTAAAACCAATACGCCGCGCGTTAAACCACTTGCTGGTTCGACGACGTGCGGAATAAAACGTTTGTTATTTTCCTGGTCGATATATTCAAGGTTGGTTTTGCTGTGAGCTTGGTGCTGTTTTAAATCATAGTCCGTTCGGTAAGCGACGCCTTCCAGCTCACCAAAACCGGGTGCCGTAAAGGGATAACGATATTCGATATCGGATGTGCCTTTTGAATAATGGGCCAATTCACCGGCGGGAATTATATTACGAAAAAGATTTGTCTTTTTGACGCCTTGCGCCTCCCACCAACGCATACGCTCAGCAACCCAAAATTCGTACCACTCTAAGCCTTTTTCTGGTTCACAGAAAAACTCCATTTCCATTTGCTCAAATTCACGTGTTCGAAAAATAAAATTACGTGGCGTAACTTCGTTGCGAAATGCTTTGCCAACCTGAGCCACACCAAAAGGGACTTTAACGCGTGTCGTATCGACGACATTTTTATATTCCAGAAAAATTCCCTGGGCCGTTTCTGGACGCAGATAGACTTTTGCATCCTCATCTTGAAAGACGCCAACATATGAATGAAACATCAAATTAAACGGACGAGGCTGCGTCAATGTGCCAGAAACTTCCGCATCAGGCCCAATCACGAGGGCCTGTTGTTCGAGCGATAGAGATGTAAATGGAACGGCCTTTGTTATGTCGATTGGCCTTAAGTCACCGCCACCGGATTTTTGCATCAGCTTCTTAGCTTTTTTTGCAAGTAGCTCGCCCGCATCATCACCACTTTGCACACTGAGCCAACCCAGTGACTTTGTCTGAGCACTTTTATCGTACTGAACTTCAATACACAGAATGTGATCGGCCCGGTATCTAAGCTTAGTTTCGCGACAATCGACCATGAGATCGGCAAAACCACCGACATGACCTGAGGCTACCCATGTTTGTGGATGCTGAATAATGGAACTATCAAGGCCGACGATTGTAAGTGGTTTACCATCAGGCCCCAAGGGCGGACACTCAACCATGTCATGCCACCAGGCGTCGCGCAGGTTGTTTTTTAGTTGCACGCCATAGGGGCCAAAATCCCAAAAGCCATTCAAACCGCCGTAAATTTCTGAGGCTGGATAGACAAATCCACGTCTTTTGCAGAGCGAGACGAGGCGGCTCATGAGAGAGGTATCGGGCTGTGTCATCAGGTTACTGCGATAGAGAGATAGTTAGACAAGATAACTAGTTAGCACACTCTCGAGAGGTCACGAAAGTGTATAACGGCGTAACTTGCTGATATAACTTATTTTATTAATATGCCAGCAACATAAGCCAAAGTTTGTATTGCCTCCTCTATAGAAGAAGCGATATAGGGCAACCTCACTCTTAGACGAGGAGGCTCCCGTGTCCGTTGCCAAGATTCCAGAAGGTTTTAATACTTTAACGCCGACTTTAAACCTAGCTAACGCCACCCAAGCGATAGAACTCTATACGAAGGCATTTGGCGCCAAAGAAATTTACCGTCTAGCCTGCCCCACAACGGGCAAAATTATGCATGCCTGCCTTCAAATTGGTTCGTCCAAACTCTTTCTCGCCGATCTTAATCCGGATATGGGGTGTGCCACACCCACGAGCTCAACTTTTTACGTATATCTCGATGATGTCGACAATTCATTCCAGCAAGCAACAAAGGCTGGACTTCAAGAGACATCACCGGTCCAGGATATGTTTTGGGGTGACCGTACGGGATCGGTAAAAGATCGTTTCGGAAATATGTGGACCTTGGCAACGCATGTCCGCGATGTATCACAGCAAGAGATAGAAGAAGGCAGAAAGAAATTTTCAGCCAAGGCCGCTTAAATATAACTTATATAAGTTGTTAGTTCGCGACTAAGCCGCGTTACGAATGGCGCGCTCACGTTTGCTCTTCATCAACCACCAGGCAACGCGATTGGCCATGCCCTGCCAAACGGTATGTGGCCTTAAGCCGCAGGCTTTAAAGACCATAGATACAACGCGTTCCACGTGATGAGGCTGATAAAAACGATAGGCCGAAATCATGTAAGCGGCGGTATATTTATCACGGCTAAATACGGCATTTGCGGGTGCATTGGCGGCGTAATAGGCATAAGCCAATTCATCGTCTTCAGACTCTTGGATGCGGCCCAAACCAATGCGTAAGCGCTGTAAGCGACTTAGTTCCTCATGGTCGAGGTATTTTTTCAGATAAACATAGAATAACTTATAATGCCGCAACTCATCAGCGGCAATGTTGCGACACAAAGCTTTCAGCAATGGCTCCTCAGTCGCATCAGCTAAAGCTGTGTAATATGAGCTTGTACCGGTCTCAACAATACACCTTGCGATCAACTCACCCGAACGTGATCCACGAATTGATTGATGAGCCTCAATATTTATCTGGTAGCCAGCCGTGTAACGAGCAACGGCGCTTTTTACATCGAAATTTGGATCAGCTAGCTCAGCCCACATCCCAAGTGCACGTCCATGCTGGACTTCTTCGGTAGCCCAATCTTTAGCAGCCCGCTGAAACGCCTCATCATCAGGAAATACGTTACAGAGATAGCGCGCGTAATCATATCCATTAGATTCAACGAGAGCTGCCGCTTTGATGACCATGAGAATTTCAGGATCAACTTTTGATGCGTTAAACTGATCCCAGGGTAAATCTTCAATTTTCCAGTGTGCGTCGTTCATACTCACTCATCCACCACGAGATTAAACTCTACTTGATAAAAAGGTTTGTTTTAGCATGGGTAAGGTCTAGATTTCGACTCAAACCGATCGGGCGTCAATAACATCTCCATCTCATATGTCAATAATAAGGCAATTATATCAATGAATAAATTGCGCAAGCTAGTTTTACGTCCTAAGGCCAAAGATTCTTGCCGGAGACTGCTGTGAACCGATCTCCTCCCCTTGTTATTTTGGGCGGTAGCAGCTTGGTCGCGTTCTATCTCATGCAACGGTTGTCTGCAGAGGGTCTTAGCGCAGACGTGATATCGAGGCGCAAGATAGATGTGCCATCGCCTCTAAGGTTTCTTCAACTCAATCTAACCGAAGCGCGCAACTGGGTAGCACCAGAAGGTTCTATTGTCATTAGTCTCGTACCCTTATGGATATTGGCGCGTACGATGTCACGCTTTATAGGCGTGCAGTCAATCGTGGCCCTTGGCTCCACAAGTCGCTTCACTAAAGCCAATAGCGTCGACATCAAAGATCGTGCTCTCGCTGAAGGTTTAGAGATGGCTGAAAATATTGTGAGGGCCTATAGTCTAAAGGGAAATATCGCCTATTCTGTCCTACGCACAACAATGATTTATGACTGTCTGCGCGACCAAAATATTGCACGCATAGCAAGATTTATCCGGCGGTTCCATTTCTTTCCCTTAGCAGCGCCTGGCAAAGGGTTGCGCCAGCCAATTCACGCCGACGATGTAGCCAAAGCCATCATTAACGCTCTCGGTAATAATCACATCTATGATCAGATACTCAATATAGCTGGCGGTGAAGTGCTTACCTACCGTGACATGGTTGAACGAATATTCATTGCATTAAAGCAAAAACCGCGTTTTGCGACGGTGCCAACAAAAATTCTACAGACAGGTTTTCGTTGGGCATCACGTTTTCGTTTAATTCAAGAAAATGCCTTCGGCCACACGATCTTTCAGCGCATGAATGAGGACCTTATATTCGATGTCAGCGAAGGGCTCGAAAAACTAAATTATCAGCCACGCAAATTCGAGCCTACATTCAGTTAGGCTTATGATTAGTCTTGTGCACGTCTAGAAATTCTCTCGATCTCTTTTTGAACAAGACGATCGACGACAGCTGGTAAATTTTTATCCAACCACTCCTTAAGTATCGGCCTCATTAATTCAATCACCATATCCTCTAGCGTGCGCGATCCATCGCCGAGGCCTGTTCCCGCTTGCGGCAACGAGGCAGACAAGCGCTCGATTTCAACTGTGCTGGCTAAAGAAGAAAGCGAAGAAACAGCCGCTGTCGCTGCAGGTTCAGAAATTAAACCTCTGTCAGCGGGCGGAGGTGGTGGTGGCGGAGGCGTCGGCCGAGGTGGTGGTGGAGGCGCCACCGCCTTAGCAGGTTCTTTCGCTTGAGGAGGTGCAACGGCAGGTTCAGGCGATTTCAAATCAACGACCGAACCGTCATCTTGTACCATCTGCGTCAACTCAAGAACTTCATCACCGGTTGCTGGCGCACCATTAGCCGGGGGTGCTGCCGGATCATTCTCATCGGCAATAATTTTGCGAATGGAGGCAAGGATTTCCTCCATCGATGGTTCTTGTGCAGGTGTTTCCGGAGTTTCGGCCATGTCGAATCGCGCAAATGAGAGAAAGGCGGGCTTTAAGTCTATCGGCTTCCCAAGTCTTTGCAAGCCAGAACTCTGTTCATAGGTACCAGAATCGCCTCATTAGGCGCCAGCTGTGCCCGTAAAACCCTCGTTTAGGGCATAAGGCCAATGTGGGTCATGAGTAAGTTTTTACCTTAGGATCGATGCGTTCAGACCAGGCGTGAATACCACCTTTGAGATTATGCACATCTTTATAACCCTTTTCCAATAGATAGGCGACGGCACGCGCACTACGGCCACCGTGATGGCAATGGACGACGATCTTTTTTTCTTTGGCCAACTCAGCAAGTTGTTCAGACAATTGGCCAAGCGGAATTAAAATACTTCCAGGGATACTGCAAATGGCATTTTCGCGCTCTTCACGCACATCAAGAATGACTACGGGTGATCCCGATTGGATAAGTTTCTGAAGATCTTCAACCTCGAGACTGGGGACATTTGACATGATCGGCCTCATTCAAATCTAAAAGATGGTTTAGCTTCAAAAGCTGGCAAAAGTTTGACATTAGCATCGAACAGAGCACGGTGAGATATATTGCCATGAATTTTCTCATATAGCCTCGCCTCCCCGATTTGTGCGGCAGGGGCTTTCTGCCTTATGACTGTAACCAAGCGCCCACCTTCTGCTAACTGAGCAAATAATTCATCTGAAACAATATCTGCACAACCATTGATGAGAATGACATCATAGGGTGCGCCCAATTTCCATCCTTCATTGAGGGGGCCGAGTTTAATTTTTGCATTATCAATCTTTAACTGTTTCAAATTATTCGTAGCCTGCTGCTGCAACGAAGGATCACACTCTAGGGCCGTGACTTCTTTTGCTATCGCAGCCATCACAGCCGTCGAATATCCAGTTGTAGGGGCAATATCAAGCGCCCGATCAGTTGGTTTGATTTGCACCTCTTGTAAGAGACGCGCTAACACCATTGGCTCGAGTAGATATCGGCCTTCAGCTACTTGTAGATCTTCGTCGATATAGGCGATGCCAACCATCGTAAATGGAACAAACATCTCGCGGGCGATGCCACCCATAGCCCCTAAGATCCGCTCATCATAGACCTTATTGGGACGCAATTGCCCATCAACCATGTTATTGCGCGCAGAAGCATAATCGGGGATTTTGGGTTGGGTTACAGCATTCATAGGATAATTCCAGAAAGTAGTTGACGCCATCTATATACAATTCAAGCCATCTGATAGCAATTAACACGGCGCAGTTGACCTTATACCACTGAAAACCTTACTGTGCCGACCCATTAGAAGGCGCGGTGGCAGAATGGCTATGCAGAGGACTGCAAATCCTTGTATGCCGGTTCGATTCCGGCCCGTGCCTCCATATAAATTATGATCTGCAATCTTAAGGATTGCGGTCTCAGACTAATCACTCCCTATCTAGGATACAAAGTGACGGCTCTTTGTTCAAAGGCAGTTACCATTCTGCGTAAGGCCTTATCAAAAAATATTTCCATCATTGAGCGCATAAGGGGCGAGTGAAAATCGAAATCGACTTCAAAAGACAACGCACAGGCACCATTTTTTGCTGGCTCAAAATGCCATTCATTTTTGAGATGAGATAATGGTCCGGCAACATAACTTACCGATATATTTTTTGGTGCATCAAGTGTCACGATAGAGGTAAACTTTTCACGAAACATCTTATAGCCAATGATTAAATCAGCCGTGATAACATTCTCCTTATGTTCGAGAACGCGCGCACCTAAGCACCAGGGTAAGAATTCAGGATAACGTTCAATATCAGATACCAGCTCATAAAGCTGTTCCGGGCTAAATGGTAAGGTCCGGGTTTCAGTATGCCTTGGCATTAGCTACCTAATAAATTTCGCGGATACATTCAGTTTTCTCCATTTCTTAACCTAGTTTAAACAAAACTCGCCGATAAGCTGAGGTTCCGTCAAGTCACCCCCTCAATACCCGAAAGATCAAGCGAGATGTGGAAGAAATCATTCCTGGTTATTATGATGACCACAACCATCGCCTTTGCAGCTGTGGCCGACACTGCTTCGCCTGATAACAATGATATAGCAAAGGCTCTTTTGGCCCCCGATATCACCATCGGAGATTATTCGCTTAATCGAGATGACCTCGCGAAGTTTTACACGGCGCGCGACTTTCGCCCGGCGTGGTCATTCGTTAATCAAGATAATCTCGACGCCTTTACAAATTTTCTGACCTCGCTTGACCAACTCATCACTTGGCATGGGTTACAGCGCGATGACTATCCGATTGATCTTATGCAGCAGCTTATCAAGCAAACTGACGATCCCAGTAAACTTAAACTTGAACTGCTTGTAACCGATAGCCTCGTTCGGCTAGCTCATGATTTGCACGGTGACGGTATCGATCTTAATACTATTTACCCGGGATGGAGTTTTCATCGCTCTGATCTTGATATTCCGACCGAACTCTCAACGGCCGTCGCTAGCAATAGAATAAATGAGTTCATGGAAAGCATCTCACCGCAATATGACGATTATGACGATCTCGCCGTAGCTTTGAGCCATTATCGCGACTTACAATCTAAAGGTGGCTGGGCCAAAATAGATCCAGGACCTACGTTGAAGCCCAACGACAAAGGTCCGCGTATAAGTCAATTACGCGCGCGCCTGGCAATTGAGGATTACGTGCCTTCAGTCGCGCCGGCAGAAAACGGCGATCTCTTCGATAGTGATTTACACAAAGCTTTGCAAGAATATCAAATGCGCAACGGCCTCGAGCCGGACGGAAATCTTGGCGGCAAAACACTCGAGGCCCTCAATATTCCTGTAACAACACGTATCGACCAGATTAGTGCCAATATGGAACGTTGGCGGCATACGCCGGATGAATTACCGGATCGTTATGCCATGGTCAATATTGCTGACGCTTCTATCGATGTAATTGAGAACGAAAATTTAATTTACACAAGCGCTGTCATCGTTGGACGCGTCGACCGTAAAACACCATTTATTCAAAGTATAATTCGCAGCATGATTGTCAACCCGTCATGGCACGTGCCGGCTAAAATTGCTCAAAAGGATATTTTACCCAAACTCAGACGTGATCCGCATTATCTCGAAAAACTCGGCTTTACTATCAGCGACAGCGAAGACGACCCCCATGGTGACAACATCGACTGGGCGTCCATGCCCGATAGAGAATTTAATTTTCATTTACGTCAGTCGCCAGGCGATATGAACAGCCTCGGCAGACTTAAATTTGATTTTGACAATGATTTTTCTGTTTACCTACATGGTACACCTCATAAAGAGCTCTTTAAGAAGTTTGAGCGGACACTCAGTTCAGGTTGTGTACGTTTACAAAGCCCGCAAACTTTTGCAGAAGTTGTTCTTAGTTCAAACGAGGGTAACTGGAACGTCAAACATATCGAAGACGAAATTGCTAAAAATAAAACACACTGGGTGGCTGTAGCTAAGCCACTTCCGCTCTACATCCTCTATTGGACGGTTTTTATGGATGAAGACGGCCAGATAAATTTCCGCCGCGATGTTTATGACTATGATCGCTTTCTGATTGAAAATCTCCAGGGACAAGATACCGATAAGCCGTCCAGTGATTCCACAAAAGACATATTAAGCCATTGATATTAAATATATATTTATTACCCAAGATATATTTCTTGTCAGCCAAGCTCTAGCGAACTACTTCTCGTAGCCATAGGAATGCGAAGCCGTAGCATCAAACCCTGTCACAACAACTAAAATATATTGGATGACGAAACTCTTCGACGGAACACGCCGCAGGTTTTTACATATGAGTATCGCTACAATGGCGTGCACTGTGGCTACGCCTGCTTTCGCTCTTGTGCCTAAAATAAGAGCTGCACGTGAGCTCGCTTTTCATAATCTACACACCGATGAAAAACTGCGCATTACGTATTGGAAGGATGGCAACTATAACCGTCAGGCTTGCCAGCAAATCAACCATATATTACGTGATTTTCGTTCTGGCGACACATATCCAATCGATATACGTCTTTTTGATCTTTTGCACGAACTGCAAACCAAGTTGAATAACGATGGAACTATTGAAATTATCTCTGGTTATCGTTCACCTAAAACCAACATGATGCTGGCAAGTCTATCGGACGGTGTCGCTAAGAACAGTTATCATACCAAGGGCATGGCGATTGATATTCGCATGCCAGGCTCGTCATTGCCCAAAATACATAAAACAGCCCTAGCCATGCGTCGCGGCGGCGTTGGCTACTATCCTGATTCAGAATTTGTCCATGTTGATGTTGGACCCATTCGACGTTGGTAGTGGCCTAAGGCTTCTGTGCAGCTTTCCTCGCCGCTCTTAATTTCTCAAAATCATCGCCAGCTAAATAGGAAGATCTTGTCAAAGGTGAACTTGATACCATCAAGAAGCCTTTACCGCGCGCCAACTGAGCGTACTCATTAAATTCATCCGGTGTTACGAAACGATCAATCGGCGCATGCTTCGGGGTCGGCTGCAAATACTGTCCTATAGTTAAAAAATCTACCTCGGCTGCGCGCAAATCATCCATCACTTGACCAACCTCTTCCTTTGTCTCACCCAAACCAACCATCAAGCCCGATTTGGTGAAAAGCAGCGGATCTAATTCCTTGGCACGTTTTAAGAGATTAAGAGAAGTAAAGTAGCGCGCGCCAGGCCGGATGGTTGGATAAAGTCTTGGGACCGTTTCTAGATTATGATTGTAAACATCAGGCTTGGCCTTGACGACAACTTCAAGAGCGCCATCTTTGCGCATAAAATCGGGGGTCAGGACTTCAACAGTACATAGAGGTGACGTTTCGCGTAAACGTAGGATGACACGGGCAAAATGGCTAGCACCACCGTCATCAAGATCGTCACGATCAACAGATGTAATAACCACATGGCTAAGACCAAGCTTTCCGACGGCTTCAGCCAAACGATCGGGCTCATGCGGATCTAGGAGATCAGGTTTTCCTGTCGCAACGTTGCAAAAAGCGCAAGCACGCGTGCACACTGCTCCCAAGATCATGAAGGTGGCGTGCTTATGCTTCCAGCACTCGCCAATATTGGGGCAAGCAGCTTCTTCGCACACAGTATTAAGTTTAAGGGCCCTCATCAGCCCTACGGTCTCATGATACTCGCGACTAACTGGCGCCTTTACCCTAATCCAATCCGGCTTGCGCGGGGATGGATTGTCCGGTCGATGCGCCTTTTCTGGATGGCGTTCTTTCTGAGCTCGTGTTCCGTCCATGATGCGCTTACATATGCACCACACGACCATAAGCGTCCAGCACGGCCTCGTGCATGGTCTCCGAGATGGTCGGGTGAGGAAAAATAGCCTCTATTAACTCTTGTTCAGTCGTCTCAAGCGTTCGCGCAATGACATAACCTTGGATCATCTCCGTCACTTCAGCCCCTATCATGTGCGCGCCCAGAAGTTCACCTGTTTTGGCATCGAAAATCACCTTCGTCATCCCTTCAGCCTCTCCCATAGCAATGGCCTTTCCGTTACCAATAAAAGGAAAGCGGCCGACGCGCACTTCGCGACCTGAGGCTTTGGCCTTAGCTTCTGTTATACCAACGCTTGCAATCTGTGGCGAACAATAGGTACAGCCAGGAATATTGTCAGTCTTTAAGGGATGCACGCCTTTGATGCCGAGCATGTGCTCAACACAAACAACGCCTTCATGGCTTGCTTTATGGGCAAGCCAAGGTGGTCCGACAACATCGCCAATGGCATAGATGCCGGGTTCATCCGTTTCACACCACTGGTTGATGACAATGTGATTTTTTTCAACCTTCACTTTTGTACCCTCAAGCCCGATATTCTCGGTATTGCCGGTAATACCAATAGCTAATATCACGCGATCAAACGTCGTTAGTGAAGCCACACCACCCTGCTCGATCATAGCTGTGACGTTATCGGATTTCTTCTCAAGTTTTTTAACTGTAGCGGATGTGAGAATTTTTATACCTTGTTTTTCGAATGCCTTGCGTGCGAATGCTGAGATTTCTTCATCCTCAACCGGTAAAATGCGCTCCAAAACTTCTGCAACGGTAACCTCGACACCCAAAGCGCGATAAAAACTGGCAAATTCGATACCAATGGCTCCCGAACCGATAATAAGAAGCGATTTTGGCAATGACGTCGGTACCATCGCTTCTTTATATGTCCAGATCAGTTTGCCGTCAGGCTCCAAGCCAGGCAGCACCCGTGGTCGCGCACCCGTAGCCAAAATGATGTGCTCAGATACAAGTTCAATCGGCTTATTTCCGTTCTTTCTAACTTCAACTTTACCGCCACCCTGCAGTTTTGCCGTCCCCTCGAGGACGTCCACTTTATTTTTCTTCATAAGATGCTTAACGCCGGCAGATAGCTGACCCGCAACTTTACGCGACCGTTCAACTATTTTATTAAGATCAAATTTGTAGTCTTTGATAATAAAGCCAAAATCAGAGCTATGCTTAAGTAAGGTGGCAATTTCAGCTGACCGTAGCAGCGCTTTTGTCGGTATACATCCCCAATTAAGACATATGCCGCCCATATTTTCGCGTTCAACTAAAATGACTTTTTTGCCAAGTTGCGCCGCACGAATAGCCGCGACATAGCCACCAGGGCCTCCGCCTATAACGATGAGATCAGTGGATTGTGACATTCTTCACGCTCTTTTTCTGAGAAAAATATTTCTCTAGCCAAAGCTTTTTAATCGTCGGCAAGGAGAAAGTCGATAATAGATAGCCCATAACAGGTACGAGCGCATGTTTAAGAGCGCCCTCATGACCGAGTATGATCAATAATATGACACCACACACATAAGTCATACCGGCGATCAGCCCGCGTCTTAGCCAACTCACTTCCCAAGCTTTGTCCGATCCGACACGATCATTTCGCTCTTCTATGGCCCTGATCCGGTCTTCAAGCTCGCGCATTAGACGACCAGGCTATAGGGATTTTCAATCAAGGGCTTAAAGGCTGCCAAAAATTCGGCACCAACTGCCCCATCAACTGCGCGATGATCAACCGAAAGCGTACAACTCATAACAGTAGCAATAGCTATTAGTCCTTTTTTGACAACCGCACGCTCTTCGCCAGCACCTACGGCCAAAATGCAAGCCTGCGGTGGATTGATAATGGCTGCAAACTCACGGATGCCAAACATTCCAAGGTTGGATATAGTAAAACCTCCGCCCTGAAATTCTACCGGCCGCAGCTTACCTTCACGGGCGCGCATGCCGAGATCTTTCATTTCTGTCGATAGCTGAATGAGCGTTTTCGTATCAGCTTTTTTGATAATTGGCGTCACCAGGCCATTAGGTGTCGCTACCGCAACGGAGATATCAATATCCTCATATTGCAAAATGGCTTCTTCTGTCCAAGAGACATTAGCAGCCGGAACTTTTTTCATCGCTAGGGCAACGGCGCGAATAATGCAGTCATTAACGGAAACTTTAACTGGCGCGCTTTCATTGACACTTTTACGCAAAGCCAGCAAAGCATCGATTTCACAATCGATGGTAAGATAGAAATGCGGCATGAGTTGTTTAGATTCTTGCAGCCGTTTAGCAATAACTTTTCGAACTGTGCTATTGGGAACCGTATGGAACGCCATGCCCAGTTTTTCAGCATAATCGCGAGCATCGATACCTTGCGGGAATGAAGGCGTGGATGGAGAGGCACGTTGACCTCCTCGAGATGAGCCCGAAGCTATAGCAGCATCAACATCGGCTTTGATAACACGACCGCCCGGACCACTACCTTGCAAACCGCTGAGTTCAATCCCAGACTGCCCAGCCAAACGTTTGGCAAGCGGGCTCGCCACAACGCGCTGAGCACCACGCCCCCCATCGCCAGGCAACGGTTTGGCACTTGTTGAGGAAGGTATTTGTGGACTGGTTTGCGCTTCTATTTTTGTAGGTTGAGGCGCCTTTGTTTCAGCTGGAGTTGGGCTATTTGTTTTTGGGGGTGGTTTTGATGTATCTGAGGCGGTGCTATTTTCTTCACCCTCTTCGCTCAACAAAGCAATTGGTGTGTTTACTTTAATGCCTTGAGTACCCGCAGGGAAAAGGATCTTAAGCAGTTTACCTTCATCAACGGCTTCGACTTCCATCGTCGCTTTATCCGTTTCGATTTCAGCGATAACCTGACCTGCCTTGATCGTATCTCCTTCTTTCTTAAGCCAACGGGCAACATTTCCCTCGGTCATGGTCGGTGACAACGCAGGCATAAGAATTTGAATAGGCATGAAGTCCTCTTTTCCAGCCTTATAAGCTGTCGATTGGAACTCCGGGGTTGAGCGCTTCGTAGTCAGAGTTATTCACAACATCCCCACCATTCAAAGCAGCATCTTTTTCCAGCCTGACATGGAATCCCTGCACAGCGTTTATCTCCTGAATACCATCAGTGTGCATTCCTTTAGCTTTATAAATTGGTATTGTTTTGGCGATTTGTCTGGCTTCTTGAGGCGATGTCGCCGCGACAAATATATTGGTGTGAGATTCATATATACCATAATTAGTTTCCTTGTCATAAAAGCCGACATGGACAATATAGAGCTTTTTATTTGCATCATTGGTCATAAGCAATCCCCAAGAACTCAGGCGATCTAGCGATAGCAAACATTCCTGGCAGCCGAAAGGATATTCTCCGGCTGCGGAAGGGCAAGCTTCTCAAGATTGGCCGCATAAGGCAATGGCACATCTGCCGCATGAACCCTGGCCATAGGCGCATCGAGATAGTCAAAGGCCTGCTCCATCATGAGTGCCGCAATTTCAGCTCCAATACCGGCGAAAGCCCAGCCCTCTTCCGCCGTAACGAGGCGATTGGTCTTCTTGACGCTTTCGATGATTGTTTCTGTATCCAAAGGACGTAGTGAACGCAAATTAATGACTTCCGCCTCTAGTCCTTCTTTAGCGAGCTCATCGGCTGCAGATAAAGCGTAGCCCACCATACGGGAAAAAGCCACGATTGTGAGATCACTGCCGTGACGCATAATTTTTGCCTTACCGATCGGTATCGTATAATCCGGGTCATCGGGTACATTGAAACTCTGGCCGTACATTAATTCATGTTCGAGAAAGATAATCGGATTTTTGTCACGCACCGATGACTTCAATAGACCTTTTGCATCATCCGCATCGTAGGGGGCAACGACCTTCAAACCAGGTATATGAGAATACCAACTGGCATAACATTGCGAGTGCTGCGCGGCTACGCGTGACGCTGCACCGTTGGGGCCACGAAATACAATGGGGCACCCCATCTGTCCCCCAGACATGTAAAGGGTCTTGGCAGCCGAGTTAATGATTTGATCCATCGCCTGCATGGCAAAATTCATCGTCATAAATTCGATAATGGGACATAAACCACCGAAGGCAGCGCCGATACCTAACCCAGCAAAACCCATTTCGGTGATAGGTGTATCAATGACACGTTTTTCCCCAAATTCCTGCAACAGACCCTGGCTAACTTTATAGGCACCCTGATACTGGGCTACTTCCTCGCCCATCAGAAAAACATTCGGATCGCGGCGCATTTCTTCAGCCATACCATCTCGCAAGGCCTCACGCACAGTTTGTTTAATAAATTTGTCAAAATGTTTTTCGTCAGGCGTGGTTGTGGGCGATGCCGGAATAGGTTTAGATGGCACGACCGTCAGCAGTGGCCGTGTTTCAATTTTTGGTGTTTCATTTTGTGTTTTGGGAGCCGAGACAGTTTTATCGACTGCATCCAAGTTCTCGCCGTCTTCCAATAACACGGCAATAGGCTGATTGACTTTAACGCCTTCCGTTCCGGCAGGAATAAGGATCTTACCAAGACGGCCTTCGTCGATAGCCTCAATTTCCATCGTGGCTTTGTCAGTTTCAATCTCGGCCATTATCTGACCCGGCTTAACGGCATCGCCTTCTTTTTTTAGCCAGCGCGCAATCTTACCTTCCGTCATCGTAGGCGACAGCGCAGGCATTAATATCTCTATCGTCATGCGGGTATTACCAGGTGGTCAAGATTGTACAAGGACGTCTGTCCACAGCTCGGACGGATCCGGTTCCGGACTACTTTGAGCAAATTCAACGGCCTCGGCGATTATCTCCTTTATTTCACGCTCGATGCCTTTGAGATTTTCTTCAGTCGTATATCCTTCTTTCAAAATTACGGCACGCAAAGCATCAATTGGATCATGATGGCCGCGCCATTCTTCGACTTCTTCCTTTGTCCGATATTTTGCTGGGTCAGACATCGAGTGACCACGGTAACGGTAGGTCACCATCTCTAACAGAACAGGACCTTTACCCGCGCGCGCAAATTCAAGCGCTTCGGCAGCGGCCGCCTGGACCTTTACGACGTCCATACCATCGACTTTTTTGCCGATAATACCATAGCCTTCGCCACGACGGTAAAGTTCGCCGGCCGCAGCGCGCTCTTGAGATGTACCCATGCCGTATTTATTGTTTTCGATTATATAAACTACAGGGAGTTTCCACAGCGCCGCCATATTAAAACTTTCATAGACCTGCCCTTGATTAGCCGCACCATCTCCAAGATACGTGATACAAACGCCGCCATCATTTTTATATTTGTGAGCAAAGGCAAGACCTGTGCCAATCGGAACCTGGGCAGCCACAATACCGTGACCTCCAAAGAAATTCTTTTCACGGCTAAACATATGCATCGAGCCGCCTTTGCCGTGCGAATAGCCGGTACTACGACCTGTAAGTTCTGCCATGACACCACGTGGCGCCATTCCTGATGCCAGCATGTGTCCATGGTCACGATAGGAAGTTACAACTGTATCAACAGCTTTTTGTGCAGCCTGAATGCCAACAACGACGGCTTCTTGACCGATGTAAAGATGACAAAAGCCGCCAATCAAACCCATGCCATAGAGTTGGCCGGCCCTCTCCTCGAAGCGGCGAATAAGCAACATGTCGCGAAAGTAGCGCAAGATATCAATGGTCAATTGCTGCGACTGTTGATTAGCCGCTGCAGTTTGTAGCTGCGGCTTCGAAATGAGCATGTCCCCTTCCCTTTGCCGCAAATTGGCGGCGCCTTGATCAATGTATCCTGACCTTCGGTATACGGGTTAATTATGTGCAGCTATCCTGCCGCATCAAGTAGAACGGTTAGTGCTATTTTTCAAGCACACGTTTTATAGCGCTCTAGCAATGCGGTATCATACAGCGCTTCAGCTAACGATTTATTTCTTTCCATATGTTTAACAGGAACTAATATCTCGTCGTTTATTTGCTGCGCTGCGATATATCTTGGTTACTTTCAGGAGGGGTAAGGACGACTATTTCGTTTGGTTTGGAATAATCCAATAATTGACGTGACTTTTCTTCTAATAGATCAGGGTCTAAGCTGTCGGGCCTCATGAGTTGCACGCGATGGGCAAGTTCTTGATGCTCTTTTTGCAACTGCGAAAGCGTCGTTTGGGCGGTTTCGACTTCATTCTGCATGCGCAACATTGCCAGCCAGCCTCTATCGCCCTCGACAGTATGGTAAAGAAAATAGCCAACGACACAGGCGCCTAGAACTGAGGCTATTGTTTGACTAGTGGATCTGTTGATGACGCTTGCCATAGAGAGCTTATATCATAAATGTCGCGGATACTCAACGAACCAAAACGGATGTACCGGCAAAACGCGCTGCCTTACCAAGCTCCTCCTCAATACGAATCAACTGATTGTATTTTGCCAACCGATCTGTGCGTGCCAATGAACCGGTTTTTATCTGGCCGCAGTTAGTCGCCACGGCTAAATCCGCGATCGTTGTGTCTTCTGTTTCGCCTGAGCGATGCGATATAATACTTCGGTAACCAGCTTTGTGCGCCATCTCTACCGCCTCCAGTGTTTCGCTAAGGGTACCGATTTGATTAACCTTAATGAGAATGGCATTAGCGATATCGCGCTCAATTCCCATGGCCAAGCGTCTTGTATTGGTAACAAACACATCATCGCCAACAAGCTGGACTTTTTCTCCGAGCATTTCAGTTAGCACTTCCCAGCCTTCCATATCATCTTCTGCCATACCATCTTCGATTGAAACAATCGGATAGCGCGTACACAAGTCAGCATAGTAGCGCGCCATCTGTTCGGCATTTAGAATTTTGCGCTCACCAGCTAGCTCATAGCGATTATCTTTGTAAAATTCTGTTGCGGCAGCATCCAAAGCAAGAACAACGTCTTCGCCCGGCACGTAGCCAACTTTTTCGCAAGCACGTAATATAAAGCCTATGGCTTCATCTGTTGACGTAAGATTTGGCGCAAAGCCCCCTTCATCGCCGATATTAGTATTGTGACCAATATCCTTGAGTAGCTTTTTAAGCGCATGAAAAATCTCCGCGCCCATGCGAATAGATTCAGTGCAACTTTCGGCCCCAATCGGCATAATCATAAATTCCTGAATATCGATGGGATTATCCGCATGCACACCACCATTAATGATGTTCATCATCGGCACAGGCAGAAGTGAGGCGGATACGCCGCCGATATAGCGGTAAAGAGACACCTCGGCCTCATTGGCGGCTGCTTTGGCCGTTGCCAAGCTCACGCCCAGTATGGCGTTAGTGCCAAGTCTCGATTTATTGGCTGTACCATCAAGTTCGATGAGGGCACCATCAATAGCGATTTGGTCGGCCGCATCCATACCGATAAGGGCATCGGCTATTTCTTCATTGACCGCCTCGACAGCACGCAAAACACCTTTACCACCGAAACGCTGGCTATCGCCGTCACGCAATTCAACGGCTTCATGAGCGCCTGTTGATGCACCCGAAGGTACAGCTGCCCTGCCCACGGCACCACCTTCAAGCTGTACATCAACCTCAACCGTCGGATTGCCGCGGCTATCCAGAATTTCACGGGCGTGAACAAAAGCTATATTGGTCATGTGGCCTCAGATAAATCAGTGAAATACGCTATATATTTAACCTATCACAATAAAATTTGGCAAAGAAAGAAATTCACGATACGGAATAAGCCTATGAAACAACAATCCCCCCCCCTAAACCGTGACTTGTTGGCCAAGACGATGCGGCTTGCCTGTAGCGAAGCGCGTCATTGGTTGGGCGCCACTTCTCCTAATCCTGCCGTCGGCGCCGTCGGTCTTGATGAAGATGGAGAAATCATTTCAGTCAAGGCCCATCAACGTGCCGGAACGATGCATGCTGAAGCAACCCTGATTGCATCACTCAAAGCGCAAAACCAACTTAACAGGTTGCACACCCTCTGCGTAACGCTTGAGCCATGCAATCACTTTGGCCGCACACCACCCTGTACAAATACCATTATCGAAAGTGGCGTAAAAAATGTTGTGATAGGAACGCGTGATCCCAATCCAAACGTAAAAGGCGGTGGACTTGAGCATTTAGCGCAAAGCGGTATTCAGATAACGTGTGGTATAGATGAAGAAGAATGCCTCCAACTTATTCATGCCTTCTCATACAGTGCAATTTCTCACAAACCCTGGATAACCATCAAACGGGCGCTCAATAAAAATGGCTCGATGATACCAGAGGTAGGTCAAAAAACTTTTACCTCGCCATCTGCGCTCACATTGGCACACCAATTACGCAAAAAATGCGATGCCATTCTCACCGGCAGCGGAACAATACTGGCTGATAATCCACTTTTTACCGTACGCCATGTGCCAGATTATCCTGAGAAGAGGCGTTGGTTGGCTATTATCGATCGCCGCAACCGTGTACCCCAAAACTATATTGAGGCCGCACGCGAACGCAAGTTGGACGCCATTATTTATAGAAGTCCAGAAGAAGCCATTAAGGATTTGATAGATAAAGATGTACGCGATGTGTTGATTGAAGCAGGGCCTGCTTTATCCCAAGCAGTCCTTGACTTAGGCGTGTGGACGATGTTTGTTACACTTCAACAAGGCGATCCAGACATAATAGATGTCCGGTTTAACCCATCTGAACCAGTGCCGTTTGACGTTGGAGAATTCCGTTGGGATTACTTTCTGCCTGCATGAAAAATCGCGACATGACTATAGAGCTCAAAGCTTCATCTCAATTGCCTACCCGATTTGGTGATTTCCGACTGGATATCTTTGCCGATAATCAGGGCCAGGAGCATATGGTACTTCTTGCCGGTAGCCCCAAAAATGGCTGCCTTGTGCGGCTACACTCCGAGTGTGCAACAGGTGATATTTTAGGCTCGTTGCGATGCGATTGCCGCGATCAACTGGAGCTATCTTTACGCCGCATCAATGATAGTGGGGAGGGCATATTCATCTATTTGCGCGGACACGAGGGCCGCGGCATAGGCCTTGCCAATAAAATTAAAGCCTATGCCCTGCAAGAAAGTGGCCTCGATACGGTCGAGGCTAATCTTAAATTGGGCTTTGCACCTGATCAACGCGATTATCAGAACGCCTTTGCCATTCTCAAACATTATCATATCGATCAAATCAATTTACTGACCAACAATCGAAGTAAAATCGCTGCATTTGAAAATTCAGGAATTACCGTTAATGAGCACATGCCTTTATGGACGGCGACGAACCCGCACAATGAAAACTATGTCGATACAAAACAAAAACGGATGGGGCATATTCCGCCAGTGCCTGTGAAAATAACGCATCTTCGTTAAGCAACCCCACTCAAATGAGCGACTTCTGATACATAAATTTCATCAACGTTTATTTATGCGGCAAAACAATACACACATAATCCAATGATTGATCAAAAGAAACAGGAAGGCGCTGTATAGCTAACGGATACACTGCCACTGTCAGCACCGCCAAAAACACCAACAAGCCCATCGCCATTGCCAAGACCACCGTAATCAATGCCCCATGTGCTCAAGCCGCTACCGTCGCCACCGTTACCGCCATAGCTGCCGCCGTAGCCCCCACCTACCATGGCACCGCTTGCCTCACCACCACCGCCACTTCCATAGCCGCCGCCACCACCACCTGGGGTTTCACCTTCAAAGACTCCTGAGACCCAATTACTACCGCCTATGCCACCAATGGCACCGACACCGCCATAACCGGCAGTGCACTCAGTGTGCCCAGTCGTAGTACCCGGCCCATCCCAATAAAGGCCAGCGCCCCCATTGCCACCAGCACCGGCACTTCCGTTGGTCACGCCGACGAAGCCACTCGCGCCGAAGAAACCAGTGTCGCCAGCGCCGCCACCCGCGCCGCCAGCACTACCCGTGCCGCCGGCACCACCGTAATTGCCATCTCCGCCGCCGACGATGGGATAGTCATAAGAGCCACTGCCGCCGCCACCGCCGTAGTAGCCACTGCCGCCGCCACCACCACAAGCGCCACCACGACCACCACCACCACCAGCATAGATTTGTAGTGTGTCGCCTGCGGCTACAACGATTGGTCCACCATTGGAAGAAGCGCCGTTGTTGCCCTGGCAGCAGCCAGAGCTGCCGTTGCCACCCGCCGCAGAAGCTTGAACCGTTCCGTTAACCACAATAGCCGAACTTCCGCCGCCGCCGCCGGCGTAGTAGCTGCCGCCGGCGCCTCCAACCATTGTATACATAATCGAAGCCCCACCCGCCGGAACGGTGACTGATAGCTGCGTGAGGATTTGGCTGGTACAGCTTACGTTGCAGGAAGCCGTTGCTCCGCAGCTTAGTCCTGAACAATAACTGTCGGCAACAACGGCCCCATCGTTGCGGGTACATGTTGCCACTGGGATTGTGCTGGTACCTAGGCCGCAAGCCGATGGACATGAACCACCGTAGGTAGGGGTATAAGTCGGCGTCGTGCACACACCGCTAATATCAACATCACTTGGGCAGGAGATAACCGTTACCGAAGCTGTTTGTTTTTGAAGGGTGTCCTCACAGACAAGAGTATAAGTTGTTGTGGCCACGGGAGAAACCACGAGCGTCCCGCCGGCAGTAGATACGCTCGTTCCGTTAATCGAGCATGATAGACCGGGTGGCGGCAAGGTAACCGTCCATGTAAGCGTTGAACTACTCGCCGTATTAAGAGCCAATATAATCGGCGTGGCGATCAAGCTCACCGTAATCGGCTGTTCAACAGTAATTGTGACCTTCGCCAAAGAGGTAACATCTTTGTCGCCTAAGTCTGTAATTGTATAACTCACATTGCTATGAGGCGTCGTTGTAACACCAAGAGGTGTCAGGGCTACAGACGAAGCGCCCGTATTGTCGGTAGATTCTATAGAATAACCACCAGTTCCAGTCGTCACGGCTACCAATCCTGTGACTGTAGGTACTGTGCTTGAAATAAATGATGATCCCGTGACGGTATTGCCACTCGTACCATTTAATGTGCTCGTCACAACAGGTGATACGGAATCCTGTGAAGTGCTTGTATCCGATAATGAAGCGTCCCAATTCAAAGTAACAAGCGTGCCCGCCAAAACAGTAATTGCTGACCCCGAAACGGGCCCTGACATCGTTGAGGCAGAAGCTGTAAACGTCAAGTCTGGGCCAAAAGTAACAACAGGCCACCAACTGGGTGCCGGCGCGACGCCATCGGCGCTCTGCTGTCCACTCCACAACACTTGAGCATTGATTGTCGTCCAGCCGCTATGGCATGACGTAAACTGAACACTTTCGGGAGTTGGCATGGGCCAGGTCGCAAAATGTGTCGGACTATACCAGCGGCTATAAATTGTCGGAGCGTTTACAGTTGGTGCGTCACCACACCCTGCCGTGGAATAAGTTGATAGTCCGACAGAGGATGGTGATGGAACAACCCAAGTGGTCGTAGGCGGAAACGGTCGCGAGCAATATACGACTGAAAGATAGCCTGGGTGGTTGTAAGAGTTATAAAATTGACTCCACTCATAGGCCGTATGGAACGGTACAAAATTAGAGACACCTGTCGAACCACTCGAAGTGTTATCGACATAGCGGCAAGCATTCCAAACATCGATGGGGGCGATGGCACTTCCCGGATCGCTTCTTACGGCGTTATAGCAGCCAACTGCATGCGTACATACTGTTGTTGATAGATCCGCTGAAGAATAGACTTGTGTTATCGCGCCGTTAGTCGAGCCACTTAAATCGAGCGTGCATGCATTCGTCGCGCCGCTGGTAATATCGCATTGCCCGGTTGTTGTGCCACCAAGAGTTGTACCGCCAGGAGTTATGCTGCCAGAAGTCACATACGCACTATCGTCGGCAAGGACTTTGGTATTTAAACCAAAAATGCCAATCCATATAGTGGCACATAGAGCACCAACTATGACGGGTGAACGACTGAAATTGTCCAAAACAGATATACCCGAATCCTATCAGGATTCTTTGCCAGAGGCAGAATTTATAGGAGAATATTAAGCATTTCTAATGAAAATAATGTTAATTTATCAATTGTTACAACGCATTAATACACGGTATTTTGCTTCGTTGGGTCATAATTCACAATTAATCACGCCTCACCCTACATATACGGACTAGAAACAGCATCATAGTTTTAATTAATTACTGTCTAATCGGCATTGAACAAAATCATAATTCGATAAATAACTGGCCAGGTTGGTCGCTCCAAAATCAAGTGACTAGTGCCTGATCTGTCTGAATTATACCAAGCGTCCCTGCCTGACAGCTGCGGCAATGAACGACCGAAATAACGGGTGGGGATCAAGTGGCTTGGACTTGAGTTCAGGGTGAAACTGTACGCCGATAAACCATGGATGATCTTTGCGTTCGACAATTTCCGGGAGTTGGCCATCGGGCGATAATCCACAAAAGACCAACCCTGCTTTTTCCAATTGCGGACGAAAATTGATGTTCACCTCATAACGGTGACGGTGACGCTCCGTGATATGATCGATACCGTAAATTTCACGAACTTTGCTACCTTTAAGGAGATTGCAGGGATAAGTGCCAAGACGCATCGTGCCGCCCATATCGCCGTTGGCTTTTCGCACCTCAAGCTGATTACCCTTGATCCATTCCGTCATAAGACCGACGACGGCTTGATCGCTTTGTCCAAACTCACTTGATGTGGCCTTCGTCAAGCCACCCGCATACCTTGCGGCTTCGATGACGGCCATTTGCATGCCAAAACAAATGCCAAAATAGGGAATTTGTTTTTCACGGGCATACGAAGCTGCTCGAATTTTACCTTCTGTCCCTCGTTCACCGAAGCCGCCTGGAACGAGAATCCCGTTGACACCTTCAAGCTGTAAGGTGGCATTTTTATCTTCAAAGACTTGGGAATCCATCCACTTCAAATTGACCCTAACATTATTAGCAATACCCCCATGTGCTAAGGCTTCACTGAGTGATTTATAGCTATCGAGTAGACTTGTATATTTTCCGACAACGGCAATCGTAACTTCGCCTTCCGGTTGGCGTACGCGATCGACGATATTACGCCAACGCGACAAATCCGGTGCTTTATTGGTTGGTAAATTAAAGTAACGCAATACTTGCTCATCAAACCCCTGCTCATGGTAGTTGATCGGTACGGCATAAATTGTATCGACATCCAGAGCAGCAATGACCCGTTCGTGCTTAATGTTACAAAAGAGAGCGATCTTCTTGCGCTCTCCATCTGGAATGGGTCGCTCCGCCCGGCACAGCAGGATTTCAGGTTGGATACCTACGCTGAGCAATTCCTTTACTGAATGCTGCGTCGGTTTGGTTTTTAGTTCTCCGGCTGTCTTTATATAGGGCAGCAGCGTTACATGAACAAAAAGACTACGTTCGTCGCTGAGCTCATTACCTAGCTGGCGAATGGCCTCGAGAAAGGGCAAGCTTTCGATATCGCCTACCGTGCCACCTATCTCACATATACAAAATTCTTCATCAGTTAAATCAGCACGTATAAATTCCTTGATAGCATCTGTGACGTGAGGAATGACCTGAACGGTGGCGCCCAGATAATCACCGCGTCTTTCCTTGGCGATAACTGTCGAATATATTTTACCAGTCGTAACATTATCGCTTTGGCGGGAGGCAACACCTGTAAATCGTTCGTAATGTCCCAGATCAAGATCTGTTTCAGCACCATCATCGGTGACATAAACTTCACCGTGTTGGGTCGGGCTCATGGTACCGGGATCAACGTTCAAGTAGGGGTCTAATTTACGAAGGCGGACTTTATACCCGCGTGCTTGAAGAAGCGCCCCAAGTGCGGCAGCCGCGATGCCTTTACCAAGAGACGACACCACGCCGCCAGTTACAAATATAAAGCGTGTTGCCATACTCGAGTACACTCCTTTTTAAATCTGCATCTTCAATTCATTCCCCTTACTTAGTGGGCAACAGGGACTTGCGGCGCCAAAGGCGGGGGTACCGGCAACTCTTCGGATGTTGGCGCTGCCTTTGTTGATGGTGGCGTAGCTGGTTGAGGTGCCGTAACAGGCTCTGAGGGGACTGCAGGCGTTGGAGACTGTGACGATGGTGCCGCCGGAGGCGGCGACAGAGATACAGGTGCCGACACTGGTGCTGACGGCGCCGAAAGCGGTGCAGGTATTTGCGGCTGTGATGATGAAGATGGTGAAGATGGTGCCATCGGCACAATCTGATCTAAGAGGCTGCGCGATTGGTGATGGCTGCTAGCGATATATCCAAGAGCTAAACTGGTGCAGATAAAAAGTGCCGCTAATATGGCCGTTGTTCGGGTAAGCAGGTTGGCGGATCCGCGCGCGGTAAATAAACCACCCATCGTGCTACCACCACCCATCAATCCACCACCGTCCTGCGCCGTCCGCTGAATGAGAATGACAGAGACAAGCGCTACGGCTATCATTAAGTGAATAACCAGCAAGACAGTGCCCATTTAACCCTCCGAATATTAACAAAAATACACCTTCAACGGCATCCATAAGTATGGGTGAGAGCCGTTTAAAGTCACAGATAATTTTGGCTGGAATGATTTTATAAAGTATCCGCACCCGAAAAGCTAGTGTGGATTTGACAAGTTTTTTACAGTTTTACCTACATTTCTCGGCTATGGCCCAAAACCCGTCGCCATTAATACTTGCACTACCTACCAAAACACCATCGACTTCCTGATTTTCAAGTATGGAGCCAGCGTTTTGTGGCGTAACCGAACCTCCGTAGATAACTTGTACGGCTTCGCCAGCAGCACCTAACGCTTTGCGGATTGTTTGATGGACGCTTTCTATATCTTTTATTTCTGGTTGCTGGCCGCTACCGATAGCCCAAACTGGCTCATAGGCAACGACGAGTTGTGCAATCTGATTTTTTTCTGGCAACGAAGCCCGCAGTTGTTGTTCAATTACTTCGACCGTCTTTGCTGATGTCCGTTGTTCTTCGGTTTCGCCAACACAAACAATCGTGGTCAAGCCAGCTAACTGTGCGGCAGCAACTTTTTTTGAAATTAATTCGTTAGTTTCTTGATGAGCCAAACGGCGTTCGGAATGACCCAAAATGACATAACGGCAGCCAAGATCAGCAAACATCGCCGCACTCACATCACCCGTATAAGCGCCATGTGTTGCGTGATGGCAGTCCTGAGCCCCCAATAGGAGCGGGGAACCCATGATGGCTTCAGATACCGGCCAGGTAAGCGTGGCCGGCGGACACACCGCAATATCAAAATTTAAGGGTTTTTTGGCTGCAATCTTGTCTGCAAGCTCACGGGCTAGAACAAGGCCAGACGTCAATCGGCCATACATTTTCCAGTTTCCAACCACCAATCGCCGGCGTTTTGCCATGTTATGCTCTCAATCTATGATTCTGGGCTTCTGTTTTGCCCTCGAGGCTTTTATCATGCCCTTTAGGATCAGAAAACGACAAAGAGAGAAAGGCACTTTTTCATGTTGCAAACGATGCGCCACTGGGCCCAGCACTGGTTTTTAAAGGGCCTCATGCTGTTTTTGGTCATTAGTTTTGCCATCTGGGGTATTGGCGACATTTTCCGCGGCAACCCTTTGCAGCGCACTGTGGCAAAATCAGGCAGTGTAAGTCTTAGTGTTCAAGCTCTTGATAAACAGTTTGAAGACGAACTGGCTCACGCCCGCCAGATGTTGGGTCCCGATTTAACGGCACAACAGGCTCGCCAAATAGGCATCCTCGACAATACGCTGCAAAATATGATTGCACGCGCCGGCCTTGATCAGATGATCGCCAAACAAGGTATTGATGTTCCCGATAGCGCTGTCTTGGATATGCTCGCTGCACAACCGCAACTGCGCGACAAGGATGGCAAGTTTAATAGCGACTTGTTCCATCGCCTCCTCGATCAAACGCACCTTAGCGAGCACGCCTTCTTAATACAAACGCGACAAGATTTAGCGCGCAAACAACTCCTTAATCCTATAACCGAGATCAACAGTTTGCCGCACACAATTACCGATAATGTCTATAAAGCACGTGGCCAAAAGCGCATTCTTGAAGTTATTAGCCTAAAGAATGACAGCATAAGCGACACCACAACACCGGACGATAAGGCTCTCGAGGACTTTTATCATAAAAACCCGGATAAATTTACCGCGCCCGAATATCGCGCGATCACGCTAGCTAAACTTTCGACCGACGACGTAGCAAAAGACATTGCTGTCAGCGATGACGAATTAAAAAAGGCCTACGCCGACAAAGCCGCCGAGCTTACCATGCCGGAACAGCGCGATGTTCTACAGGTCGTGTTACAGGATGAAGTTAAAGCCCAAGATTTAGCCAAAGAAGCTGGCGCTAGCCATGATCTTAAAGCGGCCGCAAAAAAAATTGGCTATGAGGTTGTACCGCTTAACGATCTGACCGAAAAAACAATCTTACCCGAACTCACCGCGAGTGTTTTTGCCCTGAGCCAAGGACAGGTCTCAACACCAATTAAAAGCAGTCTTGGTTGGCACGTCGTGCAGCTCACAAAAATAACCCCGGGCGGCAAATTGGACTTCGATGCCGCTAAGCAGCAATTGGGCGATGAAATCAAGCGTGACCGCGCTACCGAAGTCACGACGCATACGCTCAATCAACTTGATGATGCGCTAGCGGCCGGTCATTCCCTTGAGGATATAGCTGATAGCTTAAGATTGCGCCTCATCAAAATACCTGCCATCGATACGGCCGGAAAATTGTCTGACGGCAAGGATCCACAAGAATTACCGTCTAAAGACGATGTCCTTAAAACTGCCTTTGGCCAAGGCAGCGGTGAAACAAGTCCTGTAATCGATGATCGTAACGGTAACTTCATCGTTGTTCGCACCGACGAAATTACCCCAAGCCAAGTACGGCCTTTGGATGCAATAAAGGAACAAGTGGCAATTGAATGGCGCGCAGGAGATCAAGCAAAAAAAGCCGAAGATCAGGCTCAAACAATTGCCAGCTCTTTACGTGAAGGCAAAACCGCTTCCTCCTTTGCCGCACACAGCGGCGTTGATGTCCGTTTGTCAAAGCCCATCTCGCTGCTCGGCGACAGTGATCCCGGTTTACCAACCAGCCTTCTACCACAGATCCTGCTGATGAAAAAAGGCGACGTGATTACAGAAAAACTCCCCGATCATCAGCTTATATTGCGACTGACAGAAATCGATGACGTTGATCCGGCATCAGACGAGACCGGCTTGCACAAAGTCAGCGACCAACTCACGTCACAAATACCAGCCGAGCTCACGGACGAGTTCGCTCGTTATTTACGCATCATATTCCCCGTCGAAATAGATCAGAGCTTGATGGAAAGTCTTCGCCAGCAAGGCAGCTAACACCATGAAGGCCAGAATAGTAAGAACATAGTATGAACCTGACGCCTGACTTTGCCACTTTCGCTCACGCTTGGGGCGCGGGTAAAAATCAAACTGTTTCGACAGCGCAGTATAACGACACTGAAACGCCTGTTTCAGCGATGTATAAGCTTTGCCATAACAGAGCCTTTAGCTTTCTTCTAGAATCCGCTGAAGGCGGTGCCTTACGTGGTCGCTATTCGATTATCGGACGTGACCCTGATCTTATCTGGCAGTGCCAGCACGGCAAGGGGTCTTCAATCAATCGTCATGCCCTCACCAGTAAGGAAAAATTTAAGACCTCATCACAAACACCGCTTGAAGATTTGCGCGCACTTCTTACCGAATGTCACATTGATGATGTCAATCAACCACAACCCATAGCGGCGGGACTGTTTGGTTATCTAAGCTATGATATGGTGCAATATATGGAGAAGCTGCCGACGCCGCAGCCCATCGGCGTCGAGACGCCAGAAGCCCTTTTAATCCGTCCGACACTGCTAGCCATTTTTGACAATGTAGAAAACCGCATTATCGTTGTAACACCTGTGTGGTACGACAAGTCACAAACCGCAGAACAAGCCTATCAGCTGGCCAAGGAAAGAATTGCTCAAGCCAACCAGGATCTTGCTTCTGCTATGGTTTCGCCGCCGGATGCAAAGATAGGCCCAGCACCTCTGCCGGAGCCCAAAAGCAATATGACTGAGGCTAAGTTCTGCAAAAGTGTGGAGCGAGCCAAAGAGTATATCTGCGCTGGTGATATTTTTCAGGTCGTTTTATCTCAGCGCTTCTCTCTTCCCTTCAAGCTGCCGCCGTTCAGTCTTTACCGTTCGATTAGACGCCTCGACCCGTCACCATTCTTATTTTATTTTAATCTCAAGGATTTTCATATTGTCGGTACAAGTCCAGAAATCCTCGTGCGCGTTCGCGACGGCCAAGTAACCATTCGCCCTATCGCCGGCACGCGCCCGCGTGGCTTTGGCAACCAAAGCGACACCGAGTTAGCTGCAGACTTGCTGGCCGACCCTAAGGAGCTTGCCGAGCATCTGATGTTGCTTGATTTAGGACGCAACGATGTCGGGCGCGTCGCTAAAATTGGTAGCGTCAAAGTTACCGCTCGTAACACAATCGAATATTACAAACACGTCATGCATATTGTATCGAACGTTGAGGGCCAACTCGACAGCAAATATACCTCGCTCGATGCTTTGATCGCCGGATTTCCAGCTGGAACCGTGAGCGGCGCACCTAAAGTTCGGGCGATGGAGATCATTGCCGAGTTGGAGGCAGATCGACGCGGCGTCTATGCTGGTTGCATTGGTTACTTTGGTGCTAACGGTAACATGGATACCGCCATAGCCATTCGTACTGCCGTCATTAAAGACAACGTCATGCATGTCCAAGCCGGAGCCGGCATCGTTTATGACAGCCATCCACAATCGGAATATCGTGAATGCGTCGCCAAAGCGCGTGGATTGATTAGAGCCGCGCAACAGGCGGCCGAGTGCGGAAACTCATTTGACGATTAAGTAACGCACCTAGTACTGATTACTTTCTGACGCCCTCGACGACGCTCATTAACGCCGTATGGAAACGCTCGGGGCTCGATATATTATCAAACGGCGATATATCGTTGCCCATGCCGCGAACATAAATTGTACCAAATCCTAACATTCTACCCAGCACGGTCTGATCAAAGTTAACCCCGGCGACGCGGTTGATAATAATTTCAAAGGTCGTGCGCGAGACAAAACCGTATTTGGCGATGAGACGATGGTTTGTCACGACAAGTTCGGTCGAGGTTTGTTGGATATAAGCCATCATGACAAGGAGGATGCCGAAAATAGTTACAGCACAGGCTGCCATGGCTAAAAACTTAGCAAAATGTTGTGCCAGCGCCGGACCAAATAGCAAGGTGACGAGATCATTGCTAAAAAAACTGAGTGTCGCACCACACACCGTCAAAGTCAGCCCGTGCACATAAACGATCCAGTGCAAATAGGCGATGTAGACAACATGTTCGCCCGGCAATAAAACTTTTTCAACATAGCTTGACATCAAACCCTCTAACTGACCGCTCTCGTTTTAGTCTCTAGTTTTGGTTTTTCTTCCTGCGCTGCCAACCATTTTTCGGCCTCAAGCGCCGCCATGCAACCCATGCCGGCAGCTGTTACCGCTTGGCGGAAAATTTTATCTTTAACATCGCCTGCCGCATAAACACCGGGAATGTTGGTTGCGGTCGAGTCTGGCTTTGTGACAATGTAGCCCGCCTCATCCATAGCTAACTTACCCTTAAATAACGCCGTCGCTGGATCGTGGCCGATAGCGATAAACAGGCCTGCCGTAGGGATCAAGGTCTCTTGTTTTGTCATCACGTTGCGGACCACAACACCGGTGACTTGCAGATTTGGCTTTTCGATACCTTCAACTTTCTCGACAACGCTATTCCATACAACTTTAATCTTTGCATTATTCATAACCCGGTCATGAAGTATCTTCTCGCCGCGAAATGCGTCGCGGCGATGTATCAGCGTAACTTTGGTCGCATGATTAGTAAGATATAAGGCTTCTTCAAGTGCTGTATTGCCGCCGCCAACAACGCACACTTCCTTTCCGCGAAAGAAGAAGCCGTCACATGTCGCGCAGCCCGAAACGCCAAAACCTTGAAATTTCTTTTCACTTTCTATTCCTAACCAGCGCGCCTGCGCTCCCGTGGCTATGATAACACTATCTGCTAGAAAAACATCGCCAGAATCTGCTTCGCAACGAAAAGGGCGCTGATTGAAGTCAACCTTATTGATGCTATCAAAAATAAGTTCGCACCCTACTTTCGAGGCTTGAGATGCCATTTGCTCCATGAGCCAGGGGCCTTGAATGATATCCGCAAAGCCAGGATAATTTTCAACATCCGTCGTAATCGTCAACTGGCCGCCAGGCTGCATGCCCTGAACAAGTATTGGTTTCATATTGGCACGCGCAGCATAAATGGCCGCTGTGTAACCGGCAGGGCCAGCGCCGATGACGAGAACTTTGCTATGATGTGTTTTTGACATTTTTGGATATTGCCACAACTCTCGAAAGGCTCAAACTAAAACCCAAACATGTGATCCAGGCTAAAGGAAGCCTCGGCGTTGATCAGGCCATGATAACCGAACAGCCGGCACGTCGTATCCCTGATAAGAACATAACAATGTTGGCCGGCCGCCTTAAGCTCGTCATCAGTAAATATCTCGCTTACCCGCCACAAAAGCGAGCCACTACAGGCAATACGCACTGTACGCCGAGCAACTTCCTGGCCTTTATTCGAAGTTAAAACCAGCGTCGTATCTGAGGCTGAATGCCACGGCGTTGAGGCAGGATAAATAAGATGACATAGCGTGTCGTAGGGGGCTGGTCCTACACGTAGAAAAAGGCGCGTGCTCAGTCCTGGAGCTTTACCGGCGTAACTCTGTGGTTCATTTTTATAAGTCAGCGCGGTATTAAAAATATGGGCACCAAAACTTGTTTCAGCTGCGTGTCCCGAGTGGTGATCTTGGTAGCGGAAGAGTGCGTGCATCCAACCATCAACCTCATGTCCTGCAGAAAAATCATAGATCAGTTCTATGTGGCCGTAACCGCCGTCAAGTTGGTAGCCGTTTAAGAGATCGGTTACGTTGAGAGCGATTGAATAATTGCGCTTAAGATTGCCAAAGCGGTGTTCTCTTATCTCTTTACCTTTAGAATCGTAAACCAACGCTTTTAAAGGAAGATGTGACTGTGCCGTAGACATAGGCGTCGGCAAAGACCATGTCGTAAAGCGCGCCAAGGGAAGCACCGGCGCCGGTACAATATGCAACTTGCCAAGCAGGTCACCCAAATCTCCAAGCCGTTTGTCTGACTTTAAGTCACTACGTTCGACATTGGGATGGGAAATTCGGCTGTGTCCGTTTTTCGAGAAAATCTCGTAACGTGGACGAACGAAATGCTTACCGGCTTGAATTTCAATCTGCTGCGGCCACCGTGCTGCGGGCAAAAGTTCAGCAACATTCAAACGATAGGTACCAAAGGGCGGTATGGCCTTTTTGAGCGTCGTAATTTCATCTTGCCCCATAAGGTTTAATCCAACTTCACCGGGCGCAATCTCGTTGGGATGGCTATTTTGTATCCACAACACAACCTCTTCATCAGCAGTTGGCGCTGGCAGGCCAGCATATAGATCTGACGGCCATGCATTCGCATCATGTGTACAAGAGAGATCTTTATCGTCGTCGCCGTAGGTATCGAGTGCATATTTTACCACATCATGGCCGGCGGCACCGATGACATGTAAAAATAGCTGTCCACAAAACTCGGGTAGTTTAAAGCGTTCACGGATGTCAACACTATCGATGACCACCGTTGCATTCGGCTCCGGCAATGGCTCTTTCCATTCTACAAGTTTCTGGCCTTTAGCATCGATTAAATAACACCAGACATGACCATCTTTGCTGCCGTACGAGCCCCAATAGTTGGCCGTCACAATCCGGGTATGTTGGCCGCCGGCATCACGAAAAAACGCATAATTTGTTGCAAAATTGATATTGGCTAAATAACGCTGCTTATCGCTCAGCATATCTTCGGGAAGACGCAAAGCATCAAAACTGTACCAAGGTGTATTGGCAGGCATTAAATGGCGAACCTGATCAACGAGCCGTGCGGCATCAAATGAAGCTACCAATATAGATTTACAGACACATTCTCTTAAGCTCGTGACCGGCTGCGCCGCATGATTGCGAAACACGCGACCGATTTGGTCAACATCCTGAACAAATAACCCGGTAATTTCTATTTCAGATAAAGGAAAAAATTCAGCGAATGTCGCCAACTGATTGGAGGGATCATAAATCGCTACCGGTCCGGATTTTTGCAAATGCACAACTAAGTGCCGCGCCTTTTCAGCTACCAGCGGATGGGCGACGGCTTTATAGAAGGCATTGCCGCCAGACTGATTGCTAAATGTATCAATTTTTAACATTTACAATAACCCTTACATCTGATGGCGTGAACGCTTAAAGAATGCGCTCAAACGGTGCCGCCACTGCTCGCGCCAAACAACACCCCTGTCGGTAACCCAATTTAGCTGGATTGAACGCCGTTGCCCTTCATAGGGTTCATGGCCATGCCAAGCATTCGACTGGTTTTTAAAGACTAGAAGCGTTCCTTGATCAGGTGGCACTTCGGTAATGATATCATTTAAATTATCCGGCGAACGTAACAAGCGAAGTCGTCCCGTTGGCTTTTCCCATTTGCCGTTCATATAAAGGAGCACGGTGATTAATTTCGTCTTGCTATCGGTATGAATATGGCCGTCGCGTGCCGCACTCTGTCCTCGTACCGTAATCATAGTTGGACGACCTTTGAGATCGATTGCAAACTTATCGGCAATAGTTGTTGTCATCTCCGGACCAGTAATATCATCGACAAGATGCTTAAACGACCTGCCGTATTTCAAAGTCGGTAAAGGAAAACTCCCTGGCAAATCAACAACCGGATAGTCGGCTTCAATCGCTTCGATAGCTTCCTGGCGAACAAAACTTGGCACGACAAGATACGGGAAGGGCTCCTGCATGACAGGGGCCGCTTTCAAGGCATCGATATTGATGGTCTCGCCAAACATAGTAAAATCCTACAACAATCATCATTTTGATTAAAGCAAAAATCTAGATGTCTTAATCTGGATGTTAACGCGCAAATAGCTTATTTCGTCTGTCTATTGCGCTCGCGCTTCAATGAGCTCTCTTATTTTTTCAGCTACGAATTCCACGTCATTGAGAGGTTTATAGTCCCACGGGGCTAACGTTCCAGCAAAAGGCCGCGTCATATGACTATCACGTAAAATTTGATGGAACTTACGAAATTTATCAGAGCCCCCAGGAAGGTCTATCACATAAACCGGCTTACCTGTCGTACAAGCTTCGGAAACCATATTTACGCTATCACAAGTAACGAGAATATAGTCAGCAAGCCCAAGCATGCCGTAATAAGGGTTTTCACCTTTGCCATCCCAAATGATACTCGGTACACCGATCAAGGCTTGGCGAAGGATGGCTATGTTGTTCTCGCCAGTTCTACGTGAAGGCGTAACCAAGAGACTTCCGCCTGTCGTTTTAGCTAACGCCGCGAGCTGAGCCGCCAAGGGCACCATCTCATGTGGGGTCAATCGATAAACTGCGCTGCTACCGCCGATAAGCACAGCAATACGCGGTGATTTAAGATGTGATAGAGTTGGCAGAAGTTTGTCTGCTTCAGAGCGTAGTTTTTCCTGTGTCACACGATGAAGGGCACCACGCGTGGTTATGACGTTGGGTCCAGACAATCCGTCATGTTGCGGCACAACCACACAATCGAAGCGTAACGGATCGATCACAGGATTTTGTATTTGCACCGTAAGCGCTCTCTTAATGCCGTTTTTATGCGATGCTTGGCGCACATAAAGCGCAGCTGGAATGCTGATTCGCCCGGTCGCAATGACCAGGTCCGGCCAGGGTGGTGTTAATAAGTCACCTTGCGGACTGAAGGCGAAACGCAAGCCGTGTCTTAAAAAAGGCACAAACTGTTTCCATGGTGTCCTTAGAGCTATGCGCTTAATAACTGGTGACAAGTGTAGTGCCTCGGCTAAACCTAGGCACTGGTTTTCCATTCCGGCCTTGCCGTCCGTGATAACCCAGCATGTCACTTGGCTCTTTGAAGACATATAAGCTAGTATCCCCACTTTAACCTAACAGAGCATTGAATAGAGATAGACATGAAGCACGTCAAACTTGACCGGATCGACTTACGAATTCTTCGCGAACTACAAAAGGACGGTAGGATCACTAACGTTGATCTCGCCAAGCTTGTTGGTATCTCTGCGCCACCTTGCTTGCGCCGCGTTCGGGCTCTCGAAGAAGCCGGTTATATTCGCGGCTATCATGCAGACGTAGCTTCGGAAAAACTCGGCTATGGTATAACCGTCTTTACCCAGGTTTCTCTTGCTAATCACGCCGAATCCGATCTGTTGGCGTTTGCTAAACTGGCTGAATCGTGGCCACAAATCCGCGAGTGCTACATGATGACGGGCGATGCAGACTTCATGATCAAGATTGTAGCTGAAGATTGGGAGGGATTTCAAAGATTCCTCACCACACAGCTTGCCGCCGCCCCTAATGTTAGTCATGTCAAATCGGCACCAGCCGTACGCCGCACTAAATACGAGCCGGGCGTGCCTATCGACGATAAAAATGGTACCCCTCCCAAAAAGGAAGAGTGAATTTTTGTACTCTTCAGCCTAGAAAATGTGCAGTCCTCGGCATCCATTAAACTGGAAAAACTTATTCATTTGCCTTAAGTTGCGCTGCTGTTCGTGGCACCTTGCTTCACGATTTGGAGTTCGTCTTGCCTATTCGCTTTATCGTCCAACTTGTTGATATGAGCCGACGCTATGCGTTGGCCGTTGTCGTCGTTGCCCTGGTCTCTAGCCTGGCGCTCGGTTGGTATGTCGTGGGACATATCAAAATTAATACGAACATCAATCAGTTGTTGTCTGCCGATTTGATTTGGCGGCAACGCGAAATGGCGATTGAAAAAGCTTTTCCTCGCCGGAACGATTTATTAATCGTTGTCATCGATGGCGACACGCCCGACGACGCCGAAGACGCCGCCGCCACACTCGCCGGCAAGCTCGCCGCAATGCCAGCGCAATTCCATTTAGTAACCCGGCCAGATTCCATTCCGTTTTTTGAAAAAAATGGACTGCTATATCTCTCTACGGATGAGCTAACGGCCGTTCTCAACAACATCGTGCAAGCACAACCGTTGCTTGGCACGCTGGCAAGCGATCCCTCATTACGCGGACTCTTTTCAACGCTCAGCTTAATTTTGCAAGGTGTGCAACAAGGGCAAGCCGATTATGTCACCCTCGATCAACCTATAACAAAGGTGGCTGACACCATTTTCTCGGCTCTAGCCGGAAAAGATAAGCCGCTTGGCTGGCAAAGCATGATGGCAGGGCAAACCGCACCCCAAGGTGACTTACGAAAATTTATAATTACACAACCAGTGCTTAATTATACCGCGCTCGAGCCTGGCGAAGACGCGAGCAAGATAATAAGGGATGAGGCAAAAAATTTAAATCTTACGCCCGAGCACGGTATTCGCATTCGCCTTACCGGCTCGGTTGCCCTTAACGACGAAGAATTTGGTAGCGTAGCTCAAGGGACTAGTCAGGCGACAATTCTTTCTATTATCTTAGTATTTGTTATTCTGTTTATGGCGCTACGATCATTTCGTATCATCATTCCTATATTATTGACGCTGGGCGCAGGTCTAACGATCACAACCGCTTTTGCTCTCGTCACTGTCGGTTCGCTTAACCTTATTTCAGTTGCGTTTGCTGTCATGTTTGTCGGCATAGCTGTCGATTTTGGCATTCAGTTTGGCGTACGTTATCGTGATCAGCATCATCAAGAGCCTGATCACGATAAGGCGATGGTACGCACCGCTGAAATTATTGCGCTTCCTCTCTTAATGGCAGCCGCGTCAACAAGTATCGGATTTTTAGCCTTTATGCCAACCGACTACCGCGGTGTAGCTGAGCTTGGCTTAATTGCTGGTGCGGGCATGCTAATTGCTTTTTTTCTCAATATAACCCTTTTACCGGCTCTTCTTTCTCTGGCAAGGCCACCGGCAGAACCCGATGACATTGGCTTTCACTGGGCAGCCCCTATCGACAGATTTCTCAGCAAATATCGTTTTAAACTTCTGGCCATAATTGCCGTCGCCACAATTGGTGCAGTGACGGTTGCGACACAACTGCGTTTTGATTTTGATCCCCTCAGCCTCAAAGATCCGCACACTGAGTCCGTATCGACATTGTTTGATTTAATGAAGGACCCTAATGGCAGTCCTTATACAATACAGATTTTGTCTTCATCCCTCGAAAGCGCACAACAGCTCGCCGATAAAATCCAAGAACTGCCTGAAGTCGACCATACCATGACCCTGAATAGCTTCGTGCCCGACCAACAGGAGCAGAAGCTTGGTATAATCAACGATGCTAACCAACTTTTAGGGCCAACGCTTTCGCCGCCTACAACTCAAGCACCGCCAACGATGGATGAAAACCTCGACAGTTTACGCAATGTAGCTGCAAGCTTACATCAAATCGGCACACAACATCCGTCTGCTGAAATGCTGGCCAAAGCGCTCGATCAAGTCGTCGAGCGTAAAGACCCTGCTCTGCTTCAACACCTACAAAACGATCTCATTAGTGGCATGCAAACGCGTCTTTCAGCCCTGCGACAGAGCCTGACGGCAGAGCCCATCAAAGCCGATACGATAAGCGAGGATTTACGCGGCGATTGGATTTCGCCTGATGGCCAAGCGCTCATTGAAGTCTATCCCAAAGGCAATCCGCGCGATCATAAAACACTTGTGGCTTTCACGGATGCCGTTCGAAAAGTGGCTCCTGATGCCAGTGGTTCACCTATATCGATACGCGAGTCTGGCAAAACGATTACGGCTGCTTTTATTCATGCTGGAATTTATGCCTTGCTAGCTATTGCCCTGCTCGCACTTTTAATACTCAGGCGCCCGCGTGAAGTTATCCTGCTTATAGCGCCGCTGATTCTTGCTGGAGTCTTAACTTTAGCGACAATTGTAGTTATTGGGCTGTCGCTCAATTTTGCGAATATCATAGCCCTTCCGCTACTTTTAAGCCTTGGCGTATCTTATGCGATATACTTTATAAGTGCTTGGCATGCGGGAATGGAGAATTTATTGCAGTCCAGCGTCGCTCGAGCCGTTCTGTTTAGTGCGGCCACCGCCCTCGTAGCCTTTGGCAGTTTATCATTATCCTCCCATCTGGGCATGCGTAGTATGGGGGAATTATTAACGATTTCTCTGGTATACTCCCTAATCTGTACATTTTTTGTTCTTCCAGTCTTGCTAGGACCGCCTAATACCGATAAACATTAAATTGACCGATTCATGATTAATCCTTCCTTGTTCCCCAATCAAAGGTTCCCTCGAATGACCAACTCAGGTTCTCGTAAGTTCGCTGCGCTTATATTGTTCGCCGCCCTTTCAGTTTCGGCGTGCGCATCAATTCCCGAAACGCAAGAAGGGCGTGCGGAGTATGACGCGACAAACGACCCGTTTGAACCGATGAACCGCACAATTTTTGACTTCAATGATTTCCTTGATCGCCTCTTGTTCCGTCCGGTGGCAGAACTTTATCGTTGGACGGTACCGCCGCCCCTTCGTGACCGCGTAGCTGGCATAGTCAGCAACATGCGCGAACCTGTGATATTCGCCAACGACCTGTTGCAGGCTGATCCTGACAAAGCGACCACAACCTTTGGTCGATTTGCTATAAACACGACAGCTGGTATCGGTGGCATGTTTGATTTTGCCAATGATCTTAAGCTCTATCAACAAACCGGTGACTTTGGTCAAACCCTTTATGTCTGGGGTGTCGGCGAAGGCCCTTATCTTGTTCTGCCGTTATTAGGGCCCTCCAATATCCGCGATGCTATCGGTATAGGTGTTGATGCTTTGATGTCGCCATGGCAGTACCTTGCTGGCTTGCGTGGACCTGGGACCGAGAACCGCTTTGATCTTGCCTACTTCAGCGCCGATGGCATTATCAAGCGTGAGCAGAATATCGAAGCTCTCGATGCTCTGCGTACTGGTTCACTCGACTTCTACGCTCAGATGCGCAGTGTCTATCGCCAATACCGCGATAAGCAACTGGGCACGAGTAGCTCGGAAGGTATGCCGAAGTACGACGACTTCGCCCAATGATCTCAAGCTAAGTCAAGAGACTAAACCAACGTTCGCAGGCAGCCAAGTCTCGCAGAATTTCGTCTTGGCGTTTGCGAAGTGCTGGGTCTTCACCCCACATCTCAAGTTGGTAGTTTTCATCTAACTGTGCCAACTGATGAACTTCTGCCGCGGAAAGACGCTTATGAGCGAGCGCAAGCCCTAGAACCAAGGAACCGCTCATCTCAACCGCATGGCTGAGGCCAACAAGAGAAAAATCATCGTAGGCTGAAACGGCACGCGCCAAAGTACTCACCGCCGATAGCTCTTGATCAATAACGACAACCCCCGTACCGGATTTAAGAAATGCACCAAATTGCGACGCGCACCAATTGAGCCAAGGTTGCCAAAGCGCTTCTTGCCGACGTAAAAGCTCTTCAGGATAACTCGCGCGATAGCATAACAGTTCAGTTTGCGTATAACGCAGGGTCCGCGCGATAATTTGATCGCGATCTCTTGGAACAAGATCGAGCGCCGTAGCTACAAATTGCATCAAGGGCATCAATGATGGATTAATCTTTTTTCCCTGTGCACCCCATTCTAAAGCAAGCGCCTCCGCTAGACTAAGCGTAGGCGCGACCAGATCGACGCCGGCTGGCGTATGGACAAGATCTCCATCGCAATAGACAGCAAAACCTGCGGCTACCTTTGCCACGTTATAAGACCGCGTCGGATGCGTTGAGATCGCCATACTACTGATTGTTTGCGCCTAAATACTTGCCGGTGAACGCCTTAAGTTGATCGCGAATTTGGGCGGCCCATTTCTGTACCAGGCCACCTTGATCATCTACCCCTGAAAGCAGCGGGCTTTGACGATCCAAAATATCAGCGCAAAATTTTTGGTCGACATCAAGTACGGTGTCTTGTGAGACACTCGTATTATTTTCTGCAATTTCGCCAACTGGATTAGCAATAATATTTGAGATATTTGGTACAATAGCCGATGTGTCAGGTGAAAGTGTGGGGCTAAATAGACCGCCGCCAATATGCATTCTTGGCAATAGACCCCCGACATCAACGCTACCGTCGGTTTTTGCCTGCAAAAATATATCGATTGTTTCGTTGTGCATGTTAAATCCGCCGTGCCCAGTCATCATCATAACACCCGTGTCAACAAACAGCTTGTTTGAAACTGCAATACCTTTAGCAACGTCAAAATGAGTCACAAGACATTTCATATTAGAATGAACGCTACCACCCGTTCCTGCTGTGAGGATATCGGTCAGCGTCGAAGCTATACGATCCTGTATGTCATCCGTAATCATACCACCAGCAGCAATTAAATTAATTTGCCCTTTCGCATTGCCGGCAAGTTCGTGGAGACTATTACCGAAAGAGGACAAAGATACATTGATATCGCTTTTACCAGCCAGAAATATTTCTGCACCCCCCAAGGGTAGTAGTTCAGATAAATCTAAGTCAGGGGCATAAAAAATAAGGGCGGCTTCGGTTGGAACGGACGCCGCATTGAGCATAAACTGGCTGTCGACCGTGCTCTTTGCCAATACGCTTCTTACTGGCGCCAGCAGTAACTCACCATCGCTTAAACCTAACGTTGCCGTTATCTGAGTTAAAAGTATTCGATTGATCGGCAAAGCATCGATAGCTATGCCCAGCTTAGCGTCAGCAATTTTTAATAGGCGAAGATCAAATGGCTTCGTGTTAAATTGATAACCCTCTTGTATATGATTATTTTTTTGATCCAAGAACGGACCGATAAAATCAAAATCCGCTGGATCCAACCGATCACTAACGACTGTGCCACGCAAAAAAGGCCTTAGGCCATCCCACATAATTTCCATTTTACCGTGTATTTGCGTCGTTCCTTTGATCAGCAAATATTGTCGAATGTCTGCGTGCTTAATGTTTTCACTTATCAGGCCTTCTGCCTGAAAGCGATAGTTGCCATAAAGCACGTCAGCCACAAATGGCCAGTTGTTTTGTAAGAAATGAGCTAATACACCGCCTGCTAGATTTAATTTAATCGGAATATCGTTATATCTGCCAATAAAATGCAACCGCGTTCGATTGAGGGTTGGGCCAAAAGAAAAGGCATCAATGTAGACTTTTGCTATCACCCCATCCCTATCCACTAAAACGGCACGACTATTGATGATCTCAAAATCCTGGACTTGGGCCTTAACGGATCCACTTTCAATGAGCTCTCGGCGCGGCGGAGCATAGTTCCTATCGTTCCCTTGACCTTTTTCAAGATCGATATCAGCCCGATCGATCGTCAATGATTTGATAGCAAGCTTTTGTTGCATCAGCGGCAGCAACCTAATCCCAAGCTGCACCTGGCCGATCGATGCCATTTTTTTCTGTCGCGCCCAAATGGGATTGATAATACTCACATCACTGAGAGTGAGTTCCAGGCCATGGTTCAGTGAGGCCTGGAGTTTTAGCGGCCCGTCTATTGTAGCTGTATGCCCCAACTCTTGGCTAAGTACCTCAGATATGTCTTGTTTATAAATTGAACCATCAAATGGTAATTGTACCGTACCAACTGCAGAGATCACAGCCAGAAGACCAGCACACAGAAGGATAAACAATCCAGTTTTGATCATGAGCAAATACTTTAATGGCCAAGCAGTCCCTTGAGTATATTTCCGACTTTTTGTGCCTTGTTCGTTGTCTTTGTCGACACGTCTTGCACAGGAGGCTGAGATTTTGCGCCGGCTGCGGATGGATGGCTTAAAGTATACAAGCAGGAGTTTTGTCCAGCCTCTGTCATAATGACCGGAACGCCGCTCGTGTCGGCTTTACTATTAGACAAAAGACCCATAACGCTTTGGATAGTGCCCGCCTTATCAAGAGTAATATGGGGCTTAATCATCGTCCCGCCTATGTGAACCGGCGGAAGTATACCGAGTGCATTGGCAATTTTAGGCCTGCCATGGAGCATAATATCGAGCGTCTCTGCGCCAAGATTGAAGCCACCAGTACCAGCAACAGTCGTCGCGGTCGTATCGCCAAGTAGCCCATTATCATGGGCTATGCCGTCTTTCACATCAAAGCGAACCACAAGACAATTTAATCCCATCTGCGAGGTGCTTGAACCTGGTGCTATCAGCTCTGCCAAACCAGCACCAACCTGGCCCAAGGCCTGTACAGATATAGACCCGCTATCGACAATGAGCGCAATGGCCCCGTTCGTTGTGCTAGCAAGAGCCTCTGGGCTATTACCGTTCGCCGTGAGGCTCACATCAATATTGCCCTTACCCGCCATGAACTCCTTGGTTCCGGCAGCTTTCAATAGTGATGTGAGGTCTAGGGTAGGCGCCTTTAAGCTCAACGACATTTGCGCCGGTTGCAGGGATGCATCCAACACAAACTGCATATTAATTTCACTGTCGGCTAGCTTTGCCGTGAGTGGCGACAACGCTAATCGCCCCTGGCTTAATGTCATGGTTGCAGCAATATGATTAAGTGCAATATGCGTTAAGTCCATTTCATCAATTTTAATATCAAGTTGAATATCAGCTGATTTTAAGGCCGCAAGTGGTAACGCCTCATCCCCAAACAGTTTTGTCGGCGCTGCCACGACCGGCGACGCGCCAATCGTTGCGCTTACACTTGCGGGCAATGCAGAATTTGTTTCTTTTACGCCAGCAACAGGGAAAGGCTTGATGTCGGATGGGCTCAATTTATCGCTAAGCAAGACACCACTAATGGACGGTCGCACACCATCCAAAGCTACTTGTATCTGGCCATGGATATTTGAACCACCAAAGGACACTGCATAATCGCGAAAAGTTATAAGTTTACCGGACTGACTAACTTCACCCTTAGCTTTCACGTCGTAACCAGCATAGGACGCCGTTGCCTCAAAGGGCCATGTCGTATCTTTTTGTAGATTACCGGCACTGCTTTTGAGGTCCAACAAGAGCGGACTGCCATTATATAGGCTGTCAAAATGAAGTGTGAGACCATCGCTGCGCTCCTCTAACCAACCGCTTTTGACGATAAATGTATTTATGTCGCCACTGGCGGTGCGCAGCGCTAGCTGGCTATTGCTTATATTTATTTTATCTACGCTTATGGCTGCCGAGGGGCTGGCAGAAGAATTAGTTAAATCAACCGCAGGCGTTTTGGCCGGCGTCACGTTCGTCGGTTGATTATTATCAACCATTTGCAAATCCCAGTTGTGCTGGTTAGTGCCACTCGTTTCCAAGAGAATATCGGCATTACCCACCGTCACTTGGCTAATCTTGAGTTGATGGTGAAAAAGTGGAAAAAGTTCGACCCCAAGCTCTAATTTTCCAATACCTGCCATCTGCGCGCGGCTAGCCCATACAGGATTGGCAATGGCCGCATCATGAACAATGACAGCAAGGCCACCGGTTGAAGAAAACCTAAACTTAACCGGCCCCTTAAGTTGTACAGTACGATTGAACTGCTTACTCAAAACATTGGCAATATCAGCCCGATAGGCATTGACATCGAACGTCGCGATAACGACACCCAGGGCAATCACTAAGAGGCCCAAGACGCCTAAAAAGACTAACGATATTTGTTTTGCCTTACCCATGACTTACTCCTCGGGATCATTCGGTAAAATCAGCAACAGCTTTCGTATCAAACCCAAACCATTGCCATGTTTTCTGCATCTCGCGACCCAACGGCGCGAGGACATCGATCCTCCCACGCCTTGGGTGGGGAATAATCAGCTGCCTCGCATGTAAATGCAAGCCTTTACCCAGCTCTTTTAATGGTAGCGATGAAGTTGCCTCACGAGCATAAATTGGATCTCCTAAAATTGGATTACCTATATAGGCCAAATGAACGCGCAACTGATGGGTGCGTCCCGTGATCGGCCACAAAGCTAAAAATGCGGCATGCTTTTTGGCACTTTCCATCACTTGATATAGTGTTATAGCCGATTTCATTTCCTCCAATTTACCTTCATCACGTTCCACAACACGCATAATTTCGCCATCTTTTATAAGCGGCGCCGATATCTTTCCGCGCATCATTGAGGGGACGCCCAGAGATATTGCCCAGTAGATTTTTTTAGTTACGCGGTCACGAAAGGCTTCAGTTAGCTTTGCAGCGGCAAAAGTCGTCCTAGCAAGAAGCAAAACGCCGCTGGTGTCCCGATCCAAGCGATGAACAAGTTTTGGTTTATTGTGACCATCACGGCTTAGGTCCATCAACATATCATCAAGGTTCTCTTTCAAGCCCGTTCCACCTTGAACAGCCAAGCCAGCAGGCTTATTAAGCACGATGACGTCATCGTCTTCAAAAAGAATGAGTGATTTCAATTTATTCGCCAATTCAGCCGAACGCCTTTGCACGTGCTCGGCAGGTGGTGGCTGACTAGCCTGGGGCGGAACGCGGATACTTTGTCCGGCCTTTAACCGGGTTGCCGCCTCTACCCGCTTGCCATCAACCCGAATTTGACCGGTGCGCAACAATTTCTGTAATTGTCCATGCGTAACGACCGGAAAATGCCGCTTAAACCAACGATCAAGCCGAATATCGGCTTCATCTTCAGATACACTCTGTGCTTGAAGTTTAGGTTTATCCATGAGTGGCTCAAACAATATATATATCTAACGCTTGTTGTCACTTCCGCTTATCATCATTATAGTCCAACGCCAATGGCTAGAAAATTTCCTAAGCATCTGCTCGATACCGAACGGCTTACGATAGCCGAGATCAGCGCTGTTCTTAATCTGGCCAAGAAATATGCCAAACAGAACCGTAACAAAAACAAAACTATCAATAAGCTTCATGGCAAAACGCTGGTTAACCTCTTTTTCGAACCCTCCACGCGCACCCGCACCTCTTTTGAAATTGCTGCGAAGCGCCTTAGCGCCGACGTTGTTAATGTGGCTGTCGATCAAAGTTCAAATAAAAAAGGCGAAACATTGCTTGATATGGTCATGGCATTCAATGCGATGCAAGTCGATGCCATTGTTATCCGTCACAGCGAATCCGGCGTACCGCAATTCTTAGCACCGCAAGTCGATGCCGCTATTATCAATGCCGGAGATGGAACGCATGAGCACCCTACGCAGGCCTTACTTGATGCTTTCACTATCTTGCGCCACAAAAAGACACTCAAAAATCTTAAAATCGCAATTTGCGGCGACGTTCAACACAGCCGGGTAGCCCACTCAAATATCCATTTGCTCAATAAATTTGGCGCCAAAGTACGCATCATCTCACCGCCATACTTTATGCCAAAAGATTTGGATAAACTTGGCGTCGAGGCTTTTGACAATATGAAAGAAGGATTACGCGATGTCGATGTCGTCATGACACTGCGCATTCAACTGGAACGCATGAACGAGGGCGAATTTGCTGTCTCTTTTAAAGAATATTATCAGCATTACGGCCTCGATCACAAAAAACTAGCCGTTGCCAAGCCTAACGTGATCGTCATGGACCCAGGACCGATAAATCGCGACGTTCAGATTTCTAGCGAGCTTGCCGACGACCCAAAATTCAGCGTAGTACGCGAACAAATTGAGCTTGGCGTAGCCGTCAGAATGGCCTGTTTGGACCTACTGCTGAGCGAAAAGAAGAACTAGCGCCTCAACTCCTCATGACGGAATAAATTGGAGATCGATCAGTGGATTTTCCATTACTTATAATACTGATCTCAAGCTACCTGCTCGGCAGCATTCCTTTTGGAATTGTTGTGACGCGTTTGTGCGGGCTTGGTGACATTCGCCAAATCGGATCCGGCAACATTGGTGCCACGAATGTTCTACGCACAGGACGAAAAGGTTTGGCGGCCCTTACTTTATTGTTGGATGGCGGAAAAGGCGCTGCAGCCGTTCTGATCGCCGAGAAGCTGTATCCGGGCCTCGGCGCCTGCGCCGGACTTGCCGCTTTGCTCGGCCACATTTTTCCCGTCTGGCTAAAATTTAAAGGCGGCAAAGGAGTTGCAACAGCGATTGGTGTTTTGACGGCTCTTGCTTGGCCATCAGGTCTCGCCGTCATGTTGACTTGGCTCTTAATGGCCTTTCTATTTCGCTATTCATCTTTGGCCGCCTTAGTCAGCCTAGGCCTTAGCACGCCTTACGCATATTTGTTCGGACATGCCGATATAGCCTGGCTAACAGCCACGATTTCCGTGCTTATTTTCTTTACCCATAGAACCAATATTCAACGCCTGCGCAATCACACAGAAACCAAAATTGGGAAGAAGAAAAATCTTACCGAACCATCTGTCTTATAATGGCGGGTTGCCGCTGACCACTTAAATAAAGCTATTATACTTCCGCAAAAATGCATCGCGTGTGGGAGTCTAACCAGGGGCTATCAGGTTCTTGAGAGTTTGCCGACCCAAGCCTAGGGGGCTTGCCTGAGCCCCCAAAGAGGTGCAAGTACCTGTCCAGGCGGGACCTATTAAGGGAAAAATCCTAGAAAATCCAAGCCCTTTGCCCGTTTTGGTTGACGAATGCATCGGGCAATGTCAATTGTCGGCGCCCTTGGTGTTGACCATCTTGCCGTAACTTAGGGTTGCAGGATAGATCGAGCGCCGGCCCGACCTTCGGGTTGTACTCATGACATAACAGGTTAATTGTGGCGCAAAAAATTGTCGTCGTCGAATCGCCGGCCAAGGCGAAGACTATTAATAAGTATCTCGGCAGTGATTTTACCGTGCTCGCTTCATATGGGCATATTCGTGATTTGCCGCCCAAAGATGGATCCGTGCGGCCGGACGAAGATTTTGCCATGGATTGGCAATTAGGCGAACGCGCCGAGAAACCGGTGAGCGAAATCGTTAAGGCCGTCAAAGGTGCGAAAGCCGTTTACCTCGCATCCGATCCTGACCGCGAGGGTGAAGCAATTGCCTGGCATGTACTCGAAGTTCTTCGTGAAAAAGGCTTAGTCAAGTCGACGCCCGTTTATCGGGTCACATTTAACGAGATTACTAAACAGACTGTACTTGATGCTATCGCCCACCCACGCGAGATCGATAAGAATTTGGTCGATTCTTATATGGCCCGGCGGGCTCTTGACTACCTTGTCGGTTTTTCGTTGTCGCCTGTCTTGTGGCGTAAATTGCCTGGATCAAAGTCAGCAGGTCGGGTGCAGTCTGTTGCCTTACGCTTAATCTGCGATCGCGAGTCTGAAATCGAAAAATTTAAGGCCCAAGAATTCTGGACCATCGAAGCAATTTTCATGACAACGAGCGGTGGGCAAATTCCTGCACGCCTGACACATATAAATGGCAAAAAACTTGATAAATTTGGCATACAAACCGAGGCTGAAGCCCAAGCCGCGCTCGCCATACTTAATCAGCTTAGTTATAAAGTAGCGGCAATTGAGAAGAAGCAGGCACGCCGTAATCCCTACCCTCCTTTCACAACATCAACATTACAACAAGAAGCTTCGCGCAAATTGGGTTTTAGTGCCTCTAACACAATGCGCACCGCCCAACAACTTTATGAAGGCGTCGATATCGGTGGCGATACCGTAGGCCTCATTACCTATATGCGTACCGACGGTGTCTCTTTGTCGACGGAAGCCATCAATAGCGCACGCGATGTTATTATGAAGGATTATGGCAAAGAATATCTGCCTCCCGAGCCACGCCTCTATAAAACCACGGCCAAAAACGCCCAAGAGGCTCATGAAGCGATACGCCCCACCGATTTGAAACGTCACCCAGAAGACGTTGCTAAATACCTCGATGCCGCTGGTCTTAAATTATATACGCTTATTTGGCAACGCACGATGGCCTCACAAATGTCCAGCGCCGTGCTCGATCAGGTTGCTGTTGATATTGCTGGCAGCCAAGATAAAGCTATTTTTCGCGCTAACGGATCTGTCGTGGTCTTCGATGGCTGGCTAAAAGTTTATGAAGAGAGCGATGATGAAGATAAAAAGCCTGACGACGAACATCCGCGCAATGTTCGTTTGCCCGCCGTCAAAGAGCAAGAAGCCGTCGACAAACGCGACGTAAAGCCGGAACAGCATTTTACACAGCCTCCACCACGATATAGCGAGGCAAGTCTTGTAAAAAAACTTGAAGAACTCGGTATTGGGCGGCCCTCGACTTACGCCAGTATCATGCAAGTTCTCCAAGACCGTGACTATGTGCGGCTCGACAAGAAGCGCTTCATTCCCGAAGACCGCGGCCGCATCGTTACGACTTTCCTTGAAAACTTCTTCGGTCATTATGTCGAATACGATTTTACGGCCGATCTCGAAGAAAAACTCGATGATATTTCGGGCGGACGTATAGACTGGAAACAGGTGTTACGCGAATTCTGGACTGACTTTTCGGTTGCCATAGGCGACACCAAAGACCTCAAGATTACGGACGTCATCAACGCGCTCGATGAAGCTTTGGGTCCGCATTTTTTCCCGCCCCGCGAGGATGGCACGGACCCCCGGCTTTGTTCTGTCTGCAAAACAGGACGTATGGGATTAAAGCTGGGCCGCTATGGCGCTTTTCTGGGTTGCTCAAACTATCCGACCTGCCGCAATACGCGGCCACTGGCAGTGGCAGATGGCAATAACGATAATGCTCAAATGCAAGGACCGCGCGAGCTTGGTCTCGATCCTGCCACACAACTCCCGGTATCGGCACGTATCGGACCCTATGGAGCCTATGTCCAATTAGGCCCAGCGCCCATAGCCCAGCCCGTGACCCCAGAACCGGTTGCCGCTGAAGAAGGTAAACCTAAAAAACGCAAAAAGAAAAAGGATGACGCTCCGAAACCTAAACGCGTATCGCTGCCTAAAGGGCTCGATCCCAATATCATTGATCTGACAACAGCTTTAAAATTGCTCGGCCTGCCACGCGAAATAGGTAAGCACCCGGACTCTGGCGAAATGATTACAGCCGGTATCGGTCGCTTTGGACCTTATCTCAAGATGGGTCCCCAATATAAAACGATCCCACCCGATGACGATGTTCTCAATATAGGTCTTAATCGTGCCGTCGTTCTGATTGCTGAACCCAGTAAAGGCGGTCGTGGCATGCAGCCTGGCAAGCTACTTGGAGAACATCCCTCCGATGGCAAACCTGTGACGCTGAACAAGGGTCGTTTTGGTCCATATGTTAAGTGGGGCAAAGTCATGGCAACTGTAACTAAATCTTACGACCCCGAAGCGCTGACGATGCCGCAGGCGCTGGAGATAATCGAGACTAAACTTGCCAAAGGGCCGCCACAAAAAGCGGGTAAGGCTGCAAAGCCAGCTAGGGCCGTAAAGCCAATTAAAGCGGCAAATGCTGACAAGATTGTAAAGGAAACGAAAATAAAAAAGAGAAAAGGCAGTAAAAATTGAAACGGCACACCTCGCGACACAACGCCGAACGCGGCAAAGGTGCGTCGCGCCGCTCACATCCGAAACCCCAGCATCAAATACCTAAACATAAACCGATCCACGACAGCGAGGCACCGCAACGTATAGTCGGCGTCCTCGTCAAAGCTACCAACGGCTGGCGCTTACAATCGGCTAACCGGCGGGAACGCGGCGAATTTATAATTCATGCTAAAACTAATTTTGAACTGAAAGCTGGCGAGTTAGCTGTCGCCGAAATCATTCGCTCACAGCGTCATGGCCCCAAAGAAGCCAAGCTGATCGAAATTATAGGCGCCATGGACCATCCCCGCGCCGTCAGTTTGATTGCCATCCATACCCACCAAATTCCAGACCAGTTCGGTATGGAAGAATTGGCGGAAGCCGAAGCCGCCAAACCCGTGGCTTTGCACAACCGCACTGATTTGCGCGATATTCCCTTGATTACAATCGATGGCGCCGATGCCCGTGACTTTGATGACGCCGTCTTTGCCGAACCTCATGATGAGGGTTGGCATCTTATCGTCGCTATTGCAGACGTTGCTCATTATGTGAAGCCAGGCAGCGCCCTCGATAGCACCGCTTACGAACGTGGAAATTCAGTTTATTTTCCCGATCGCGTCGTGCCCATGTTGCCTGAGGCCCTAAGTAACGAACTGTGCTCGCTCAAACCACATGTCGATCGCGCTTGTATGGCAGTCCACTTATGGCTTGATAAAAACGGTGAATTGGTGCGCTGGCAATTTGTTCGCGGACTTATGCGTTCGCAAGCCCGCTGCACCTATGAACAAGTGCAAATGGCGATGGATGGTAAGCCCGACAGCACGACAGCCCCCCTACTCGATCCCGTCATCAGACCGCTCTATGCCGCGTATCGCTGTTTGATGCAGGCGAGAGTTAAGCGTGGTACGCTTGAACTTAACCTGCCCGAACGCAAAGTTGAGATCGACAAACAAGGCAATGTCCAAGCGATCCGCGTGCGTGAACGATTTGATAGCCATAAACTAATTGAAGAATTTATGATCTGCGCCAATGTAGCCGCCGCCGCTCAACTTGAACAAAAAGGTGGAGTTTGTCTTTATCGTGTTCACGATAAACCGTCCGAAGCCAAACTCACGGCTCTTCGCGATTTTCTCGACAGTCTCGGCATCAGCCTCGTCCCCGCCAAGCAGATCCATCCGCGCTTCTTTACTCAAATATTAGAAAATGCTGCAGAAGGACCGCACAGCCAGGTGGTTAATGAAATGATGCTGCGCTCGCAAGCCCAAGCCCTTTATAGCCCAGAAAATATAGGTCATTTTGGGTTGGCGCTCGCTAAATATGCTCATTTTACCTCGCCCATACGTCGCTATGCCGATCTTGTCGTTCACCGTGGCCTTATTCGTGCCGGAAAGCTTGGCAGTGACGGTTTAACTGACGATGAAATTTCAAGACTGGAAAAAATCGGGGAACATATTTCAATTACCGAACGTCGCGCTGCCGCAGCTGAACGCGACGCCGTCGATCGCTTCACAACACTTTATCTGGCGGATAAAGTTGGCGCCACGTTTAAAGCTCGCATCAGTGGCGTTGCACGGTTTGGCCTCTTCGCTCGGCTCGACGATACCGGGGCTGATGGCATCATTCCATTTAACGCGCTGCCGAACGATTACTATCATCATGATGAGAAGAGACAGGCCTTTGTTGGCAAACGCACAGGGCGCGTTTTTCAACTTGCGCAGCCCATTGTCGTTCAGTTGGATCAAGCCGACAAAATTACCGGCAGCATGGCGTTTCGGATCGTCGAGTCGGATTATGACGGCAAAAAACCATCAAGCCCCAAGGCGAGCAGCGACAAATTCAAAAAGAATCGTTTCCGAGGCAAAAAGCGTTCATCGGCACCACAGCGAAGGTAATCAGAACCAGGTCTTTAAATTCCCCGTTAACCTGTGACGCAAAGGCAACAAAAACCCTTCGAATCCTGCTTGTTATCGAGTTCTGTCCTCGCTAGACTTCGGCGACTCATCATCTAACGGCTTGGAATTTCTACCAATATCCTCTAAACATGGACGACCTGAGGGTGGCGTGCGCGGATCGCATCACATCCTGACAACGAAAGGTATCAAACAATGCAAACAACCGAATTTGCGATGATGCGAAAAGTAATTTCTGTTGGCATCATAGCTCTAGCCATGCTTGCGGCTCCTGCTTATGCAAGTACGAATTCGAATGTAAATTCGGCAACAGACTCTAGCTCTGATATGACCATAGGCGGCACATCTGACGACAACGCCAACAGTGGTTCACTGGCCAATATGCAAAGCCCCGCGGCATCGGCGCCAATGATGGCAGATCCGGCGCTTGCGATGGCGAATTCAAGCGCCTCATCGGATCCTCTCGCTGATTTTGGCCCCTCAAGCGGCACAGTTGTCGGCAATAGAGCCTTCGAATTGCGTGACGAAGTTTTACGTCTACGCTCATCTGTTAATCTAAACTCAAATGAATTCGCTATGCTGCGTACGGCAGGCGCTGCTGGTGCCGTTCAATATCACAGTACCGTTGCCGCTATCACAGCACGCCTGCAAAATGGAACGACACGCGGTAACCCCATCCTCTTACGCCAATGGGATGAGGCCGAAGCCAGTCTTGATGAGGTCACGAGCTCTTTAAATCGCCTCAATTCCTTGCAGACATCTGTTGATGCTGACGCTTCTTTGGCATCTTACTTACTTGAATCCAACCAGGCTGCCTTCCAACTCTCAGGGGCTGTTGATGAAGACCACGATCAATTGAAACTTTTGCGTGATGAGATCAGCCGTTTGGTCGTCCAACTTGACTACTTACGCAACCAAGTCACGGATGATATCCAACGTCAAACAACTTATTTGACGGCTGAGCGTGGCAATCTCCAAGCTCTTGCCTTTGCCATTACGCGCGGCGAGCTTATGGGCAACAGTCTGGCAAACCGTCCGGTTATTGTGAACCCAGCACCTGTCGCCACTTTACCACCACAATCGTCAAACGATTTTGGTAACTACGCGGCAACAGCATCCTCAGCGGGTCGCGTTGGCCCCTCGCCCATGTCGCCGCGTGAGTACATGCAAGAAAGTGGTATGCAACCGGCTTCAATCGCGACGACAAACCCTAATGTTGGCGTCGCACCCACGATCGGCAGATTACTGGTACTGATCCGTTATAATCAGCCTGTGGTTGATTATGAACAGCAACTCTCACAAGCCGTTGGCACAGCGCTTGAGCGCCGCCCTAACGCTGAATTTTCGGTCGTTGCCGTGTCACCAAGCAGTGGAGATTCAGCCGATATCGTAAAGGCTCAGGAAACGGCCAACCGTAATGCCGAGGCGGTAAAGCGCTCCTTGGTGCAGTTGGGTTTATCGCCTTCACGCATTACAATGGCGAACACGCAGACGCAAAGCGCTCAAACCCCGGAAGTGCACGTCTATATCCGCTAAGTTCTCTTAGCCCTGTGGAGCAGCAGGAATTTAGCCTCTCTTCCTGAAACTTAAGTGAACGCGGCACGAGTGATAAAAGTGGCTTTTATTATTGCGCAACTATCAATAAAACAGCCATCGCCTTATGTGCCGCAGGAAGCCGGCATAAATTGGCAGTGAATAGTGCCCACGCAGCCACGCAAAATTGCCGATGGGGCGCTTTGTTTATAACCTTTTGTAAGCATAAATCTGATGACATACGCCATCAAAGAAATTTTCTACACCCTTCAAGGCGAAGGGGCTCAAGCAGGCAGACCTGCCATATTTTGCCGCTTTGCTGGATGTAATCTTTGGTCGGGACTTGAGAGTGACCGCCCAACGGCCATATGCCAATTTTGCGATACAGATTTTGTCGGCGTCGACGGCGGCGGCGGCGGAAAATTTCAGACAGCTGAGGAACTAGCCAAAGCCTTAGCCGCCCAGTGGCCCCAAGATCAAATCTCCAAACGTTTTGTGGTCTGCACCGGTGGCGAGCCATTGCTTCAGCTCGATGCAGCCCTTGTGAAAGCTCTCCACGATCAAAATTTTGAAATCGCCATTGAAACCAATGGCACTCTTTTGCCACCTCCAGGCATTGACTGGATTTGCGTCAGCCCCAAGGCGCGAGCCCCCCTTAAATTAACTTCCGGACACGAACTTAAAATCGTCATACCGCAAGAAGGTCTTGCCCCAGAAAACCTTGAAAATCTCGACTTTAAGCATCTCTCCGTTCAACCCATGGATGGGCCGGATTTGGCTTTCAATATTCAACTAGCTATAACATTCTGTCTTCGCTATCCAAAATGGCACTTAAGCCTTCAGACGCATAAAATGATAGGATTACGATAGGATTGCCGATGATCGAAGTTTACAAGGAATTTACGTTCGATGCCGCTCACCACCTGGCAACCAACGTGGTACCAGGACACCCCTATGCTCGACTGCATGGCCATTCTTTTACAGTTGCCGTCTATGTGCGTGGCGAACCAGATGTCAAAACAGGTTGGATTATTGATCTTGCCGAACTCGAGGCCGCGATCCGGCCGGTTCATGATCTGCTCGACCATAACTATCTTAACGATATCAAAGGCCTTGAGCTGCCCACACTAGAAAATTTAAGTCGATGGATTTGGGAACAAATTAAACCGCGCGTTCCTCAATTGCACCGCATCGTTGTGCGCCGCGGCACGCTGGGCGAAGGATGTGTGTATGAAGGTTTTAGCGGCTAGCTACGTGCGCTGACGACGGCATAAATAATGATCTCGATGTCGACGCGTTAAACATCCGTCGCTGACGAATACAGTCTAAAAAGGCATAATCGACACTATTAAGTTCTCGTAACACGGTTAGTGTTTTTTCTTGCAATACAGGCTTCTCGACGCCGTTAGCTACCATAATCATATCTTCCACTTTAAATGACTTGATGCCGCTGGCATGGGCAATATAACAGCAGGCATCATAAACATTTGGGTAACTGGCAATCACGTAAAAATGATAACACACAGCCTCAACAAGATAGTCAAAATCTACTGACAGCTCATTCGGATAATCACGATAATCTTCGTACTCATCAGTCATTAAGAGTTGCCAGAACGACGTAACGTAAGTGTTGGTCAATCTAGGTTCGATCGCCGCAACGAGCAAAAGTTGATCTGGCGACAGCGTGTCATCTTGCAGAGCTTCGGCAAATGTCGGGCTAAACCAACGTTTCATTCCGATCAGCGCCGTAGCTTCACCATGGCCATAACGCTTATAAATTTGCTTCATATGATAGACTTCGGAGATCAACCGCTCGATGGGGTCGCGAATAATCGTCATGTATTTGTGTTCTTCAGGATTTAGATGCCGGGTAATATTTTGACGTGTGTGATGATGAATGATCATTTTCTTAGAGGACATGTCCGTAATCTTCGTCAAATCGGATAGAACCTTATTTGCACAAAACGGCGACTGGTATTTTTCGATTGAGGAGCTATAGAGATCGACAACCTGAAACTGTTGATTAATCGCCTTTTGGGCGAGGCTGTGCCAAATCGTAGATCCGGAAGTACGAGGTATATGGTAAAATACATTTGCCATTTTTCATTCCTCATCTGCCCCCGGGTCAAGTGAGCTGGCATAATCTAGGAGGCTGCGACTCGGTAGCCCGTATTTTCTAGATAAATTTGGCGGGATTAAGGCTGACTTGGAGACGGCCCAATAAACAAAGCAATTAATTAGCTTTGATATCTACCCTATCCATATCCCCACTTGGCACATTGGCGCCCAGGGCGCGCACATCGATACGGCCACTGGATATGCCCTTAGAGGTCAAATAATCCCGTATAGCAAGGGCACGCGATAGAGAGAGGCGCCTCGCTTCGCGCGGTGTCGATCCCGAGTTATCCGCATAAGCCGTAAGCGTTACACGAACGCCGCTATTGGCTTGCAGAATACCGGCAAGCTTGTCCAAGACCGGTACGGCAGCGGAATTAATATTTTCTGAGCCATGGTCAAAGCCTATCGTCGACATATCCTCTTCAATCACAAAATGATTGCCGGGCAGCGTCGCACCCATAGTGTCCGTTGCTGGCGGTCTAAGCGCTGGCGACGGCTGAATTATGTCGCGTATAGGCGGCGGCTGAACTGGTTGTGCGTCATCCGGCAGACCAGGCGTCGCGGTAGGTGCAGCAAGGCCGTTAGGCTGTTCTACCGGTACGGGAGGTATCGCCGAAGGTTCGGGCGGAATTGGATAAGGCGAAGAAGGCTGCAATTGGGGCATAGAACCGTTCTCAAGCGGTGGTAGGGGCCCCGATGGCAATCGTGGTGTTACAAGCCCAGATGGAGCACTTGTTGCAGGCGCCTGCGGTTGGCTGCTCGGAGCTGAATTACGACCAGGCATCGTTACGACCGATGGCAGTGATCCACCGCCGCCAGCTAGCGGTGCCACACAACTAACGGCCCCACCGCCATTGGTACCAGAACAACTCCAAGTCCATGGACCCGCTCCATTAACAGCACTGCTGATGCCGGCCGAGCAAAGGGCGCTCTTTGGCGTTGTCAACGTGGGCACGCCGCTAGCAGATCCACAAACACCCACAATAGGTGCAGGCGGCGTCAAAGGTGCCGTACAACTGACGGTCATGCCGCCATTTTCTCCGAGACAATTCCAATTCCAAGGACCGTCGCCACTAATGGCCGTTACAGTACCTGACGAACATAAGCCATCAACAGGTCCACTTATAGCAGCAACGCCATTGGCAGGACCGCAAAGTCCATTGACCGAAGGTCCTGGCGCTGGTGGTGCCGGTGGTAACACTTTTTGTGCCGTACAAGATGCTGCAATGCCGCCATTGAGACCGGAACATGTCCATGTCCAGGGACCTTTGCCATAGACATTACTGGGCACGCCACTATCACAGAGATTAGCTGCTGGTGTTGTTGTCGCAACTCCATTCGATGCCAAGCCACAAGATCCATCGACATGCGTTTCTGCTTGCGATGCCGCCGAACAGCTGACGCTGACGCCGCCGCCGGTTCCAACACAAGTCCATACCCAAGGTCCTGTACCAACTACGGCTGTCGCTGTTCCTTCTGCGCATAGACCGCTATGCGGCGATGTATCCTGAACAGATCCATTGACCGGACCACAAGCCGCATCCATCGTCTTTTGCGCTTCGCAACTGACTTTGTTTTTGCCTTTTGAGCATGTCCAATGCCAAGGGCCCGAGCCTTTGATAGGGCTTGCCTTGCCCACAGAACATAACCCCTCAATGGGCGCTTCAGTCATACTGAGGCCAGCTGCTTGCCCACATGTTGCATCTTCAGCAACTGTTGTATTGGTTGGCGCAGGTATCTGTGCTGGTGCTGGTGCTGGTGCTGGTGCTGGTGCTGGTGCTGGTGATGGTGATGGTGCAGACATCTTCCCAACGGGTGCCGTGCAGTTAACAGATGAACCACCAAGAGAACCGCTACAGCTCCAGCTCCAATTTGTATGATCCGATGTAACTCCACCTGCTGATCCTGCCGAACACAGGCCAGTGGTGGGTGCTTGAGATGACATAACACTGGCCGCCGATCCACATTGACCATCGGCCGGCGACAAAGTCGAACATGACGATGAATGGCCAGCCTCATCCGAACAGCTCCATGTCCATGGCCCATCGCCACTTACAGCACTCGCTTGACCATTCGCACAAAGGTCCTTGGTTGGCATCTGAAATGCGGCCGTTTCGGACGCTACGCCGCAAGCTGTTAAACCTTGAGACACAGAAGGAGTTGAAGATGTTTCAGAAGTCGAAGTATAAGAAGGCGAAGAACTTGCTGTCTGCGCACGACCAAGTTCTGCCGTACAACTTTGTGTGTCGCCGCCATCAATGCCCGAGCAACTCCAAGACCATGGGCCGCTTCCTGCAACACGCGTAGCTTTGCCGCGATCACATAAAGCATCTCCAGATGGTGCCTTTGGCGTAGCAATGCCATTCGCCGAGCCACAACTACCACTGATGCTCATCGGTGCCGTGCAAGAAACAGATGCGCCACCATTACTGCCATCACACACCCAATTCCATGGGCCATTGCCATTCACAGATGAGGCTTGGCCAACACTGCAGAGCCCCTCGGTTGGCAATTCATGATGTCCAGATAAAGAAGCCTGACCGCACACGGCATTGGCCGCAGGCGCTGCAGAACATGTAACGGCTACGCCACCATAAAGACCGGAACAGGTCCAATTCCACGGCCCATTTCCAGTTACAGCACTTGCGTAACCTTCGTTACAGAGATCGTTCATAGGCATCTTATCGCTGCCCGTTGCATTAGCACTACCGCAGACGCCATCAATTTTTCTCGATGCCATGCAAGCGGCTGCTTGCCCGCCATTGGCACCAGAACATGCCCATGTCCAAGGTCCACTGCCGTTAACACGGCTCGCGGTGCCGCTAACACATAAATTTTCCATAGGAGCCGTATCAGTACCCATATTATTGGCAGAACCACATTTTCCATCTTCGGCTTGCGTCAATGGCCGCGCCGATGACGACGCAGCGGCAGTCGATGATGTGTTGGCTTGCGCTGTCGCTACAGGAGCCGCACAGCTAACCGTCATGCCACCATTCCATCCCTGACAGCTCCAATGCCAAGGCCCCTCGCCTGCAACAGCCGTTGGCTCGCCCACAGAACACAAATCTCCGGCTGGCTTACCAACTGAGGCGAGACCATTTGATGAGCCACAACTCGCATCAGTACGCGCCGATGTAGGCGCTGTCATTGGCGCCGCCAGAGTTGGGGCCATAGACGTGGGCGTGAGCGTGGACGTTGATGTAGATGCCGATGTCGCGCCCTCGGACGATGTCGTGCCCGATGAAGAAGCTGGGGCTTCGTTTACAGATTCTGTATTTGAACTTTCGCCTGATTGAGATGCCGCGCACGTATTCGTGAGCCAAACATCTTGCAATGTACCGCCTGGACAAATAACGCGCGTCTCACCCGTGATCTGGCCTGTAAAGCTGTCAGGGTAACCAGCGTCGCTACAAGTTTTTGTCCAAGAAGTAACATGCGGTTCGCAAGAAGGCGTCTGTGTTGATGCTGCTGGCGTTGATGGTGTTGTTGCCGCTGATGCTTCTTTGATAGGCGCTTTCGCTTCGCCGGTATCGGCAACCGGTTGCCCAAATATGCTTGGTTTCTGCGCAGCCGTGTTCATCTGATCAAGAGGAACAGGCGCCTCCTCAAGATCCGTTGCCTTGGGAGCTTCAATGGCTGATGTATCTTCGGGGGCCTCTGTACTAGCTGGTGCGCTTGATGAAACCACACCTGATGACGGTGCATTTGTTGGCATACTGGCCGTCGATGACGAACTCGCAAGTGGCAGTCCGTTAGCTAAATTTCTTGGCTCTTGACCAGGCTGATACTGAACACCGGATGGCGGGCCTGATGATGTAATCGTCTCCGGCGCTCCTGACGCTTGCAAAGAACTAACACTTCCGGGTTGCATTTGAGGCGCCACCAAATTGGGGCTAGCTGCTGATCGACCGGATTGCTGTAAAGCCGTTTGCAAGCCCTGCATCAGCATCATATTAGCTGAGCTACTTTGGGGGGCAGCAATCAATGGCGCCGCAACACCAGGCTGAGCACCAGAGTTACCTTGCTGCGTTTGAGATCTCAGAGGTAATAGAGACTTAAGCGTCAGATCGCCGGGCTTTAAGGGCGAGTTCGGTTGCATGCCTGGCGGCGGTGCCACTGGAAGTGCATCATCAGTATAAATTTCAACAGATGGTTGGGCTGCAGCCTGCGCCCAAGCTTGCGCATGGCCAAACAGCATCGCGATAGCTGCACATGCAACCACCCAACGCATTCCGGTTCGTGCTAATAAACGCATAGGCAGGGGGAAACCCATCAAGAATCATCGATCCTCAATGTTCTACCGGCATCAGGTAGGATAGTCGATAGCAATCAAAGGGATGGCCTAGAATCCATGCCTAACTGGCCAAAGCTGCGGCGGGAATGCAACGTATTAGACAAATTGTAAAAACTGAGACTTGAAGGTCTAGCCGAAGGCCGCCTCTATGGCTCTTCTGCTCCCAACGAGCTCGCCTCCAATCTCATGGTAAGGTTCGCGCCGGATACTACTAAATACTTGCCATCCCAATTGTTTTGCCCTTCCGCAAGTTACACAACTGCATTTTGACCAATCAGGCAACTGGGGGTCTGTGAAAACTAAAATGGCACGAATTTCATCTCCATTTCGTTCGGATCTTTCTTCATTGAGCAAATGCAGTCTTTTGGGATCCACTAATAATAGTATATCTGTTTTTGACAATCGCTTAATAACGGTCGCGACATCTTCGCTAATCAAAACATCTCCAAAATCACTTCTGTTCGTCTCCAAACAGGTTTGAGGGCGAAAATAGTGCTTTCTTCTGCCATCATCTTGGGGAATGAAATGTACCGCGACAATTTCATCTGGTTGAACTTTTACAAGTTTTTGATTTTTGCCATGGCCGAGAAAATACACCCTGTCGTCTCGCACCTGTTCTACAGAAGCTGTCCGCCAATATTGTGAATTAATTTCTATTACCGACATAATGCTCTGTCCGAAAAAACAATCGAACAAACTTCCTATCATGCTTGGCATCACTGACAATTACTATTCTGGGCAAGTTTATTGCCTTTTTTTGAATACTGCGCTGCAACACCAGATAACCAAAAACGGTGGGAACAGGAAAAAAGGGATTAGGATTTTTTCAATAGACTAGAAAATTCACTGTGAATTGCCGAGTTACTGGCGATAATCGAGCCGTGGGCTAGGGGGCTTTGTTTCGCATCCAAAGAAGCAATAAACCCACCAGCCTCCTTTACCAAGATGATCCCGGCTGCGATATCCCAGCTATTAATGCTGTGTTCCCAGTAACCGTCATATCTGCCAGCGGCGACGTAAGCCATGTCCAAAGCTGCCGCGCCAAAACGACGAATGCCGGCAACTTTTGACATAATATTTTTCATCTGCAGCAAAAATTCTTCGTGCTCAGTAGCCGAACAACCCTTAAATGGAATGCCCGTTGCAATGAGACATTCGGATAAATCTTTGCGAGCGGATACCCGCAAGCGTTGGTTGTTATTATAAGCACCCAAACCTTTTTCAGCCCAGAACATCTCATCACGTACCGGATCCATGATGAGCCCTGCTATTATTTCGCCTGCTCTTTCAGCGGCAATCGATATACACCAGTGCGGCAGGCCATGAAGAAAATTTGAGGTACCATCCAAAGGATCGACGATCCAACGCTCGGATTTCTGCGACGTGTCGGCAACACCGTCCTCTTCTTCCATTAAGAAACCGAAATCAGGTCGAGCTTTGCCGAGTTCCTCGCGAAGAATTTTTTGTGCTTTAAAATCGGCCGTGCTGACAAAATCAGCTGGCCCTTTGCGCGATACTTGAAGTAGCTCAACTTCACCAAAATCGCGTTTGAGGCTGCGGGCGGCGGTATCGGCCGCTTTGGCCATAACATTGATAAGAGCGGAACGAATTGCCATGACACGCCTTAACGGGCGCGTTCGATATAACTACCGTCGGCTGTATTGACGACAATTTTGGTTCCTGCTTCGACAAATGGGGGCACCATCACACGCACGCCATTGGATAATTTTGCCGGCTTATAAGAAGAAGCCGCAGTCTGCCCTTTGACAACCGGATCAGCCTCGACAAGTTCCAAAATGACCGTCGGTGGTAATCCAACCGAAAGGGCTGTGCCTTCAAAAGTCTGAACGTTACACGTCATGCCTTCTTGCAAAAATACCACAGGCTCGCCGATGACATCGCGTGGAATTGTATATTGCTCGAACGATGTCTGATCCATAAAGGTGAATTCATCGCCCGAAGAAAACAAAAACTGCATCTCATGATCGACTAGCTGGACGCGCTCGACGGTTTCTTGGGTTCGAAAACGCACATTTGTTTTGGTATCAGCGCGGACGTCGCGCATTTCCACTTGAATGACGGCAGCCCCTTTGCCGGGGATCATGATTTCACTTTTGAGCACGCGCCACAGTTTGCCGTTGTAATCGACAATGTGGCCTTTGCGTAAGGTATTGGCATCGACTTGCATGATCTCATCTCGCAGAACTATTGGCTAACACAATAAAAAAGAACGGATTTTTTGCGCCCATCCCTAGCCAGAGGTGTGGCACTGGAACTGTGTTTTTGACGCTTTCTGCCCGTTTGTCAAATAGCGGTTTACTTTCAGCTTCGTTGCGGTGGATGAAGCTTTTGTCTATCCGTCATCAATTTATAAATTTCATGAACTTTTTTAAGCAATGTGGCTTTGGTAACGGGCTTGACGAGATAGGCCGTAATACCGGCTTGAATAGCCTCAAGGACGGCACTTCGCTCGGACTCAGCCGTCAGCATAACAAAGACCATGTTGTCGTATTTTGGCTGGGCTCTAAAAAACCGTAAGACATCAATTCCATCCGTATTTTCCATATTCCAGTCAAGAAACACAAAATCGAATGGCGTGTTCTTCAGGTAAGCTTCCTCGATGAGATGCTTGGCTTCATCGCCATCATACGCGGATTGCACGTTTAGAAGCTTGTTGTCCTTGAGGAGTTCACGGATATATTCATGAACCATTTTATGGTCATCAACGACAAGGAAACGAAAATCGGATAAAAATTTCAAACACACCCCCAGCTAGAAGCTCATACACTTGAAGTCAGGGACGAATGAGAACTACCTGACTGACCACCTGTTACATTGTAATATTTTTGGAATGCCAAAAGATCTATACCCCTGACATGCCTCCATAAAATGTTTCCACTTTCGGATTTGAACCACTAAGAGGGCAATTTAATCTAACGCTACTCTACAATCAACTTGCAATCAGAGATATGGGGATTCGCCGAGCATCAGTGCCACCTGAGATTGCAGCGAAGCTGCCTCTCCGCCACCTGACAACCATCTCCGGATTGATCTGATTTATTGAATGAAGACAATAAATTCTTCACACTAGCTTGATTTTGCGAACATACAGCATGCCGCAACAACTTCATCAACCTGCTCAAGCGGCATGTGCGGAGTTAAAGGCAGGCTCAAGATTTCCTGACTTAGTTCTTCTGCAAGAGGATAGGACTTCCCTGCGCAAGCGTCCGATCGATAGGCCTGCTGTTGGTGCGGTGGAATAGGGTAATGGATCAGTGTTTCGATGGATTTTTCTTTCAAGAATTTTTGTAAATCACCGCGCCGTTGCGACCTTACGACAAAGAGGTGCCAAACAGGTTCCGACCATTCGGATACATTCGGTAATACGAGATTTGCATCATGTAATCCCGCCATGTAAACAGCGGCGATCTTGCGGCGGCTTTCGTTATCGGCATCGAGATGTTTCAGCTTCACGCGCAAAAAGGCTGCCTGAAGGGGATCGAGGCGGGAATTGTAGCCTTTTTCTTCATTATAATATTTGACGCGAGAACCATAATTGCGAAGGGCTCGAATACGCTTGGCAAGTTTGGGATCATTGGTCGTTACGGCGCCTGCGTCACCAAGAGCGCCCAGATTTTTGGCGGGATAGAAGCTAAACCCGGCAGCGTGGCCTAATCCACCAGTTCTTTTGCCCCGGTACCTTGCGCCCTGCGCTTGGGCCACATCTTCAAGCACGCGCAGCCCGTACTTATTTGCAATCGCCATAATTTCGCCCATGTGTGCGGGTTCACCATAGAGATGCACGGGAAGAATTGCTTTCGTTCGCGGTGTGATCGCGGCCTCGATAAGTGCGGGATTGATCAAAAAACCGTTTTTCTCTGGCTCAACAGGCACAGGAATCGCGCCCGTTTCACTGATCGCAAGCCATGTGGCGATATAAGTGTGCGATGGAACTATCACTTCATCGCCTTCGCCAATATCCCAAGCCCTCAGAACAAGGTGCAAGGCCTCAAGCCCGTTGCCAACACCGATACAGTGTTGGACGTTGCAGTAGTGCGCGAATTCTTCTTCGAATGCCTCCAGCTCCTGCCCGAGAATAAGCTGTCCGGAAGAGAGAACGCGATCCAGCGCGGCATGAAAATCATCTTTCATGCACATATTGACAGATTTCAGATCCAAAAACGGGATCATCCAGTCGTGCTTTTCAGATGATCTTTAGCCGTCAGGAAAGCAGAATAATCTCTTATATATTCGTTTTCATTAAAGTAATCAGAGGCCAGCACCAGGCAAACAGCACCGGAAGAAAAGTTATCAAGATCGCGCCAGATCATTGAAGCCACGTAAAGTCCCTGATAAGAACGATTGAGGTGGTAATGTTGCTTGGTATTGCCGTCATCTAATGTAATGTCGAAACTACCACTCATGGCAATAAAAAGTTGCTGTAGGTTCTTATGGGCATGCCCGGCACGTACCGAACCGCCCGGCACATCATAGAGGTAATAGACGCGTTTGATCTCAAACGGAATATCGCGCTGTCCTTCGATAGGCGTTAAATTTCCGCGACGATCTTCGATCTTGCGCAGTTGTAAGATATGGCAATCAGAAAGAGGCATAGCGGTTATGAGCGTTGAAATTTGTTTGTTGGAAGTGTCCTGCTCTCCACAAACTGAACCATTATTTAGTAGAGCCTGCAACCTTTAATCGGTAAAATCACTTGGTAACCCGCCGACCTCGCCAATCAGCGACATCTGCGGCCGGAGCCCATCGGTAGCCAAGATATTTCCTCATCGCCTGATCGGTGGGAGTTTTGACCCCCATGCGTGACAAGGCAGAAGGAATATCGATCTGCTGCGCCATGAACGGCAGCCCTATCACGTGATTAACCGCGCGCCGAATGCCTGCCGACCTATTAATTCCAGACCGGTGGTAGAGCATTGCATCAAGAATTAAAAACGACCCCGCCGGTGCCGCGAGTTGCTTTTGGAATTTGCGCACAAAAGCATCCGTCGGAAACGGCGCAACATGATGCGTTCCCGGCAATACAAAAGTCGCACCATTTTCATAAGTAAATTCGTCAATGCACAAAAGCGCATTCAATGCCATGGGTTTTGAACTTGTCCAGTGTTGATAATTCAGGTCCCGGTGCCACTTGGCTTGATAATTTTCTCGATCCGGCCGGTTGAGAAGGCCGTTTTGCATCATCAACACATATTCCGGCCCGAGAAATCGCCGCGCGAGCTGCATCAAGGGTTCGGACGTTGCAACATGTAGAAAATCTTGCTCATAAGCGAGCATGCAACGCGCAGTGTCAGCGTCGTTGATTTTTTGCAATACGGACTCACCACCAATATCGTCGACTTGTCGTTTATAAACGCGATCAATTCCACTTTTAAGGCGGTCTATAAATTCTGCAGGAAAGCCGCTTTCCAAGATCGCAAAACCGTTAATTTTTAGTTCAGCAACGAGTTCATCCATTGCGTCCGTCTGAGCAAGACGTTCGCTGACCCCGTAGGCGTCAAGGCTCTGTTTCACATCCATAATTTTGTTTTTTCGTTAAACGTCGAGAGTAAATAGTACATAGCAAATATTATACATCGAGGTGTAGACTTTTTCATATCACAGAAACCTCATAATGGTCGTGGACGATAGCACGCGCGCCAAAACCTTCTTTCTGCTCGATCAGCCCAACATTCAAATGCCGGCCGTTTTGCTCGGTCGATATACCGAAGTCGAAATAGCCATGGTGAGCATAAACGACCTCCATCAATTCGGCAAAAATTAGATCAAGGGCGCCAAAAAATTTTCCGTCTTCACTGGCCGAAATATACTGGACATGGACGACCTGCGGTGTAACGTAAACAACGACCCCCGCCAATATATCCTGATCGTCCCCACATAGGTGCAGACGAATGTTATCGGGAAACCGTTGACTTAAAAGAGTTATTTCTTGCAATGAGTGCACCGGCCGAACGCCGAAACGCTGCAGCAAATTTTTTTCTAGCACTGGCCAGAAAACAGTGAAATCACGACTTTCAGAAACTTTCAGTTGTGCATTGCGTGCTTGTTTGATCTTACGTGCTCGCCGTTCCTGATACTCAAGACGTTGCGACTGGTCCACGACCGATAGAACATCGCGACGAACAAGCCTTGCGTCACAGCGAAACAATGCATAACGGTCCTCCTCGGCCGGGATGCGGCAATAAATCGAAGGTATGGTTTTATATAGAATGGTCGCGACGTTATGCGCCCGCGCATAGGCTAGAAGTGCATCAAAAATTTCAAGCATCAAAGGGGTTGTCATTGTTGCATCGGAAATGACGCCGCCATAGGTCAGGCCACCATGACTGATAAGCTTTTTGTCCTCGACATGCGCAGGCATAACGGCGAGGAGATGGTCTTTATCGTCGTAAATCAGCAGAGAGTGATCCTGAAACCGATTGGCATGATAATCCATATAGGCGCGATAGAATAGAAAAGTCGCATTTTTGGATTTGGCTATAAATTCGTCCCAAACCATTCGATCAGCCAGGGTGTAGGACTTAACTATCATTGATCAGCTCCGCATACCCGAAACCTTCCCGGCCATAATTATTGCCATTGTAAAATAGATAGGTCTTTCCTGCGCTCTCGATAAGGGCCGGATAGGCCATCATATCGCTATCCCAATCGCCGGGTGTTTTTTGCAGGTTTAACATGGCGTCATTCCTCGTCCAGGTGATCCCGTCACGCGAATGCGCGTACCCCAGGCTATAAGGGTCCGCCTCGCTGCCGTAACAAAGAAACATATGGAAGCCATCCGCTTTTTTAATGACGCTAGGTCTTGCTATCCGATATTCGTCGCCGGAAGCGTGAATAACAGTCCGTCCCTGTTGAGGTATCGTAATTCCGTCTTCTGATTCCGTATAACGGATATCATAGACAGGAAGAGTTTTATTTTTTCCTTGTTGAAATCCAGAGCCACCGCCATACCAAATACGCCATTTATTTTCATCAAACAATGCCGTATGGATCACTTTAAATAGCGTTTCATCCTCTGTCCTGTCGGTAATGGGGACCGTCCGAACGCGTTGAAACATAGTGCCATCGCGGCTAAACGCCAATCCGCCGAATACAAGAAATCTCACTTTTTGAACCAGCTGATAACCCGCGTAATAAAGGTAAACCCCATCCTCTCGGCGTACCGCGCAGCAAGGTACAACCCCATTATCGTCAAAACGGCCCGGCAAGCCGATATCAAGGCACGGACCGGACGAAATGTTCAAAACTTTAGAAGGATTCTGTGCACTGACATCGACATATCCTATGCGCGAAACACCTTCCTCATCGCGCATTCCTACAAATATTCTCATAACATTATCATCGACCAAAAGAGGAGTCGGTTGCAACGCCGAATGCCCAGCCCAAGAAATCCTGCCTCTTGGGTTAAAGATGAGGCCCTTTTTGATCCATCTCATCCTAATCATGCAGCTTAAAGAAGCTCCGTGTTGGTATTTTAAGAACAGCGGCAGGATTGCCTTCATACATTCTGTTTTCTTCTGTATTCTTCATGATAACGCTGGCTGGACGGATAAAATTATCCTTCGCAATCCGAATAT
>Ga0206811_1004_pt1 | contig 91965 bp, 83 predicted proteins | sample Alteio_BWOrgCont_53_FD_152886 | JGI IMG/M metagenome (GOLD analysis project Ga0206811, IMG submission 152886) | Enriched cells from forest soil in Barre Woods Harvard Forest LTER site, Petersham, Massachusetts, United States -... | ecosystem: Environmental > Terrestrial > Soil > Temperate forest >... | reverse complement strand
CGGTTTAGCGGCCACTTGCCAGTGGTATGGGCCCTAATAGCTCGATGAGTGTGTTGGCCTGTCCACCAATCGAGCTGTCGGAAAAGGAGACCTCTCAAGCAGTCGCTTGAATGGACGATATTCACTCGCTCCTGAGCGCCTGCATGGGATCAATACGCATAGCGATTCGAGCAGGTATCAAGGCGGCGAGCGCTGCTACTCCACAGAGTAGGAGTGCAGAGGCTGCGAAAGCCAACAGCCCTCCGCTGGTTGTTCCCAATATGGATGCGATCCACGCCCGCATGGCGAAGGTTAATAGCGCACCGAGAATCATTCCTGCGGCGACTAGTCCGAATAGTCCCGAGAAGAGAATCTTTAAAATACCGGATCGGCTGGAGCCTAGGGCTAGGCGGATGCCGAATTCACGCTCGCGCCGGTTCACCGAATACGCCATCACTCCATAAACTCCGATACTGGCCAACAAAAGGGCAAGTGTTCCGAGAATAGCAGTAACCAAAGTGAAGATACGTTGCCCTGCGACGGCCTGATCAGCCAGGGTTTCGATTGAAGTGATGCTGGAGATTGCTTGACCGGCATCAACCGTCGACACAGCATGACGCGCGGACAGAACATAGGTGAATGGATCACCTGAGGTTCGGAGCAGAAAACTGAGCCCTTGGGACCATGCATTCTGCTGAACGCTGAGATAGATTTCATTTCCCGCGGGCTGCGCTAGTCCATCCAACAGAACGTCCCCCGCAATGCCTACGATCTCAAAGTCCCCACCCTTATAACAGCAATGAATGTGTTTTCCGATGGCGCTTTGCCCATGCCATAACCTGTCGGCCATTTCGCGATTGATAAGGACAACCTTCGGCGAGCCTGGTCGGTCTTGAGGAGTGAAGTCCCGGCCTTTCACAATGGGGGTTTGCACAGTTTCAAAATACCCGGGTGTCACGTAATGAAACCCGGCCACTGGATTCTGATTCGCGGTCTCATCTGGTTGGTCGTCGTAGCTGAATTTCCCGTGGGGAAACGAGCCCCAAAAAGGAGGATCCATACTCCCGGCTGCATGGACAACCCCCGGAATGATGGCGAGCCTTTCGAGCAGGGTACTGTAAAAACGCCATTTCTTTCCAACATCGGGATACTGCTGGGGCGAGAGCCACACATTTATCACTAGTACGTTCTTAGGGTTGACTCCGGGATTGGTTCGCATCAAGCGAATCAAATAGAACGCCATGTTGAGTGCTCCCGCGACAAGGAGCATCGAGAATGCGATCTCCGCGATAACAAGCATCGAGCCGGTATGATTCTGCTCAAGTGAATCAGTGGTTATGTGACCCTGTCGAAGCGCGGACTTATCGTTTTGGCGAAGAATGCGGAACATTGGAACAATGCCGAATAAGACTCCCGTTATGAGAGCCAGCAGACTGGTGAAGGCGAGTGCTTCCCCATTCAAGTGAGCGCCAGAGGGAGGCAGGAAGCCCTTCGGCCACGCGCCGATCGGAATGTGCATGAAGACCGCAGCGACTGCTAACCCTGCGAAGGCACCGCTCACCGAAAGAAGAAGGCTCTCCGCTAATGTTTGCTGGATCAGTCGTGCTGCCGACGCTCCAAGGGCACGGCGGACCGCAAATTCCCGGGCACGTCCGGAGGCCCTAGCCAACAACATAATGGCCAAATTGACGCAGGCGATTAGGAGGATAAAGCCCACCGCCGCCCACAGAATGAACATCATCGCACGGACATCGCCAAAGACATTCTGGGAGAGAGACTGGAGACCGAGATCATGCGCCGTTTCAGGAAACTGCTTGTCTACCTGGGTCTGGATGTTGCGCAAGTCAGATAACGCTTGGGTTTGGCTCACGCCGGGCCGTAACAAGCCCGTGGTGCGGATAAAGTCGGAGCCATGCTCCCGAAACGGCAGGTTAGGCTCCATCGGAATCCAAACCTGCGCCGAGTGATTGCTGTCGGGTACGACTCTGGACATCACTCCAATAACTGTGCAAGCCTTGCCGTCGAGATAGAGCGGCTTGCCAACAACTGACGCGTCGCCATTGAACTGCTCTCGCCAAAAGTCTTCGCCCAAGGCACAGACAGGCGTTGAGCCGGTTACATGTTCGGAGGGCAAAAAAACTCGACCGACGATAGGCTGCATTTCGTATAAGCCGAAATAGCCTTCGGTGACAAGACCGATAAACAAAGACTGTGGTTCTTTGTCGCCCTTCCACGTCATCATGGATGTGAAGATTCCTGCTATCTGCGTGAAGCTTTTGCTTCGACCGCGCCATTCTAGAAAATCGGGCCACGAGGCGGCGAAGTGGGACTGTCGCGGAGAGACATTCTTCACGACGACCATACGGTCAGCATTCGCATAAGGCAGTTCCAAGGTGCCTTGGATGATGCTGAAAATCGCGGTGTTTGCCCCGATACCGAGCGCAAGTGTCAACAGCGCAACACTAGTAAAACTTGGGGAGTTGCGGAGCTGACGGATGGCGTAACGAACATCCTGCGATAGCGACTCAAGCCACATGGTTCCGCGTCGCTCGCGGCAGTCTTCCTTAATCTGCTCGATCCCGCCGAACTCGATTCGTGTGAGCCGACGGGCTTCGCTCTCCGATATGCCGGAACGAACCTTGTCGGCGACCTGAGATTCGAAGTGGAAGCGCAGCTCTTTGTCCAGATCGGCCTCCAATCGTTCGCGAGAGAAAAGTCTCCGTAACCAGCCCATCAGATTCCCTCCAGGGTTCCCTCGAGAATGAGGCTCACCACGTCGGTCAGGCGCGTCCAGTTTTCGGTTTCAACCTTCAGATGAGTTCGTCCCTTGGAAGTGAGCTCGTAGAACTTGGCTTCGCGGCCAGTCTCGGAGGGCTTCCAACGAGAGCTGAGCAACTTCATATATTCGAGGCGATGGAGCGCGGGATAGAGAGATCCTTGCTGGACCTGGAGTGCCTCGCGCGAGATCTGCTGGATTCTTTGCGCGATGGCATAGCCGTGAATGGGTCCAAGCGCAACAACCCTCATGATGAGAAGGTCGAGCGTGCCTTGCGGAAGATCAAACCTGTCGTCTGTCTTCTTCATGCCTATCGCTTCTACATATACATCGCCAGATGTAGAAGATCAAGCTATATCCGCCGTGTCAATGCGCGGCGGGCACGGCTTGCTGAGAGAGTCTTCGGAAATTGGGCTGGGCTGTAGCTACCAGGGCAAATCGCTCGTTAAAACTGACGTGAAATGGGAAGCTCACCAATGTTATTGAGTTCTGGTCGGTGGTCTTCCCACTTGGACGAATTGTCGGCAATACGGACATTTCGTAGTGCGTCCTATGATCGATTTTAAAATCGTTGAGAAAGCCGCTTTCTCTTGACCGCGAACGGCAACTGCCGCATCTTTAGTGAATCATCTTCATGTCTCCCAGGAACGCGATCGTGTTGGCGCTGCTGATGCTGCTTTGTGCAGGGCGGCGTTCGGATGTTGCGTTTGGACGGGATGGCAGGAGGATGGCGCATCTGCCGCGGCAGACGCTGTGGGTGTGGGAAAGAGCGGAAGATCTGCGTGGCATGGACGCTTCGACATCCGCCATTGCCTACCTGGACCAGACAATTTGTATAGGCGAGGCAGTGCATAGCCAGCCGCGCATGCAACCGCTAGTCTATCCGACCAGATCGGTTCTGATTGCGGTGGTGCGCATCGAGGCGCCTGCCGGGGCGAAGCTCGATGACGATAAAGAAAAACAGGTGGTTGCGTTGCTGCTGCGCTCGACGCATCGCTCTGACATTGCAGCACTGCAGATCGATTTTGACGCTACGCGCTCGCAGCGACGATTTTATGGCGATGTGCTGCGCAAAGTTCGGCAGCAGATGCCTGCGTCTCTTCCCTTATCGATGACGGCGCTAGCTTCGTGGTGTAGCTATGACGACTGGATCGGCACATTGCCGGTGGATGAGGCGGTGCCGATGTTCTTCCGCATGGAGCCGGACCGCAGACGAGCCTGGTCGGGACTGCCGGCGTTCCGCATTCGTGAACCGTTATGCCTGCACAGTGTCGGCGTTTCTACTCATGAAGCGTGGCCCCAGGAAGCGATTGGGAAACGCATATACATTTTTGCCGATCGCGGATGGCACAGTGATTTTGACCTGGTAGCAAAGAAGGAATCGCAATGAAAAAACGCTGGATTGTTGCTGCAGTTGTATGCCTTGTGTTGTTACCCATCCTCACTGTGCAGGCTTGCGGACCGGATTTCGCGCCGGATGTGTTTGTGCGGGAGATGCGTCCGGACCAGCCAAAGGAGTTTGCCGCAGGCAAGCTGGGTATAGTGCTGCCGATGTATCCTCGCATGGATCTGATGGTGGCGTTTCGTTACCTGAATGGCGGCGTGTTGGATGCACAGGAACAGAAAGCGTATACGCCGACTTACTCGATGCTGGAGGAGGACCAAAGTCAGACTTCGCCAACGGAGGCTGAGCAGCAGAAGCCCGATGGTGCAGCGGCGTGGGCGGCGGCACATGAGAAGTATGCGGGACACAGCGAAGAGATTTCACCGGATCGGAGCGTTGAAATCAGGGGACAGGGTTTTACATATCAGTCGAGCTATATCAATTGCAATGAAGACGCTTTTCGCACGGCTGCGGCGACACTGCAATCACGCGCTGATACGTGGGGCGGATTGAGCGCGTGGCTTAAGGATTGGATACGGGGACAGGATGCGGTTTTTGCCAACTGCTCGGGTGGTCCGGCGATGCCGGCGGCCGTACCAGAAGATGCTCCGGCGCTGCTGAAAGTCGATTACGCATACCAGACGGCAGCGGCACTCTTTTATGCAGGGAAGCTCAACGAAGCACGTGACGCCTTTGCTGCCATCCATAAAGACACTGCCTCTCCGTGGCAGGGAATCGCCGGCTATGTGGAGGCTCGCTGCCTGATCCGGCAGGCGTTTCTCTCTCATTTGAATGCAGGGCAGACTCCCTTGATGAACTTCGATCCCGCACAGATGAGGGAAGCGGCGAGCCTGCTGCAGGCGATGCTTGCTGGAAAGCATGCGGGCATTTCAAGGGCTGCAATCGAGAAGGAGCTAAACCTGGTGCGTATTCGGATTGAGCCGCTGGTCCGTATGCGAGAACTGAGCGCACTGGTGGCCGGGCCTGCAGCCGATCCGAGCTACGGACAAGACCTGACTGATCTGACATGGCTGATGAAGCAAAACCTACAATCAATCCCTCTTCACCAGGATGTGAATGACCAGCTGTTCACCACATCTCCCGGGCAGGAACACCCGACGGAGACACAGCGTGCTGCCGGATATAACAGCGCATATGAGCAAACAGCCGATATGCGGGCGGCTTCTCCGATGATTGATTGGGCGATTACGCTGCAGACCGTTGCTCCGGATGCCAAGGCACATGCAATTACGCAATGGCAGAAAACATCGGCACAGTACTGGCTGGTAGTTGCGCTGACGAAAGCGACGGGAACAGATGCCGCCACGCCCAGCCTGATTGCCGCTGCGGCAAAGCTGGACCATTCTTCAGCCGCATGGGAGACAGCTACCTATCACCGGGCGCGTCTGCTGATGGAAACGGGCAAGACAGAGGAGGCAAGGGCGTTGCTGGATCAGAGGCTGCCCCAACTGCGCGCAACGCAACAGGATTCCGCTGTAAATCTGTATCAATCGCTGCGTATGGCTGCGGCGAAGGATCTTAATGGGTTTCTGGAGTACGCGCCACAAAAGATGTTGCTGCGTACCTCCGAGGCTGATGGGGCTTCCAAAGAATGCCTCAACGCAATGAAAGATCCAAAACGAAAATATGACTGCGTACAGAAGATCGACGACAACCAGTTCAATGACGTCGCGGCAGGATTCTTCAATGCGCAAGCGCCGCTGAGCGTACTGGTGGAAGCGGCGAAGTCGAATGCGCTGCCGCCGCAGCTGCGCCAAGCCGTTACCCTGATGGCGTGGACGCGCAGCATTCTGCTCAAAGACGATGCTGCGGCAAAAGAGCTACTGCCGTTACTGCCGGCACAATTGCAGAATCAGGCAGGAAGCGGGACCGGGTTTCAGGCAATTGTCACCCTGGTCCGGAATCCAGGGCTGAGGCCCTACCTGGAAACGGGCGTGCAGCGCTCTTACACGTATGACTTTATCGAGAGTTTTCGTGACAACTGGTGGTGCCCGGGGCTGCAATCCAGCTGGGGCAGCGGCCCGACGAGCTTCAGCAATGAGCCGGTAACTTTTCTGACCGATGCACAACGTCAGGCGGCCGCGAAGGAGTTGGGAGACCTGAAGGCTGAGGAGGGCGCAAAGCTCTATCTCGGAGACCAGGTGCTGAGCTACGTAAAGGAGCATGCAGATGAGCCCAGAACAGCCGAGTCGCTCTACTTGGTGCTACGCATGATTCGCTATGGATGCGATGGGGATCTCTACTACCAGAGAAGCAACCAATCGGACGAAGCAACAAGGATCGATTCGCTGAAAAAAGACGTGGCGCGGTTGTTGCGGCAGCGTTATGCGGTGTCCCCATGGACGAAAAAGGCGGCGCCCTTCGCCGGCTGAGCAGAAATGCAAAACGTTTAGGACAAAATTAAGACGGGCGAGGATCTGATGCACGAAAAAGATCTCGACGTAGATGGATACCTGCTCCGATCAGGCTCGCGAATCGGTCGATCGGGGGTTTGCGGCGACAGGATATCTCAGCGGGGCGACGGCAATTACTCTCTGGATTCATGCGGTCCTCCAACATTTTGCGTGGGAAATCGAAAGATTTCTCTGTCGAGCGCGATATGCCTCTACAATTCGTAACTGCGTATGAATATAAAGACTGAGGGGTCTGAGAATGGCTGAGAGGGCGTTGATCGATAAGGCGGGAGAGACGGTTGGGATAGGGGTGGAGATGGTGTCGGATGTGGCAGGGGCCATCAAAACGGCAATCGGCGCAGCCGTGACCGCAGTGACAGAGGTTGCAAAGGAAACGCCTGCCAAGAAAGCCGAGAAGAAAGCTCCGGCTAAGAAAAGCACAAAGAAAGCGGTGGCAAAGAAGGCTGCCAAAGCGGCACCCGCGAAGAAAACTGCAGCCAAGAAGTCCCCGGCCAAGAAAGCTGCAGCTAAAAAAGCCGTCAAGAAGTCAGCGACGAAGACTGTCCGATCGAGACGGTGATCTCTATCGAATGCGGGACCATGACTCACCCCTCTGCGCTATGACGTAAAGACCGCCGAGTGCCTCCCGGTATCTAAAACTTCGATCCGCTTCAAGTCCCGCTTGCTCTTCCGTATTCAGCTCAATCCGTCGCATCACTCCTCCTGACTAGTGTTAGGGTGCGAAGAGAGAAGCGACATTTTCGCTTTGCAGAACCCGGACATCGTCGCTTTGCGTTTACCAAAGTAGTTAACAGAGATATATTATCGGCCTTTAAACCATTGGAATTCATGAACTTGTCAATTTAACCATCGGCAAGTTATCGGACTTAAAACGGGATTCTTCTGTCCATGGGCAAATCGCTATTGCGCGCCACATTTGCATTTGATAAGTGCCAAAATGGCCTAATCTTGGAGTACACTATTAAGCATGGCTACGACAGTTCGTAAATCCATCGCTCAGTTTGTTCCTTCCTTGAGTCCAACCAAGGCTGTAAGAATTCAACCGGGAAGGAGCCTGGGACTCAAGCGGATGGAGGTCCCTACCTTACTAGAGGTGATCACCTCTGGTCTGCGCTGGTCCTCAGTAGACAGCTTTCTGCATGAATCTGGCTTCACACAACAGGAGCTCGCACAGTACCTAGGCGTTCCCATTCGGACTCTCGCAAGGCGCAAAGAAGGAGGCGGATTGGACGAGAATGAGTCCGAACGCCTACTCCGACTCTCAGAAATTTACGATGCAGCCCTTGACCTCGCCGGTGGGGATAAAGCTAATGCTCGTGAATGGCTGCTTTCACCTGTGCGCGGTCTGAATAATGCCCGACCGATCGACTATGCCCGTACTGATTATGGAGCAAGAGAAGTTCGAAATCTGATTGGCCGGCTTGAGCACGGAGTTTTCTCTTGATAGAAAGCTGGCGCATTGACCGAAAACTCTATCGGGCGACAGCATTTACAGGTGAAGGTGCAAGACTTTATGGGGGGCGATGGAACAGCCAAGGTGTTTCTGTGGTGTATACCGCTGAGCATAGATCACTGGCTATGCTGGAGATCCTTGTCCATCTGATAAAGCCCAAGGACTACGAACTCTATTCGGTCAAATTTGACGAATCTCTGGTCCAAGAACTTGCCGCCCAAAACCTTCCTCGAAACTGGGACGTCGAACCCCCCACCAGTGATACGCAGGAAATAGGTGATAACTGGGTGATGAGTGCATCGTCCGCTGTCTTATCTGTTCCAAGCGCCGTTGTACCAGAGGAACGAAATTACATCCTTAACCCACGTCACCCTGATTTCAAACAATTTCAAATCGATGGGCCCTTTCCTTGTTATTTCGATCCGCGCCTGCTTGGAGCAAAGTAGTAGGTGAACGAGATTCCGACATACTAAGTCTGAGTTACGAAACTAAAGGCAAAATGCCATGCTGCGTCTCCCTTTCCGGCTGGGTCAGGGATTACTTTTGAACGCATCCGGAGAGGATGAGATGAAGTCGCATCGGTTGGACCCAGTCGAGGTAGCCGCTGCAGCGTCAGTGACTAAGGTTGAAGCTCCCGGCGCGTTGATAGTGTTGTTATCCAATCGGCGGCGCGTGGAAGTGCGATGCGGCTTCGATGAGGAGACGCTGACTAAATTTGTAGCAGTGCAGGAGCGGTTGTAATCGATGCTTGGTCTGGGTGCAGCGACTCGCATCTATCTGATATGCGCAAGGGAATTTGATGGACTGTATGATCTAGTGTGTCGTTTATCAAAATAATTGTCGTAGTTTTATCACGCTAAATGTCGGAGTTTCTTTCCGCCTCTAATGAAAAGAAGAAGATCGATGAGTATCTTGCCGGAGGATGGAACCGCCATGCGCCATTGAATTTCAACATAAGCACAGATCCCTGCAATATTCGTTAACGAATGGCAAAGCATTTTCATGCTAGCAGGATGGCGCTCCGTTGAATGCCCCTTCTCTTTCTGATTGTTGCTTCCGATAAGTTCTGTCATCCAGTGTATGAACTGATCGATCTCGCTTTCGTAACCCGTGAGGGTGCACCGGATGCTGACGCGATACCTGTCGCTATCCGCTACTTCCAACCAAGCCGGGCCTGCGTATCACCGCTGGCAGAGCGGAGCATGAGCCGCCATCTAGACGTGGCGAACAGCGGATGCGATGGAAGGCTCTCTGGTTCCTTGTCGTCCTGACCGGTGATGAACAGCAGCGCGTGTTCAACTTCCTCTGGCGTATCGCCCTTCAGCGAAAATGCACAATTCAGCTCCATGTACTTCTGCATGCGACAAATACTGCGGAAAAAAGGTTAACGCTTCTTAAGTTTTGAAAGGATTATGCCCGGTTCATCCCTACGTGATAAACCGGATTATCACGCGGCCCGTTTGTAGAAGGGCAGAGCAGCGGTGTTCCCTTCTACAGACAGCGTCGCGGGCCCTCTTGGCCGGCATGAATAACGCCGGAAAGCCGAGTCCGGTTGGCAGCCCGTTCCCTATCGCCAGAACACTGACCTCGCTATCGAAGTCTGGCACTGGAACCCCGAAGGTACGTGGAGCGATCCTTCCGGTCGCCAGGGTTTACTTTACCGGCTCCACTACATCGATCTGCTTTATACCCCACGCGTTTGGTTACGCATTACCGCATCGCGGCGCCACCGCAACGACGGCACCGGAACCATCGGCTTCTCGGGCATGACAGACGACATCGATGTCGTTGTAGTAGGTATGGCTTCATGCGCTGAAGGTTTTGAAGTTCTCCAATCGGCAGACATGCATGTTGATACCCGCCAAAGTCCGCGGTTATGAAAAACTACTGAGTATGTGCTGGCTCAAAAGTCTTCGACGGTTTTTGTCGGTTGCAACTTTAGTTTTCATCACCCCAGTGATGTTGCGTGGACAGGCAACCCCGACCGTTCCTGATTGGTCTTTGCCCGGTTCGGCAACACATGAGCAGGTTCCACCTCCCGCAGATTTTCATCGAGCAAGCAGGGTTCTTTCTACCTCGATCGGCATCTTTGACGGACAGGCCGATGTGGGCGGAGCGCTCGTGCCGGGCAGCGCCAGCTATGATCCAGCGACGAAGCAGTATACGGTTACCTCCGCCGGATACAACATCTGGTATCAGCGCGATGAGCTTCGCTTCCTCTGGAAAAAGATGTCCGGCGACGTTTTCCTCGCCGCTGATGCCAGTTTTCCCAATCCTAAGGGCTACGACGACCGCAAGGTAGTCCTGATCATTAGACAGAGCCTGGACGATGGCTCGAAAGAGGCGATGCTGGGGGAACATGGCTCGGGCATGATTCATCTGGCGCAGCGCTCGGAACAAGGAACGCAGATGACTGATATGCAGTTCCGGTTTGGCGGGACCTTGGACGGAGTGATGGCGAAGCGCATTGGCCTTCAGAAGCATGGGGATGAGATCGCGATTTTCGTCAGCCTGAAGGGTGAACCTCTGCATCAGTTCGGACCACCGATCACGCTGCATTTCGAGGCGCCGTTCTATGTCGGTATCGGTTTTTGCTCCCATCTCCCGATTACGACCGATACGGCGGTTTTTTCAAACGTGGTGCTTAAGAATGCGGCCGGCAAAGCCGAATAGCAACACTTTGATTGCTTCAGGGTAAAGGAGTGTGTTCCATTTTATGAAGATTTCTGCGTCATCCTCGCGATTCTGCTTCCAACTTGTGGCAGTCGCATTTTCTCTCGTTGTCTTTTCCTGTGCAGCCGGTGCCGCGGAGACACCTCAGCGTAGTCGCATTTATGTGTATGACCTTCGCACGCATTCATCGAAGCTGGTTTTTACAGCAGATACTATCTGGGAGGCTCCCAACTGGTCGCCTGACGGTAAGTATCTCATCTCAAACTCGGGTGGACTTATATATAAGCTGGTCTTCAAAGCCGATGGAACGGTCCAGACACCGGAAAAGCTGAATGTTCCACATGATTATGAGTGCAACAATGACAAAGGTATCTCGCCTGATGGAACGAAGCTCGCTTTCTCAGCGTCGCGGGGAGATGATGGGTCCGAAGTGTTTCTCGCCGATCCCGACGGCAGCAATATCAGGCAGATAACGAACGTATCTCCCAGCTATTTTCACGGCTGGTCGCCTGACAATAAAATCCTTTCTTATGTGGCTCAGCGGCGCGCTGGCGGCGACCAGTATGACATATATGGCCAGCCGGCAGCCGGTGGCAACGAGACGCGGCTGACTTCGAACCCCCGTCACGATGATGGTCCGGATTACTCGCCAGATGGAAAGTGGATATACATTAACTCCGATCGATCGGGCAAAGAAGCCGTGTGGCGTTTCCCAGCGACAGGCGCGGGTGAGAACGATGCCAAGGCTGAGATGGTAGTGAGCGACAGCATGGAAGACTGGTTTCCTCACATCTCGCCTGATGGCAAAAAGCTGATCTACATCGCCTATCCCGCAGGCACCCCGACGCATGATCCGCGTGATGTTCACATCGAGCTAAAGCTGGTTGCCATCCAGAACGACAAGGTTGCAAAAAGCCAAAAGGTGCTGGTACAGGCCATAGGTGGTCAGGGAAGCATGAATGTAAATTCCTGGGCCCCTGATTCGATGCGCTTTGCCTACGTCACCTATGAGGCGCTACCGTAAAGTCAAATTTTCAATAGCCACGTCATTTATTGAGCGTCGGATTTTTGAAGTGAAGAGATTCGAGGACATTTCTACATTGCTTTAGCGGTCGATAAAATACATTATCGCGTTTAAACAACCGTTCAGACACGACGTGCCTGATATCCGACGACGTGGAAACGGAGATTGCTGCCGTACGCTCATTATTTGAAATGCTATTGATTACCCGCTCTGAGGGCTTGCATGAGCTTGGGCCCCTCTGCATTTAGCCGGTCATTTATGTTGCCCGGCGTAAGCCCCTTCGAGATCAGTCCAGCCGAGTTCGGGAAGATGAAGTACATTACATCCTTTCCGATACCACTATTCGACGCCTTCGTGCAGATGCCATCGGGGCCGAACACAGCGCAACCAGGATTCCCCAACTCATCGTGCAGCCTCATTGAACCTTCGCCAATTTTGCATGCAGGTCCTGTGTCTGCAACGATTGCGTAACTCGTTTTGCCGTTGTAGACCACCGCCGCGATGTCACCGATGTGAATCGTTATCCCGTTGCGGAGATCCGAATATTTCTTCGCGACGAATTCGCTCGAAAGCACGAGGTAGGGAACGTGTTCCGCGTCCACGCTGCTTCCGGGAGGGGTGGGGTAATGCCAAGCGGTCTCGGGCAAGTTCGTGCCGCCCCTGCGCTTCGAGAGTTGTGAGCCGTCAGCATCTATAGCCATTTTGGCGTCGTAGAATATGACATCGCCTTTGAGCTTTAAGAAGGCCGTGTTCCGACTCGGATCAGAGCTGCATTTGAAAGGCTCTACCAGCTTCTTCCCGTCACATATGTCGCTCCGATCACATGCGGAGTATCGCGCTTGCAGAGCCGCCAGCGATTGTGAGGTTTTGAAGTCGATCCCCGAGACTTCCGCCGTGGAGGCGGCTGGGGGCTCATAGGTTGATTGAGCAACTACGACGGGCGAATATACCCCGAGCAAGAGAACAATAGCTTTACGGATCGACATAGAAACCTCCAACACACGGTAGGCGGTAACGATAGCACTTTGCTTCACTGTCGGTGCGACGGCCTATCTCTAATATTCCCCGTCCAATAAGCGGCGTGAAAGCACAGTCATTATTCCCTCATCCCTTCTGGACGTCGAAAAAATCCGGCTCTGCTGCATTAACTGGCGGAGGGGATAAAGGGACATCTGCAGACGTTACGATGAAGTATGTTCAAGCGCCGCCGCTTTCCTGTAAAAATCATTCTGGTCTGTGTTCGCTGGTATGCAAGCATGGCATCCCATACCGGGATATGTCTGAGATGATGCAGGAGCGCGGTGTGAACATGGATGCTTCGACGATCTTTCGTTGGGTCCAGTGCTATGCTCCGGAGCTTGAGAAACGCGTGCGGTGGTATCAGGGATATCGCTCCGGATCCTGGCGCGTCGATGAAACCTATATCCGCGTCGGCGGTCAATGGAACTACTTGTTCTGGGCAGTGGACAAGCGTGGCGAGCTGATCAATTTCATGCTGCTGGATCGTCGGGACACAGGAGCAGCATATCGCTTCCTGGGCAAAGCCCTAAAGACGATGCGGCGCTGGCCACCGCACTCGATCATTACCACAAGCTTGGCTCCTATCCCAAAGCCATCCATCGGCTGTGGCGTGAACGTAAACTAAGCGGCGACACCAAGCACCGCACCTCGAAATATCTGAACAACATCATCGAGGCAGACCATGGCGGCATCAAGCGAGTCCTCCGCCCAACCCGTGGCTTTCAAACGATGAAGACGGCTTACGCCACGATCAAAGGCTTTGAAGTTATGCGCATGATCCGTCGTCGGAAACACATCCTCTGTCGGCCTAGGTTGCTGGCGAAATCCTGTTTGTTAACACCGTGATTGGTCTCGCCGCGTAACGCTGACGAAATCCGCAGCTGACCTGCACCCATGGGTAGTTAATGCAACAGAGCCAATCTTTGAGACTGCGCCTATCTGGCGCCTGATATTGCTACCGGGGTAATCGCCCACTGGGCCGACTGCCCCGCGCTGGCCTGGGACTGTTCCACCGCGTGACCGCGATCGTCGAGCCCCAAGACCTGTCCGGTCGATTGATTCACGAGATAGAAGTAGCCGTTGCCGGCTGTTTGCACATCCCAGCTTTGTTCAGGCAATCCGTTGGCCGTAGTCTCGGTCACCGCCGTTTCGCTGGCCGCGTCGAGCACTACAGTTCGGCCATTCCCCGAAGCATGCAAATTCGCGATGGTGAATGCGCCGTTGTTGTCGCTGGCGATGGTCCACTGAAGGCGCGTGTCAACGATGCCGTCGAGGCCGACCAGCAGAGAGGAAATGCTGGCGCCGACGGTGCTGCTGTCGCCTCCCAGCAGCAGTGACGCCTTGCGGTTTGTCAGCTTGTAGTGCAGCGATGCGTCGAGCTTGCCGCCCACCGCATCCATTCCGGGGAGTACAGTCGAATAGTTCGGCGCGGCCGGGTTTGTCAGGAAGTTCGGGTCGGCGCTGTCGAAGAGCGCCAGTCCCTCCCACTCGAACAATGCATTAGGTGACGTGAAGTCCTGCTGGAACCTGCTGAATGGACCACCGCCGTCGGGCATTTCAACATCATTCGGCGCCCAATATTCGATGCCCATGGCAAGATTGCCAGGCAGCGACTGGACGACGCTCTCAAGGTCGAGGAGGAACTGACGCTGCGCCGCGCGGGTAGGCGCATACCAGGGGTCGAGCGCGTCGAAGCCGGGTTCGTAGTGCTCGCCGGTTTCAAGGATGTAGATCGGTTTGCCCAGGGTCTGCGCGGCCTGGAGCAGCATATCGGCTTCTACTGGCTGATGGTTGGGGTTGGTCTGCGCCGCCTGCGCGTCGGTCAACGGCCCGTGAAAGATGGGGTAATAGCTCTGGCAGATCGCGTCATAAGTGAGACCGTTCGCATTCGCGCTGGTAAAGAAGCTGGTCATGTCGAAACCGGGCGTAATGTGAATGCAGGTAAGAGGAGATGGAAGCGCCGGCCCGACGCTGGTGTCGCTCGCCGCATCGGCAACCGCGGTGAGGCCTGCCTTCTCAAGCGCCGCAAAGGCGGCGAAGTGGTTAAATGGGAAGAAGCCCGGGCCGCCCAGAAAACCTGTGTCAACCTCATTGCCGATACTCACCATGTCCGGCATCAGGCCTGCCTTGCGATACATCTCCAACTCGGCCTTGGTGTAGTTGTAAATGTTGGCCGCGAGCTGTTCCTGCGTGAGTCCGGTCCACGATCCCGGAATAGACTGCGAGCTGCCTCCGTCGAAGAAGAGAGTTACCTCCAGGCTGAATCCGAGATCGCGTGCGCGTCTCGCGAGATCGAGCTCCTGCGCGTCGGTCTCGATGAAGCAAAAGTTTCCGGTGCAGGTGTTGGCCGGCTGGTTCGGATAGTACGGAGGAATGGAAGTAGGGCGCAGCCGGATGGAATTGAAGCCGTGATCTTTGAGGATTTTGAGAATGTCCTCGGGCTGCTCGGCATCTTTCCACCACGGCAGACCGGTTTTCAGACGCAGCGCCTCCATTTTTTCCTGCTCCGCAATATCCGCGCCACGCCAGAAGGCAGGCCGCAGCTGCCATAGCTGCGTCTGCGAAGGATTGCCGGCGGCCAGCGCGGTCCGCAAACCCTGACTACCGGATTCGGTGAGGAGTCCGCCGGTAACGACGCTCTTCAGGGTCGAATAACCGTTGGCGCCTTCGGCGATAAGCCAGCTCTGAAACGGCGATGTAGAACATGGCTGAGCCTGCACTGCCGGTAACAGGGGATTCTCGGCCAGACACAGGCCGGTGGCCTGATCGGTGAGCTTCCATGCACCACCGTCGAGTCGCGTAAGCGCCCAGCGCTGCGCCAGGCTGCCGAAGTTACGCGGCGACTCCGCAACTTCGCCACTTCTCCCGGACGAATTTACCGCGAGCTGGAGGCCCGACGACTGATTCATAAGAGCGTAGACCTGGCCGTCCTGTGGCGTCGGGTCAACTGGTTCGGGTGGCTGCTGCGCCCATCCGTTCAAAGTTAAGGACAGCAGGAAGATCCCTGCTGTATCACCGCCAAAACGCAATAGGTTCCTATCCATGAGTGCACCCCGTAGCAGCTCTTCAAACGCCGAGCGTCGCCCAGCTACAAACTCTATGCATCGGCATGGAAGCCGCGAATCCGCCAAAAGTCGGATCGGTTGTTTTTTCCAGATCTAGAGCCTGTTATGGGGGTTCCCATCAGAGACTATGGAATTCAAACCATGTGGACGAAAGCTACGATCCGGCGTTCCTGGATCATCTTGCTCAGCTTGTTTCAGAAACCGGTGCGGCGTGATCATCGTTATTCAGTGCGCAGCAACAAAGCGGCCCGATGCCGGGTGCTTTATTTCGGCGGCTGGAAGGCCCGTGTCCTTTGTGGCGAAGCCGAATAATCGGCCCCTCCGACAGAGCGCGTGTGTATGCGCGGCCGGATGACCTCTACGAAAGCGGAAAACCTTCGAGAAATGTGCTTCTTGAGTACAACAAACAGCCCGCAATAACCCTCTCGGCCTGTCTCCTGCGTACCGACTCTACGAAAACCTGGGCGGTCTCAACCGGTCGATGCAACACCATCTGATGTGAAGGTGGGTGTTTATGAGACAAGGAAGACGGTATGGTCTTTCTGGGTCGCAGAGGACAGACATGTGGCGCCGTTGGAAGGCTGGAGAGTCGTTGCATGAGATTGGTCGTGCTTTAGGCAAGGACCATGGCTCGATTCAGTTCCTGTTGTCGCTGCACGGCGGGATAGCTCCAGCCATTCATCACCGCTCGCAGGGAACGCTCACGCCTGCCGAACGGGAAGACATCTCACGAGGCATTGCTTGCGGTTCGTCGATTCGAGAGATAGCCAGAGGGTTGCAACGGGCAGCGTCTACGGTGAGCCGGGAGGTGGTACGCAACGGCGGCCGGCCACTCTATCGAGCCAACGAAGCCGATCGGCAGGCCTGGAAGTCAGCTCTGCGACCCAAGGTGTGTCTTCTTGCGAACCATGAGACATTGCGGACGATCGTTGCCAGTAAACTGATCCTGGACTGGTCGCCGGAACAGATTTCGAAATGGCTGAAGGTCCACTATCCCAACAACGAGAGCATGCGTGTGTCCCACGAGACCATCTACCGCAGCTTATTCATCCAGGCCCGGGGAGTGCTGAAAAAAGAGCTGGTTCAACATCTGCGGTCCAAGAGGTCTATACGTCGCTCACGGCACTCGCGGGCTGCGGGACAGTCTCGCGGTCAGATCGTCGATGCCATCTCTATTAGCCAAAGACCTGCGGAGGTTGAAGACCGCGCTATTCCTGGTCATTGGGAGGGCGACCTGCTCGCAGGCAGCAAAAACAGTCATATCGCAACCCTGGTGGAACGACACTCGCGTTTTGCCATGCTCATCAAAGTGCCCAGCAAAGATACAACGACGGTCGTCGCCGCGCTGAGCAAGCATGTGCGTAAACTCCCCGCGACCTTGCGGCGCTCGTTGACATGGGATCGGGGGCACGAGATGGCCAAACACAAAAGCTTCACGGTGGACACGAATGTCAAAGTCTACTTCTGCGATCCGCAGAGTCCCTGGCAACGCGGCACCAATGAAAATACCAACGGCCTATTAAGACAGTACTTCCCTAAGAAGACCGACTTGTCCGTCTACTCTCAAGCCGATCTTAACAAGGTGGCTCTGCGCCTGAATCAACGCCCGCGAAAGACCTTGGGCTTTGAAACGCCGGCGAGTAGACTCCAAGCCAGTGTTGCATCGACCGGTTGAGACCGCCTGGCATATCGGCGACTGGTTGAAGCATTCGGCGCGGCGAGTGTCTTTATCCTGTCCGCAGGATGGGGCTCAATCGGAGCGGAGTTTCGACGTTCAGGGCCTTGGGCGTTGGCACCGTGACTTATCAATCTACCTGCCAACGAAAGCGCAAATGGACGAGCGATCACGGCTGTTGGCTGAAAGGCCGCCCTACCACCAATTGGTATGTAGGATCTAAGACTCTCCAGCACCTAACTTTTGCGAGGCAGTGTCGCCAGTGCGTGACAAACCGGATTATCACGTACCGATCATCTCAAGGCGCATTGTCGATTCTGGTATTTGAACGGCACTGGTGCCTCATCGCTGCCACGCGGCACACATCTCGCACACGAAACGCAGTCCAAAGTCGAATCTGCGCAGCGTTCTGGAACAATGTCGTTGATGAAGCAAATCAGTGGCATCTCCGACGCGGATGGTCGATTTGAACAATCTGCGTGAGACAATCGCGTCAGTCTTTCCCAAACTCACCGCTGAGAGGGGGAACGCAGAGTAGCCGATCTAGCTTTCTCGGATGACCTTCGCTTTCCTTTTTAGGATCGATGCTGCGGCTTCACCTGCCTCACAGATAACAGCCGCATTATTAATACTCTATCGAGTCGTCGCCCGATAGCTCAAAGTTGGCTTCTTTGCAGCCTCGCTGCTATGACTCGCTGGCATCATCACGATAGGGAGCATCGCGCCAGCGATCAGAAGAGGAATCAAGGCAGCGATGGAGAACTCTTAGGCGACAATCATTTCGGCGCATCTTTCATCAGTCGGCTGATACCCCGGCGACCGCTTTTGCGGAAATATCCCCTCGCGTTTTGCGATCGGAGATGACATCACCCGGCCTGCAAGGAAGGCCGCATATTCGAAAGCGTGCCGAAAAGCGGTGGGGGCAGGAAAGGAATTCCGCGCACATTACCCCCAAAGCCCCGAAACGTTACTGATAATCAGTTGTTCTGCGCTCCTATAGGTGCCGCTTGGGGTTCTGGCGGTTGTTGCTGAGGTGCAGGAGGAGCGGGTGCGGGAGCGTCGGGTTGATCTGCCTGATTGCCATCCGGGTTAGCATTGGGTATCTGTTTTGGCTGGTTTGCAGCACCATCCCCATTACCATTTGTCATTGCCACAGCTGCAGGGAGCGCTGGATTCGGCGCAAGGGGTGCCGGCGCGGTTGACTTGTCGTCTACCTGAAGCTTTGAAGCAAGGCGGTCCAAATTGTCGGGAACAAGTCGTTCAGCAAATCCTGCTAGAAACGACCACAGGAAAAGCTTGGCATAGTCGGCGTGGGATACGAGTGGTGGCCAATGAAATAAATCCTGAAACCAGATGCCACCAGCCGTTGGTGGTTTTGGAACATTAAAAGCCGGGAAGATTGATCCAGTGATGATGCTTCCCATGAACATCCATGCAAGAATCACCGCGAAAACGGCACCGAGCAAAGGGGACAGCCATAAGTAATAGCGAGCGTCATCCAGGCCCAGCACGCTAATAAGTGGGTCGCCGTCAGAAGGAATGTTCTGCATCCTTCGCTGTGAGCTGACGAATCCTCCAATAATTCCCCAATAAACCACGCAGATGGCCGTGGCCGCGGTGGAATGAATGTTGCCGGCACCCATGCTGAAGTGGAAAAAAGGGAAGCTGGCGTTTAGGTGAGGCTCATGTAAGCAGAGAAGCAGAGCCACCAATAAAATGAACGTATAGTGGGTAATCGATTTGGCACATCTCAGCGTTAGGTGTTTTCTGAGACGTTCGCGATCGGGGATTAGAGCGTAGTACCAATGCAATACATCAACGAGTCTGCTTAAGTCGGCTCTCAGGAGCGTTACGTTTTGCGTGGAGTCTATTTGAGTGGGCGGGTTCGAGGCAATATAGGCTTTGTAGACGGTCGGGCTGGAGATTTCGCGAAAGCGCTCACGAACTATCCAGACGTTTCTTTGCAGAGCGTCCGGTGGCTGCAACTTAACGACGATACTTTCGAGGCGAAAAACATCTCCCCAGGTCAGCGCATTGGGGTCTTTTGCCTTTTCTAGGATACTTTCAGCCTCTTGTCTGTCAGCTACTTGTTGTCGAGCATCATTCTTATCGACCGGAAAATCGCTGTACGCCAAACCTGAATAGACCGCAGCGATATGATCGAAGTAAGAACGGGCATAATGTGGAAGCTTTGTCCGGGTGTGGCTATCGGTAGGCAGATCCGAGCCATTCGTTATCTTTTTCCAGAAATCGAGCATGTCTCCCCCTCAAGTCACCGCTGCGCAGCTTGCCGGATTCGCAGCGGAGCTAAGGGGGGTGGCTCGGAGCATGCAAACGAGCGGCAACTATAATAACGCGAAATATCGGAAAGGGAATGAAAATCTATCGGCTTTATTGAGTCATTTATCCAGCTGTTCCAGACCGTCATTAGTACCGCCCGAAACACGCGGGGGCCGATATTGCGGGAAAGTTCGGACCTGACTTAGCAAAATCTGGGTTCTGGGGGTATCACCGGCTATCGGAACTTTCCTGGAACCGGCTCGAAATGTCCGTATTGCCGACCACACATCCTGTACGAGTCAAAAAGTGGACCCGGTACAAGAAACCAAGATCTGGCGGTGGGCTACTTTTGCTAGGCCGCAGCGCCCCGCCTACGCGGCGCACTGTGGCCTAGTTTTGCACGGGCCCTCATAGCCCAACTCACTTGGAGCAACTTTGACAAGGCAATGCTGCTGGCCAAAGATAATGGCTTGGCGTAATCTATCGCCGAACAGGTCTTCCCGGTACAACATACGCCAGACCAAAGGAAAGCGATAGACTTTGCCGTGTAAAAAAAGAGATGACCCGAAGTGGAACAGGCTGGGCAATCGCAGCGGTCTTGTCTTTATGTCTTCTAGGCGGCTGCGCAAATTCGACAATCATGATCAGCTCGACGCAGCCACCCCTCTCTGGTGGCCGAGACATAGCAGCTGTTTCATCAAGATACTTCGGGATGCATATTACGAATGCCGCGGACGGAACTCCATGGCCGGTCGTGCCATTTGGAACATGGCGTCTTTGGGACGCGTATGTAACTTGGAAGGACATAGAACCGAGCAAGGCAACGTGGAACTTCACCAAACTGGATGCACTCGTCTCCCTTGCGGAACAGCACAACGTAGAAGTTGTTCTTCCCTTGGCGCTCACTCCGCAATGGGCATCTGCAAGACCAAATGAGCCATCAGCCTACACCCCGGGAGCTGCGGCAGAGCCTTCTTCGATTCAGGATTGGATCGATTACGTGCAAGCCGTGACAACACGGTACAAGGGGAAGATTGCGTACTACGAGATGTGGAATGAGGCCAACTTGACAGCGACGTGGACTGGCACCCCTGCAGAACTCGTAGTCTTGCAACAAGCCGCTTATTCTGTCATAAAGAGCAATGACCCCAACGCACAGCTTATCTCAGCAAACCTAGTATCGGACAGCGGTCTCCCTTATATGGAAAATCTACTTAAACTGGGATACGCGGGCTCGGCCGATATCATTGGTTATCACCTTTACGTTTCACCTAAAATGCCAGAGGCCATCGCACCGCTGGCAACCAAGATTTTTTCGTTGTTGAAGCAATACGGCGTAAGCAAGCCAGTATGGAATACCGAAACGGGTTGGCTACCGGGCTGCACATTTGCGAGCGAAGATCAGCAGGCGGCTGTAGCGGTTCGGGCACTGCTGGTTGCAAACACATCGGGTGTTGAACGCTTTCTTTGGTATGCGTGGGACAATCATTGCTGCGTGACTCTGTATATGACAGAGAAAGACGATGCCACTCCTACTTCTGCGGCTTTGGCCTACGCAAATGTACAGAAATGGTTGGCCAATAATATCCTGAGTCCCTGCACGCAAGATAGGGGGCTATGGTCGTGCGGCTTGCTGCTTCGTCATGGCAGGCACGGCCTGATTCTTTGGAAACCGAGTGGAACAGCTTTCGTAGTTGATAATCTCGATTGGGCTCCTACGGTCGTTGAGGATATGTACGGCAACGACAGTCCTATGACAGGGAGGAGTCTCACAGTTGGCGAAGATCCACTATTGATCCGCGAATGATGGTCACCTTAAAAGCTGACTTTTTAGGCTGTTGAGTGCGCCGAACATTGCGTCGAGATATATGAATCTCGCAGCATAGGCTAGCTCCCAGAAACGGGGCACGGAGTTGGAATCCAGGATGTATGGGGAGATAGGAATGACATTGGAACCACTATTGTAGCTTTGAAGGTCATCCGCTTGATTGTTTCAGCGGTATCCCCATTTTCGTAACTAAGTGCTTGCAGCGTCACTCGGCCTTTTCTCAAACTGGCTACTTTCTTAATGAACTTTCCTGCCGCCTCTGGTTGGGGCGAGTTTAATGCTTCGCTGGCCATTTTGGAGTACTCAACGAAGTTAGAGTGCGTGAGCACGAATTCAACGATGATTGGGTAGGTCATCTTTTCCTGAACTGTGCTGCCATACCCTGTGCCGATTACCTGCTGCTCACCGGTGCGGCTGGGAAAGGTCACGGGATAAGTCCAATCCTCGTCCAAGCCTTTCGGACTTATCGAGATGACCCAACCCCAATCGTTCTTCAGAGGCCTTAAGCGAATCTCCAGATCTTCGGCAAATGTGTGAGAAAACTCCTCTTCTGAGGTTATCGAGCCGGTAAATGACGTTTGTTTACACGACTGCCCAGATGAACCAAGCGGACTGATTGCAAACGGATAACCTGGTAAGCCAAACCAATGTCTTCACTTTTTGGCACCATCTTTACCGCCGCTTGATTTGCGAAGTCGACACCAGAAGGAAACATTATCTCGCACGATCCGAAGGCCTTGTGAAACGACGTTATGGGTAAGTTCGAAGCATTCGCCGGTTCCAGCCCGGCCACTTTACCGAAAACGTGACTTTGCAGGCGGTCCAGCGAACTCAGGCAAAGTTCTAGCGACCACTCGCTAACAGTGGAGATATGATCCCCGGTATGCATTGGTGGCAGATTCCGTTGTTCATCGCGGTAGCGGTTTGGGGTCTCTATTTTTACTCGACGCCGAGCGCCAGGGTGGCCGAGCATCTGTCAAAGATCCGCGAGTGGTTAGGATCGCGAAGAATATGAACCAAGGCAATCTGGAATGCTAACTCAATCGGGTTTGCCGGTTTCACATCTCTCAAATTTGAGACCTTGAGCACCCGGTTAGCTTCCCGTTTTCTTTCCTCTAACATGTTGGCAAGTTCGTCGCGAACACTATTGCTTTTGGGAAGCAAACGATGCCGCTGACTTTACGCTCTTGGCCAGCTTGTCAATTTCCGTCGCCTTCTTGATTACATCGACGGAGAGCGTGCGCCCGTTCGACTTGTCCACTTCTTCCTTCAACTGTTTTGCTAGTCCGAGCAACTTGGCCGTGTCCTGCGTAAGCTGCTTCTGCCAGTAGGCATTCTGCGCATTCTGAATCTGGACCTGCTCGACAGTCTTGACGTTATCATCTCGATGCCCGAAGGGTGGCGGCAGGGGCTCCAGAGTTGGAGATTGCGAGTTCTGCGGCGGAGCCTGGGCGCCGGAAACTGCACCTGTCAGTAGAATCCCGGCTAGGGCAACTGCTACCCAGCGCAATTTGGCATTGGAGCGTCCCATCTGTTCACCCTCTGGAAGCTTGGAAACAAGTGAGCATTCCATTTAGATCGACGAATCGTACAATTGGCAAGTTTCACTCCAAAAGCGTGTCGTCGGCCATCCGGACATTATTACCCGCAGCAGCAATCTCAACTTTGGGGCCGTCGTGCTTGAAAAACGGCGATCTCGGTAACAATCCCATCGTCGACCACGCCACCCGCAAACAATCCGGAAATCAGACAACACAAGCACTTGATCAGATGGTAGCCTCTTGCACACTCGTGCCTCAGCTTCTGCACTTGTCCAGCTATGATTTGTCAAGAATAGCTCGGTCCCGTATGTACGAATTCAACCAACTGATTGTCCGGCTGAAGCGAGAGTACGGCGAGCCGATGGCTCCGCCCGCAAGAGGCCCATTTGAGCTTGTAATGTGGGAAAACGCCTGCTATTTGCTTCCCGATGATCGCCGTCTTGAGGTGTTCGAAGGTCTGCGCCATCAGGTTGGTCTGAATGCCGAATCCATTCAAAGCGCGCCTGATGAACTGCTCCTACCACTTGCCATGAGGGGAGGAATGCGTCCTGAGGTACGGGTATTTCGCTGGCGCGAGATAGCACGCATCACGCTCAACCAATTCGCGGGAGATCTCGATTCCATACTGCGGAAGCCCTACACAGAGGCCAAGAGAGCTCTGAAACAATTTCCTACGATCGGTGACCCAGGTGCGGAGAAGATATTGCTCTTTTGCGGGGTGGCCTCGGGCTTACCGATGGAGTCGAACGGCTTGCGTGTGTTAACCCGGCTTGGCTGGGGACGCATACAGAGAAATTACGGGGCCACCTACCGTTCGGTACGGGCTGCATTGGAGCCCGCGCTTCCGTCAAGTCCGGACCGGCTTGCGCAGGCATATCTCCTGCTGCGAGAGCATGGAAAGCAATTGTGTAAAGACAAGGCGCCATTATGCCATCAGTGCCCCGTCGCGGGCGGATGCGATTACGCTGCAAGGCAGATGAGTCCTTTCACCTTACGTACTCCTTGATCACCGCAGGGGAGCAGAAGCAAGCTCTTCCCTTCGGTTTGAATGCAAAGCGAACTTGCTCAAAATGAGACTTTTCACGCAGTTCAGTTTCACTATTCCGGATAGTCGGTTACACGTTAACTTAAATGCCTTCCTATTTGCGTAATGGCAAAATCGACTCTATACAGGTGTCACCGGACATTCTTTCAGAACGCACTAGGCGCGGGTTGGGAGGTCGTCGCCAGCGTCGGCCACGTCGGCAAAAGAGATGGCCGTCGATCTCGAGACGCTTGAGCCCACCTACCAGTTCACCGAGCGCTCAGGTGGTCACCTACATATCGGCCGGCGGCAAATTTGCCAGCCATGCCGACACCACCAATACAAGGAGCATCAAGAACGCCTCCGCGCGAAGCCAGCTTTGAATGAGTGCTATTCGATCCGGTTTAGAACTTCGGTTTTCCTGAAGAAGAAGACGTACACGACCTCCATGCAACAAAGCCAGGAGCACGATACATACTTTCACCATCAGCATCCGCCCCCACGCCGTATGAGGCAGCGGAGAGACAGCTCCCCCAAGACCCCTCCATGCGTTATAGATTCCGCTCAGGGAAACAACAATGAGCGCGACGGTGACTGTGCGCGAAAGGCCTCTTCCAAACTGCACAACCTCCTCTGGCGCGGCGGATTCAGCCAACTGGGGAGCGACCGCCAATCCGGCAATCACCACACCTCCTCCCCAAACGGCAATCGAAGAGAGATGAAGAAACTGCACCAGTTCTCGAAGGGTGAAATCACCGTCGGACGCCGCATGTCCGAAGCCAGCTCTGCAAACGGTGATTCCCAGGACAAGAGCAATCCCAATCCATATTCCCGCCTTACTCCTGAAAGCAGGCGGGAAAAGAGAGAAAACGAGCAGAAAAGGTACGAGACAGAAGCTCATCGCCAAGGTATGCCCAGAGTGCGTTGTCAGTACATCCGGCAAGGCACTCCAGGCTAGCTTCCATGAAGAATCGCCCGTCATCGAAGCCGCGAGCAAGACAACCTGCAAAGGGATAGCCACCAGCATGAGCGAAGAGCAGGCTGCCAGCCAGTGCCGCAGCTGCCTATCGCTGGCGGCAGTGCTGCTCCCGCCGAGCCAAAGGCGATTCAACAAGCTTCCGACTGATGCTACATAAGCAACGTCAAGGGCCGCTGCCGCGCTGACCCGCATCGGCAAGGAAGGTTCGATCATCCCTATACCTTCCTTACTGCACGGTGAGTTTGTAGCTGCCCTCAAGTCGATGCCCATCGACAGCCACACTGACCCAATGAACAATGTAGGTTCCTGTCGTCAGCTTCGGAACCGCAAGGAAAAGCGTCTTTGGATCATTGGGCTTTGGCCTGGAGGCGTCTGAATCTACGGACTTTCCCTTCTCATCGGTCAGTTGGATGGAGCTGAATTTGGGCTCTACCGCCTCGGAAAATGTGATCGAGATCGAGCTGGGCGCTGGCCCAGTGGAGTCGGGCGCGGGTTTCATCACCATTGGGTGAGCATGCGCCAGGGCGAACGGAACGGCTGCAAGCATTAGCACAAGCGCGCACGCAAGGGGACGGCACAACTTTGTGAGTCGGTTCATGGTCTTCCTCAAATAAAGATGTTGTTCCCCGTCAAACCAAAAAGAATGTCATGAACCAAGCGCTGGGTCATGAGTTTCCACTCTCTGGGCATTGCACCCGCCCCATCGTGATGCACACTTAGCACGATTCTGTCGCGCCAGAGTGCAAGGGGGGCATCGTTCGGTCGAGAATCAATCAACTCTGCGGGATCCATGTGCACGCTTTCGCAAACCATGGGACCCTCCTGTAGAGACGGCTAGGAGGCAACCCGAAGCCTTGTCATCATGGCGGTTCCGGTTGGCTCATCGAGCGATCCCTTAGCGTTAGAAAATCGTCCTGGATTTCGCCAGGTGAGCCCAGTTAATCAGAGGCCATCATTGCTTATGTCATGTAGTTGTAAACGTTTTGTCAGATTAGTTGCACATCAGCAGGCCGCCGCCGCGGCTGTGGCTCATTTCCAGGAGTTGCTCATCACGGCTGGTTGACAGCAGTGCGTTGAATTAGGGTGTTCCACACCGTCGTGCTGGAGCCCTGCAATGCAGGGTTGTTCTCGTCCGCTGCTGATCCACTTTAGTGGAAACTGCATCCCGTCGGTGTCAGTTATGATCTTGGCTTCCCAAGCTGCTGGCTCAGGGCGCTAACCACGGACGTATGAGACTATGGCAGAGTTGGGCGTATGGGTGAACTCTACATGTACCACGGACATCGGTCTGGACAGGGCGGTCTACATTAAGCAGTCGTTCAAGAGGCTACACATCGCGTTCGTCGTCTGTATAGCTCTCTCGCTCCCAGTCCTATATGGACAAACGGAGATTCCCGAGTGGTGCCGCGCGCTTCCACGGGCTGACTACAAAAGCCTCCAGCGCGTACCGGTCAGCGATCCTTGGTTCGAGGTCTACAGGCTCGCACCCTCTGTTTTCGCTATTTACGAACCGCATCAGTCGGAAGAGACCATTAGCTACCTGATCGTCGGGGACAACCGGGCCATGCTCTTCGACACCGGCATGGGAATTAGTGACATCAGGAAAGTTACGGCAGAGCTTACGAGGTTGCCGATCGTCGTGCTCAATTCGCATACCCATGACGATCACGTCGGCAATAACTGGCAGTTCGAGACGATCTACGGCATGGACACCGACTTCACTCGGGAGAATGCGCGAGGCTCGCGCGAAGACGCGCAAGCCGAAGTCGCGCCCGATCAGATTTGCGGGCATCTGCCAGAGAGATTTGATCCGAAGGCCTACGCGACCCGGCCCTGGAAGATCACGTCATTTACGCACGATGGTGACCGAATCGATCTGGGCGGCCGATCACTCAAAATTATCGCCACACCGGGCCACACACCAGACTCAATCTCTCTGTTCGATTCCGCCAACGGCCTGCTCTTCACCGGCGACACATACTATCCCGGCACCATCTGGCTCTACCGTCCCGAGACTGATCTCGCAGCCTATCGTACCTCGATCCGGCGACTTGCCGCGCTGGCGCCGCGGGTTAAGATGGTTCTCGGTGCTCATAACTTTCCCGTTGCGCCTCCGTCCGTACTTCCGCACCTGGTGACTGCCTTTGAGACTGTCCGTGCCCACAAAGTTCCCGCAACTCCGACTTCGGTTGGCAAGGCCACATATAAAGTGGACGACATCTCCTTCCTGATGCACGCCCCAGAATCCAGGCCCTGAGACCGGCTGTTCTGCTTCTCGGAAACAATATCCCGCCGAGCAGCCCTCCTAACTCTGCGTCGAAGTTTCCGCAAAACGGGGACTCCTGTAACTTGGCTGCCAGACCCGCCGGGTTGGGGAACTTACAGAAAACCAAGCTTTACAGGCACAATAGCCGAACGCAATGCATCCAGAAACGCTCTGTCGCAGGTGTTGAGATCCCACCACCTTTCATCGTTCCATCGCAAGCTTCGCTCGCAACGCAAGGGCCGCGTGGTACGCATGATGCTACTCGAACACATAATGCACCATCAGCCATCCTGCGGCGCCACCCACGAGGACATCGGTTGGGAAATGTTCTTGACCCAAGACTCGCTTCAGGCTCACTCCCGAGGCGACAGAATACACGCCCACTTAAGGTCTCTCATCGCGCTGAATGTCGTAGCCATCGTAGTCAATCTTTATGACCGTCTGTCCAAACAAAAATGTGTGTACCTCTATTTCTTCGTGGACGACCATCGCGAAGCCACTTATGTGTGCGAAGTCGCGAGTAATAAGAGGCAATCCTGCCAAAAGAGAGGAACCGCTAGACTGAGTACCACGAATACGGACCAATAAATAAGTCTTTGCATCTACCCACGCTTTACCGTTCAGCAGATAAGGGCTCTTTCTTCGTGGTTTCAAGTCCAGGACGAAACAGTCCCGACCGTTCACTGAATCTCGGGCAGGGTCGACTTCGAACTCATAGTTGTCTGCAGTGAGCATGACCTGGTGGCGCGTTGTTACATCATTTACCTCCCTCTCTGATTCCAAGGCAGGTTCAATTGCTCGATTTAGCCACATCGATGAACCAACCTTTGAGACGGTGGTATAGGTGATGCCCGTGCTCTTTTGATAGGTGACCTGGACCGCCTGTTCGGCGGCTGGTTTGCCTGCTCCGTTTCTGTAGACCGCATAATGCTCTCTGACGACATACTCCGTGATGTGTTCAAATCGCGCGCGTATTACCGCCTCCACGTACGTAATCACGGTATCTGGAGATTGCGTGCGGCTTACAGCGTGACAACTGATAGCGCACGAGACCAAGAGAGCAATCGTGATTGACATCACCCAGAGCCGTCTCTCAGGGGCGTTCATGATCATTCCTTCCCGCCCAAAACCTATGACCTGGCCATGGTGACACCAGATGTGGGCCACTCAGCCAGAAGGCTGGGACTATCTTAGAGGCAAAAGCAACTCAAATCCTTCGGCTCCGCGCTTCGCAGGATGACACGGCAGTCTTCAGCTTCAAACTTAACTGTCGTCGCAGCGATCTCGAGATCGTCGGATTCATACCAGGAACTTGAGTATCAGTCTCCCGCAAGACGGTTCTTCGGAAACTCGTCCTGCCCCAATGGGAGCAACTTGCCGAGAAGCTGACTTTTTCATGCGCTATGCAGGATCACTTCCCGATGCCCCGTCACTCGACCGCGCGGCGCTGGCTTGTTGCTTCTATCGTTCAACATTGTTGCAGGGTTTGACGTACCAATGGGTGCCACTCAAGCCCGCTGCCAGAACCGTAATGGTCACTTCCGGTCCAGGTTGGGCCCGGGGTGGACAGGGTGCAAATGGAGCAATGTGGCTCTTCGATGTGAACCGCATAGGTGCTATTTACCTTGGTGAGCTGAACGGATGGGGCCAGGTACTCTAAAAACAAGTTTTGCGGGGTATCAGGATGTGGTGACTGGATGGCATATGTCCGCCTTCGAGACTGGATTGACCTACTATCGATTCGATGGCAAAACGTACTGGCCAATCGATGGCGCGGACGCGGTAACTGATGAAGATGGAAACTGGAAAATCACCCCATCAAAATCCTTTGTTCCAAAGAAATAGACCACGTTCTGGCCGTATTACCGGTAACACGGACGTTTGCCGTTGAGCCGTTGAAATGTCCGTATGGCCGACAATCCGGCCATTAACGATTTATCATCTTCCCGATGAGCAGCCCTCCGTATACAATCTCGGTTGTTCTAAACCGCGAATATGGAGCCGGACTTCGTGAGTTGTTGGACAACGGGCCCTTATGGGCCATCGATTCGCCAGCCAACCGCGAAGTGGCACAAGCGTTCTGGACGGAGTTCCCCTCCCGAGATCACCTTGATGGCCTGACGATTTTCAAAGCGCGTGATGATAACCCTTCCGAACAAACACTCGTTGCCCAGCTCGATACCATTGACATGCACCACGGCAGACCCGCCTTACACGGTCATCTGCGTGATTGGGGCTGCGCTGACTGCCACAGTCAGGGCTGCGGTGTCCGCTTACGGTTTCGATTCGTTCATCGTTACCAACGACGGGTTCCGAGCTGTTCGACCGTTGCCGCAGCGAGCTGATGGTCGGTGACTCTCTTGGTGGCCGTATGACCGGCAAACCGGAAGTTTCGACCTCAATTGACGGCTTCATACCGAGTCACATCCCTCTGATAGGACTCATTGACAATTGTTGAGAAAATCGCCGGTGCGCGAAAGCGGTGGAAAGGCGGCCTGCCGGAAAGAGAGGAAAAGATGGATCTACGAGTCAACGAGTTTTTCTTGCAATACGAGAGAGCAAACTCCTCTTCTGATGTATCGGCAATCGGTGGCTTGTACGCAGATACGTTCATGTTTGGCGGACCCAATGGCGTCCAAGCGGTCAAAAAGGACGACTTCCTCAAAGTCATTCCCAAAATGAAGGCTCATTTTTCTTCGATGGGGCTCTCTGAAACCCAACTCCAGACGGTGGAAACGAACCCTCTAGATTCCAAATATCTCCTCGCAAAGGTGGTATGGAAAATGAAGTTTCGGAATTCATCCGGCAGCAAACATGTGGACGCATTCGCAACTTATGTTCTGGTGCGAGGGCAGGGAGACGCACTCTCGATCGTTTTCCAACTCGATCATCAGGACTTAGCGAGCGTTATTAAGGAATGGCAAAACACTCATCAATAACCTCGCCTTGTTCGGCGCCGACAAAAGGCCGAAAATGCAGTGAATGGCTGGAGGCGTGCGGTAGCCCGTCTAGTCTTCGAACGAGCCGGGATGGATACTGACTATATGTTCACCACAGCGAAGACCGTCCTGCTCCTTGCAATGGTTCTACTTTCCATGGGCGCCTTCCAACAGAACGCGACGGCCCCGAGTTCGAGTCCGGAATATACCAGCGATTCTCAACTCAAGTACCCCGAACACTATCGGGACTGGGTGTACCTGACGTCCGGGTTCGACATGAGTTACAACCCGGCTATGCAGATGGGCGACCATCATATGTTCGACAATGTCTTTGTAAATCCTGAGGCGTACAGGGCATTTGTAAAGACGGGCACCTGGCCCGACAAAACCATGCTCGTGCTCGAAGTTCGCGGCGCGGAAGGGAAGGGTTCGATTAACCAGAAAGGCAACTACCAGGGCGCCACCATGGGACTCGAGGTGCACGTAAAAGACGAAGCGCGTTTTCCAGGCAAGTGGGCCTTCTTTGGCTTTGATGACGGCAAAATCGCCAAGATGGTTCCCATGTCGGCTGACTGTTACAGTTGCCACGCCGACCACGCGGCTGTGGACACAACGTTTGTCCAGTTCTACCCAACTCTGCTGCCGATCGCCAAGAGCAAGGGTACACTCGCTGCTGCATACCAGAAAGAGATGCAACGCACTGGCCACCCTTGACTTTGAGGGAGATGGAACAAGACCTGTACGGATCTTCGTCTTACGAAATGAGTGAAGTTGGGGACACCTCAATAAACGGGTAGAGCCGGGGTTCTGGCTCGACTACCGCAAGCTAAACTCGCTCGATGAGAGGGAGCGAGCAGAAAGCGAGTACCCTTGGGTCGTCATTCTCCCTGCAGGGAACCAAAATCAATGAGGGTCTCAGCGGTCTTGACTGCGACCTCTTTTGTGCTGAAGCTTCGGGAGACGACTACATCCCCCGAGAAGGCGTCCACCACAGCGACCTCGAACTCTTCGGACTCGGATAGCTCGCGCACGTTGGCGCACAGGCCCAGGCGGTCATTCGAGAAGGCGGCCACCAGGGTAGGAACGGTCGTTGCTGTACACATTGCTTGAAACTTTCTACAACGTCTGATCAGGACGGCTGTGTATGTATTGACTCACATCAATAGGTAAAAGTTTCGGTGGTAGCGCAACCATATTAAACTAAAACATTAGGTTGATGGATGTAATTGACAGATCTAAAATAATTTCCGTTGGTGTTCCGTAGAAATGACAGGGTGGCGAGCCCATTAGAAATGTCAGTGTAAACCCAGTAGTAGTCGTGCGGTGGTAATGTGGGAATCGCGCTCTTTGCGATTTCCAAGGACTGTGGGAAGAGGGGGGACAGGACAGCTTCATCGTCCTGTCTTCCACCCTTTCCATCAGACCGGCATTTCCACCGCTTTTGGCGCCGGCTGCAAATTCAGGGTTTCCGCTGAACCGTAAACCTTGCGCGGTCTCTTGCGATACCCAGTCTCTTTTCGCTGTAGGACATCACCCTTGTTGTTTGCTTAAGATCCTGCTGCGCCTTAACCAGCGCGAGAGCATGGCCTAACCGCTTGTTTTCGACGATGGCTGTGTAATTGACGGGACAGCCAAAGGCCGTCTGCGACCATCCATCGGCGCAGCGTCTCTCGGCCTATTCGGAGGTCATGCTTCTCGAGCAAAACTTCCGTTGCCAGAGTCGGTCCGAAGTCGGCATAGTGAGCTCGGACCAGCTCAATCGCATGCCTTCGAATACCCGCGTTCAGAGTTCGGTTAGATTCGCGGCCTCGCGCTTTATGTATCAGCGCGCCGCCCCCCCCGGCTTCATACTTCGCCAGCAGCCGGTACATCTGTCGCTCGCTGAGCGCCAGCACGGTTCCTGCCTTCGCTACCGTCCGTCTCCCAGCCAGCACATCCGTCAACACTTCAATCCGTTGCAGATCGCGTTCGCTCATCGTGATCCAACCCATCCTTAGAACCTGACATTTCTAATGGGCGGGAACAGGACATTTCTAAAGAGCGCCCACAGGATTACTTAACAGAATGTTTCTTATCGGACATGAAGTAAGCACATTATTATGTGTGAAATAGAATGGGAATCTCATTCAATGCTTTCGGAAAAACTGAGGAGAAAGTCCTCGCACTTGAACAACATGCGACGATCCAAGCACGCGGCAGATGCCTGATGAATATCCGGGCATGCCCGGCCAAGACCCCGCATCTTTTCCACGTGCTCAAAGCATTGCAAGAATCCTGCCAGGTACAGATTGGCCTGGGTTTCTCCCCAGCGGTCGACCGTGTATTGGCTGATCATATTGAGGTTGCAATGGGCACGGTGCCTACCAGTCACTGGCCCGCGACACGCTAGTGTTGCCTCAAGGGGATACACGACGAACCACGAGACCATTAGGAGCGTCAATAATTCCTCTTGAGGTTCTCGATATTAGGAGTATAATTACTCCTAGTCAGGAGGTTTCCATGGCAACCCTACTCAGCTATCCGGTTACGCGCTATGCGCTAGCGCCGCTGGTTGATCTCCGTTCCAAGGAGGAGCGGAAGCGCCTGAGTCGCAATTCCTTGATTCTCTTCTTCAACATTATGGAAAAGTGGAGTGTCCGCGACGAGGACGCGCGCGAGCTGCTGGGCGGTGTCACCAACGGTCCCTTCTACGAAATGAAGAAGAACCCCTCAGGCAAGGTCCTGGATGCAGACCAGCTGTACCGAATTTCATACTTGGTCGGAATCTATAAGGCCGTGAATATTGTCCATGGCGAGGCGTTGGCGGATCGGTGGGTACAGTTGCCCAATAGCAATCGCATGTTCCACGGCTCGACGCCTCTCCAATACATGATGCAGGGAGGCCAGTCAGCCATGCAGAATGTTCGAAGGCTATTGGATGCACGCCGCGGAGGCCGATAGCGAATGAAGCGCGCCAAGTCGAAATCGCATGGCGGGAGAGCTTCGGCTCTCCCGTCGGTGTCTTTAGTGGCGTGGAAGAACTCCAGCCAGCTTATTCCATCGAAATATAGCATCCCCGATGAGAGTGTACTGACCAACGTGGCACCCGATCAGGAATTGCTCGATACAGCATTTGAGTTGGACAATCTGACCAATGACCGGCTACGGGCTGAACAAGAGTTATTGCCTGGGATTGGGCCGCATGAACTCGTATTTGGCATACCCTACGCGAGCGTCATTAACGCAGCATTCACCCACGCTCATCCTGAGGGCTCTCGCTTCAACGGTCCAGATCGCGGTGCTTGGTACGCCGCCAAGCATGTCCGCACAGCCATGGAAGAAGTTGCCTATCATCAGGCGGTAGCATTGTCAGAAACGGGCATTTTCGAAGATGAAATTACCTACGACGAGTACCTCGCCGACTTCAATGGAGAATTCCACGACCTGCGTGGAAGCGGAGGGTTCCAAGACTACCTCTCCCGAGATAGCTATATTGCCTCCCAAGAACTAGCTGAGCGGCTGCTTGCTGATGGCTCACTGGGCATTGTCTATCCAAGTGTGCGCCATGCAGGCGGCGAGTGCCTTGCTTGCTTTCGTCCCGCTCTAGTGTCGAATGTCCGCAAGAGTACCACCTATCGATTCAGATGGGAGGGTACACCTGAGCCGAGAATTGAACCAATCAAGCGCTAGAGCAGGTAGACGTGCTCGGCACCGACTGTACCGTCGTTTGTTCCAGCTAGGTGTTTCGCGAGGTCCGAAATAGCCATGTGAGATCTTCGTTTTGCCGACGATCGCTCCTTCAGTGACGAAGGGCATAGTCCCTCCGGTATCTTGACCGGGCATAACTAATTTATTAAGGTTTGCGTACTTAAGTTTCTAGCCTTGCCGCGTTCGAGATCGTCTGCGGCTTTCGCCTATTCTTTCGAAGTCTCGACATAACTCAACCAGCTCAATGTGGAGGCACCGCTATGCCATCGTCCGTTTTGTCTCAAGTAGAAGGAAAGAAGTCCGAATCCACCCTTTACACAATTCCGCAGGTGATGATGACGCTCGCTCAGCTCGCGGTAACCGCGGGGGCTCAGCGTCCATCCGGAGAAACGCTACTGCTACAGCAAGAGCGAATTTACCACGGGATTAACGCCCTGCTAGCCAACAAGGAGCTTGCCACCAACGGGGAGTGGAAGGCGGTGTGGGTAGGCCTTACAGGCGACCGCGCCAATCTAGCCTACATTGCGCAGAACGCATCGCAGAACGCATTTGCCGTCTGTCTCAGAGGCACACAAATGGGCTCGTTCATTGATCAGCTGGAAGACCTCGACGTAGGTAAAGTTGAACAATTTAAGGCCGGCCCTTCATATTCTGAGTCGATTTATGTCTCCAAGGGCGCAAATGGGGCTTTCAACGAAGTTACCAACGCGGTATATGTATCTACTAACACGACCCTTCTGCAAGCATTAACAAGTTTGCTTGAAAGCGCACCACCACAGCCGACTCTCTACATTACTGGCCACAGCCTTGGCGGAGCAATGGCGACCACAGTCGCCTTATATCTGGTTGCGCAGAATTGGGCTAACAAACCAACCTTTGGAGTTTATACATTTGCTGCTCCCACTGCAGGATTGCAATCCTTTGCTGATTGCTTTGACAGTGTTTTTGGTTCTGTCTCTGAGCGCTACTACAACGCCTGGGATGCTGTGCCAGCCGCATGGGCCAATAGCAGCATGACGGATATGCAGAATTCTTTCTATCCTTCGATTGTTACGAACCCTCAAGGCCCCGGTCCTGCCCAGAACACAGACGTCGTTAACCAGCTCAATGATTTTATGAAGATGCCGAAAGGCAATGTGTACGTCCAGACCAATCAGCAGCAGGGCTCTGTAAAGCTCAATTTGGACTATAGCAGCGCAGGAACAACGGACTTCGGCCCCGGTTCGTACAATACATTGTCCCTCGTCCCTACAATGGATGGATTTATGGGGCAGGTGGGTTTCCAGCACAACAACTATCTGGGATTCCTGAACGCTCCCCAAATCCCATCACTTGTACCTGTAATCAGCAGCCCCATTTCTCCGAATGCCGGGCCATCTGCAGGTGGCACAGTAATCACAATCGAAGGCAGCAACTTTACTCCTGATTGCGTGGTCGATTTTCAAGCCAAACTTGGAGCAGCGGCCGCTGAAAAAGTGACGTTCGTCTCTACAACGAAGCTCACGGCAAAAACGCCGAAGCTGCTGCCGTCAATACCGGTCAATGTGCGCGTAACCAATAATTTTGGCACCTCGGCGACTGTACCTTTCGATCAGTTCACGGCGCCTCCTCCGGTATCAGCACCCGCGGTTTCAGCAATCACCCCCGGCAGTGGTCCAACTGAGGCGGGATATACGGTCACGATTACAGGAACAGGATTTACCTCTGACTGCAGCGTCTATTTCGGAGAGACTCCGGCTGCTCAGGAGCAGACAACCATCGTGTCATTGACTGAAATCCAGGTTTCGCCGCCGGTGAGTGGAAGCGGAACAGTTGCTGTGACCGTGACTACGACAGGTTCGCCGGGAAGCTCGAATACGCCAACCTTCACTTACGGACCGCCGGCAGTTATGAAAGTAATGCCAAGCTTCGGGTTTCTGAAAAAGAAGGACAATACTGCTGTCACAATCAGTGGAGCTGGTTTCGGCTCTTCCCAGGGAAATGGGACGGTACAGTTCGTAAGCTTGTTACTTTCCCACACCTGTCAGAGTATTGCTTCCTGGTCAGATACAGAAATCGTGGTCACACCACCTGAGGTGGATGGATTACCAGACCTGGCAACCGTCACGTGCGACATCACTGTGACGAACTCCAACGGACTCACTTCCGACAAAACGCCTACGGATCAATATACCTATTACAACACTTCGTCTTTGAAAAACTGAGCTCCATCATTGTTTGTTATACGATGCAGCTACTCCTTGCTATCAGGCTGGGGGTAGCTGCTAATCAGGTCACAACCATAGATGACCAACGATTCGTACTCTGCATTCCATATTGCATTGCCTTCTCGATCTGCTCAAGAAATAGCCGAAGCTGCGCGAGCAGCATTGATGTTCATTTTGCGATAACGTTTCGCATTTCGGTTTTGTCCGTTTCTCGATGATTTTTTCGGGGGGAAATAAGTGATGCGCGTATTGAGTATTCTCTTCGCGGTTTTGCTGTCCGTTGGGGCGCAAGCGCAGAGTGTGAAGAATCCCTGCCCTGATGCAAAGTCGGTGCCACAGCAGCTGAAGCTCCCGGCGTTCATTCCGCCAGGCGAGCCGGTAGCCGTAGAGAAACAGCTCCTGACATATCTCAATACGCTCGAGTATCGCAATCTGGGCTGGTGCCGCGACAAGTCGGTGCGCGATACGGGGCCACTGATCCAGGGCGTAGCAGCGACAGTGCATCCAGCGGTGCATATCTACTACTCGCCGGAAGTGTCGAACTGGCTTGTGAACGGGCGCAAGGGGGAGATTCCCGATGGCGCGGTGATTATCAAGGAGCAGTTCTCGCCAATTCCGGCAGCGCGCTATCACGGTATTGCCGAGAAGGATCTGGGATGCTCGAACGACTGGACCATCATGATCAAAAACTCGAAAGCATCGTTTGACGGGTGGTTCTGGGCCGAGGTGTGGAATGGAAGCAGTCCCACGACCTCGATGAACTTTGACAATCCGTTCCAGTATCCGAACGCTGGATATGGATTGGTGTGTTTGCGATGCCATTCGTCAGCCGAGAAGGAGCGCACGTTTGCGTCGCTCAACAACATCGAGGGCGCGGAGGGATGGCCGCTCCAATATCGGGTGGATGACAGTTGGAGGAGCCAGCAAGCTCCACTGCCGCCGAAGACGTGCGGGGCAGCTGGCGCGTCTACCTTCATCGATATGCTCGAAAGCCGGGCAGCGCTTATACCAGGGCAGCCGCGGCAGGAACAGCAGGAGACGATTCCGCCTCTGCTCTTTCCCGAGCACCAGAAGAATGCAGCGATTCAGGAGGATTTGCGCACGATGCCGCTGGTGAAGCTGCGACGCGCGCTGCCATCGAATCTTCAGAAGCTGCCGCCCGAGCCGCTGGATACGGTGATGTCGCCGCCAAAGCCTCCCGCAGGGACACCGGTAAACAATTCGGCTGGATTTGTGACATCGTCGCAGTGTACGGGATGCCATAGTGGGCTGACCGGAGCGGGGTTGGGTCCAACAATGGTGTTGGCCGAGAAGACGTCACCGCCGCTCACGTTACAGACATTGCCTCCAGTCAACGTGTCCCCCTATGGCGAGTGGCGGTGGACCCCGATGGGATTGGCGGGACGCGACCCGGTCTTCTATTCACAGCTGGACAGCGAACTGGCGTACTTGAAAGAACACTCGAAGCAACAGGGAGTGATCGACACCTGCACGCAATGTCACAACGCAATGGGCAAGAGAACGTTCGCCGCCGAGCATCCGCACGAGGAGTATAAGCTTGGGTTTGTCTATGACACCGATGCACACAGCGATGGCTTCAAGTATGGAGGGCTGGCGCGGGATGGGATCAGCTGCGAGGTGTGCCACCGGATGCTGGCGCCGAAGGATCCTAGCTTACCGTATTTTCTGGAACACCAGATCAACGGTGAGTTTGAGGTGACTCCGCCGGACGAGCTGCACGGGCCATTCAAAGACAACGAGATTACAACCTATCCGATGCTGACCGGCATGAATGTAAAGCCGAAGCACGATGCGTACATCCAGTCGTCGCAGATGTGTGGAACGTGCCATACGATCCTGCTGCCCGTGTTAGACAGCTCGGATTCAGAAAAGAAGTCAGTGGAACAAGCAACGTATCCGGAATGGTTGAACAGCGACTATCGCAACGAGTATGGATCAGTAGGCGCGACGCCTAAAAGGTGTCAGGACTGCCACATGCCGGGCGGGTACGAGAATCAAAAAATGGGCGTGAATGTGGCCCAAATCCAGGACAAGATTGCGATTGTCCAGGACGGAACCTATCCTGCGTCAGATCATCTGGCCAAGCCGGAAGATTTGAATGTGCGCTATCGCACAACAGGATTCACTCGGCATGAACTTCTCGGGATGAATGGATTTCTGCTGCAGATGTTCCTGAAACCTATGAACAGTATGGGCAACAACGAGGCGCTTGGGGTTCGGCTGAGCGATTACATGTCGGGGCTGACGACAGATCTGCAGGCGGCTTCGAACAACGTGGTGCAGCAGGTGCAGACGATCACGGCAACCGTGGAGATTTCGAAGTGGGAGGTGCAAAACAACAAGCTGATAGTGGAGGTGACCGTGACGAACAAGGCCGGACATCGATTCCCGAGCGGCGTGGGGTTCCGGAGAGCATTTCTCAATTTGGAAGCGACTGTGAATGGGAAGCCGTTCTTCAGTTCGGGGGCGACGAACAACAAGGGGCAGATTACGGATTTTGCCGGGCAGGTGCTGTCAACCGAGTCTTTCCAGAATGGCGCGTACCAGCCGCACTTCAGCAAATCGAACCCAATCCAGAAGAGTGATCAGGTGCAGATTTACGAGGAGCTCGTACAGAATGCCGATCACCAGTTCACTACAAGCTTTACGCGGCGCGATTACGACATCAAGGACAACCGATTGCTGCCGATAGGCTGGTCTCTGCATGGACCAAAAGACCTCAAGATTCCAGAACGGTATCTGCACGCCACACAGCCGGTCGGAGCTGCGCTACAAGATCCGGTGTACCTGGCCGGTAAGGGACAGTCGATTGTGCGGTACGAGATTCCGTTGCCAGCGGGAGCGAATGCCGAGAATGTGCATACGACAGTGAGTTTGTACTCGCAGACGTTGCCACCGTACTTCCTGGCGGATCGATATCAAACCGATACACCGGCGACGAAAAGGTTGAGCTTTCTGGTGGATTCTCTGGGAACGCTAGACGGGACGGATTACGCGAATTGGAAGCTGCTGATTGGTTCCGCGACCAAGTAAAGGTAGTTCAGCTGTCTGGAAACATCGCGTAGTACGTGGGATTGATTTATCAGAATGCCAAAGTCTACGTAAAGTAGATCGGTAAGCTAACCTTTGACTTGGTGAGTGCAGGTGCTCGGTTTCAGTCCTACGTGTTAGCTGTCAGATATTCACTGCAAAACCGGAGGGCGCCGACCTTGCGTCGGCGCGCCTCCATCACCTACTTGCCCTGGAGCAACAGGCCCAGCGGCGCGAGTGGGCCTACCGGCCAAAATTGATATTTCGCAAAGCCGCCGGCTACCAGTGGCATCGATTGTAGTTTTGGCTTCTTCGACCGAGTCAGCGGCCATGAGGAAAATCGGCCCGGTGTCCGCGCGGAACCAGAACTGCTCGATCTTGCCATCGAGATATAGCTGATTCTGCAATTCGAACGGTGGTCTAGAGAACATCTTCGGGAAAGTTTCTCGCTCCAGGAGGCGGCCAAGGCGCTCGCTACCAGTGCTCGCACGTTGCAGCGTCGTTACGATGCAGTGCTCGGCAAATCGCCGCTCGCATACTTCCAGGGCTTACACGTTGAGCATGCTCAATCGCTTCTGCACTGTAGCGGCCATGACATTGAAGCCATTGCAGCCGAAGTCGGTTATGCTGACGTTACGGACGCTACTGCGTCAACGATTTGGACGCGGAGTACGCGAAATTCGCGCTGAACTACTCTAACGCTCGCGAGGGGTCCATCCCGTCTCAAGCGTGTGTACTGGAGCGCGCCGTGCACGCAACGAATCGAGCGCAGAGGATCAGCACGCTCAAGCTTCAATCTATCCGGATTGGTTACAATCGTTTTGCGAAGGCAACGATTCCGAGATCTGGTCTGCATCGTTCACTCACTTTAGGCAAATCTTGCCCTCAGATCGGCAGCGACATTGAATCCATCAATCCCAGTGTGGCGAATTATTGGGACATGGTTGTTCTTTGCAACCGTTTGCACCGCATCGTTTGCGTTCAAGAGCGATCTGACGATAACCCAGTTTGCCCATGCTGCCTGGGGAGCAGATCAAGGCGCTCCGCCACGCATTCTAGCGATCACGCAAGCGGCTGATGATGCTTTGTGGATCGGATCTGCGGAGGGCCTCTTTCGATTTGATGGGCTAACGTTCGAACGATACCAGACGCAGCCCGAGCCACCTCTTCCTGCCAGCCCTGTGGTTTCCCTGCTCGTCCGCCCGAGCGGAGATCTGTGGATTGGGTTCTATTCAGGTGAAATCAGTCTTCTGCGGAACGGCCATACCGTGAACTATGGAAAACGCGATGGCGTTCCTAGAGGCTATATAGATGGCCTGGCGCAAGACCAAACGGGCGCAGTCTGGGCCGGTTGGGAATATGGTCTGGTGCGGCTTGAGGACAACTGCTGGAAAGAGATTGGGCGCGAGTGGAACTTTCCAGGGACGGCGGCGCGAGCGCTTTACGTCGATCGCGCTGGAACTCTGTGGGTCGCCACGGAAAACACGATTGTCTTTTTGCCCAAAGGAACCAGGACGTTTCAGTCAACGGGAATTCATGTCGGTCAAGTGTCCCAAATCGTCGAAGCACCAAATGGTAAGTTGTGGATGTCAGAACCAACCAGATCGGTTCGACCTGTTCCTTTGCATACTAGACTCGCGCCCTCGGATGAAACCGAAGTCCGCGTGGGCTCTGGCGCGATTCTCTTTAGCCACTACGGAGATTTGTGGATCCCTACACTTGGCGACGGACTGCGGCGTGTTCCTGACCCAGAAAAGCTAAGAGGGAGACCTGACCGGTCAAGTCCAGACCTTGAGAGCTATACGACGACAGATGGCTTGAGCAGCAACTACGACCTAAGCATCTTTCAAGATCGAGACGGCAATATTTGGGTAGGGACCGACCGAGGACTCGATCGATTTAGTAAGAATCCTGTGGCTGATCTTAGAGGACTATCAAGAAGCCCTCAGGCTCAACCTCCTTCCATTCAATCGTTAGTTGCGGATGGGCAAAGCTATCTCCGATGGACTGACCTGAAACTACCGGCTGGGACAAAGAACATCCAGATTAACTACACAGTTGTAAATTTGATGGCCCCATGGCGAGTTCATTTCCGCTATAAGCTTGAGGGCGTCGATACACAGTGGCAGGATGCCGGCACCAGTCGGACCGCATACTATAGGAACCTCGGCCCGGGGAAATATCAGTTTCATGTGATCGCGAGCGATATCGGCGGTGCCTGGACTTCAAATGCCGCGGTAATCGACTTCGCAATTCCGCCATTCTGGTTTCAAACTGCGTGGTTTCAAGCCCTCTGCGGAGCTGTTGCCCTCCTCATATTGTGGGCAGTTTATCGCCTCCGCATGAGGCAATTGGAGCGCCAGTTCGGCCTTGCGCTGGAAACACGAGTGGATGAGCGCGTACGCATCGCGCGAGAACTCCACGACACCTTGCTACAGAGCTTTCATGGTCTTATGTTTCAATTTCAGGCAGCTCGCAATCTGCTACCCCGAAGCCCCGAATCCGCGATGCGAGCCCTGGACGAAGCAATCCTCGCGACGGAGCAAGCCATTGCGGAGGGCCGCGACGCCATCCATGACCTGCGCCCAGATTCAGGACCTCAACACGAGCTTGCAGAGTTGCTGACGGCTGCCGGGAAGGAACTCGCAGCCGTTCGTGCGGAGAACGGGCATTGCCCTAACTTTCGCGTAATTGTCGAAGGTAAACCACAAAGACTTTCGCCGACCCTCCAGGACGAAATCTATCGGATCAGCCGCGAAGTGATCCGAAATGCTTTCCATCACGCCGGTGCCAACCATATCGAAGTAGAAATTCGATACGATGAGCATCAGCTGCGATTACGCATACGAGACAATGGAAAGGGTATTGATCCCAAAGTTCTGGAAGCTAGCGGTAGTCCCGGGCATTGGGGCTTGCCTGGCATCAGAGAACGGGCCCAGCAAATCGGATCGCGATTAGAGTTCTGGAGCGAAATGGGAGCTGGCACAGAAGTGGAGCTAGTGGTTCCGGGGGCAATAGCATATGAAAAGCAGCGGGATAGCCATCGATTCCGGCTGTTCCGATGGGGAGGAAGCAATGGTGGGCGTTCCTGACCTGATTCGCATCCTCGCCGTGGATGATCACCCACTTCTCCGCAAGGGCATCGCCGCTCTGGTCAATGCGGAAGCGGACATGAAGTTGGTTGCGGAGGCCTCGAATGGAGAAGAAGCTGTCGAAAGTTTCCGGTTACACCTTCCCGATGTCACCCTCATGGATCTACAGTTGCCCGGTCTCAACGGGATTGAAGCGATCGACCGCATCCTGAGTGAATTTCCTGACGCCCGCATCATTGTCCTCACAACCTACACGGGCGATGCTCAAGTGTTACGGGCGCTTCGTGCCGGCGCGCGGGCTTACATATTAAAAGGGCATGTGCATAGAGAGCTTCTAGAAACGATCCACACGGTACATGCCGGACGAAAGAGAATACCGCCCGATATCGCCACCCAGCTCGCTGAGCATGCGACAGACGACGAGTTGAGTTCCCGAGAGATTGAAGTTTTGCGGCTGATTGCTACCGGAAATTCCAATAAAGAGATCGCAGACCGACTCTCCATTGGGGAGGCCACGGTCAAGAGCCATGTCTCAAACATTCTCTCCAAGCTTGGTGCCAATGATCGAGCGCATGCCGTCACGATTGGGCTGACCCGCGGCATCATCGGGCTCTGATCCCCCAAAAGTCGGATCGCCGGTTCCGACCATCAGCCGTTCCCCCACCGCTCTAACTGCGATAACCTCCGCTGGGAGGTGTCCTTGCAACGGCTCTTTACGACGTTCGCCGATAGTTGGCCAGGTTTCGGGCTTCTCGTTCAGCGATTGGTCACGGGTTTCGCTCTGCTTCACGACGGAGTGCTGCAGTTCCGGGATCCGCCTATGGTTACACCCATAGCTCCACAAGCTCTGGAAGCAGTGCTAGCAATCTTCATCATGATCGGCTTGTGGACTCCGATAGCGGGAGCGCTAATTGCAGCCGTCGAAGTGTGGAGCGTTCTTGCATATCCAGGCAATCCGGGCACGGCAATCCTACTAGCCACGCTCGGCGCCACATTGGCGATGATCGGGCCTGGTGCCTTTTCGATCGACGCACGGCTGTTTGGGAGGAAGCATTTCGGCAGTTAAACGCACCGTTGCTCCCCGAAAAGTCTGAGCCTTCAATCATGCGAAGTATATATCCAAAATCACCTCCATCGTGGGTTGTCTGTTCGTCCGGGCTATTGCAGAGTGAATCTTGTGGATTGACGTTGCTTCTGTTCCGAGAGCATGTACCGGACAGCCTCGACATCAAGAATTGTCAAGAGAACCATCACAAGGGAGTCGCACGTGTGTGAGGAGGCAGACATGGGTTCTACTGTGACGAGATTTGACGAGATAGATGCAACGCCCCCAGTTAGTCATCCTTTTCGATTTTCACGAATCGAGGAGAGGGATAAAGAAACGAAGCAGAGGCTCTATCTCGAAGAAGGAATTCGCTCCAAGTTTGGGGAAATAGTCGGAGAAAGTCTCGTCTTGAAGACCGCGTTGGACCTGGTGTCCATCGTGGCACCTACAAATTCGAGCGTACTGATCTTTGGCGAGACGGGAACCGGCAAGGAACTTATCGCGCGTGCCATTCACAATCTGAGCAGTCGTCGGGAACGAGCCTTTGTCAAATTGAATTGCGCCGCGATCCCGCTTGGGCTCCTCGAAAGTGAGCTGTTCGGCCATGAAAAAGGAGCATTTACCGGAGCAATTGCGCGAAAAACCGGACGCTTTGAACTCGCGAACAAGGGTACGCTCTTTCTTGACGAGGTAGGCGATATCCCTCTGGAACTTCAAGCGAAACTGCTACGAGTTCTGCAGGAACAGGAATTCGAGAGACTCGGGAGCAACCACACGCACAAGGTGGACGTACGTCTGATCGCCGCTACTCACCGCGATTTGACGGCCATGGTAAAACAGATGACTTTTCGTGCGGATCTCTACTATCGGCTGAAAGTATTTCCGATCAACGTTCCAGCTTTGCGGGAGCGTACAGAGGACATTCCGAAACTGGTCTGGCATTTCACGAAGCTGTACGCGAGACGAATGAGCAAGAGAATCGACGAAATCCCATCAGAGACGATGAAAGCCCTGGTGCGATATTGTTGGCCGGGAAACATCCGGGAACTACAAAACTTTATCGAGCGAGCGGTGATTCTTTCTCCGCATTTGGTCTTACGCGCCCCAATCTCCGAGCTAGAGGCGTTCTGTGCTCACCGGGCGGCAAACCCGCCTATGACGGGTCTTGAGGAAGTACAACGAGACCATATCCTCCGTGCGCTTGAGGCGAGCAATTGGGTAGTCGGCGGACGGAATGGTGCTGCAGAACGATTGGGCATGAAACGGACCTCTTTGGCTTACCGAATGCGGAAGCTTCGCATAAGCCGCACTGCGTCCTCCTCACGAAATGATCCCGTTGATGGGCGTGCGCTCCGGGGTTGAGTCCTGCGACGGTTGTTGCGACAAGAAACTGCCAGTGACGGACATCAGTCACAAATCTGACGACTCTGATTTTCAGCGCATTGGGATGTCCATTCGTTTCTACTTGCAGAAGAATACCTTACCTCACTTCCCTTCCCTTCCCTTCCCTCCTGAATTCTCGATGCTCTGGCAACATAGTTGCAATCGTAGTGCGAAGGAGCCAAAACCAATGCAGGAAGAGCTGAAGGTAAGGAAGGCGCTATCAAAGGTCGCCCCCCTCCGCGGAGAAGCTTTGACAGTAGAAATTGAACGAGAGCTGGTTGATAGGGCAAAGAACGGATCGGCAGATGCCTTTGGACAGTTGGTCGAGCGCTACCACACCAGGGTGTTTCGCACGGCTTACAACATCACTCGTCATCACGAGGATGCCGAGGATGTCATGCAGAATACATTCCTCAAAGCGTTCGACAAACTCTCATTGTTTCGCGGCGACTCACGTTTTTCTACTTGGCTGGTGAGCATTACCATAAATGAGGCTTTCATGAAAAGGCGTCGCCATCGTGTTATCGAGGTCTCATTAAACGAATCAGGAGAAGCCGCAGACGCTGTCGTCACCGGCTGGGTCATCCGGACTTCGTGGCCTAATCCCGAGGAATGTTGTTGGGCCACTGAACTGCGAGGCACGCTAACTGCAGCTCTCAACAAACTCAGGCCAGAAAATCGCCTGGTTTTCCAGCTTCGCGATATAGAGGGGTTCTCAACCCTGGAGACCGCTGAAGCACTTAATTTAACTGTGACGACTGTAAAAACACGTTTGCACAGAGTGCGACTGATCTTGCGGCGCTCGCTCGTTAGGTGCATTCGTCCTCAGAAGGGCGCAAAGATGCCATGTACTTCACCTGAAGGAGCAGCAGGGATTGAGAGTACGCAAAACAGCCGATGCACTAGCCCTCGCTGTCGAATCTGCCACGGCCACAGTGCATCGCACACTTAGACTGCGAAGAGAATAGCTCGCACCGCTCTTGGATTGAACAAGGCAAGAGAGAATTCAGTCCGCACTCCTCGCGCCTTCGGAGTGCAAGCATACTGAGGAGAAGATGGGAATATTTCTGCGAGATTCGTGTTTCGAAATTGAGAGAACGCGGAAGGATGCTTGCGGTTGGTGCGGCTGCTATTCTTGCTCGCTCGCAGGAGTTCACCTATCAAAAGGAAGCATATGCAGAGATATGAAAAATCCCTGACTCTTTTCACACTACTGATCTGGGGAATGGGAATGGCGAGTGGCGAGACGGACAACCCGTTGCGGCCGTTGGTGGAGACCTCAGCGCAGCGATTGCATATCGCAGAAAGAGTCGCTCTGGCAAAATGGGACAGCGGTGCGGCCGTTGAGGACGGGGCTCGCGAAGCAAAGGTCATTCAGTCGGCTGTGAAAGATGGTAACGCCTTGGGGCTCGATTCAACACAGGTGGAAGCTTTCTTCGGGGCACAGATCGAAGCCAACAAGCTTGTTCAATATTCCCTTTTGGCAGATTGGCGACGCGTGGGCAGAGTCCCGGTGCATGCTCCAGTAGATCTAGTAAAAGAGGTTCGCCCGCAACTAGACGAAATCGAGAAGCGATTGATTGCTGAACTGTCAGACACTCTTTCTGTGCGCTCTGCTACATCCTGCAGCCTCAATGTTGCCAAGGCCGTGGGGAATACGTTGACGCTCACAAGCTAAAGGCGAACTCACTTGACGCGGTGGCGCTGGATCGTGCTATGGCGGCAACCTGCATTAAATAAAAATCCCGAAATATCGCGGCTGGGATGTTGCCGCATCTCTCGTGTGCTTGCGCGAGAAGGCAGTAGTTCTTGAGGCTCTCAGCCGATGGGACATACAGCAATAGTGCTATGAAAAAAGAAAAAGTAATAACAAGTAACGCCATCAGGGATAGGACCGCCTCGGTACGCTGGCCTGGCGGGACGAACGCAATTGATAGTGTACGGACTCACTGGCCCGAGTATTTGATGGAAGGTGGCGAGTTGGCCCTGTACATGTTCCTCACCTGCGTGTTCGCAACATTGCTCCGGGATCCTGCTTCGCCGATCCACCAATTGATCAGCAGCCCCATTCTTCGTCGGGCGATTATGGGAGTAGCAATCGGCACGACCGTTGTCACGATTGTAACGACGCCGTGGGGTAAACAGTCTGGAGGCCATTTCAACCCAGCAATGACTGCGGCTTTTTACCGGCTGGGAAAGGTCGCATTCTGGGATGCGGTATTTTACGCCATAGCGCAGTTCAGCGGCGCAGCCGCCGGTGTAGCCCTCGCTGCCTTTGTGTTGCGAGGTGGGCCAGAAAACAACGCAATACGGTCAGCAGTCACCATTCCGGGCGTTTATGGGAACGCTGGTGCAATCATTGCCGAAGTCACAATCTCGTTCATTTTGATGATCACCGTCCTGGTCATATCGAATCACGGCACCCTGGCTCGGTATACACCATACTTGGTCGGTGTGTTGTACGCGGTCTTTATCACCTTTGAAACGCCCTTCTCCGGGATGAGCATGAATCCCGCACGCAGCTTTGGGTCAGCTTTTCACGCTGCTTACTGGCGGGCCATCTGGATCTATTTCGTCGCACCAACAGTGGGCATGCTCGCCGCAGCAGAAGTCTTTCTGCGTGTTCGTGGAGGTGTTGCCCCCAATTGCGCTAAGCTGCACCACGCCAATGGTAAACGCTGCATATTTCGGCACGGAATAGAACAGCACAGGCTTAAACTGTTTGACACCGAGAATAGAGACGGTGATCCGTTGGAAAAGGCTCTAATGAGATCGACGATCAAGGCAAGGTCAATTTCGGAGGAGAGATAAAAAGGGCACATTAAATCAAAACTAATCGAACACTTTACTCCATCGCAATTGGACCAACTCTAAGAACGCGCCTGTTAATGCCTCGTCTGTACAGAATCGGCGCCACTCCTGTGCGCATTTGATCTCCCGCCTGTCACTTCCCTCTCTCTCTAGCGAGTCTTATTAAGAACATTTCGAAAAAGCCCAAAGATGGATGCTGATACTCACGATCCCTTGTTGACGGGAGCTCAGGAGGAATCGGCCCCGCTTCTATATTCGGCAATCCCTCTTGCAATTGGAAAAGGCTAATAACCAGTTCTGCACTCATGTAAGGGATCATGATGGGCCTCCAAATCCTGAAGAGATTAGGAATCACTTAGAAGCGTGATTCCTAATCTCATCGGAATAAACACTAGGAGGCGATATCTATTCCGTGATTTGCGACTGGAGGGGCTGCAGAGAGCCTAGGGGGTGCCGAAACGGGTGCACTCTGCGACTAAGTTCGCGACGATTGTCGCGATGAGAGCCCGCCAGTGACGGATATCAGCCACGCATCCGTCACTGATGACTCGACGCTTGATCACTCTACGTAAACGGATCTCACAGTAGCAGAATTACTTGCATCTGATTTCTGCGTTCACTTCGAGATCCCTTGTTTTGGCAACTTGTTTGCTCTGATTGAGATCATGATTTTGTGCGGAAGGTCCTACGTTACACCGGCGGAGCACTTCGCCTGTAACCTATCGGAATTTCTTTCAATCCAGCAACCCTTTGGGCAGTTCAGTGGAATACGGCTGGCAATTTTAAATTCTCTCGTTTGCGTGACTGCATATTCAGGCAGTTGAAGTGAAGCACATCTTTTCTCTCGATACTCGCGAAGGCACATCAGTGAACTTCGGGTTGGCTTCGGTAAGCGTGGCAATCTAAGGCTCTCCACCTCTCCGAGGAGGATGCCTTTTCCGGGAATATCGGTTCGGTTTCGGATATTCCAAAGAGTAATGCAATATGTTTCTGGAGTCGAATAGTTCATCCTCCGCAGAAGTTGTTGGTTTAGAACATATCGACAGCCTGTACAGCTACGCATTGGTACTGACTCGCAATCGCACAGACGCAGAGGACCTGGTCCAAGAGACATATGTCCGCGCGCTAAAAGCGATGGTGCGGCTGAAAGCCGAAAGCAATGTAAAGAGCTGGCTATTCACCATCTTGCGCAATATCTGGCTCAACCAATTGCGGCATCGCCGTATCGCGCCTCAGCTTGTCGAGATGGATCTGGACGGAAGCACTGACGGTATCAGCGTCGAGGTCTCACACAATCCTCATGCAATTTATGTGGGCGCGATGGAGTGCAACTTAGTACGTGAAGCCATTCAACGGCTCCCTCCTGCGTTTCGTGAAGTTATTCTGCTGCGTGAGTACGAAGAGCTGTCTTATCAGGAAATCGCCACGATCTTGGAATGCCCAATAGGAACAGTCATGTCTCGCTTGGCACGGGCGCGATCGAAACTGAGAATATTGCTACGTGCAGCAGACCTCCGTGCAAGATCAAAAGGAGATCGTTGAGGTGAATACTGAGAATGCGCGTGATTCCAAACTCCACTATGAGGAAGCTAGCTGAGGAGCTTTTGCAGCTTTTCGCGCCGACGTAGCAATCGTGGGTTTCCGAATCTCTACCTGCCTACGCCCGCAGATGGAAGTTTCTGTCCCCTCGGCCATTCCAAGACCCTGATAAATACGATCGGGCGGCTGATTCTGGAGCTAACATTGCGTGCCGCCCTCCAGATTCGCCGGGTTTCCTGAGCGTCCTCGCGAGATCGTTATCCAAATAGTTGGCCGATTCACTCCGGCAAGGCAAAACTGAATAGATCGGAGCCTGACGCAATGGCGACGTACTGTTTGCCTTGTACCGCATAGCTCATCGGGGATGCGTGAAGAGTTTGCCCGGTGTTAAAGTGCCACAGCGACTTGCCGGTCTTGGCATCGGCCGCTTCAAAAAAATCTGCATCATCGGCAAAAAAGACAAGGCCGGTCGCGGTTGTCATGACGCCACCCCAGGAATGAGAATCCCCTGCTTGTGGGTAGCGCCATACAAAAGTCTTCGTTTGGGGATCGAAGGCGAGAAGGATCCGTTGCGTTTTGTCGTTTGAATCGTGCTTGGTTCCCGTTGAGTAGTACTCTCGGCCCTCTTCAAATGAGGCTGGTTTTACAAAATATACCGAGCACCCCTCGAAAGCCAAAAAGTAGAACAGGTGTGTCGCTTCGCTATAAGAAGGCGAGAACCAGTTGGTAGCACCTACAACGCCGGGGCAAATCAGCGTTCCATCTGGGGTCGGCTTTAAATCGGTAGTCATTGGACGACCATTGGCGTCCACTCCTGTCGCCCAATTAATCTTCTTTGCAAATGGTGTAGCCGATAGGAATTTTCCATTGGTTCGATCAAGGAGATAGACAAACCCATTTCGGTTTGCCTCGATCAGAAGCTTTCTCGGTTCTCCCTGATATTGCATGTCTACCAGGACGGGTGTTTCCACACCATCGTAGTCATATAGATCATGCGGTGTGAATTGGAAGTGCCATTTCAATTTTCCGGTATCCGGATCGATCGCCAGTACACACGCGGTGTAAAGGTCATCGCCGGGCCGCACGCTGTCATCGTAATCCGGCGCTGCGTTGCTGGTGCCCCAGTATAGGGTATTCAGCTCTGGATCATATGTTCCCGGCATCCAGGTTGTCCCGCCACCGTGCAGATAACTATCTCCAGGCCAGCTTGAAGAGCCGACTTCTCCCGGGCCGGGAATCGTCCACAGACGCCATGCCAACTTGCCTGATATAGAGTCGTAGGCCGCAAGAAAGCCGCGAACTCCGTCGTCCCCGCCTGAGGTTCCTACTAGTACTTTATCTTTTACGATCAGTGGAGCACTCGTAGCTCCGTAGTTCTTGTTCCAGTTGGCGTATGCCACGTCCCAGATCAGGTTTCCCGATCGTGCGTCCAGGCACAAGAGGTGAGCATTGTCGGTTTCCATGTAAAGTCGCGTGCCCAAGAGAGCAACACCGCGGCTGATATGCCCAGAGGCGTCATCGATCAAGCCCTGAGAAACGGGCCGAGAGTAGTGCCACAGGATCTGTCCGGTTTGCGCATTGAGGGCATATGCATCATTGGAAGCCGTGACATACATGATCCCATTCGCAACCACCGGGGTAACTTCAAGAATGCCGGCATTTCTGCTGTGGAAGACCCATTGAGCCTGAAGATTTTTGACATTTTGCGGCGTGATTTGCGTAAGGCTGCTAAAGCGCCTTCCTGTGTAATCACCGTTGTAAGAAGGCCAGTCGTCTTTAATCGTTCGAGAGAGCAGCTGTGAGGCTTGTACGCCTGGAGCACGTGCGACGGATGGATCACTATCCTGCCCTCTCAAGGGAATAGACAACATATACGCGCATACGGCGATTAGCCATCTCCTCTGTAGCCTCATGTGGTCAGCGTCCTTCATCCCTTCCGGTTACAAATACCTCGCCGAGAGCTCCGCGATCGAGCCCGCTGCTATCGATCAAGTGAACCGAGACTCGCGCCACCCTCTTAGTCGTGGTTATCGTTTGTGAGAGCTGGACTAGATCTTGCGGTTGAACCGATTGGAGGGAAACCTCCTCCGTTTCTGCGCCACCTTCATCGTAAAGATTTGCCTTCAGCGTGCCGGGGAAGAAGACGCCAAAACTGCCCGAAAGTTCGAGCTTCCCGGCACTGTTCTTTGCGACGAGAGGTCGACCCACCAAGCCCGCGTCGGTAACGGTTTTCAAGTCGGGGCTCATACGCGACGGAAACCAGTAACTATCCATTGCGTATGTTTCGCCGGGTGCCAAGACCGCCATAGGGCTGTTAAGTTCTGCCTCCATATAGTAGGGAGTCTCTTTAAGATTTCTTGAGGTCAGGTAGGGCATACCCTGCGCATTCAGTTGCACCGTGGGTCCGTTCTTGTAGAAGATAACCGAAGCCTTGTCGGGATAATCTGACCCCTCGATGTACCTGGTCTTTTCGACCATCGCATAGTGCGTTGCGCCATCGACTAACGCGATCCAACCGGCGGTTGAGTCGAGCCACACCTCGTTTTCGAGGTATCTCCAATTGAGCCGAAAGAGTCCATCCTTTACGCTAAAAGAGGGATCATTCGCCAGCCCATCGCGGACATGGTAGCCGTTCAAGTATGAGGAGCGGGGATTGAGCGGGGCAAAGGCCCAAAAGTCATGATTGTACTGGTTGGGATCGCTGGCGTCGGACAAATCATACTGAGAGACGGACTGCACAGACCAGGCGATCGAGTGGCCCGTGATGTTTTTCGTAATTGCATGAAAGAAGATTTCAGGGGAGTCACTGCCGATACTTATCTCACGTGTGTATTGAAGGCCCGTAGGCGGGTCCGGCGGGCCTTCCAACCGCACGGTGCAGCGATTGTTTTGTGACGGAATCGAGAAGGCATATGCGCCGTCATCAAGAGGAGTGGACGCTCCTGTCCAGTGCTGCTCGTCATCATTGCCTTCGGGTAAGGGCCAAATCTTGTCCCCACCATAGTTGATCCAACGGCCGGCAGCCTCGGCCGGGGAAATGTACTTGCCTTTGTAAACCTGGTTGACGAATAAATAGGGGTGTCCATTGAAACTGACCTGCATCAGCCGACCGCCCAGCTGAGGAACAAAGGTCAACTTCACCCATTCGTTCGCTACCTCCTGGGCTTGCCAACCGTCGAAGACGACTGCATGAATTTGACATGAAGACGATGGAGCGGGTGTGGAATGCTGAGCACTCGCCGAGGAGACCACTAGAGCAAAGGCAAGGAAGCAACTGACGGCAGTTGATCTCATCTACGTGTGCCCTTGTCAACATGGCCGGTCGGTGAGTGTTTTACCGCGATGAAGGAGATTTGCTCGGTAGCCTCATTGTGCACTTCGAAGTTCTGCTGCAGCGCCGATCTGGCGGGATAACCGCCCTTAAAAAACTTGCCATATATCGCGTTCACTCGATCGGCATCCTGTATCTGGCGCAAATAGACGGTACTGAAAACAACGTCGGAGAAATCCATGTCGGCTTCTTGCAATCCATCCAAAAGATTGCGCATGGACTGGCGCAGTTGCAGCTCAAGGTCAGGCGTGACGATTCCTTGATCTGGAATGAAGCCATCTTTAGCAGAAAGATATAGAGTGTCGCCATAGAGAATGCCGGGGCTGGCTGTGGGGCTCGGGGGCATATTTCTTGGCCGAATCGCTTTGCGTTTGCTGAGGTCTGCTCCGGCAATGCAACTAAATACGATGTGATCCCCTTTAGGGAGACCGACGACTTGGATGGTCCCGCGGCCTGGTGTATTGCCGAATTCAAAATAACTCGCGTAAATCTTACCCATGACGTCGTATTGCCCACCGGTGCTCATATAGGGATTCACCCATAGGACATTCTTCATGCTTAGCTGGGCAGCCTTGAGCACGTTATTTACATTTTCGAGAGCTTGCCTGACTTCTCCGGAAAAGTCAGACGCCTGTCTCCCGGTGAGTGGATCCCGACCTCCCTGCGCCGACAGGTACATGATTTCACCTGCCCGGATTGCAGGCGGATCCACGTGCGGGCCTCGCGCCCAGCCTGCTGGCCAAATCGCTTCTCTGTGAATCGTGTCTGCAACGGCAATGCAATTGATTTCCACCTTTTCCCCATCTGGAAGAGCGGCAACCGTGAGAACAGTCCGCGCTGGAGGGCTTTGACCGATTGTCTGCCAATAAATCTCATCCATGCCTGCCACGTCCTGCTCATCCGTGAGATAGATGTTCATCCAAACAACATTGCCAAAATTCATGCTTGCGCCCTTCAGCACAGCCTGGACGTTGCTTAGCGCTTGCGCGACTTGTTCGGCGAACCCCGGTGGACGTGTGCCGTCGAGCTTACGGCTTCCTTGACCGGATATGTAGAGCGTGCTCCCGGTCAGAATGCCAGGACTATAGAACGAATCGGCAGCTGCATGGCCCTGCGGCTGAATGACTTTGAGTCCGGAGTCCTGGGCAACAAGATTGAGCCCGAACGCGCAGAAAAAAAGGCAGGCAAAGGATGGAAGGCTGCGCTTGAACCGATCGATCATTTCTCCTCCGGGAGATTAGTGCACTTGTAAGTAGGAAACGAATCCATGTGCTCGGGTCCGTAATTTGTACACAGATGTCGTTGCAGTAATGTACAGGGTTGAGTAGTCGGGGTCTCCCCATGCGAGATTTGCCGGCTGCTCGGGAACTACGATGGTCCCCAGATGAACGCCATGCGGGGACCATACCCATATACCCCTTGGTCCTACCACATATAGATTGCCATTTCGATCAACCTTCATGCCGTCCGGTACACCGTCATCTGGACCACCTGGCTCTGTACCGAAGATCCGTCCGTTGCTCAATCTACCGTCCGCGTGAAAGTCGTATACGTGGATATTTCGCTGGGTGGAGTCATCAACATACAACTTGGTGCCGTCTGGAGAAAACGCGAGTCCATTCGGATCTTCCAGATCCTTTGTCAGCAGTTGAAGTTGACCGTCTGGAGCGATGCGAAAGACGCCTTTAAAGGTGAGTTCCTGTTTTTGCCCGCGAGGCAAGTCAGATGTTGGATCAGTAAAGTAAATAGCGCCATCCGGACCGAGCACCACGTCGTTGGGACTGTTCAAACGCTTGCCTTGGTAATGATCCGCGACTATTTTGTAGCTTTTGCCATCCGGCGACAGACGGATGATCGCCCGCAGAACGCTGGCACAATCTAAAAGACGATGTTGTCGATCATAGGTATTGCCATCGGGATCGCCCAGAGAAATGATTTCCTGTTTTTGACCAGTGGAAGTGTTTACCTTGAAAATTTTGTTGAGAGTTTCATCGCTCACCCAGAGATAACCGGAGCTATCCCAAACAGGCCCCTCGGTAAAACCGAAGCCCGAAGCCAGCTTGGCCAGCTGTGCTTTTCGTTCAAAGAGAGTCCAAAACTCGGGTGTAAGGGCTTGAAGTTCGAACGCCACCTTGTTCGTTTCTCCATAGCCGAGGCGGCGGGCTGATCCAGCAATCAGCAGCAAGGTCAAAGCGGCTATCGCAACCTTACGGATGACGATGTTGAACCACGAGTCCTTGGAGCGAAACAATAAGTGATTATTCGTCATCATCGTCAGACTTTGAAGAGTGTGTCGGGGAGCGCTTGGAGTTTTCACTTCCCACGTGAAGGAGATAACTGACCAGGTCATTTATCTGTTTGTCATTCAACATCGATCCGTAGTTGACCGGCATGAGCGAGTGAGACCCAAGATCTATGTGGGTGAGTTGCGACTTCTGAAAAAAATGAAAGTCTCCATCCATTGTCTGGATGGAAACGGAAAAATTATCGTCCACCTTGAGCATTCCAGTGAACTTCTGACCCGTTTGCGTCACGACGGTTGTAGCCTTCTTCTGGGGAGGCAAATTCTTTTCAGGATCCAAAATCACGCCTCGGATCTGGTCGGCGCTCTCATCCGCTCCGTAAAGCGAAAGATCACCGCCAATAAAGCCACCTTTCCCGTTGACCATATGGCATTTTGCGCATCGCGCTCCGCCAAAGAAAAGAGCTTCTCCTCCCTTCGGGTTTCCGGAAAGCTTGATGTCGGTTCGCCGCCCTTGTAGGGTTCGTAAATATCGAACAATAGCGGTCAACTTCTCTTGGCCGAGCGAACCAAAGCCAGGCATACCAGTCCCGGGGATTCCATCTTTCGCGATCGCAATCAGGTCTGAGTCGGCGAGTTGCTGCACATCATGAGCAGTTGCGATGTCCGGTGCGTGTTCGCCGCCGCGACCATCGGCACCGTGACAGCTCCCGCAGTTGGAGGCGAAGAGCATCGACCCTTGAACATCCGCTGCATTAGGAGTGCTTGCCGGTTGTTGTGCGCGCAGATTCGTGATCGATACCAATCCAAGCAGTAAACATAGGATGGAGATCATCTGCCACCGACTCATCATTCGCCAAAGACCTCTTTCAGCGATCGATACCCTCTGTGCCAGCACCAGGCTTGCACCCAGGGCCTTAGTGTTCTGCGCCAATTTGCACCATACCCGGGTACCACGAGCGCACCGCGAGAATACGTGACTTGACGTTGGCGTCACTGTAATATCCGACAGTGCAATTGAGCCGGAAGAAATAGGCATCCCCCGCTTTGGCGGGATGCCGTCCCGCGATTCCGTCCATTCCGCTCCCTGCGACCATCACGCCGTGGCCGCTCAAGACCAGATAAATCTCCTCTTCGCGCTCGTGGTGATGAGGAAAGTTAGTACCGCCCGGCGCGATTTCCATCAGGAAGAGGCTGGTCAAAACGCGTCCCGCCGCAATGCGGTCGCGCTTACTGTCGACATCCCCCATCAGCAGACGGTAACGGGTCGAATCAGGGTGACCGCTCACCGTAGCTGTCGGCACATCCTCAATGTTGGCCTTTAGAGGCTGCGGCGGTGGCTGAGTTTTCTCAAAGCCTTTCGTGCGAAAACCCATAATGATCACGGTTGTTGGCGTATCAGATTTATTGCTCAGAGCATGCGCAACCGTTGATGGAATATATAAGTAGTCTTCTTTCTTAAGCGAGACTATTGCATCTCCGTACTTCACGGAGCCGGTGCCTTCGAGCACCACGTACACTTGGTCTTCGTCTGGATATTGAACCAAACCGCAGACGCCGTTCGGATCAATTACCGCTTCTCCATAACGTGCTATTCCGACGACTACAGATGGATCCGAGTCTCCCTGGCCGAACAACGCCCGGTAGTGGCACGTCTTTGTCGTAATATCTGACTGCTTCTCCCCGACCGCAGAAGTGTCACGAGAAAGAAAGGTGGGATCGATCTTACGGTCGTTCGCGTGTAGCAGAGGTGCGCAGAAAATTCCTATGAGCAAAGCGACGAGCCTGACGGCATGGCGTCGGCTGCCTGCCCCATGGCGTATTGCGATCAAAGAAAGTTTCTCGAGGTTTAGGTATCTGTTCACTGCGTTCGACCCAGCATGAATCTGGTACACCACGTGTTTTGCGATTACGTTTTTATAAGCTGAAGAAGGCACTTACGCCGATTGTTTGCGGGCTTTGTCAAGAATCTGACGCAGGCGATTCCCAACCGTCAGATCTTCCCCCGACTGTAAGGTCATTGAGATAATTTGCAACTCATTCGGAGGCGCCTTCTCTTTTGCCTTGGGGTCATCGCCCTCTCGTACTGCGGGTACTCCACTTGGATTATTGTTCGTGAGCACCTCAATACGAGGTTCGCCCTCCCGTAGCTGTTGAGCGCATTGGTCCACCGTAAAACCGAACCGCTGCACGTCCCACTTTACCGTCAGGGTCGGATAGCTGTTCTCTTCTTGAGGGGTCATGATGGATGTAGTGACTCCTGGTACGGTTTGAACCAACTTCTCGATGCGTTCCACCCGGCTCTGCCACTCTTTGGTTAGGGCCGCCAGATCAGCCTGGGACCAATACTCGACTGCTGCAAGAATCCCTATAATCTCTTCTTTGCCGACCTTCATGGGCCGACATACGGCGCCCTCCCATGGATTGTTATTCGCCATTGCCGCATCGATCAGGTCTTTCCGGCCCAGCAGCACGCCAGAACATTGCGGGCCACCCAAACCCTTTCCGCCGCTAAAGCAATAAAGATCGACGCCGATCTTGGCGTAGCGTCTGAAATTCTCAAACGGGGGAATGCCTGCCGCATCATCCAGCAGAAGAGGGACGCCAGCGGCGCGCGTGATCTTCAGCGTATTCGGTAAGCGGTCGTCCCGCCAGGTTGTATAGACCATGGCGGTTTGCGGAGTAATGGCCGACTGCAGATTGTCAACTCCATGGGCAATCACCAACTGGCCTCCGGCGAGGCGTATCGCACTGTCGAATGCGCTCCGCCCTCCCAGCATCACGACTTCATGTTTCAAACCGGTTGTGTCGGGCAGTTGCCACACATTTTTTGGATCGGTCCCGGCGATGCAGCCCGCAGTCGCCAGAGCCATCGCACCAGCCGATCCTGACGTGACCATTCCGGATTCGGCACCAGAAAGTTCCGCAAGCTTTTTGCCTGCTGCGCGCTGCAGTTCAAACAAGTCAACAAATTGTCGTGATGCGGCCTCGACTGCTTCCCGCACCCCCGGCAGTTCCAGTGACCCACTCAGATACGTCCACGTCCCCCGCGCATTGATCAGTGGCCGGACCCCAAGGCGGGTATAAACATCGGCAGAGGAAGATCTTGCTGTAGTAGCCGCCACGCTGCTCGCAAAACTTCGCGAGGCAATGGTGGCGAAGAGAGGAGCAGCGGCGAGCAATTTCAGGAAAGATCGCCGATCATTCAGGCTATTTTTGAGCTCACGCTCGGGCAGCATAATGTTCCTTTCCTACTGCAGCTGCCCTTAGGGCCCGCTGGTTGTTGTGCGCGCAGATTCGTGATATCACTTGCCGTCGATACGGCATTTGCTAAAGACTTCTTTGACACCGATCCCACCCACCGTGCCACCATCAGGCTGGCAGGCAATTGCAGACCGGAACACAAGCTTTTCTTAGAACAGGAACTTCAAGGCAATCTGCATGATGCGAGGATCGTTTGCACCAGTTACATAACCGAAGCCACCTTGGCCGGTGTTGTTGACAAGCCCATTCGGATTCGTAAACTGCGCATGGTTGAAGACATTGAATGCTTCTGCCCGAAACTGCAGCTTAGTGGTCTCGGTAATGTCGGTACTCTTTAGCAGAGCCATATCATAATTGTCGATGCCAGGGCCGGAGAAAGATCGCCGCATTGCGTTGCCTACCTGCCCGATTGTTTCCGGGACGAAGTGGTCCGGGTTGAAATATGGCAGTCCCTTTCGCGGATTCCGATTTATATATAGAGAGCTGCCGTTATTCGCGTAGTTTGGCACATCCACGTTTGCATTGAAGGCCCCAAGCAGTGAATTATCGTCATTCTCATTGAGAGTGACCGGCTCTCCCTTGGCAAACGTAGCCACGCCGGAAAGCTCCCAGCCTGCGGTGAACCGACTCGCAATATCCCCTTTGCCGATAAAGTGATCGAAGGGCAACTGTATGGTGTAGCTGGCGACCAGGTTATGAGGAACGTTAAAGCTCGATAATGCGTAGGTTTGGCCCGGATTCAACGGATTGGTCGCATCAAAGGAATCCGAACCGTTATCCAGCGACTTCTCGAAGGTATATCCGATGAGGAAGTTCAGGTATTTTTCGTTGTGCTCCAGAGTCACCTGCAGCGAGTTGAAGCTGGAGCCGACCGCCGTCTTCATGTAGGGATTGCTGTTGAAGTTAATCCCGAAGGTCGGCCTGGTTCCGTTCACTGTCTGGCCGCTCGCTGTGGTGTAAACCGTGTCTTCCCCGAACGGCCCGCAAGTCGTCGTACCAGGCGCCACATTGGCTGGATTACTCAATTGCAGACAAAGGGACTGGTCTCCTGGATTTGATTCCTCAAACGTCAGCAGCTGCCTGCCTATGGTCCCGACGTAGTTCACGCTGAGTACGGTTGCGGTTCCCACTTGCCGCTGGAGAGAGAGTTCCCACTCCTGAACATAAGGCATTTTGTTTTTGTAGTAGTAATAGTCGGATCCGCCGATAGGTGTCGCTCCTGCCCAATTGAAGGTTGTATCGGGATTCCTGGGAGACACGTTGGTTGGAGGAAAGACGAACGGAAACTTCTGTCCCGCCGGAGTTCCCGATGGCCGATCGACAAATGGGGTAGCCAGCTCAGTCGATGACACAGAATAATAGTTGCCATAAGGAGCATCGCCTACCTCGACAAATCCGGTGGCGTCCTCGATAGAGCTATAGAAGATGCCGTAACCGGCACGTATGCTGGTTTTTCCGGTACCGCCCAGCATCTTGCCGAGAAAACCGTCGCTCACGTCTGGCGCCCAGGCAAAGCCGATTCTGGGACCGAAGTTAGTGTACTTTGTTGGTCCGAGGGTGCGCGGAATGCCCGGGTCTCCGGGCACCACCAGACCGAGGGGAGCACCGGGAAATGATAGCGATTGCTCACCGGGAACGACCGTTTCGAGCTTGTTCTGGGTGTCGTACCAGGGAGTAGCGGCCTCCCAGCGCAGGCCGTAGTTGAGGGTGAAATTGCGGTTCACACGCCAGCTATCCTGACCATAAAATCCGTAGTATTTGCTCCGCGAATCGAGCAGCTGCTGGCTCGCCTGCACAAAACTGGTCGGCGCCCCGATCAGGAAATCGGCGAAGTCCAGGCCGGTCTCTGCACCATCAAAACCAAAGCACCCGTTGTAGCAGTCATAGTTACGCTCGTTGATCTGGTTGTAGTGGAGGTTGGCGCCAAACTGCACCGTGTGTGTTCCAAGGATCTTGGTGACGTTATCGATGATCTGAAAGGTGTTGTTGTATTGCCTCAATGCGTCAGGCGGGACACCAAGGCTGAAGTTGTTGAACATAAAGTTTGAAACACCCTCGTACGCTGGGTTGGTAGGGGAGATACCGCCCCCGGGGCCCCACGGAGTGACAAAACCTTGGGAGGCAAGGGTTACACCCAAACCCTGGCCTGCGGTGGGTTGGCCGGTCAGGTTTACATCGCGCAGATATGCGAGACGAAGATCATTAACGGTTGACACGTTAAATGTGGTCGTCAACCCTAAATTGATCATTTGTGTTTGACCCTGATTGGTTGCGGCAAAACCCGGAACGTTTACCTGGCTATACGGATTCAGGGTGTGGAATCGGTCAAAGAAGTAATAGCCGAACACAGCGCCGATTCGTGTAGGAATGTCTATCCGTCCGCTCCCCTTATCGTCGCTCAACGTCCCGTTGAAGGCAGAGGTGGAGAAGTTAGGAGTATTGTTGACTACCCCATTGGCCGTAGGGAGGAACTTCAGCGAGTTCACCGCAACCGGCGACCATGCGCTCTGGGGAATGACAGCATTGGGAAAGACGCAAGTTCCGGGGTCCGTGCAGCCCGGAGTGTAGTAATTTTCCCCCTGCGTTACGGGATATCCCAATTTCTGAGAAAGAGTGTTAGCCCAGCCGGCACCGACGACTGTGCCAGTGAGCGCGTCCGCCTGGTCCGTCAGGTCACCCGTGCGATCGGTATCTGAAGGTACGGGATAGCTCTGAGTCTGCCCCAAAATCTGCCGTGTTCCCTGGTAGTCGGCAAACCAGAAAATCTTGTTCTTGCGGATCGGCCCCCCGACCGTACCACCGAATTGATTCTGGATGAAAACGCCGCGCGCCGAAGAGTAATAGTTTTTGGCGTCCAGATCAGTGTTGCGCAGGAAGTCGAAGACCGTGCCGTGATACTGATTGGTTCCCGACTTGGTGACTACATTGACCTGGCCACCGCTGTAGTTTCCATACTCTGCATCGAAGTTGTTGGTGATGATACGGAACTGCGCGATGGAGTCGAGATTGGGGATCATCGCCGCGCCGTTATGGACGCCTTCTTCGGCATTTGCTCCATTCACCATGAACGCATTGGATCCGGTGCGGCCTCCGTTGACGGATTGCTGGCCGTTGTCCAGATCACCCGAGACCTGGGTCGCTCCGACTCCCGATGTGCCGCTGTCCTGGCTATGGGAATAAGGCGATACGCCTGGCTGCAACTTCAACAGGTCGATGTAGGAACGTCCGTTCAACGGCACAGAAGTAATCTTTTGGCCGTCGATGACTACGCCATTCTGGGTGCTCTGGGTCTCCACCTGCAGAGTGTCGCTTTTCACACTGACTGTATTGGTAACCGTGCCGACCTGCATGGTGATGTCGACGCGGAGCGCGGAGTTCGCATCGATCTTCACGCCGGTTTGGACATAATCGCGGAAACCAGACTGGCTGACCGTCACGTTATAAACGTCAACGTTCAAAGTCGGGAAACTGTAAAAGCCCTTCGAATCGGTGACTGCGGTCGTCTTCTCGTTCGTGGACACACTAGTAGCTACTACGGTCAATCCCGGTATGACGGCTCCGCTGGGATCAGTGACCACTCCAGAGATCGAGCCGGTAATGGCTGCCCACGTGGTAGTTGTTCCTAGAAGCGCGCCCAAGAGGAAACCTAGCCTGATAAATCGAGCCATGGCAGTCCGACCTTTCAAATGAAGACTATTACAACGATTGAACACAGGGTTATACGAAAGGGATCGATGGGAAGCGATAGTAATCGTAAGACCTATCGGTGTCAAGAAGCAGTTTCGCCCCATAAATACAAGTTATTTGAACGAACTCGACGAGTGTCTACTACTGCCGCGTCCACACGAAGGAGCATTGATCGCGAATACGGTTTTGCGCGAATCGCCGTGGAGTGCCCTGCGAACTTTTACCAGTGAACAAGAGAGAAGCTGGAACAAAGCGGAGTCGTGATGGAAGCCCAGTTGCACGACTTGCGTGATGGATACAAGACGCTGGCGGGTCTATCAGTACCTATTCGTTTTGGTCGAAATCGCTTCTTCCCGTGCTTTCAGTACTATGCGACGGTCAGGAAGTCCGGCAGTTGCTTTAGCGTTCTTTCGAAGCAGGCGTTTTCTCCAAGCACTCGAGAGATAACAAGTGCCCCTTCAATTCTCACGATTGCTTCTTCGGCACGTATACGAGCATGCGTAGCGGTCAGCCCACCCTCCCTCGCGACCGTCGTAAAGGCATCAAGCCAACCCTGGAGTGTCTCGCGCAATACCGCCCTCACCTCTTCGGAGGCTCCCGGGATCGACATCACGTCCAGGGTGCAGGACTTTTTGCCGCCAGCATAAAACTCCCGCAACTGCTCGCACGCAAGCTGAACGCGTCTGCGCGGAGACGTGCCAGCCGCATAGAGTGGTTTGAAGACGTGTTCACGAATGATGGAGTCGACAGCACGCACCATAGCCAGTGCAATCTCATCCTTCCCACCCGGGAAACGATAGTAGAGGCTCGCCTTTTCAAGCCCCATCGAATCCGCGAGCTGCTTCAGGCTCACACCATGGAAGCCGTATGTACGGAAGAGTTCGAGCGCTCTCGTCATCATCTCTTCATCACTAATCGTCTTATGCGCCATGCTGCCCCTTCCCTTTATAGATGCCGAACCCTCGGTAGGGATACCTTTTCCACAACAGGGCGCAATTCGTGAATCTTTACCGTTCGTTCGGTATCTATTTACTCAGAAATGCTCGGATGACGGCCCAACCCATTCCCAAATCACATCAGAAGGAGACTTGAACATGGCAACCGTACAGGAAGTTACCAAGGACTACCCGGTTCACTACGCAATTGCAAAGATCGGCAACCTGGACGTTTTCTATCGTGACGCAGGCCCGAAGGACGCTCCAGTCCTTCTCCTCCTGCATGGATTTCCTACTTCATCGAACATGTTTCGCAACTTGATTCCACGGCTCGCCGGCACGTTCCGTCTCATTGCGCCCGACTACCCCGGCTTCGGACTGACGACGATGCCCGATCACAAAGAGTTCTCCTACACTTTTGAGAACCTGATGAACGTTGTGGATGGCCTTATCGAGCATCTAGGCCTGAAACAGTATTCGATGTACGTGATGGACTACGGTGCACCGATCGGATATCGCCTTGCTCTCCGTCACCCCGAACGCGTGCAGGCGCTCATCGTTCAGAACGGCAACGCGTACGACGAGGGTCTTCTGGAGTTCTGGGACCCTATCAAAAAATACTGGAATCGGCCGACTCTCGAGAATCGTGAAGCACTTCGATTCCTGGTGGATCCGAAGTCTACGAAGTGGCAGTATGAGAATGGCGCGAATGACACAAGCCTTTTAGACCCCACCACATGGACGTTGGACCAACTCGGTCTGGATCGCCCGGGCAACGCCGAGATTCAACTCGATCTGTTTTATGACTACCGCACCAATGTACCTCTCTATCCAGCCTTTCAAGAGTTTTTCCGCCAGTTCCAACCACCCACGCTCATTGTCTGGGGAAAGAATGACTTTATCTTCCCGGCCGAGGGTGCTCCTCCATACAGCCGCGATCTGAAGAATATCGAGACACACATGCTCGATACAGGGCATTTTGCACTGGAGACACACTATGGCGAGATTGCGACTCGTATCCACGAGTTCCTGAAAAAGAACAGCATTGCGCACGACTAATTCATCCAACGGTGGGGCGGGACTTTCAGGGGTCTCGCCTCACTGGAGAAAGATATGGCAAAAACTTTTGGCTCTCTCGTGTTTACTCCGGTCGTGAAGGAGCTACAGCAGCGCTATGGAAGCCGGCGGCAATATGAACGGCTTGCTGACCGGGGCGCGTCGTCCGAGGGACTGGGTCCTGATGAGCGGGAATTCATAGGCGAACGTGACAGCTTTTATATGGCAAGCATCGGAAGTACTGGCTGGCCGTATATACAGCATCGCGGCGGCCCGAAAGGATTCCTCAAAGTTCTGGACAACCAGACAATCGCTTTTGGAGATTATCGCGGGAATAAGCAGTACATCAGTACCGGCAATCTCCTGACGGACGACCGTGTCGCACTGATTCTCGTTGACTATCCACGCCAGGCACGCCTGAAGATTCTTGGTCATGCCAAGATCACGGAGAGGGCTGAGGCTAAAGAACTCCTTGAACTGGTCCGTGATGAAGGCGAGAATGCCTTTGTTGAACGCGTCTACACGATCCATGTCGATGCGTTCGACTGGAACTGCCAGCAACATATTACTCCACGATTTACCGTGGACGAGATTCGCACGATCCTGGCCCCTTTTGAGCAACGTCTCCAAACCTTAGAAGCCGAGAATGCCCACCTCCGCACTCAACTCGCGTCAAAACGTTCGAGTGCAGAGGGTCGACAGCTCATACCTGCCTGACCAGCGGTCGAATGCTCACGATTAGCCTTCCCCGGCAATCAGAGCGCTACGCGTTACGACCACACCAAAGTATGCACGGAATCCGCCGGCAGCTCGACAACCAGTGAGCTTGAACCGAGCCCCAGCTGAACCCGCTTCTCTGCACCGCGGTTGGAGAGCACGACCACATAGCTCCCATCTAGATTGCGGAATCCGAGATGAGAGACAGGGCTCGTGGAAGGTTGCCAGGCGCTCTCTGCAACTCCATTCGTGCGAAAAACCTTCGCTCCGCGGCGCACGTGTTTCGAGTAGTGTGCAAGCGCCCAAAAGCGTCCGCTGCGGCTGATCTTGCGCGTCGTGCTATCGATGGTGATGAGCCCGCGGCCTGTGGTCGGTGCTCCCGGGATGATGTCCCCTTCCTCATGCACGCCGATATAGGGAGTCCCTTTCTCGTCGAGCGCCAGGTTCCACATCGTGATCGACCGCGACCAGTTTCTGATGACGCTGTTGGCCCACTCCGCCCAGCGTGACCAGGCGGTCATTGGATCAGGAAAAGGGGTCCCATCGATGTGCAGTTCGCGCTGCGGCCCTCCCTCCGTAAAGTAGGCACTCTTTTGCGGAAACGCATTGTGAACCTGCGTCATCGCCGATGACTCGCCCGCATAGCCGTGCCACGCAATGCCGTCGATAAACTCATAAGCCTGCGGGTCGCTCAGCTCGGCGATCGCGCGTCCCCACAAGGTGAAATTGTGGTCCAGGACCCAGATCTTCGTCGGACTGTCGATTTTGCGCAGCAGCGGGCCCAGGTATTTCCTCACGAACAAAATCTCATCTTCCTGCGCCAGCAGGCAGGCCGCATACCGGCCGTCTACAGTAGTATCGACCTCGTTCTGAACCGTGACCGCATTGATCTCGACGCCCTCGGCTTTGTAGGCGTCGAGGACCTTCTGGAAGTACCGCGAATAGACCTCAAGGCTGCTCTTGCGTATCGTTCCACCCAGCATGGAGCGGTTGAACTTCATCCATGCCGGCGGACTCCACGGCGTGGAGAACAGGAAGAGGTCCGGATTGAGCTTGCGCGCCTCCCTGAGCGCCGGAAGAATGTACGCCTTGTCGTGGTCGATGGAAAACTTCGCAAGCTCCGGATCATCCTGCTCGCTGTCATCGAAGCTGTAGAGCGACTTTGAATAATCGCTTGCTCCGATGCAGGTCCGGCAGACGTTTATCGCCATTTCGTCGGGAGCGAAGAGCTCGTGCATCAGTGCTGCCCGTTCGTCGCTGTGCAACTGGCTCAGCATGTAGCAGGCCGCATCCGTGAACGCTGCACCGAAGCCCAGCATCTCCTGCTTGGTTGCCGTCGGGTCGAGCACAATCGCATCGGCAGTAACCGCAGTGACAGGTTTCCACGCCAGCGGCTCACCCGAAGCGTGCCGTTTATCCCGGAAAGTGCTCCAAACCTGCACGGGACCGGTAGCAATACTGTCCGCCCAAGCAGGAATTCGGCTCGATGCCGCCAACCCGGCGACCGTGAACGAGGCTATCTTCAAGAATCTTCTGCGCGAACCGCTAGCCATCGAGTGCTTTCCTTTTCGAGCCCCGCTGAAATGTCATTCGGAATTCAACCAAACTCCATATTTGCCATTCTCTCGGGTCAAATGGCGCCGCGCGGCCTGCTCGCGGGATGAAAGCGCGAATCCCATCCGTCGGAATCAACAGTATGCAGTCTGTAAAAAGCGACGAACTGGTCGAATGGGTCGTTTAGCGATCAGAGTTCAAAATCAAGGCTTAGGATCGTGGCGATATGCATAGCCTGTCGATTCTATGGCTAATAACACGCACGGATAAAACAATTTATAGAGTATTCTTAATCTAGTACTTGCGCTGTTACTCCTCGTGGATCGGCTTTGTTAACCCAACCCTTCTGCATTCGGGCAAGGTCCTGAACGTATTTCCCCAGCCTGCTCAGCGCTTCCTTTTTTTGAGAGTATAACGGAAATCGAGTGGACGCCGGCTTCTGCCGCGCTTGTTAACCATGACAATAACCCTCTTTTCCCGACGGGAGCTTTCTCGAAGTTCACACGGATGCGATCCAAGGATCCTTTAGAAGCAACTCCGCTCAGCGGCGCCCCATCTGCAAAGCTTTCTGGATGAGTTTGATTTTGACGGCGTATTCCGTCTCATCTTGATCGAGTAAACACTGACCGGCGCGGAACATTCGCTTGCATTCGCCTAACTACCGCTGTTGATGCGGGCGCTACAAACTATTCAGGCATCGCAACTATTACTTTAAAAGTAATAGTTGCGATGTTGCATTTATATCCTTAATTTTATTGCACTTATTTACAGTAAATCAGGACATCTCCTCAGCGAACGATCTCGCCGTAGCACTCATACGGATCGCGGTAATACAGGACTCACCCACCAGCAACAACGAAATTGGCCTGCGTCAAACTTTCATTTTTCGACGTTTGATTGATGGCTATCCCATCATTCTCGGAGGACTGGAGTCCATTGCATCATGAGGTTAGTTCAGTACCTCACGGGAAACGCTATATCGTCATGCCTGGAGGCTGACGGATGGTTAGATCCATCAACCGCATTCCAGAGGCAAAGAGTGGGAGAAACTGGCCTCGTCCTAGGACGTGAGCAAATCCTGTTGCCGGTCCTCTTGTTCGCCAAGCAGGGCCGGAAGAGCTACGTCCAGCAACTCAAGGATGATGTCCGTTTGTGAGATGCCGCGAAGCTTCGCCGCCTTCTTGAGCTGACGCTTGGTGCCGATTGGCATCCGCATGGCGAATGAAGTGAGAAGAAGTTTACGATCGTCCTCTTGACGGGCCCGAATACCCGCCAGGAGGGAATTCACTAAGTTCTGGGTGTCCGCTGAGGTGGCCATAACTGGAGAGACTCTACCACCAACCCTTGTATTTCGCAAGAGATATAGACGGCGATATAGTGGACATCCTGCAGATACCTAGCGGTATAGACCGCCTGAATAGATCGTGGTTCCCTACCCTTCTCGGGTGGACTCCACACGCGACCTCCCTTCCCCTCGAAGGAAACTGAGTCTATATCGCTCGTCTATACAGACGTTAGCGCAAAGGGTCTTCCCTGCTTTCGTGGAACACTTAAAGCAGCGCGCGAAAACTACCTACGCTTCTATACGATTTCTGATTTGGAGAAGAGATGTAATGAATTGATTTAGCAGAGTTTGGGCAAAATCGTCGAGACTATACCTCTCGATATGCACGCGCGTCAAGCTGACCGCTGTTGAATTCCCTATTGAAAGACAGTCGGGGGGAATGGATGCATATTTATGCGCAGTTATATGCGCCTCGAGGCCTGGAGCTTGTTGATACGATCGAAACTGCCGTTTATGGACGGGCACACATCTTCTTGACTTATAGATAGTTAAACTTTTCAGGAGAATCTCGATTCTCTGCCCGATTGACGCGCCGTGGTAGGCGCATACAGGTTCCCTTTAGGTTAAAGGGCTGGCTATTTTAAAGGAAGGATACTAAAGGAAGTACAGGAGGTACGCTCATCTCTTTTATTTTCAATAAAATACAAAGCTTTTGGTGAGTTCTTATGCGTGAAAAGTGAGCTACTATGCGTGAAAAGGTGAGTTCTTATGCGTGGAGGTTCGAGGGCTGGTGAGTTTTTATGCGCGAGAAACTCCCAAACGCCAGCAAAACGACCTGCATCAGAGGTGAGTTCTTATGCGTGAAAATCTCATGGCCGGGTGTGCAAAAGCTTTCGTGCACATTTACCGGATTGGTGAGCTTATATGCGTAACTAACTGTCCTTTTTACTTGGAGATAACAGTTTCGGATCTCTGCTGGGGTCGGGACGAACATGAGGTGGACTGGGCAGTAAACGCCAGCCCTGCTCTCCCCTTTCTTGGACATCCGATTGCACGCGGGCCGATCGATACTGCTTTAGAACGGACCAGAGAGCCTTGTCGATATTGACCTTAAAATCCTGGGCCCGACGGTACTCTGCGCCGAACTGAATCCGAAGGTCCTTATAAGAAAGGAAGAGAGGACGGTTCAGGGTGAGCATTCGGTATGTGAGCCAACAATAGATGTCCAGCTCCATCGGCGAGCGCCGGAGTACTTTGACCGTGCGCATGTCGACTGGGGCACTGTGCTTCAGGAGTTCCTCGAAGAGTGGGGTCGTCAGCAGGATGGTCGATTGCCAGAGATCGGACTGTTCCGGGTCGGACGGCTGCCGCCACCACAGATCGTACTCTTGGACTGCAAACAGCTTCCCTTTTGAGTTTTCGTCGTCGTCATAGCGGAACCGGATGTCGGCATTGAAGAGGCGCTGCATCTGATCGCGGAGCCTGGTTACAGTTCCCCACCGCCCACCGGTTGGAACAAGGTCCAACTCGCGCATGAAGTCTGATAGGTTATCTCCAAGAATAATAAGAGGTTGCTCTGTCCGCCGAACCTCACTAGCAATCCATAACAGCACTAGACGAGGGATGGACCCATACGGCACACCAAACCGCGCGTCCGGCTTGACCTGTAGAGACATCTTCCCGTTCTTCCTCATGAAGGTCTTGAATTGGTCGATGCTGCGGATGGAGTGCGGGAGGTTGGCCTGGATGAAGCAGCGACCGGCATAACGGACCAAGCCTGCATCCCAGACGTCGCGTTCTGCTATTTCCCTTTGAGCGTCGATGAGCTCGCCGATTTTATCGACAGAGGGGAGCCCGCCGCGTCGTGGCTGCCAGAGCATGGAGCTGCTTCCCTGCTCCGAGGCGACCGGCTTCTTTGGCTGCCGGGCATTAGAGTCGCGAGTTGATGACATCAGTTGAAAATTGGTCGTGGAGCATCAGCTTCCGAGCGACCAGAGCGTAATCAACTCTAAACTGATCCTGAGTTCCCCACGATGTGGAAAACAAGCGCTGAACCAAATTTGATACTTGGCACGGTCCAGGAAATCTACTGCAGACGCCAGTGGGGGCATCGCGGAAAGATGATACGGCACCCACACGGACCGGTTAAAAACGTAGTCGAGGATCAGAGCGATACCAGGCGATGAACTTTTCGATGGCGTGTCTATAGCTCCGGCGAAAATGTGCCGACGCCAGCATATTGCCCGGTCATCGTCGGTTGTTCTAGTTCAGGGACAGGTGAGACTCGCAGAACAACTGGCAGAGTTGGCCGCTAGGCGGCGGGCTTCTCTGGCACCTGGAGGGCCAGTGAACTCTGCAGGTTTGGTGGCGGACATGCATCCGCCGAGGAGTGCCTGCCAAATGAAACGGTCGCCATCGCCGACTTCTCGCCCGCTCGGAGTGCGAATATCCCGCTCAATCTTGCTTATGATCTTGGCGCTCGCTGAGCAAAGCTATCGAACATAGGAACAGCATCGGGATAGTGCAGCCATAGCGCTTTTCGATGCACGCGACGTGAAATCTCCTCCGCCTCCTGTCTGCGGTCGAACAAGCGGTCATCAGCTCTGCATGGAATTTGACTATCGAGGGCCGTCAGGTCGTCGCTTCACTCATCCTAAGAATCAGCCCATAACAGTACGGGTTCTGTGATCGAACCGCGCGTTCGGGCGACAAACCATCTCGAAGTGGCCTGAGGCAGTCCGGCTTTCATTCCTTCTGCGGGTTTGCTGTCTACTCTCTCGACTTTCTCCAGCTAAAGGGCTACAGCCTGCGCACCGAAATGGCGTATAACCGCCTCGAAGTCAATAGTCGGTCCGTCTGGCTCACCCGGTTGAGATTTTACCCCTGACAGCGGCTGCTCCGTTACGTGATCCAACAATGGCTAGGAGCAACGCAATTCTCGAGAGGGTAGCAGGTTACACTCGAAACATGGCATTGCCCCGCACCTGGCTCCCGCGAGCTGAAGAAATTCTCGACGTGCTCAAGCGCATGAAGTCCAAGCAACTGGACCGTGCCGCGATCGAGGAACTCTTCCAGCTTCAGCGCCGGGCGGCAATCGATCTCCTGAACCAGGTGGGCCGGACCGGCGATCGCGCGACCGGCTTTCTGGTGGAGCGCACTTCCCTGCTTTCCTGGGTCGAGAAGATTTTTAAAGAAGAATCGTGGCAACTTCAACGCCGAAAGTCGGCAGCCGAGGAGCTCTCGCGCAGCATGGCCGAAGTCCAGGCGATACGTGAAGCGATGGCCAAAGAAGGTCGGCAGCCGGTCGTCTTTCCCATCGTCGACAAGTACCTCCGCGCGACCTGCGCTTCCCTTCCCCACGCCATCCGCATTGAGCACGGTCATATTACCATCGAGGTCGCCGAAGATACACCGGAGGAAATGCGACAGACTGCATGCCAGCTCCTATATGAATTCGCGATGGCGCTTAACAACGATGCAGATCATTTCCGGGATCTGATCGCGGCCAACCATGATGCACGCGGCTCCACCGCCCCGCCCTCTTTGTCAGGAGCCCTTCATGAGAAACAATTTCCCTAAAACTTTCATGAAAAATTTCTGTACGGACGTAATGAAATAATTCATAAAATCCTGACTATCAGCTTATCCTCTGCGCGAACCTAGTTTGTAATATGCGTCACCCCGAATGCCCTGCTATAACTTTTGTCATGGCAACAGTTTTATCTGTCGCAACGCAGAAGGGTGGAACGGGCAAATCATCGACAGCTATCAATGTGGCATGTGCGCTTGAAGGCGCTGGCTACAGAATGCGCGTCGTAGATACCGATCCACAGGCAACATTCACGAAGTGGCACAAGAAGCGTAAACAGCATGGCTTAAATGGGTTTGAAGTAATGAACGTCCCTAAGGGCTTGTTGGAAGAAGAAATTGAGGAGCTACGGCGTAATAAGTCGATTGACATGGTGATCATCGACTGTCCGGGCAACATTGAGGACATCACGGCGACTGCAGTTCGCTTGAGCGATGCAGTTCTTTCCCCATTACGGCCCTCCGCCATCGATATCGCGCATTCCGTTGATACAGCACGGTTTATCCGTGAAATGCGAAAGGCTTACCCTGACATTCGCTTCATGCTTTTTGTGAATGCCGCCATGCCTCGCTGGAACATTTCGCGGGACACGGCGGAAACAACGCGCGAGATCCTGGCGAGTTTGGAGAAGACGGTCGTGCTGCAAGCACAGATTCCTATGGCGGTGGCGGTTGCCGAATTCTTCGGTACCGGCCAGTCCATCTTTGAATATGCGCCCAGATCGTCAGCTGCTACCGCATATAAGAAACTTACGAAGGAGATCATTGAATGTCTGGCAAAAGACTGAATTTACGCGATCAGGCAAGGGAACTGGCGGAAGAGATACAGATTCCCCTGGCGGCCACGCTGCCTTCGCGCGTTCCTGTTGAAGAACCCGAAGAAGAGCAGGGAAGGGAAGTGATAGAGGAACAGGAGGCGGAGCAGTCGGTTGAAACTGCGGAGCCTACCACTCCTAAGCCCGCGATCGTCCGCCAACGCAGCAATGGCAATGGTCGAACTATTACGACGAAGCCCCAAGTCGAGAATTCGATCGATGCGCTGGCCCGAGTCGGCCCGGACTTGGCTCCATTGAGCTGCCGGGTGCCACGAAAGGTCCGACAGGAGCTCGATCGCCGGGTCCACGAGCTCAAAGGAAGGGGCCTGAAGATCAAAATGGAGGACGTCGTGACCGCCGCATTGGTGCTTTTCCTCAAAATCGAGGACTAGACGTGGTGTGCGCCTAGTGTGCGGTTATATCCTTTAAGGTTTGTCGGGAGAAAATCGACCTAAATGACGAATGGCGAGCAAGTTAGCAATCAAAGCTCAGATTTTCACAGATGAGAAATTTTCGAAGTTTGCGAGGTCGTATTTGCCTGCAATGAATGGTTTAGTTGCAAAAAATTGCGAAATTTCTGGACCCCAGATTTGCAATATGTCCAGACTATCTTCCAGGCTTCCAAGCAGGGGTGCAAACCGGTCAAGCTGTCTTCTTGTGCTCAGCCATGGATCCGCCATACAGGAAGAAGACCTGCCCGAGAAGATCCGCAGAATTCTGCCCAATGCTTCTTCTTTTTCGGTCGATCTTCCAGATGAAGGAATCAGCCTGGAAGCAGCGCTGCGCAAACTGATTGTGCGCGTTCTCGATCGCTTCAAAGGGAATCAGACGCATGCGGCAAAGTATCTGGACATCAGCCGTCGAACACTCATCTATCGCATTGAAAAATACGGTTTGACATGACTCAGATTGTCTACTTTCCAAATCATCCGACCGTGACGACTGCGACCTCGTAGTCTTCGAGAGAGGCAACGGTGAACTGTAACGTTTGGTTCTGGAAGGCGAACGAAGGACTCTGTCCGGCTCTGAGGAGTTCGACCGACTTCACCTCGACTCCGGATGGCAGTTTCATGGACACCTTCTGCTGGCCAATCGGGTTGACCGACCGCAACCAGCCATGCTGCGCGTTGAAATTGGTGTAGTTGAGCAGGTGAACGGCATAGCCAGGAGAGGTCTCCCAACAAAATATCTCAATCGAACCCGCGCCCTCTACAGAGACAACTCTTTCATCGTGGCTGACCCAGCCGATTGTATTGAGCAGTAGTCGCAGTAGATCGCCGTGGCCAGTAAGCCAATACGTGCGCTCGATGTCTCCCGGAAACCAGGCCATGCGGCTGGCTCCCGACTCCTGCAATACAACAGCCGGCTCATTGGTGTGCGGATGTGCCGGGTACGCCAACTCGGGCGGGTAGCGCACAAAGCCCGGAACGACAGTGAGCAGCGGGGCGTCTACGGGCTTGAGCGGCACGCGGTTCTGCGCGCCGGCGATCCAGTTGGTATCGCGAAAGCCTTGCAGGATCGGGTGTGACGGACCGGCGATGGCCTCGATGCGCGCCGAATAGGGATTGCCGTTGGTTCCGATGGCATCGCCGTTCTTGCTCACGCCCATGATATCGGCGAGTCCGAAATCGGCACGAGCCTTGAGGTTTTCGTCATAGAGACTAGTTTCGAAGCTGGCCATCAGTGATCCGCCTGAACGTACGTAGTCGCGCAGCTGGTCACATTGCCGATCGCTAAGCATGGCAACGTTGGGCAGCAGCAGTGCGCGATACTTCGCCAGGCGCTCCAGCTCGAGCCGGTCTTCATGGACGAAGTCGAAAGCGAAGCGGCCCTGGAGCAGTGCATCGTAGATGCCCTGTGTCGTCTCGTGCATGTAGGCCCGAGATGGCGCGGAAGCAGGGCCTGGGTAAAGAAGCTGGGTGCCCTGTCCGATCACCACTCCGATGTTGGCGATGGAGCGTCGTGTCGTCAGGTGCGCATCATGTCCCGCAGTCCAGCGGAAATAGTCCGCGCCGACTTGCTCCCAGCGACAGTCTTCGACAAAGCCGTTCTCCGAACCGACGAAATGAAAGTACGGCACCATGCCGCTGGCAACGGTTTCGTTGAGCCACATCCTGGCTTCAGCGGGATTCTTCGAAATGTTTCGCCATCCCGGATTGCCAGTCGAGTAAGCAGCTGTGACGTTGGCAGCAACCTTGCCATCAAGCACTGCGTTGCAGACACGTCCCTGCAGACTGCATCCCCAGATAGCTGCGTCGTCGTACGCGCGGCCCTGATTGTCAGCCTGGAACCAGGTGGTAACCTTGCCGAGGCGATCGAGATTGGGTCCGCCGCGCACGTTGCCGCCGCAGTTGGCAAAGAAAAAGCTATCAGGTTTTTTCTCTTTGGCGATCGCGTCGTATTTCTGCCACAGCTCTAGGACACGGTCCGTAAAGACCCGCCAGTAGGCTGGAGTTCTGGTGGGGGAAAGTTTGCTGCAGATGGAGCAGTGGCAATCGGGCAAACTCCCGAGTGGAGGCCAGCCGTTGGTGTAGAAACAGTCGACCTCGTAAAGCGAGTTGACTTCGCGCATGATGGCGGGCACGTACTCGTCCATGTAGCTCGTAAACATGCAGGTCTTAAACAGGCGAGGCTCTTCGCCACTGTATTGCACGGACCCATCCTGGTGGCGCATGGCCCACTCAGGATGCGCATCGAGTGCATCGCCCCAATTGAGATCCGGACTCATGCGCGCCACCACGCGCATACCACGCTTCCTCGCCGCCTCCGTGCATTCGCCAAAAAGGTCGCGGTCTTTGAGGAATTTGCCGTGGCGGTGAAACATTACTTTGGAAGGATAGAAGGCGAGAATTCCGGTAACGCTGACAAAGACGATGTCAGCTTTGGCGGAGTGCCAGTAATCAGCCCATTGATCCACGTTCATGACCGCGGGATCGTACTCGGTCATATTGGTTTGTCCAACACGGCGGATCTTCTGCTGCCAGGGCAAGGTCAACTGGTCTAACGGAGGCAAGCGCCGAGGAAGCGAGACGAGTTCCACGCTTGATCCGTCAGTGTTGTGGGTGGTCGTCTGTTCGGCCGACGAAGTCGGCATGACCTCGAGACGATTCAGCGCGGATGTGAGCGGAACGACTCCTACTCCAGCCGTAACGCCTGCTTTCAGAAAATTGCGTCGGTTCAGCACGGGTACTCCGAACGTGATTCCAAGAAAGTCTATCAGCACTGCAATCGGTTGAATTATCGGAAGAGTGTCAAGCGGAGGTGCCTTACGAGGTCTCGCCGTGGGCGGGAAGACCCATGCGGTGAAGCAGGCTATGGAAACGCGGGTCGTCGCGTAGTATTGCGAACATGGGCCTCCGCTTGATGTAGAACATGGTGTTTGCATGGCCTTGATAAGCCTTCTCAAGCCATTCGAGAGCCTGGTCCTTCTCGCCTAAAAGCGCGTGAATGTAGGAGGAGTCAAGAGCTCCGATGAAGTCGGGAGGTTTTGCGTATTCTGCCAGTTCCATCAATGCCTGGCGTGCTTCGTCTTGTCTTCCAGATGCAGCGTTGATGACTCCTGCAATTCCCGTGACACGTATGTCTGCTCGGGGTGCTCCTCGGGTACGAGCAGCGGCTTCATTTGCTTCGGCCACCGCTTCCTGATATCTGCCCGAAAAGGTATAGCAGAGGGCGAGGAGTTGACGCGCAGGAGTAAAGGAGGGATCGAGTTCCTGTGCTTTCAGAAGTTGCTCGACAGCCAAGTCGTGTTGACCGAGCAAGTGATATGTCCCGGCGAGATTCATATAGTTAGGCAGAGACAAGGGGTCGAGATCGAGTGTTCTTCTGGCTTCAGCAATGGCTTCCTCCGATCGTCCAATCGCCAGGCACCATTGACTGCGAACGTAATGCCCTCCGGGCATATTCGGAGCTAATTCGATTGCTCGACGCGACTCTTTATCGGCGCCTGTCCAGTCCCAGTCGAACGCAAGCAGTATGTAGGCCAAGGCGGCGTGAGCTGTCGCCAGGGTGTCGTCGATCTCCAATGCTCGCAGCGCCGCAGCCTTTGCAATGGGGAAAGCTTGAAGAGGCGGGACGCTGCCGAAAGTAGCGACAAGACTGTAGAGATAAGCCAGACCTGTGTAGGCTCTGGCGAAGAGCGGGTCCATTGCAATCGCCTGCGTGGAATATGCAATTCCTTTCTGAATTCCTTCGGGTGTCCACTGATTCGCGGAGTACATTGCCTTCAGATAAAGGTGATACGCCTCACGGTTTTCGGTTGGCCGCGTGGCGAGGAACTTCTCTTCTTCCGGCGCCAGTCGTGGGCGAAGGCTTTCAACGATACGGCGTGCGAGTTCTTCCTGAAGATCGAAGATGTCGTCCAGCTTGCGATTGTATTGGCTGCCCCAAAGCTGAGCGTTGTACGCTACGTCCACGAGTTCGGTCTGGACGATCAGCTTGTCGCCACGCTGCATAACGGAGCCAGTTAGAACAGCGTCGACATTCAGATCGCGGGCAACTTTCTTCAGTTCTGTATCAAGGCCCTTGTAGCGAAAAGCGGAGGTTCGCGGAACGACGCGAAGGTCGTGAAACTGAGAAAGCAGATTGATGATGCTCTCACTGATTCCTTCGCTTAAGTATTCAGCTTCCAGAGGGCCTGTTCCGTTGGTAAAAGGCAGCACGGCGAGAGAATGGTAATCGGTGTGAACCTGCTGCGCTGTGGGAGCACTTGTTGTGTCTTCAGCAACTTCAACCTCGACCAGGAAGCGATAGCCTATTCGCGGCACATTCTCGATATAGCGCGGTTCCCGCGAGTCATCTCCTAACAGCTTGCGCAGTGTGGCGATGCTCCGCGTGAGGGAATTTTCAGAGACTGCGGTGTCCGTCCAGACTGCGTCAAGAATCTCTTCCTTGGTCACTAATCTTTCGGAGTTGCGGAGCAGAAATAAAAGCACGCGAAAGGCTTTTGGCTCTACCTGCAAGGCTTCGCCAGCTTTGATCAGATGGAATTCACGTTCCCTGACCTCGGTGTCTCCGAATCTGAAAACAAGGAATTTGTGATCTGTCACAGATCGTCACTCGCATTTCAGAGAAGGTCAGAGTTCGGTCATTACTTAGAGCAAACAAGAGAGCGACAGTGCATTCAGCCGGCCGAGGCAGTTATCTATGTCGCTCACCAAATATTTTGCCTTCGTCAGCTTTGCTGCTCTGGCTCTTTCCTCACTTCACGCCGAAGCACACTGCCCGGGAAATGTGGCCAGTATACGCCCGCGCGTTGTGAGCCGCTCTCTCATTACCGTGCCCGTGTACTGGACGGAAGCGGACCTTATGACTTCGTAGTGGACACCGGGGCGCAAATCACGACGATCGACGTAGAGTTGTCGGCCGAGCTTCATCCCAAGGCACTGGGGCCGACACACGTAGTTGGTGTGGGCGCTTATTCGCGAGCGGCTTACGCGCAATTACAACTGCTGCAGGCAGGGATATATTCGATGAAGGACCCGCTTGTTCTCGTGCAGGACCTCACGCAAACGCAGCAGATCGATCCCAGGATTCGCGGCATTCTGGGCGAGAACTTTCTGGCACATTATGACCTACTAATCGATTACGCGCACCAAATCCTCTGCCTGGATGGTGCCAAGCGGATGCAGAGCAAGGTAAAGGGAGAGCGCATCGCGCTGACGCCAGTGCCAGATGAGGGAATGTACTTGCCATATACGTTGCCTTTAGTCGTTTCAACGCGCCTCTCAGGTATCTCGAATCGGCGGTTGCTAATGCAGCTCGATTCTGGAATCGATGTTCCGGTTTTGTTCGAGAGAGGAAAGCAGTTGCCACATATACGGTATTTCGGTTCGCCTCTGCGTCATAGCGATGCCGATGAGGTAATGCATTCGTTTGATATGCTTCCGCCGCAGGACGTGCAGGTAGGGGATCATGCTTTTCATCAGATTCCTTTTGTAACGCCTGTGAGTGGAGGAAAAGCGATTGAACAGCAGGTGGTGGATGGTGTGTTGCCGACGGCTCTCTTTCGGAGCGCGTTCATCAGCTACGCAGATCACTTTGCTGTTCTGCAGCCATGGTAGAGACCGTTGAACCGAGAGTCTCTGTTCTTCGTGCAGCATGGCGACGATCTGCGCAACGCTAGATTTAAGAACGCTGAGCATTCGGCTACGATTTTTTTCTTGCATTCTGCCGAAGATCGCGGGAAACTTATCGCCTTCCCCTTCTCGGCATAACGACCGCCCGAGCAAAAAATCTTCCGGGACAACGAAATACTTAACGCTTCGATTGAGGCCCACGACTACTTCTCAAACAGAAAGGATCCCATGAAACGGTCTCCTATCCTTGCCTTGTTCTCGCGTGTTATCGTACTTCTCGCGCTCACAACTGGTTTCACTTCTGCTCAAGAGATCACCACGTTTGATGTTCCTGATGGAATCGCCACCACTCCAACAGCTATTACGCCTTCGGGTCAAATCGTTGGCTATTACGGAGATACAAAAGCTGGAACAGTACGCGGTTTTCTGCGAAATCGCGATGGCACAGTCACCACGTTTGCTGCTCCTGGTTCGACCTACACCGCACCGACCGGGGTGAACCCATGGGGGCAGATTGTCGGCTATTACGACCAATCTTCTACTTCCGGTTTTTTACAGCCCGGTTTTGTGCGTAATCCCGATGGCACGATCATCACAATTAGTCTTTCTGAAGCGACGAACGTGTATCCCGAAGGCATAAACGCCAGGGGAGAAATTATCGGGCACTGGGTCGATCTGGCTCAATTTTCGCATGGCTTCGTGCGAAATCGTCGTGGCACAATCACATCGTTCGATGCGGGTTCCGGCGGCTTTCCGGGTACGATAGACCTCGCGATAAACCCTTTCGGCCAAAGCGTCGGTTCTTACGACGACTCGGGCACAGAGGCGCATGGTTTCCTACGACAAGCAGATGGGGCGATAGAAAGTTTTGATGCTCAAGATGCGACGAATACGTCGCCTGTAGCAATCAACGCAAGAGGTCAAATTGTTGGTAGCTACACGGACGCGAATGATATGCGCCACGGGTTCCTGCGACGTGTCGATGGGACGATAGAAGTTTTTGATCTTCTAAATGCGACGAATACCTGGCCTGTAGCGATCAATGAAAGAAGGCAGATTGCCGGATATTATGCTGACGTAAGTTCTGCACTTCATGGTTTCCTGCGAGAAGCCGACGGGCATGTAAAAAGATTTGATGTTCCAAACTCAACGAGCACAGTGCCTACAGCAATGAATGAAAGAAGCGAAATTACTGGGGTGTTTACAGACTCGGACGGTAAGCAGCATGGCTTCGTGACCAGGGCTCCCAGGTCATATCGTGACCAGCAAGATTTCTGACATACTTACCGCTGGGTATTATCAACGAAAAGTTCGAACTCATGCCATCTTGAAAATCATCTGAGGCGGCTGACCTGCTGCACGATTGCTCATGTATCGATCAACCAGCCGATCAGCCGCTTAGGATGTTGCCCGAAGTAGTTGTAGAAACGCTGTTTCATGAGATCACAATCTATCATGATCCTTGAACTATTTGCTTCTTAGACGCCGACTCGATATCGGGTAGAAATCCTGTCAGTAAACCGATGGCTGGCAGATAGGCACAAAGTTTGTAAACGAAGATAATGCTTGTCGAATCGGCGAGTCTGCCAAGAATGGCAGCGCCAATTCCTCCCATGCCGAATGCGAATCCAAAAAATATTCCTGAGATCAAACCGATGCGTCCCGGAACAAGCTCCTGTGCATACACGAGTATGGCCGAGAACGCTGAAGAAATGACGAAGCCGATCACCACGCTCAACACGCCTGTCCAATAGAGATTGGCATGCGGCAGAAGGAGAGTAAACGGCAGAACTCCAAGAATTGATACCCAGATGACATACTTTCTGCCATAGCGGTCACCGATGGGACCACCAACGAGGGTACCTGCAGCCACGGCTCCGAGAAAGATGAACAGAAATATCTGAGATGTGCGCACCGGCACATGAAAACGGCTGATGAGATAGAACGTGTAATAACTGGTGAGGCTTGCCAGATAAAAATATTTGGAAAAGATAAGGGCTGCGAGAATGGCAATTGCGCTGAAGACCTTCTTTTTTGAGAGTGTTTCATGGCTCTCACTGAGGGGATTGCGTTTCTTAAGGGATGTCAGCGCCAGATGATGTTTCGACCAGAGTCCGACCTTGGTCAGAACGAAGATGCCGATCATAGCGGGAATGGTGAACCACAGGATGCCAGGCTGTCCGTGGGGCAAGACAACAAATGCTGCCAATAACGGCCCAATCGCTGAACCCGTGTTCCCACCTACCTGAAAAAAAGATTGCGCGAAGCCATGGCGTCCTCCGGATGCCATGCGGGCCACACGCGAGGATTCCGGATGAAAAACCGAGGAGCCAATACCCACCAACGCTGCTGCCAGTAATAGCCAGCCAAAAGTTGGTGCAATGGACAACAATACTAAGCCGGCGAGGGTAAACCCCATTCCAATAGGCAAAGAAAATGGCGACGGCTTCCGATCAGTGAACTGCCCGACTACTGGCTGCAGGAGAGAGGCCGTAATCTGATATGCAAGTGTGAGAATGCCAATCTGGCCGAAATTTAAGTGAAACGAGGTCTTAAGAATCGGATAAATCGAGGGCAGCAGGGCCTGCACCATGTCATTCAGCAGATGACAGAAGCTGATTGCTGCGAGAACACGAAAAAGCCCGCTCGACGGCGTCGTTTCAGAAGCTATATCTGTGCTGGCAACGAGTGAGGAATTCATCAGAGTCTTTTGAGTCTGTAACAGGCTATTGGAATCGGTGAGAGCTACGGCTCACACCTTTTCCGCTGCTACAGACATTCTTACATGCTGCTTCCAGTGGTTCACATCCGCAGCCGACCTCTCAAGGTATTTCTGAGCTAGCCGTTTTCTACGCGCGCCTTTATGTCCGAGTATGCCGCCTCGATAAGCCTGCTGAGCGATGCGGCGTCTGTGGCCGTTCCCGGTCTCAACTTCACATGGCGCATGAACTTGCCGGCGCCTTGCAACAAACGGGCCGGATCCGGCAGCGCTGCTCCGTGAAAGAACCCAAGGTTGACGTGCGAAGTGAATACATTGACGTAACCGAAGGGCGCATCGCCCAGGCATGCCACCGGACAGCCGTCATGCAAGGTCTCCCGGACCTCGTCCCCGCATTTTCTCATCACCTCAAACCATTCATGAGCGATGGCTCCCAATGCACCTCTATGCACTTTCATCCACGCATCGATGGCGGGATCGCGTTCGACCGCACCGTTGAATCGCAGCAATTCCGTTCTCATCGTCGCTCCATTTTCGTTTTCGGATCTATGTTACGTGGCGCCCTTACACGGGGAACGAAAGAAATGGTCCTCAGAAAAGCGTTTGGATTGATCAGAAGCATCTGTACAGGTATTAGCTCAACGAAAAATGGAAAAACCTCGAACCGGAACAGTAGACTTATCTTGCATGAAGAAAATAGGCTTCCTCTCATTCGGTCATTGGACACCTTCACTACAGTCACAAACTCAGTCGGCAGCCGATGCGCTCCTGCAGTCTATTGACCTTGCCGTGGAGGCCGAGCGCCTGGGAATGGACGGAGCCTACTTCCGCGTCCATCACTTCGCGCGGCAACTCGCATCGCCGTTTCCACTGCTCGCGGCGGTCGGTGCAAAGACCCGACGGATTGAGATTGGCACCGCAGTGATCGACATGCGGTATGAAAACCCTCACTACATGGCGGAGGATGCGGGGGCTGCAGATCTCATCGCTGGCGGGCGCCTGCAGTTGGGAATCAGCCGCGGTTCGCCCGAGCAGGTGATTGATGGGTGGCGCTATTTTAGCTACCACCCGAATGAAGGCGAGACCGATGCAACCATGGGCCGGCGGCATGCCGAAAAATTTCTCGAACTGCTCCGTGGTAAGGGTTTCGCTCAGCCGAACCCGCGTCCAATGTTTCCCAATCCGCCGGGACTGCTCCGTCTTGAGCCGTATTCCGAAGGATTACGTGATCGTATCTGGTGGGGAGCAGGTTCCAATGCTACAGCTGTTTGGGCCGCTAAATTCGGAATGAACCTGCAATCCTCCACCCTCAAAGACGATGAGACCGGCGAGCCATTCCACATTCAGCAGGCGGCCCAGATTCGCGCCTTTCGCGCAGCCTGGAAAGAGGCTGGTCACGCTCGCACTCCGCGCGTTTCCGTAAGTCGCAGTATCTTCGCGCTAGTCGATGACCTGGATCGTGCTTATTTCGGACGAGCTGGTCAGGAAGAGGACAAGATCGGCTTCATCGACCCAACTACACGGGCGATCTTCGGCCGCAGCTACGCTGCTGAGCCGGATGTCCTGATCGAGCAGCTTAGAAAAGACGAGGCCATCGCGGAGGCCGACACTCTACTGCTAACCGTCCCAAATCAACTAGGCGTTGCTTACAATGTCCATGTTATGGAGGCAATTCTGACTACTGTCGCCCCAGCTCTCAACTGGCGCTAAGTCGCCGATACATTCGTTGAGACAATTGATGACTTCCTGGAAGCCGACTTTGCGATAATCCTAAGGAACTATACCGAAAACAGTAGTTCACATGCATGACGGTTCAGCTTTGCGCTGATGTTCCGTATCTTGCCGCGTCTCGATCACGGTGACGCAGAAATTCTGAAGACAGCTCACCAATGGTTGAATTCAACGCTTCAAGATCTGTGCGACAAAAAAGCGCCGTTTAGATTTGTGATTATATCGGATGCTCTCGAATGCGCCCGGGAAATCCGCGCTCACAAACGGACAAAGATTTCGTCCAAGTGATTATTTTTGATGCGTGTTCAGCCTATCGATTGCACGCTTCAGTTCCTCAAGCTTTTGCCCAGCCTCGCCAAGCTTGCCATCCGCAGTCAGACGCTGGTAGTCGGCAAGGTCCTTGGCAGCTTCCGCGATGAGTGCGTGCAGGTCTGTTGCGGGCTGGGGGACGCCGGCCGACACAGAGGCAATTCGTGACGGCTCTGCCGTGGTAAGTGACGAGGTCGCTCCGCCAAAAAGCGCCGCCAGCGCCGCCTCGAAGGTTGGTCCGTAGGCGAGCCGGTCTTGAAGCGCCAGCACGACGAGACGCAACTCCGGCATCGGACTTCGCTCGGCCTGCAGGTAAATTGGCTCCGCATACAACAGCGCGCGCCCCGTCGGAATCACAAGCAGGGCTCCACGTCGCACGTGCGAACCCTGCTGATTCCACAATGTCAATTGTCCTGAAAGCTGCGCATTCTGATCGATTCGAGCTTCGATCTGCAGGGGGCCGTCAACCAGTTTCGTTTTAGGAAAGTTGTAGACCACCGATGTGCCGTAGTGCGCGCCATCGCTGCGCCCAGCAATCCAGCCAATTAGATTGTTCCGGTTGGCTGGCGTGAAGGGCAGAATCTCTGCAAACTCGACGCCGGTTTCGTCCGGCAGCTTCATGAGCACGAAGTTTGGCTGCATCGGCTGCGTTGTCTGCTCACCACCCTCGCTCATGCCGACCTCGGTAGCGACTGTCCACAGATCCTCGCGGTTGTAGAACACCTCCGGATCTGTCATGTGATAAAGCGCGTACACCTCCGCCTGTAATTTGAGCAATAACTCGGGGTAGCGCATATGTTTGCGGAGCCCCTGAGGCATCGCCGTCGCATCCTTGAACAAGCTCGGAAAGATACGGCGATAGGCTGTGAGAATTGGATCCTCAGTGTCAAACACGTAAAACGTTGTCGTCCCATCGTAGGCGTCGATGACCACCTTAACGCTGTTCCGCATGTAGTTAATCGGGGTGTCATTGAGTCGGGAATGGCTCGCATACGGATAGCGGTCCGATGTCGTGAATGCATCCATGACCCAGGACAGCCTGCCATCATCGCCGACCACGATATACGGATCCGGATCGTAAGTGAGGTACGGAGCTAAGGCCGATACACGATCGCGCACGTTGCGCCGCATCAGCAGCCGGCTTTCCGCGTTTACATCGTCACTGAACGGTAACTTTCCCAGATCGCCACGGTCGAAGGCGAGCAGGATGCGGCGCATGAAGCCGCCGATGACAATGCCACCGCTGCCTTCGTAAGAAGTGAGGCTGTTGCTCTGGCCTTGCGGGTAGTTGAATTCCTTCTGCCGCGTCTTGACGTAGACGTCGGTATTGGTCAGCTCACCGAAATAGATTTCTGGTCGCGTCACGGTGAGACCGGGCACCGTGCTCTGGACAGGCATGTTGCTCAATATCAGAGTTGGCAGCCCTTCTGGCGTGAACCCATTTACGGGATTCATCGTAATGCCGTAGCCATGGGTGTAGATGAGCTTTTCGTTGATCCAGTTCCGGCTGCTCTCCGGGAGCTTGTCAACGTTCAACTCGCGTGCGGCTAGCATCACCTGGCGTTGCGTGCCGTCGATTTCATAGCGATCAATGTCGATATCGGGAAAGTCGTAGTAGGTGCGAATTTCCTGGATCTGACGCAGCGTGTCCTGGAGTGCTTGCCAATCCCATAGCCGGATGTTCTGAAGCGTAGGCTGATTGTTTGCCGGATCGGCCGCAGCGACAGTCGTCTCAGCAGGAAACTCGCGCAGGGCGAAGCGGTCCAGTCCGTAGGCCTGCCGCGTCAGCTCGATGTTGTGGGCAATATAGGGTTTCTCACGAACCAGCTCGTTCGGCTTGACGATAAAGCTGCTTACGTACCAGCCAACCAACTGAACAGCGATAAAGCAGCCCGCGGCCGGAAGGACCGCCACGACAAGGCGGCGTCCGCGTTGCGTCGAGACGGCGTTGACGGCAGCGATCGCTGCGCCGAGAACGAGCGCCACACAAACAAAGAGCAGGCCGGTAAGCGTAACGTGCGCGTCCGTGTAGGTCACACCGCTAAAGACCGTGTGTGCATCGAACAATCGCTCGAACCTGTCGATATACACGCTTATCGCGAGGATCAGCAACAGAAAGGCAAACGCGATGGAGAGCCCGCGCCAAGGTAATCGGAAGTAGGTGCGGTGGTCCCTGGCTAGTGCACCGGCTCCGCCTGTGATGAGGACGAAGAGAATTGCAAGTACACACGCAATCCCGGCGAGCGTAAGCAGCCAGCTGACGATGAGCTGCCACGCGGGCAGCGTGAACAGGAAGAAGCTCAGTGGCTTGCCGAAGATTGGATCCATGACGCCAGCGGTGGCGTGCGGCGCGTACCAAAAGAGCGCGAGCGTTGGCCACTCCACCATCATGGAGGCGCCAATTGCAGCGGCGATGGCGAGCGAAACGACCAATGCGACAATACGTAGGACGGGCTCGACTGGCAGGGTCACCGATCGTCCACCGATGAAGATCGTGTGACCACTCGGCAAATCAGGCAGATGGGCTCTCTTAAGAGCTAAAAACGATCCGTAGAGAATGAGAAATGTCACCACGGCAAAAACTGCAAAGATTGTCCACTGAAGGCTCAACGTTTTCCAGAACACGCCCCCGTACCCGAGTGACCGGAACCAGAGCATGTCTACGTAATACGACAGAGCCGTCCGGCCGCCTAAGACGATGCCGGCAATAACAGCGGCAATAAGAAGAAAGCGGCGGCGACTCCGCTTTGGATGTGTATATGGCCGGTCAATGGACTCAGGCAATGCTCTACCTCGTTTACACCAGCATCACCATTGAAAGATGGTGATGCAAGGGTATTCTTCAATGCTCATTAAGGATCACCCCTTGGGCTGCTGACCAAACTTGCTGTTATCTTAATCGCCCAGAGCTTAGCCATATTCTGTAGCGAACGGGAGTGGCGAATCTCACTGCAAGGGACGCTGCATCATCAACAGGCGCAGCCATTCTCCGAATTTGTATCCCGCTTCAGGCAGCATACCGACCTGCTGAAATCCGAGTGACTCATGCAGTGCTACAGATGTGGGATTCACTCCGCAGATGCAGGCAACCATAGAGTGACAGCCTTTAGCCTGGCATTCTGAGATCAGCTCAGCCAGGAGCATCTTGCCTACCCCGTGGCCGATACAGTCATGGCGAACGTAAATTGAATCTTCGACCGTAAAACGATACCCCTCGCGGGGACGGAATTGCGATGCGTAACAAAAGCCCACGATATAGCCCTCGAGCTCTGCCACCAGATACGGCAAACCGCGATCCAGAACGGCGTGCAGTCTTCTCCGCATCTCGGCCTCATCCGGAACTACGACCTCAAAGGTCGCCGTGCTCATAGCGACGGAATAGGCATAGATTGCGGTGATATCAGGTATGTCTGCAGAAGTTGCGGGACGAACCAGGCATTTCGATGCATTGGGAGCGTCGTGTACCTGATTGGAGGCACTGCTTTCAGATCCGTTTTGGCTTGGACTCGAAATAGCCATTGAGGGTATTGGATCGGGAATTCCCGCTTTGCTTAAGCTGGATCAGGTCCTCACTTCTCTCTCTAGTACACGCTGAAACTTATAAAGAAAGAATAAGACTCGAGGTTGTTTAGATACACTCATCAAGTGTCCACCGAGAAAATAGGCCGACACCTGATAAGCTGACGCTGGATTACTACTGCATGGGATTTCTGAGCCATCTATTCTTCCCATGGGGCTTGCTGCTCCAGGGGTTTGCGATCATCCACTTCATCCGGCGACGACCGGAGATCTATTGGATTTACATCATCCTCTTTCTCGGTCCGCTCGGCGCACTCATATACATTTTCGTCGAGGCTGTTCCTGATCTTGGATTGCTTCGTCAATCCTTCAAGGTTTTTCCGCGTCGCAAGCGCATCAGCGAGCTTGAAACGATAGTTCGCGATAATCCGTCGTCTGGAAATTACGAAGAACTCGGCGACCTTTACATGGACGACGGCAGTCTCCAGTTGGCACGAGCCGCGTTCGACAAAGCCATTGCTGCTCGCGCTGATACGCTCGATCCATTTTACCGCCGCGGTGTTTGCGCTCTCCTGCTCGGCGATGCAGCTGGCGCGTTACCCGACCTGGAACGAGTGGTCACCAAAGATCCCGACTACGATTTCCATCGTGCGGCAGGATTGCTTGCCCACGCCTACGCGCAGACTGGACAAAGAGAAAAAGCCGAGGCACTCTTCCGGCAGGTAACCGCAAGATCGACCTCATCGGAGACGTACTTGAATTTCGCGGGCATGCTCGCCTCGGAGGGACGCAATAGCGAAGCTCGCGAATGGGCGCAGAAGGTTCTCGATAAAAAGCCGACGATGCCTGCCTACCTGCGCCGTCGAGAACGCCTGTGGTTCCGTCGTGCACACGAGATGCTGAAAAGACTAACCGCGTGAAGATTTCAACATGAAACGCTTCGCCCCGTAAGAGAGCTGGAGCACACGCCCGGCCCCAACACGCCAACGCCAAACAAAGCGCCGAAGAGTTGCGGAATGGCTTGATGCCGGCCCAAACCAGGCAGACAAGACAGATCACAGCGCCGGCATACATGCAGAAGGTTTTGAACGTCGTCATAAGGGTGGTTGCCCCTGAGAAGTCCATCGACCCTTGCGCATGTGCAGCCATAGCCCTCGATGTCGATGACGATACTAAGAACTTTGCGATACCGCCCCAGTAAGATGCCATCCGGAGTCGGCCAGCTCGCCCTCTCAGAAGCGACATCTGCTGCTTTGCGCTCGCACTGCTGCTGGGAAAGCCGCCGCGGAAGCTATGACTCGGATACGGGCGAGGGCTGATGACCTAGGAATTCTGTACTACCTAACCTTACAAAATGTCTTGCTTGGCTCTTGGTCGGTCTCTTCCGTTCATCCGGGTTACCATGAACACAGAATCAGGCCTCTAGCAAGAGGCTGGTGGTAAAGGGACTCACGATGATCGAACTATGGTTGATTCGGCATGGAGAGACAGAGTCGTCGTTAAGTGGGGCGCACACCAGCAAAACGGATATCCCTTTAACCGATTGGGGGCGTCAGCACGCACTGGAACCGTGAGCTGGAAGCATAATATTGGGATCTAATGCCAACGAGCACGGAACAGAGAGGGTCGATTCGATTGACGAAACTGCTGGAGCGTCGCTTGCTCGATTCTGTACGGGAGCGGCTACCCAAGAAGTCGTTCGGATTTATATTATCCGACGGTCAGAATAGCAACCCCACCGACTTTGTTTCATTTGAACACAATGTTCGGAACAGTGATCTTTGGAGAGCAACATTTGAAACATATGGCAAGTATTTTATTGACCATGACGATGCCGGTTTTGTAGCAGATCCGAGGGAGTCATGGAGAATTCAACAGGAAATACGGAATCGTGGGATGCGTGAAATAGGTATATTTCATAGTCACCTTCGTCACCCTGCAAATTTCTCTAAGATTGACATGGAGATGCATCTTCAGTGTTTCGAGGATTTATGGCACCTGATCATTTCTATGCGGAACCCTGCGATACCTCAGTTACGTGTTTTCAGAGTGTGTCAACGTAGTGTCCAGGAATTGGACTGGACATATATCAGTGAGACCGGAGCGGAATCTTCTCCGGACAGTGGGGGTACGCTAGGTGACTCACGTGATGACGTAGAAGAAGTACTTGAACTAGATTGTGCTGATCGACCTAAATGTAGAGATACTCGAAAAATATTCCGCGTCGTCACTACGCTTTTAAGAAGTAAGAACAAGCAGGTAATTAAGAAGTACCTGACAGAAGGTTTTTGTCGGCATAGCCAGCAGCGATATCACGACTATATCGCTGGCGACATGGCGATACTGCCGAGCGTTCGCTTAGAAATGGGAACTCCTCTACAGCTTTCAAATCACTTCTGCGGAGAGTCACCACGCCACACCGTAGAGTTATCTCCATTTGGCATCGCTAAGAAGCCAGTCACAAACGAGATATTCGGCCTATTTTCCGGCCGCCAGTGTGGATTGTCCGAAGAGGAAAGGCGGAAACCGGTACTTGGAGTGACTTGGTTTGATGGGGCGGTGTTGCTTTGTGGATGGGATGCCGTCTACCTTCTGAAGCGGAATGGGAGTTTGCCTGTGGGGCTGGATCTTCGGGAGACTGGTGCGGTGGAGAAGAGACACTTCTGCCACAGTATGCTTGGTATAGCGATAACTCTCAAGGGATGGCTCCGCCCGTCGCGACACGCGCCGCTAATTTATTTGGCCTTTTCGATCTTCATGGGAATGTGTGGGAATGGTGTCAGGACGACTACCATCAGGACTATTATGCTCGATCGCCTATCGTAGATCCGATAGATGGTGATTCAATCGCGAATAAGAATGTATTCCGCGAGACCCATAAGGTGTGTCGCGGGGGAAGTTTTCATGCATTATCCGAGATGTGTCGCACAAGATATCGCTTGCACGAGCCACCTGGCTTCTGGGCGGAAGACTTGGGCTTTCGTTTGGCAGTGAACGTCGATCCGACGATTTGTGAGTGATCCTTAGTCACCGTAAGGCCTCTTAAACTATCTTGGATAGATTGAAGTGGAATAGTCTTCGGTCGGCCTGCCGTTGGATGAGAGTCTAAGAAGCGCACGTCTACATGACTCGAATCACTGAAATCAAAGTAACGAATTACTCTGGTTTCCTGTTTGATTCGTGTGCTGGCCAAAGCCAGGCAGCCCCCCGAACGCCACTGGAATCGCCATGTTTGGCGGCAACAATAGGGGTATCGGCACCTCCTCCGAAGCTGTAATCTGCAAGTAACTTAGGAACGTCAGTGTAGAGGGACTCTACAAGTGATAAGCCTCCGCCAAGAACGATTATGTCGGGGTCCAGGATATGCACAACAGACGAGAGGCCTCGAGCCAGTCGATCTTCCAGGCGCTTCAATGCGCCTATCGCTTCCGACTCCCCCGCCGCCGCCGCCGCCGCGACCTCGATGCCAGACCGTTCGATGCCAGTAACTCTTGTGTAATCCTTGCCCAATGAGGTGCCCGAGATCCAAGTTTCGAGACACCCTCGTTTGCCGCAATAGCAGGAGTCGCCAGGATATTCGTCCTCAGTAGGCCAAGGAAGACTATTGTGTCCCCACTCTCCGGCTATACGGTTTCGCCCCTCATGTATACGACCGCGAAACGCCACCCCGCTGCCACATCCAGTCCCCAGAATGACTGCCAGGACTACCTCATAGGACGCAGCACTGCCGTCGGTCGCCTCTGAGACAGCGAAACAGTTTGCATCGTTAGCGCACCTCACCGTCCGATTAAGAGCGATTGAAATGTCTTGTTGAAATGGGCGACCATTCAGCCATGCAGAATTTGAATTCTTTACCAGACCTGTTGCGCGAGTGATCGAACCCGGCATTCCAATGCCTACGGTTGCCTGTCGGTTGAGCTTGATCTCTAAACTGCAAACCAATTCCTTAATGGCGGTGATTGTGTCGTTATACGTACGAATTGTTGGAATGCGGACACGATCTAGCTCCTTCCCGCCTGACGAGAGGGCTAACGCTTCAATCTTGGTACCACCGAGATCGATTCCAATCCTCATAAACCCCGAGACAGCCACTTAAACAAACGCTCACATTTTATACGTTGAAGGTTCAGTCTTCCCTTAGCCGACATTGGACCGACCTGCTGCAGGGATATTAACCGCGGAACCCTCGCCAACACTTGCCAGACAAGCTTAAACGTTCATGAAAGCGGCATCTCGTCGACTACATGCCATCCGTCCTCTGTTCCATTCCTGCTGATGACAGCCAGTCTATCGACCCGAATCCTCGAGCTGGGAACCCGTTCCTGAAGCATTGCTTGCAGCTGCTGACAAACTGATTGTTTACTTTCAGACGGAAGGTTTCTCAACAGTGGAAAATGGGGGCGGTATCTGCTCAGAACATGGGTGGATTTATAGCGCTTATTCATAAGTGCATTCCTTTGCAGATCAGGACCGCTGCCCAATCCTCTACCTTTGTAGTCGCTCGTCACTGCTCGTCTATAAACATCACAAACAAGTTCTGCATGAAGCGATTCGAGCGTCCCGCTACTGTCGCGCGCCGGTTCGCTTGATCGGACGAAAGTCAAGGGCTGGAAATAGATTGTAGCGCCTCGACGCAGAAAACGTGGTGGGCCCCTTAGTCGCATAGCTGAGGCCTTGACTCCTAGCTCGATAAAATACAGTATCGCGTTAACACTAAGCCATTGGCGTAGGGGTGGACGTTAACGAGCTAGTCAGTATCGATAGCGAACGGACCCTCACGCCGGACCAGTACTGCGACCTCTCGGACAGTCTTCCCGAGCTGGAATGGCTCGCCAACATCACCACTCCGAAAACCCGCCGCTTCTATAAACCTGACGTTTCTGAGTTCCTCAGCCTTCCCGGCCTGAAGAATTCCTCGGCTCTGCGCACTGTGGCGCGATTGCATGTGATCGCCTTCCGCAGGGATATGGAAATGCTACAGCCAAGTCCTGTTATGGTTTTCTCCGCTTCTTGAGGGCCACGTCTAGAAATGAATGGAGAACAGGATTCTCGTGCTCTGGCGCCCTGGCAATCACGAGGTCAACTGATGCCATGCGGTCGGTAAGTGGAACGAGCACCAGTTCAGTATCACGCAGGGCAGCTCATCGTCAAGGGCTCGTTCAATTCGGTCTGCGGTGATGCCATTTGCATATGGGACGACACAAAACGCATTTTGCGGCCGCGGGAAGATTTCGGTACTTGCTGGAAACCCAGAAACGTTGGAGAGACACAACGGACAACCTCGATCCTGCTGCGCCGAGACGACCAAAGGACCTTAGGGCTGGATCTATCGCTCAAGGTTGAACGAAAGATGTTGCAGCCGCGAAATGATGCAGTAGTTCTTTATGCTTCTAGAGGGTAAACACATGGCGATTTGTCGATGAAACCCTGAGTTACACACCGACAAGTCGCCATCTCGAACAATCCGCGAGTGTACGGAAGGCAGATTTTTCATCCAGCTGGTTCGAATCTAACCTCGAAGGGTGCCTGACAGGTTCGTTGAAGGCTTCTAACCCGTGATATCTTCCGACTATATTGAGAGACAAACGAAAGCATTAAGCGTCGGCTGTTTCGAACAGACAACCTCTTCAGGATCGGGATTGAACGTGTGCCATGGTGAGAAAATTCAGAACCATCATTTTTCTGTTATGCGCTGTCCTGCCTTGTGCAGCTACGGAACTGCCACTGATGCCATGGCCTTCCCATGTGATGCAGCAAGAAGGTTTTCTTGCGCTCGACCATACTCCACACATCGAGCTTACGGGCGGCGACGAGCGGGTACACGATGCGCTGAACCGGTTTATACGGAATCTTGCCGTGCGCACTGGAACTCCCTTTGATCGGAACTTTCCGGGCACACCGGATGGACCCCGGTTGGTTATTCATTGTGCAAGCGACGGACTTCGAATCCAGAAACTGGAAGAGGACGAGAGCTATCATC